>JACCEB010436781.1_pt1 | contig 17479 bp, 16 predicted proteins | sample 7454761 | NCBI WGS metagenome assembly JACCEB01 (sample SAMN15323454, study PRJNA562643) | freshwater metagenome | isolation source: river surface water | place: USA:Blue River Watershed | collected 2017-08-18 | reverse complement strand
CGGACGAACGAATGTGCGGTAGATCCAGCCGTAAGGATGGAATTGCAATCCTGCAAACGCGCCAAGGCCAAACAAAACAGTCTGCAAAATTAATAGCGCTGTTGCCAATGTCGATGGCGTGCTTAGCAAAATCACTGCAAGAACTGTGCTGGTGATAACAGCACCAAATCTTGGTCCTCGTGGATCTACTTTTACGTTCATTTTGTTCCTTTACTAGTTAATTAATTTGATTGCAGTTCTTTTGATTAGAACTAAGGATTAATTACTTGGAACAACACATATATGTGGAGGCGCAACGACCATAGTCGACTACACGTCGCTTGGTTAAGAAAGTTCCGCTCAACATGGGCTTTAACTTACTTGCCTATCGAATCTCTGACTAGCCATAAATAACTAGTTGCAAAGATCTTGCATTAATCTTGCCAATTTCAATTTATTCAAGTATTCGCATACGGTTATAAGACCTTATTAATAGGAGAAGAAGCTCAATGAATGGTCAAGCGGTACTAATCGCCAGCCTCGTCGTGGCTTCGCTGTTTGGAATTTACCGAGCAAAAACTGATGGGCACGTGAAAGAGAAATCAGAAAACCATATCTGGTCGACTCACAATTGCCACATTGATTTAGGCCAAAAAGCAACCTTGCTGCAATTCTCATCTTCTTTTTGTCAGCCTTGTCGGGCAACCAAAGTATTACTTGCTGATATCGCTTCTGGTATTCCAGGAGTTAGCCATGTTGAAATTAATGCGGAAGAACATTTGCCTTTGGTGCGCGAACTTGGAATTAGCCGAACACCAACCACATTGATTTTGGATAATCGTGGAACGATCCGCGGCAGAGCTAGTGGTCTACCAAAACGCAACGAAGTTTTGGAATCTCTAGCCCATTTGCTCTAGTCATTCACAGTATTTATCTGCCTAAATAGTCGACTTAGCGCTGGCTATTAATACTGAGTAAACTTTTGGCTTAAGCGAAATTAAGCAGGTGAACATGGCACAAGTTCTGCTATTAACCCGCGCGCTTACTCCATCTAGTTCAGTGCTTCCAGGTCTTGAATTATTAAGCCATCAAATTAAAGTGATGTCACCTGAACCAACAGCTCTAATCACTGCACCTGCCGCTGATGTGATCATGGTTGATGGTCGAACTGATCTTCCTGCTGTTCGCAGTTTGTGTCGATTGATGGAAACAACAGGAAATACTTCGCCGGTTATTTTGATAACCACTGAAGGTGGACTTGCTGCAGTTAACCACGAATGGGGTTTAACTGACGTTCTTCTAGATTCCTCAAGCCCAGCAGAAATAGACGCGCGAATCAGATTGGCTGTTGGTCGAAGTCAGGTTGAAGAAACTTTTGCTGCAAATGGTGAAATTAAAGCTGGCGAATTGGTTATCGATGAAACGACTTACTCGGCAAAACTTCGAAACAAGACTTTAGATTTAACTTTCAAAGAATTTGAATTGTTAAAGTTCTTAGCTCAGCACCCAGGGCGAGTATTTTCTCGCGATCACCTTCTTCAAGAAGTTTGGGGTTTTGATTACTTCGGTGGAACAAGAACTGTTGACGTTCACGTCAGGCGCTTACGCGCAAAGCTTGGTCCAGAAAATGAAAACTTGATCGGCACAATTCGAAATGTTGGTTATCGATTTGTCACTTCCCCAATTGCTGATCATGAATCAGCTTCAGCAAATATTTAATTGCAACTAATGCAAATTTCTATTTCAGTTCTTGAAAAACTATCAGCCGAAAAAATTTCCCAAATAAAAGCATTGGTGAATTCCGCTACTTTGGCTGATGAAATGGCACCTCTTTCAGAGCATGTGCTGATTCACATTAATTTGGGTGATGGAAAATTTGATGAACACATTCTGGCTACTTCCGATTCTGGTCAACTTGTTGGTTACCTGCATCTAGATAAAAGTGATGAGGTTTCTGGCCCAGTTGTTGAGGTTGTTGTTGAACCACAATTCCGTGGACAAAGAATTGGTACGCAACTTGTTGAATATGCGATGAATAGATTGCACGACAATCGATTGCGACTCTGGGCGCATGGTGAACTAATGAGCGCTTACGCGCTTGCTAAGAAGTTGGGATTCACCAAAGCTCGTGAACTTTGGCAAATGCGCAGATCACTTTATGCAGAATTGCCAAAGCTTGAGTTGCCAAATAACTACCAAATGAAAAGTTTTGAAGCAGGCAAAGACAATAAGAATTGGCTTGCGCTTAATGCAAAAGTATTCGCAGCCCACCCAGAGCAAGGCCGACTGGATGAATCAGGTCTTAACATTCGACTAAGTGAATCTTGGTTTAATCCAGATGGCTTTTTAATTGCAACAGATGACAAAGGTATTTTCGCCGGTTACAACTGGACAAAGATTCATGGAAATTCAATTGGTCATTTAGCAATTGGTGAAATTTATGTCTTGGGTGTTACCCCAGAAATGCGTGGAACAGGTCTTGGAAAAGCTTTAGCAATTGCTGGGCTTGAATACTTGCGCGCCGAAGGTTTGGCTGCGGCAATGCTTTATGTTGATCGCGACAATACCGCTGCGGTGAAATTGTATGAAAGTATCGGCTTTGCCCACTGGGACACCGACGTAATGTTCCAGGCTTAATCTAAAAATAGTGATTGCCCAGAAGAAAATATTTCTTTTTGGCCATCTTTAAACACGGTTACCGTGCCAACGCCCTTTACTTGCCACTCATTCAACCCGCCAACAAGTGCAGTATTTTCATCAATACCAAGAACAGTTATGGAATCTTCTTTAACAAACCTATTGAACGCAGACATAAACATTCGGTCAAAGTGTGGAATTACTCGGACATTTGGCAACAAAGCAAATCCTTGAGTAATTGTCTTTCCAAAAGTCTTTATCTCAGGAATGTGATTGGCAATCGCCATTGCTCCAGCGCTGCAACCAGCCAATGCTGTGCCATTTTTCCAAGCATCCAACACGGCATCCAATACTTTTGAATTGCGCAAGGTATTTGCTAAATGATGCGGATTACCGCCAGAAAAATATATAAGTCCAGCACCATCTATTTGTGCTGCAAGCGTTTCATTATTTGCATCATCACTATCTTTAATTAGAAGCGGGACAGCTTGCGCGCCAATTCTGTTTGCCTGGGAAATGCCAAGTTCTCTCCAATAATTTAAAGACCTATCCCCTTCAAGGGCGGCGGCAGTTGGAATCTGGATGTATTTACTTCCTCGACCCGAAATTAATTCAGTTTCAATCTCTGCCATAACTGGCAAGTACTCACCAGAGCCAACTAATGCAATTGGGCCAAAGTTCAATTTGCGTCAATTTCCCAGGTTGAACCATTTGCAGAATCTTTGATTGTCACCTTTAGTGAGGTTAAGCGATCCCGAATTTCATCTGCTTCATCCCAACGCCCGGTTGAACGTGCAGCTTGCCTAGCTTGCAAAAGCATCTCAATGTAAGGTCCAACGACATTATTTATATCAACTTTTGGACTTGCAGCCATTTGGCCAAGCCTGGTGATTAATCCATGAACAATGGCTCTAGTTTCTAGATCTCGATCAAGGTCATCTAATTCAAGAAGGGCATCAACAGCATCCAAAACTTGGCCATTATTTAATAACTCTTCAACGGCTTCAGGTGCTGCAGGTAAATGAATCGGAGAAGTTGCAACATTTCGTTTTACTCCGCCGTGTTTTGCAAGTTCAGAAAAAGTTGCCGAATTGCCTGTCGGCAATTCCCAAATGTGTTCACCTTTGCGAATGGTTAATTTTCCACGACCAAAAACATTTACGGTTTCATTTTCTAAATCAAAATTCACACCGGTATGCTCATCGATTCCAATGATGAAAGTTGATTCAGGCAATTGTGCTTCAAGAATTCTCAGACGACGTTCGCCCATGTAGCAAAAACGGGTGTCATGTGTTCCGCCTTCAGCGTTATCGAAGTGCGGAACTATCACTGCATCTAGCCCAGTGAACTTATGCAAAATATTTAAACCATCGAGCCAGTATGGATCTTCACCAGCTTTATAAATTTCATAAACTGGAATCGTCTTTGTGCCAAGTGTTAACGCGGCTGCCGATGCAAAAATTAATGCACCTTGTTCCAAAACTTTTTCTAACTGTTGGAAAACACCAGTTTCCCGCCAAACTTTTAATGCATAACTTGGTGATCCTGGGCCAGCGAAAACCCATTTTGCATCACGTAATTGATTGACCGCGCTTGCAACATTGGTTGCACTTTCAGTCACGCGACGAAGCTCAATTGGTTTTGTTGCTATTCCAACAGAATTGGAAAAATAGTCTGAAATTCGATTGGTTAATTCGTCAACGTTTTCTTGAAAACCAAATGGCGTATCTAGGAAGTAGGTTGAATTTTGGTCTGCAGTTGATTGTGCCCAAATCTGTTGGTGTGGAGTAACCATAGTTGGACTGGTTTCACCCGAGCCCATAACAACAATTTGCTTAGCCATGAATTGATTCTGACACTGAAAACAAGGACCTCGCGACCCCAGGGAGTTCTTCATCCTTAATTTGGTGGATTTTTCAAGGTAACCACTTGTTAACCTTTGTATGCCAAAGTAGGACATCATGTCGGACTTAATGGCTTCTCAACCACCATCGGTGAATCTCCCTGGGGAACGATTCTTAAATCGGGAATTATCGTGGTTAGCGTTCAATCGACGAGTTCTAGAACTGGCTCAAGATGAATCAATGGAACTTCTTGAGCGGGTTAAGTACGTATCAATTTTTGCAAGTAATTTAGACGAATTTTTTATGGTTCGAGTCGCAGGTTTAAAGCGAAGAATTGAAACTGGGATTGCAAAGAAAGACTCAAGTGGCATGCAACCTAAAGACCTGCATGCAGCAATTTTGGCTGAAAGTTACGCACTGATGCGTGCTCATGCAGCTACTTTCAACGATTCAATTCTTCCTTCACTTGTCGCAAATGGGATTGAAATTCTACGTTGGGAAGAATTAACCAGCGAAGAGCGAGAAAGGATGAGTCAGTTATTCGCTGAGCAAATTTTCCCAGTATTAACACCACTAGCCGTGGATCCATCGCATCCATTCCCATATATTTCTGGACTGTCTTTAAATCTGGCTGTAATGGTTCGTAATCCAGAAACTGATCACGAATTATTTGCACGTGTAAAAATTCCAGCATCAATTTCAAGATTTTATGAAGTTTCAAATGAAAGATTTGTTCCGCTAGAAGATGTAATTGCTGGACATCTAGGCATGCTTTTCCCAGGAATGGAAATTTTGCAGCATCACACATTCAGGGTCACCAGAAACGAAGAATTAGAAGTTGAAGAAGACGATGCAGAAAATTTACTTCAGGCGCTTGAAAAAGAATTAAGTCGTCGCAGGTTCGGAGCACCGGTGAGAATTGAAGTTGAAAACTCAATTGATCCGCATGTGCTTGACCTAATCATTAGTGAAGTTGGCGTTGAAGCCAACGAAGTTTTTAGACTTACTGGTCCGCTAGAACTCAAGTCCTTAATGGAAATAGCCAAATTAGACCGGGATGATTTAAGCGCTCCGGTTTTCGTATCGCGTACAAGTACCGCATTAGCTGAAGTTGAGTCATCGACTGCACCCGATGTGCTTGAAGTTATGCGCCACCGCGATGTTTTATTGCACCATCCATATGACTCATTTTCAACAAGTTTTCAGTTATTTCTAGAACAAGCAGCAGTGGATCCAAATGTTTTAGCAATTAAGCAGACGCTTTATCGAACTTCTGGTGATTCACCAATTGTTAATGCGTTGATTACTGCAGCACAATCAGGAAAACAGGTTCTAGCAGTTGTTGAAATCAAAGCAAGATTTGATGAACAAAACAATATTGAATGGGCTAGAAAGCTTGAAGAAGCTGGCGTTCATGTTGTTTATGGAATTGTCGGACTAAAAACACATGCAAAACTTTGTCTGGTAGTGCGTAATGATTCCGGAAAACTTAATCGCTATGTTCACATTGGTACTGGTAATTACAACCCTAAAACTGCACGTTTATACGAAGATTTTGGATTGCTAACTACTGATTCAAAAATTGGCGATGATGTTGCAAGTTTGTTTAACTTACTGTCCGGATATGGTGTCCAGGGACAATTTAAGCGGTTGATTGTTGCACCTAAAGAACTAAGAAATTCGATTGTTGAAAAAATAAATCGTGAGGCAGCCAATGCTTGGATTGGACTAACATCCGGGATTCGAATTAAATGCAATGCAATAGTCGATGAAACGATTATGGATGCCCTATACCGAGCAAGTTGTGCCGGTGTGAAAATTGAAATTTTAGTTCGAGGGATGTGCTCCATCAAGCCAGGGATTCCAGGACTTTCCGAGAACATCTCTGTGCGCAGCATCCTAGGCAGATTTCTAGAACATAGTCGTGTTTATGAATTTACAAATGCTGGTAACCGAGAAGTCTGGATTGGATCTGCAGATCTAATGCACCGAAATCTAGATCGCCGAGTTGAAGCTTTAGTCGAAATTCAAAATCCTGATGCATCCTCGATTGCCCAAGTTTTGGACCTTGCATTTTCAAAGAAAACCTCAGCTTGGGATTTAAACCCTGACGGAACTTGGACACGCAATAATTTGGATGCTTCAGGTGAACCGTTAACTGATTTCCAGGAATTTTTAATAAATAATCACCCAGTTGCAAAATCTGCGATTGAGAATCCAACTCCTCGAATTCTAAGTAACTTGCTCGCAAAGGTTGGTCTAGGTGAGCGATAAACATATTGTCGCTGCTGGTGCAGTTGTAAGCCGTGAGAATAATGGCGAAAAGGAATTTTTGGTCATACATCGTGGCTATCGCGAAGATTGGTCTTTTCCAAAAGGAAAACTCGATCCAGGCGAGCACCTAGTCGGTGCTGCTATCCGCGAAGTTCGTGAAGAAACAGGTTTTGCAATCCAATTGGGAATCCCACTTCCCACAGTTCGTTACATGAAAGGTAACGCCACTAAAGATGCGCATTACTGGAATGCAAAATTATTAGGTGGTCAATTTATCGCTAACGATGAAGTTGACCAAGTTAAGTGGTTGCCACTTGCAAAAGCTCAGAAAATTCTCACGTACGACCATGACAAAGAAATGATTGAGCTTGCTGCCCAAAGTGTTGAAACTTCTCCCTTGATTGTTTTACGCCACACTCAAGCTATTAAAAGAGCTGAATGGATTGTTGCAAAAGATGGATTATCAGAAGTAGATGCAAGTCGTCCGCTAACGGCAGTTGGCCGAATGCAAGCCAATGGCTTAGTACCAGCGCTTGCTGGATTTGGAATAAATCAATTGCACTCCTCAGACTCACGAAGGTGCCGCGACACTGTTGGACCATTTGCCAGCGCTAGAAGTATCGCGATCACTTTAGAGCCCGCACTTAGTGAAGAGCGGCACAAAGATAATCCGAAAAAAGCACTAGCTCGCGTGACAGAAATTTCCGTTTCTTCGCAAGCTACAGCACTGTGCACGCATCGACCTGTATTACCAACCGTGATGGAATCTTTGGCGAACATTTATGACGTTGAAAATGTGGGCAAGAAAACCTTTGATCCTGGCTTAACACCAGGTTCTATGGTTATTTTTCACCGAGATTTGAATAATTTAAAACATGTCAGCCACGTTGAGCGACATATTCATTAATCACCCAAAACGTCCTGAAATGTAATCTTCGGTTCTAGTATCACTTGGGTTTGTGAATATCTTTGTCGTTAAATCGACCTCAACAAGATGCCCATAACGTTGGCCATGATCGTCAACCTGGGCACTAAAGAATGCGGTTCGATCTGAAACACGAGCGGCCTGTTGCATGTTGTGAGTAACGATAACTACGGTGTAATCAGATACCAGCTCAATCATTAAATCTTCAATTAATGCAGTTGCTATTGGATCTAATGAGGCACAAGGTTCATCCATCAACAAAATGTCAGGTTCGACTGCGATTGCTCTAGCGATACACAAACGTTGCTGTTGCCCACCTGATAAGGCAAATCCACTTTGATCTAGTTTGTCTTTTACTTCGCTCCAAAGTCCGGCCCGAGTCAAAGCGTGTTCAACTAAATCTTCCGTCTCGGTTTTATTCATCTTCATGCCAGTGACTCTTGGGCCGTAGGCAATGTTGTCAAAAATTGATTTAGGGAATGGGTTTGGTTTTTGAAAAACCATTCCGATTCGGCGTCGAACTTCAATTGGGTCAACTTCTGAGCCATAAAGGTCATGGCCTCGATAGTTAATCTTTCCTGCAACCCGAGCCCCAGGAACCAAATCGTTTGTTCTGTTTAAACAGCGTAGGACTGTAGATTTACCACAGCCTGAAGGACCAATGAAAGCTGTGATCTGGTTTCTACCAATTTCTAATGAAGCATCACGTACTGCATGGAAGTTTCCGTAGTAGACATCAAGGTTGTTGATCTCCATGATCGGATTAAATACCGCCACACGATCGCTGTGTCGAACAGGCATTTGCTTGGTTCTACCGTTTAATTCAGTCATTTTTTCTCCTGTTACCAACGCTTAGCGAACTTATTACGAATAAAAATTGCAATCGCATTTAGCGAAAGCAAGATGGTGAGCAACAAAATAATTGCAGCTGCCGCTAAAGTCTTGAACTCTTCTTGCGGCGCACTTGTCCAGCCAAAAATCTGAATTGGCATCGTGGTAAATCCAGCAAGCAAACCATTTGGATCGTAGGTAATAAAGACCAAGGCGCCTAAGAGAAGTAGTGGAGCAGCTTCACCCATTGCGCGTGAAACCGCAAGAATTGTTCCGGTAGCAATACCTGGAACGGCTGCTGGCAAAGTTTGATGCCCAACTGTTTGCAACTGAGTTGCCCCAAGTGCCAATGAGCCATCACGTATTTCTTGTGGCACAGCTCGAAGTGCTTCTCTAGTTGTCAGAATGACAACCGGCAAAATAAGTAACGCAAGTGCAAGCGATCCACCAAAGACAACATTCTTATTTTTAAATCCAAGTAATGACAAAATGCCAAGCGTTAACATGCCGTAAAGAATGGCAGGCACTGCTGCAAGATTTTGAATGTTTAGTTCAATAAATCGGTTGTACCACTTGGACTTATCTGCAAATTCTTCAAGATAAATTGCCGAAGCGATGCCAACTGGAATCGCCATCAAAGCAGTGACGGTTACCACAAATAGGGAGCCAAGAATTGCAGCTCTAGCACCGGCATCTTCAGGTGTGGTGTTGTTGTATTCGGTGAAAAGTCGAATGTCATATCTGCCGATGCCATTCATAAAGGTTGTGACAAGTAGCACAACTAAAAACAAGAATGCGACAAAGAGGCTAAACCAAAGCAATCCAAGGAATACGAGTGATTTTAGATTTGACTCACTATTCTTACTTTTTTGGGTAACTCCTATATCAAATGACATTAGTAAGCCTCCCTAAATCTTCTAACAAGACGAATACTGATGAAGTTGATTAAAAGAGTTGATAAGAAAAGCAGTAGGCCAACCGCAAAAAGCGTGTCGTATTGCAATGATCCGACGCGGGAATCACCTAAGGCCGCATTGGCTATAAATCCAGTCATCGTTTGTGCGCCCTCTAGTGGACTTAAAGAAATGTTTGGTTTATTTCCAGCTGCCAGTGCCACAATCATGGTTTCACCAACAGCTCTAGATATGCCAAGTACTACCGCAGCTGCAATTCCAGAAAGTGCTGCTGGGAACACCACTCGAAGAGTTGTTTGCATTTTGTTGGCACCAAGTGCCATTGATCCTTGACGCATAGCTAGTGGTACTGATGAAAGTGCATCTTCGGAAAGCGATGCAATTGTCGGAATGATCATCACACCCATTACCAAGCCAGCCGAAAGAACTGAGAAAGTTCCGACTTCCAGATTTAGCCAGCCCTTTAGGACTATTCGAGTGACAAACTCAATCGCAAAAAAACCATAAACAACAGTGGGGATACCAGCTAGTAGCTCCAAGATTGGTTTTAGTCTCCTACGAGACTTATCCGATGCATACTCGGACAAATACATCGCTGCACCAAGTCCAAACGGAACCGCCACTAACAGTGCAATAGTTGTCGTCCAAAGAGTTCCAACTAGAAGTGGCACAACACCAAAAGTTGCCGGCTTAAAACGTGGCGCCCAACGCGTTCCAGTTAAGAAATCAACTACTGATACTTGTCTAAAAAATTCAATGGCTGGCGTAATTAAAGACCAGGCAATTCCAGCAGTTACAAAAATTGTAAATAACGATGACGTGAAAAGGATTCCAAGTATGAGTTTCTCGCCAACTCTTTTTGAATTTGACTTCAATGTGAAGTCATTTTGAGTGACCTGGCTTTGGCTCATAATCCTTAGTTCTAACTATTTGCTTAAGAAAAGATTAGTAGTAAGGCAGTGTCAAGATCTGTCCAACCGGGCAAATCTTGACACTGCCAAACAGCGTCGAACTAATGCAATTAGCCTAGGTTGGCTACTGCTGCAGTTGATGCGGTTTTCTGGTCTGCACTGAGAGGTACGAACAGAGCCTTTGAAGTGATTGCATCGTTGCTTTCAATGAAGAACTTGGCAAATGCTGAAACTTCAGCTTTCTTTGCAGCTTCATTGCTTACATAGATGTATAGCGGACGTGCTAGTGGTGAGTAGCTACCATCTTGAGCGGTTGCAATGCTTGGAGCAACACAGCCTGCGCCACCGTCGATTTCAACAGCGGTTAGTTTGTCTGCATTTTCTTCGAAGTATGAAAGTCCGAAGTAGCCAAGTGCACCCTTAGCACCTGATACACCCTGAACAGTTACGTTGTCGTCTTCTGTTGGGTTGTAGTCAGTACGTGAAGCACCTTCTTCACCATTAATTTCTTTGGTGAAGTAGTCGAAAGTACCTGAGTCAGTACCTGCGCCGTAAAGATCAAGAGCTTCGTCTGGGAACGAGCTGTTGATTTGATTCCATGAAGTTACCTTGCCTTCAGCAGCTGGTTCCCACATTTTCTTTAATTCATCAACGGTTAGACATGTAGCCCAATCATTTTCTTTGTTAACAACAACAGTTAGTGCGTCGTTAGCAACAATGATTTCTGTGAATGTGATCCCAGCAGCAGCACAAGCTTCTGCTTCTTCATCTTTGATTGCACGTGAAGCATTTGAGATGTCGGTTTCGCCAGCACAGAATTTCTTAAAGCCACCGCCGGTACCGGAAGTGCCTACAGAAACGTTTACGTTCGCATTTGATTCTTTGAATAATTCACCGGCTGCAGCTGCAAGAGGAGCAACTGTTGATGAACCATCGATGCGAATTTCTACTGCAGCTGCTACTGATTCGCTTGAATCTGCAGAGCCTTCATTGGTGCCGCCACATGCGGCCAGGATTAGAGCAGCAGGGAGGACAATCGCTGCTACCTTCCAGTTCTTAGTAGGCATTTGCCTTCCTTTCAGTTGACTTATTACGTCTCTTGAAAGATAGGTTTTTGAAGAAAACGCACAGCAACGGCAAGGTTAACAATCGATGAATTATCTAGAGAATTACGGTTTGGCCTTTCCCAAGAACCACAATTCCCCCATCCGTAACAGTGTAATTTTCGCGATCTTTATCTAGGTCAACGCCAATCTGCGCGCCATCTGGAACGATCACGTTCTTATCAAGAATTGCTTTTCGCACTACTGCCCCACGTCCAATTTGAACACCGGGCATAAGAACAGAACCATCAACGTAAGCGCCATCGTTTACGCGAACTTCGTGTGCGACAACAGATGTGCGAACATGAGCACCGCTAATAATTGAACCTGCGCCAACGATTGAATCATGGGCGTTACCACCTTGCACAAACTTTGCCGGAGCAAGAGGTGGCAAGTCAGTAAGTATTGGCCATTCCTTGTTATACAAGTTAAAAACAGGATGGACTGAAACTAAATCCATGTGTGCATCGTGATATGAATCGATTGTTCCAACATCGCGCCAGTAACCATTATCACGATCAGTTGAACCAGGGACGACGTTAGTTGCAAAATCATAAACATTCGCTTCGCCTCGTTCAGTCAGCATTGGAATGATATTTGTTCCCATGTCGTGCATTGACGCTTCATCAGCAGCATCTTTTTTCAAAGCTTCGATAAGTGCGTCACGAGTAAAAATATAGTTACCCATCGATGCATAACATTCATCAGTTGAACCTGGAATGGTTGGCGGATCAGCCGGCTTTTCTAAGAACTCAGTTATCTTTTTGCCGGAACTATCTGTTTTGATAATTCCAAAACCACTTGCTTGGTTTTTTGGTACGCGGATTCCTGCAACAGTTACGCCTGCCCCAGATTCAATATGCGATTGCAACATTTGATCTGGATCCATGCGGTAAACGTGATCGGCACCAAATACAGCAACATATTCAGGCATTTCGTCGTAAACCAAATTCAAACTTTGGAAAATTGCATCGGCAGATCCGGTATACCAACGTGGTCCAAGCCGTTGCTGTGCTGGAACAGGTGTGACGTAATCTCCAAGCATTGATCCAACGCGCCAAGTTGTTGTGATGTGACGGTCAAGTGAATGCGATTTGTATTGAGTAAGTACACAGATTCGAAGAAATCCTGCATTGACCATATTCGAAAGAACAAAATCTACTAAGCGATACGAACCACCGAACGGAACTGCAGGCTTCGCTCGGTCAGCAGTCAGCGGCATTAGTCGCTTACCTTCACCACCGGCAAGCACGATACTTAATACGCTTGGTCGCCTTCGCATATGAACAGCCTATTAAAAGACATAGAGTTATGGTGTGCGAATTTCAATTGTTACAAAGGAGTGGCCACCCGACATCTACGGTGGCGCTGGAGTTCACGTTGAACACTTAGTTGAACAATTGCGAAAGCTCGAAGAAGTTGATGTTCATGCTTTTGGAGCGCCAAAAGCGGGTTCTGTCACTTATCAAGTTCCTTCTGAACTTTCTAATGCCAATGCTGCGGTTCAAACACTTGGCGTCAACCTAGAAATGGTTGCTGACTTTGCCAAAGCAAATGTCATCCATACTCACACTTGGTATGCCAACATGGCCGGCCATGTTGGATCACTACTGCATGGTGTGCCACATATTGTTACCGCACACAGCCTTGAACCAAGACGCCCCTGGAAAGCTGAACAACTTGGTGGGGGATATGCAGTTTCATCCTGGGTTGAGCGAACTTCATATCTTGGCGCTGATGCCGTGATTGCTGTTAGTCACGGGATGAAAAAGGATATTTTGGAATGTTACCCAGAAGTTGATCCAAAACGAGTTCATGTAGTGCATAACGGAATTGACACAGTTGCTGTGAAAAAAGTTTCCGATACTTCAGCCCTTGTAGCCAATGGAATAGATCCAGAACGTCCTTATGTTTTATTCGTTGGAAGAATCACCAGGCAAAAAGGCATTATGCACTTACTTCGTGCAGCTGAAGGTCTGCCTGATGAAGTTGCACTTGTTATCTGCGCATCTTCTCCTGATACCCCTGAACTTGGTCAAGAAGTAGCTGGGCAAATTGAGAAACTTTCAAAGATGCGAACTGGCGTTCACTGGATTAAAGACCAACTAAGCCGTCCAAATTTAGTTCAAGTGCTTTCTAAAGCTACTGTTTTTGCCTGTCCTTCAATTTATGAACCGCTTGGAATCGTCAACCTTGAAGCGATGTCGTGTGAAGTTCCAGTGGTTGCAAGCGATGTTGGTGGCATTCCAGAAGTAGTTGTTGACAACGAAACAGGCTTTTTAGTTCATTACGATGAAAAAAATACTTCCCAGTTTGAATCAGATTTTGCAAAAGCACTAACCCGGGTTGTTGGAGACAAAACACTTGCCACCACAATGGGATTAGCGGGTCGCCGTCGAGCTGAAGTTGAATTTGGCTGGGATCGCATTGCTCGTGAGACAATTGCGGTCTATCAAAAAGCAATTGAGAATTATCGAAAGTGAGTTTTTGTGTCTGCGTCGACCGGAAAAAGTAATGCGACCGGATACATTCTCTACTTCACCGCTGCAAGTCTTTGGGCATTAAACGGAACAATTAGCAAAATCATCTTGCTTAGTGTTGGTGATCCTTCCAGAGTTTCTCAATTGCGAAATACCGCAGCATTCTTAATTTTGTTTGTAGTTGTTCTATTAGTTCGTCGTTCTGGATTTAGATTAAAACGTTCAGAAATCGGAAATATTTTGGTTTATTCACTTGGTGGTATCACCATTACGCAATACGCCTATTTTGAAGCAATTAGCAGAATGCCTATTGGTGTTTCGTTGCTAATTGAATTCACGGCACCGATTTTCATAGTTCTTTGGGTTAGATACGGCCGAAAGCAACAAGTTAAACCAACAATCTGGCTTGGTCTTTTAATGGCCATTGGCGGGCTAGCACTGGTGGGTCAAGTTTGGTCCGGATTGAAATTTGATGCACTTGGTTTAATTTTTTCATTCATTGCGATGACATCCCTTATTTTTTATTACATATTCGGTGAGCGCGCTAGCTTGCAGCGCGATGCAATTTCATTGATGATGTGGGGATTTTTTTGTTCATCTGTCTTCTGGGCTATCAAACTTTCTTGGTTTGAATTTCCATGGGAAAAATTGAATGTGTTAGTGCAACCGTTCCCACAAACTGAAATGCAAATGCCAGTTTGGGTGCTTGCTATGTACATGATTATTGGCGGCACGGTTTTGCCATTCACTCTGGTGATTCAAGGGATGAAGTACTTAGGTGCAGCTGGTGCAAGTTTGATGGGAATGATGGAACCATTGGTGGCATTTATCATCGCTTGGATAGTTTTAGGGGAATCACTCAATTCAATTCAAATTATTGGTGGTTTAATAATGCTCACTGGCGTTTACATAGCTGAACTTGCACGTGTTTCTAAGAAGCCTGAAATTGAAAACATGGAAGCAATCGCTCCAAGTTAGTTTAATTAAATAGCAAATTTCTGGTCGATTCGGTGCACGATACCGAACCAAAATGCAATCGAGTAACCTACCAAAACAGCAAATAAGAATGTTCCTATTCCTACAGTTCCACCCAGCAACCAGCCAATAGTTAAGACCACAACTTCAATACTTAATCTGATGCGAGCCACCGGAATTCCCGTTTTAAAATGCAACCCAGTCATCAAACCATCGCGTGGTCCAGGACCTAAGTGAGCTGGAATGTAAAGAGCCGAACCAATTCCAACAATTACAATTCCACCAAGTGTTTGCACTAATTGTGGAAGTGAGGCAGATGGGTTAGGGAAAAGTGGAATCATCACCTCAAGGGCAAACGCAATTACAACAACATTAAGTAAGGTGCCAGCTCCTGGTTTACGTTTCAGTGGGATCCAAAAAAGTAAAACAGAGATAGAAATTAGCGCTGTTGACCAGCCAATTGAAAGTCCAGTCTGAATTGAAAAGCCCTCAGCGAAGACTACCCACGGAGACTGGCCAGCATTGGCAGCAACTAAAGCTGCCTCTCCGGTTCCAAACAGCCATAATCCCAAAAGCAACATGAAGTATGTCTTTGGCTTTGCCTTCCACATTGATCCGCGAGAACTCCACGGCGCATGCGGGACAGTTTTAGAAGGTTTTAACCAAGCTGGAATCGATACCACTAAACAATGTTCTTCTCTGGCCGCAGTTCGCCACCATTTGAAAAACGATCCACGCTAAGTGGTGAGATGTCAACGAACGGAGTTTTACCTAGGTAAAGATCGCGCAAAATTTCACCGATTGCCGGGCCTTCCAAGAATCCGTGGCCACTGAAACCAGTTGCATAAAGCATTCTTGAAACACCAGACCATTCACCAAGTAATGCGTTGTGATCTGGAGTCACTTCATAAAGGCCTGACCAACCAGAACCAACACCGACATCAAGCAGGCGTGGTGCGCGTTCGTAAGCAAGTTCCCCTAATTTTTCAGCAAACTTTGGATCGCGACTGAAATCAAAACCTGGACCAACAGTTTTATCTGAAAAGCCCATCAATAAACCTTTACCTTCACGGTGCCAGTAGAGAGAGGTTGAGTAATCAATAGTCATCGGCATTGAAGCTGGAAGATCGCTAAATTCATCGCCAAGCGGTTCGGTAATTAATAATTCGCGTCGGTAAGGCGTTACTGGAAGATCTAATCCAACGTGTGCACCAATTTGTGGTGACCAAGCTCCAGCGCAGTTGATCACTGTGCTGGTTTTAACTGTTCCAGCTGAAGTTGTAACACTAACAATTTCGCCACCGTTAACAGTGATTCCAGTAGCTTCAACGTTGTTTAAGCAAACTGCGCCATGACGGCGAGCACCTGAAATGTAACCCATCACAACAGATTCAGGTGTGCAGTGGCCATCATTTGGAGTGAATGATGCAGCTAACACGTCATCAACATTTAGAAGCGGGCTTATTGCGTTCGCTTCTTTTGGAGTAAGCATTCGAGATTCAACACCAAATTTTTTGTGTAATTCGGTTGAGCGCTCAAAAGTTTTAACATCTTCTGGATTTGTAAGTGCAAATAGATATCCTGGGCGGTGCAGATCGATTTCTTGGCCTGGGCGATTATTGAAATCAGCAAGCAAATCCAGAGATCTGGCACCCATCTGAATGTTTAGTTCATCAGAGAAATTCGCTCGAACTCCACCGGCTGCTTTTGAAGTTGAACCGCTTGCAAATTCGCTTTTTTCAACCAATAGAACACTTACGCCAGCTTCAGCCAAGTGGAATGCAGCAGATGCACCCATTACGCCGCCACCGATGACAACAACATCTACTTGCTCAGGAAGATTTGCCATTACCTAAACTTTCTCAATCCAAAAATTCAATCTAAAGATCAAACGCTAGAGTATTTATATGTCTCAGTCTGTCACCAAAAATCAACCAACTGTCGCCGGGGCTATCCTCGATCTACTTTGGCAAGCTGGGATCCGTGTCACATTTGGTATTCCAGGTGTGCACAATCTGGCTTTCTGGGATGCACTTGGCAATAACCGACCGCAAATTGTTGGCGTGCGCCATGAACAAACCACTGCATACGCAGCTGATGGTTTAGCCCGAACAACCGGAAACCTTGCTGTTGCACTAACAACCACCGGTCCAGGTGCGGCGAACACTCTTGGTGCGTTTGGCGAAGCAGCAATTTCTGGTTCGCCGATATTTGTTATTTCATCTGAAGCTCCAATTGCCAAGCGCGGTAAGAACGGCTCTCGTGGATTACTTCATGAAATGGATGATCAGGCCGCACTCTTTGCTCCCCTTGCCAAGAAACTTCATGGTGTAGCAATGGCCATCAGCGTTGAAGATGGCGTAACTGCTGTTGATGTTTGTGCCGAAATGATTAGAGATTTATTGCGCGCACCAGCTGGCGCTGGTTACTTAGGTATTCCAGCTGATGTGCTGGGACAACCATTCACAGGTGAGTTACCAAAACTTGAAATTGGCCAAGAAGTTTTAGAAATTAATACAGCTTCAACTCTTGCCGCTCTTAATGATGCCAAGAAAATTGTGATTTGGGCTGGAGGCGGCGCAACTGAAGGCAGCGAAGGAATTGCT
>JACCEB010959608.1_pt1 | contig 17500 bp, 15 predicted proteins | sample 7454761 | NCBI WGS metagenome assembly JACCEB01 (sample SAMN15323454, study PRJNA562643) | freshwater metagenome | isolation source: river surface water | place: USA:Blue River Watershed | collected 2017-08-18 | reverse complement strand
TCGGCCATCGGCGCTTGTCGCGCAGGTGGGTAAAACGTCCCGCTGGACATGCCGATGGCACCGGCCTCCAGGGCCTCTTCCAAGAGGTGCTGCATCCGGGTGATTTCATCGGGCGTGGCCGCGCGGTCCAGCGATGACATCACACACGCGCGCAAGCTGGTGTGGCCCACCAAGGCGGCCATGTTGACCGCGGCGGGCTGCGCGCGCACCGATTGCAAGTAGTCGGCAAAGCGGGACGCGCGTTGCCCCTCGGGCACCTCGATCAAGTCCAGCGGCATGGGCAATGGGCCATGCAGGGGCAGGGGGGCCGCGCTGACCCCGCAATTGCCGGTGATGACCGTGGTCACGCCTTGCGATACCTTGAAGTCCATGTCTGGTCGCTGCCTGAGCGCCTGGTCATCATGGGTGTGGGCGTCAATGAATCCGGGCGCCACCACACAGCCGGTTGCATCGATCGTGCGTGCGGCCTGGTGCTGGGCGAGGTGTCCCATGGCGCTGATGCGGCCATGGCGTACCGCCACATCGGCCTGGCGTCGCGGTGCGCGGGTGCCGTCGATGACAGTACCGCCTCGAATCAACAGATCGTGCTGGTGGTCAAGGTTCATGGGTCAACGTTCAGAAGGATGCAAGACGAGGGCGTTGTGGGTGTGGCCGAGGAACTGGGTTGCAGTCAGGACAGCACAAGCCCCGGTGCATTTAACCCGACAGGGCTTGCAGGCCCTGTGTGACACGCCGCAAAAACCCGGGCAAATGCGCCGAGTCGATCCAGCGCACCACCACCACCGCCTCGTGTTCGGGTTCCACCCAGACATAGTTGCCTCCCGCACCCACCATGAACACACTGCGCTCGGACGCGCCAGGAAAGTGTTCGCAACCTGGGTTGAGCCAGGTGAGCATGCCGTAAAAGGGTGCCAGAGCGCCGGGTTGTCCCATGCGGTCAATCCAGCTGGACGGGATGAGTTGCTGCACCGAGCCGTTGCGTCGCACGGCTCCCCGGTCCAGTACCAGCTGGCCCAGACGCGCCTGGTCCAGGGCCGAGATGGCCACCCCCCCGCCCCAGTGAGATCCGCCTGGCACCGATTGCACGCGCTGTGCCGCACGGCCGTTGCGCGCGGGCAGCTGCACCCATGACTGGTCGTAGCCCACCCAGTCAATGTCGCTCGAACAGCCCAGCGGGTCCAGCACATACTCTCGAAACACCTGCGGCAGCGGACGCCCGAACAAGTGCAACAACGCCAATGAGAGCTGGTTGATTCGCACGTCGTTGTATTCCCAGTAGGTGCCAGGTGTTTGCAACGGACGCGCCGATCCCTTGACGCCGGTGACAGGTTTGGGGTCGTGCGCGACCTGACGGTAGCGGTCCACGATGTCCTCGAGCCCCAGGCAGTTGCCTTCCCATTCGCTGACCTGGGTCAGCAGGTGCATCCAGGTGATGGGTCGGTTGTGCGGGCTGTCAAATCCAATGCCGGGCAGCCGGGCCACCACGGGCTCGTCGGCGTCGGGCAGCAGGCCTTGTTGCTGTGCCACACCGGCCAGCAGGGCCAGGTACGTTTTGGCGACGCTGAAGGTGAGGTCGGCGCGGTCTGGTTCCCCCCACTGTGACAGCACGTTGCCGCGCCGCGTGATCACACCACTCACACCGCCACGGGCCCGCACCGGCCCAAACAATCGATTCCACGGCGGTGGGTCGTCGTGGTGCACGCCCCAACGCTCCGGTTCAGCGTGAGGATCACGGGTCCAGTTCACCTCATGCGATTGGGCATGGGCAATGGCGTCAGCAAATACAGAAGGGGAGTCGCTCATAGTGCAGGAACTGTGCCGCGTTTACGGAATAATCCATGTCAAACCGGAGACCCGATTTGACTGCCACCGCCACTGTAACGCCAACCCTTGAACACCTGCCGGCGCTCTACCGCTGCATGGCCCGCATCCGGGCCTTTGAAAACGCCGCTGAAATCCTGAGCCAGGGCGGCGTCAGTGCCTACAACAAGACGGCCGACGGCTCTGCCAAAGTCCGCGGGCCCTTGCATTTGTCCACGGGGCAGGAGGCGGTCCCAGCAGGGGTCTGCGCGCACCTGACCCCGGCCGACTACCTGACCTCCACCCACCGCGGCCATGGCCACACCTTGGCCAAAGGGGCAGACCTGGGTCGCATGATGAGCGAGTTGTATGGCAAGGCCACCGGCTTCAATGGCGGCAAAGGCGGCTCCATGCACATCGCCGATTTTTCGGTGGGCATGTTGGGTGCCAACGGTGTGGTGGCGGCCGGCTTGCCCATTGCGGTGGGTGCAGCCCACGCGCAGAAACTGCAAGGTCGCCACGACATCACCGTGTGTTTCTTTGGAGACGGTGCGATCAACCGGGGGCCATTTCTGGAATCGCTCAACTGGGCCTGCGTGCATCAACTGCCGGTGCTCTTCGTGTGTGAGGACAACCGCTGGAGTGCCACCACGGCCAGTGGCCCGATGGTGGCGGGGCCCGGTGCGGCGGCGCGCGCCGCCAGCCTGGGTCTGCAGGCTGTGCAAGTCGATGGCAATGACGTGCTGGCGGTCTTTCAGCAAGCGGGTGAACTTGTTCGGCAGATTCGTGCCGGTGGGGGACCTCGCCTGTTGCATGCCCACACCTACCGCGTGAAGGGACATGTCTCGGTGGACCTGGCGGCTTACCGTGACCCTGCCGAGCTGGAAGCCGCGCTGAAGACCGACCCGATGCGTCGAGCCCGCGAGGCCTTTGTGGCCGCAGGTGGTCAACTCGAGCAGTTGGACCGCATCCAGGCCGACGCCGACGCCGAAGTCGCCCAGTCGATGCGGGATGCGGATGCTGCGCCCTGGCCTGACCCTGCCGCTGCGTACACCGATATTCAATCCACCGGAGAAGGACAATGGTTTTGAGCCGCCAACGCATGAGCTACAGCCAGGCTGCGGTGGCGGCCCTGCAGGCCGAGATGGCCGCCGACCCGCGCGTGGTGGTGGTGGGCGAGGATGTCGGTCGCGGCGGCATCTTCGGGCAGTACAAAGGCTTGCAGGAACAATTTGGCGTTGCCCGCGTGATTGACACGCCCATCAGCGAAGCGGCCATCATGGGCAGCGGCGTGGGCATGGCGCTGGCGGGCATGAAGCCCGTGGTCGAGATGCGCGTGGTCGACTTTGCGCTGTGCGGGCTCGATGAGATCGTCAACCAGGCCGCCAAGAACCGCTACATGTTTGGCGGACAGGGCCGCGTGCCGCTCGTGGCACGTATGCCCATCGGCATCTGGGATGCCTCCGCGGCGCAACACTCCCAGTCACTCGAAGCCTGGTTCGCACACCTGCCGGGATTGGTGGTGGTGTGCCCCTCTTCGCCGCAGGACAACTACAGCCTGTTGCGCGCTGCTTTGCACTGTGGCGACCCGGTGGTCTACATGGAGCACAAGACGCTGTGGGGCGCCGAGGAGGACGTCGACACCGCCTTACAGGTGCCGTTGGGACAAGCCGCACATCTGCGTGAGGGCCGCCACCTCACGATGGTGAGTTGGAGCCGGCAGGTGCAAGTGTGCCGCCAGGCCTGTGAGGTGTTGGCGGCAGAGGGCATCGAGGTCGACCTGATCGACCTGCGAACCTTGTGGCCGTGGGACCGTCAGGCGGTGCTCGCGTCGTGCGCGCGCACCGGCCATCTGCTGGTGGCGCATGAGGCCATCCAGGTGGCGGGCTTTGGTGCAGAAATCGCAGCCACCGTGGCTGAAGAGCTGGGCATTCCCGTGCGTCGGCTGGGCGCGCCGCGCATCCCGGTGGGGTACGCGCCGGTGCTGGAGGCGCAGGCGCGTGTCACGGTCGACGCCACGGTACAGGCGGCCCGGCAACTGCTCAAGCGCTGAAGGGCGGGCAAGGGTAAATCCCTAGCGTGCCACGAGGAGGCCTGCAGAGAATCCTATGCATCGACTTTCATAGAGGGCTTCATCGGGGAGCCCGCACAGGAGCGCACGATGCAAAAAGTCCTACACATCAACGCCGACAAGTGCACCGGGTGCTTGCAGTGCGAGATGGCCTGTTCCTTTGAGAACTATGGCGTCTTTGCCACCGCCAAGTCCCGCATCAAGGTGTTTGATTTTCATGACACAGGCAAGAAGGTGCCGTACACCTGCACCCAGTGTGATGAAGCCTGGTGTCTCCACGCCTGCCCGGTCGAGGCCATCACGCTGGACAAAGTCACGGGTGCCAAGGTGGTGAGTGAGAGCACCTGTGTGGGCTGCAAGGTCTGCACCATTGCCTGCCCGTTCGGCACCGTGAACTATGTGCAGGAGACCGGCAAGGTGCAGAAATGCGACCTGTGCGGCGGCGATCCGGCCTGTGCCACGGCGTGCCCCACGGGTGCCATCACCTACATCGACGCGAACTGGACGGGTCTGGATCGCATGAAGCAATGGGCCGACAAGCTGGGCAACACGCCCGCTGCCGCCTGAGACCGAACCCTACAGGAGAAACGACTATGGCATGGGCTGGAAAAATCCTTCGCGTCAACCTCACCAAGGGCACCGTCACCACTGAACCCCTCAACCGCGAATGGGCGCGCGACTATGTCGGCTCACGCGGGCTGGGCTCCAAGTACCTGATCAGCGAGATCGATCCCAAGGTCGACCCGCTGTCGCCGGACAACAAGATCATCTGGGCCACCGGCCCCCTGACCGGCACCATGGCGTCCACCGGTGGACGCTACACCGTCATCACCAAAGGTCCACTCACCGGCGCCATCGCGTGTTCGAACTCGGGCGGTTACTGGGGCGCCGAGCTCAAGATGGCGGGCTGGGACATGGTGATCTTCGAGGGCAAGTCGCCCAAGCCCGTGTACCTGTGCATCCAGAACGATGTGGTCGAGTTGCGCGACGCTTCGCACCTCTGGGGCCAGAGTGTGTGGCACACCGAGGAGGCTATCAAGAAATCGCTGCAAGACCCGCTGGTGCGCGTGTCCTGTATCGGCAAGGCCGGTGAGAACCATGTGTTGTATGCGTCGGTGGTGAACGACCTGCACCGTGCCGCAGGCCGCTCCGGTGTGGGTGCGGTGATGGGCAGCAAGAACCTCAAGGCCATCGCCGTGCGGGGCACGATCGGCGTGGGCAATGTGCGCGACCCCAAGGCGTTCATGCAAGCTGTGGCCGAGAAGAAAAAAATCCTGGCCGACAACGCGGTCACCGGTCAGGGCCTGCCCACCTATGGCACCCAGGTGCTGATGAACGTGATCAACGAAGTGGGGGCGCTGCCCACCCGCAACCACCAGGACGTGCAGTTCGAGGGCGCCAAGGACATTTCTGCCGAAGCCATGGCCACCCCGCGCGAGACCGATGGCAAGAAGCACCTGGTGACCAACCAGGCCTGTTTTGGTTGCACGATCGCCTGCGGCCGCATCAGCAAGATGGACCAGAACCACTTCACCATCCAGAACAAGCCGCAATACTGGGGCGCCTCTGGTGGCCTGGAATACGAAGCTGCCTGGGCGCTGGGAGCAGCCAACGGCGTGAACGACCTCGAGGCCTTGCAATACGCCAACCTGCTGTGCAATGAGCAGGGCATCGACCCCATCAGCTTCGGTGCTACTGTGGGGGCCGTGATGGAGCTCTACGAAATGGGCGTTCTCACCAAGGAACAGATTGGCATCGAGGCCCCGTTTGGGTCGGCAGCCGCGCTCGCCTTCCTGGCTGAAGAGACGGTGAATGGCCGCGGCTTTGGCAAGGAAGTGGGACAGGGCTCCAAGCGCCTGACCGCCAAGTACGGCCACCCCGACCTCAGCATGAGTGTCAAGGGCCAGGAGTTCCCGGCCTACGACGGTCGTGGCGTGCAAGGCATAGGCCTGGCTTACGCCACCTCCAACCGGGGCGCTTGCCACCTGCGCGGCTACACGATTGCCTCTGAAGTACTGGGCATTCCGGTCAAGACCGACCCGCTGGAACACGAGGGCAAGCCCGAGCTGGTCAAAGCCTTCCAGGATGCGACGGCAGCGTTTGACTCCTCTGGCCTGTGTATCTTCACCACCTTCGCCTGGGGCTTGGCCGATCTGGCGCCGCAGTTGCAAGCTGCGTGCGACCAGGCGTACACCACCGAGGAGCTGGAGAAAATTGGCGAGCGCATCTGGAACATGGAGCGCGAGTTCAACAATGCCGCCGGCTTCACCGCCAAGGACGACTCGCTGCCCAAGCGTCTGCTCACCGAGCCGGCCAAGACCGGTCCGGCCAAGGGCAAGGTCAGCATGCTGCCGCACATGTTGCCCAAGTACTACGAGGTGCGCGGCTGGGACAGTGAAGGCCGTCCCACCGCCGCCACCAAGCAGCGCCTGGGTCTCTGATCGGACGTCGCCATGTTGCACCATGTCATCCTGGGGGCAGGGCCTGCCGGCGTGATTGCGGCCGAGACCCTGCGCCATCAGTCGCCCCACGACCGCATCACCCTGGTGGGAGACGAGCCCGAGCCCCCGTACTCGCGCATGGCGATCCCCTACTTGCTGATCGGCAACATCGACGAGCCCGGCACCTACCTGCGCAAAGGCGCGGACCATTTCAAGCAGCTGCGCATCGACCAGGTTCAGGCATACGTCAGCGCCGTGCAGGCGAACGAGCGCCGTGTGGTGCTGGACAATGGCGAGACGCTCACCTTTGACCGCCTGCTGATTGCCACGGGTTCCAAGCCGGTGCAGCTGCCGATCCCCGGCATCGACAGTGCAGGCGTGCACACGTGCTGGACGCTTGAGGATGCACGGGCCATCCAGCAACTCGCGCGCCCCGGAGCACGCGTGCTCCAGATGGGCGCGGGTTTTATCGGCTGCATCATCATGGAGTCGCTCGCCGCGCGTGGGGTTGACTTGACGGTGGTGGAAATGGGCGACCGCATGGTGCCGCGCATGATGGGCCCGGTCGCTGGCGGCATGATCCGCGACTGGTGCGAGCACAAGGGTGTGCATGTGCGCACCGGCGCTCGTGTGGAAGCCATCGTGCCGGGTGAAACCGGACAGCCGCTCTCGGTGCGTTTGTCCAATGGCGAAAAGATCGAAGCCGATCTGGTCATCAGTGCCACCGGGGTGAAGCCTGCTATCCAGTTCCTCGAGGGCTCGGGCATCCGCTGCCTGCAAGGGGTGTTGACGGACGAGCACTTGCAAACCTCTGTGCCCGGTGTGTATGCCGCGGGCGATTGCGCCGAAGCTTTCGACAAGGTGAGTGGCCGCACCATCGTGAGCGCCATTCAGCCCAACGCGGCCGAGCAGGCCCGCGTGGCCGCGCTCAACATGCTGGGTCAGACCACGGCGCTCAAAGGCGTCACGCAGATCAACGTGCTCGACACCCTGGGCCTGATCTCGACCAGCTTTGGCCAATGGCAGGGCGTGCCCGGCGGTCAGCACGCCGAGTTGACTGACAAGGACGCCCGTGGGCATGGTCGTCATCTCAGCCTGCAATTTGATGGCGACCTGATGGTGGGTTGCAACAGCGTGGGCTGGACCGAACACGTGGGTGTGATGCGCGGTCTTGTGGAAGGCCAGATACGCCTGGGTGACTGGAAAGACCGCTTGCTGCACGACCCCACCCAGTTGATGGAAGCCTATCTGGCCTGCGCGCAAGGGCAGGGCCAGTGGAGCGGGGCCGCTGACACGCGGCGTCGCTGAAAGCCGCTATTCTCTGCGCATGCAGATCACCCTCAAACTCTTCGCCACGCTGACCGATTACCTGCCCGACGCAGCCCGTCGGGACAACCGGGTCGCACTGACGCTGGCCGAGGGCACGACCGTGGCCCAGGCCTACGCGCCGTATGGCTTGCCAGACAAACTGGTGCATCTGGTGCTGGTCAATGGCCGTTACATCGCGCCCGAGCAACGTGCCTCGCACGTGCTGGTGGAGGACGATGTGCTGGCAATCTGGCCCCCCATCGCTGGGGGCTGAATTCATGCAGTCAAGTTATCCCGCCCGTTTTGAGCGGGACATGGGGTGCACCGAGCAGGAATGGCTCGGTTGGTTGCCTGCTGCGATGGGCGAGGTGGTCTGGCAACGCGATGCAGCTTGCGTCACAGCGGGGGTGTCGACAGGACGGCTGAGCATCTCGTGGCAGGTCGCCGAGTCACGCGCCATTGCTTTGGTGCGCATTCCGCGCTTGCTGGTGCGGTTTGAGTTTGATGGCGTGCCCGATGATGAACGGCATCGGTTCATGAAGCGCTTTGATCTGTATATGCAGCGGGGTGGCGGCTGAGCCAGGCTGTTGGGGAGGCTCTTGACGTTGCGCGGCTTGAGTCAGGGGGGGACCCGCCAGTGCTCTCACGTCGTCAAAAAACTCCGAAACGCGGCAATCGCATGGTCCACATCCTCCTGGCTGATATCCAGGTGCGTGACCAAGCGCAACCGGGTGCTGCCATTGGCCAACACCCCCTGCTGCTTCAAATGCGCTGAGAGTTCGGCGGCACGCTCCCGCGTGGGACCCACCAGATTCACGAACAGAATATTGGTTTGCGGCGCTTCAAACTCGATGCCAGGCAAGCCTTGCAGACCGCGCGCCAGACGTTGCATGCGTGCGTGGTCCTCATAGAGGCGGTGGACATGATGATCCAGCGCGTAGCTGGCCGCTGCCGCCAACATCCCCACCTGACGCATGCCGCCACCCACCATCTTGCGCCAGCGATGCGCCCGCGCAATGAACTCTCGCGAACCACACAGCGCCGATCCGGCGGGCGTGCCCAAGCCCTTGCTGAAACACACGGACACACTGTCAAAGCACAACGCGATCCGACGCGCCTCGGTCATCGGGTTGCTGCCCACCGCGGCCGCCTGGGCCACCGCAGCATTGAACAAGCGGGCGCCGTCCAGGTGGGTGGTGAGGCCATGTTGGTGTGCCAGTGTGCTGGCTTCCACCAGGTATTTCATGGGCAGCACCTTGCCGCCCCAGGTGTTTTCCAGCGCCAACATGCGGGTGCGGGCATAGTGCGCATCGTCGGGTTTGATGGCAGCTTCGATATCGGCAAGCGCAAGGCTGCCATCTGTTTGTTGCAAGATGGGTTGGGGCTGCACGCTGCCCAGCACGGCGGCACCGCCCCCCTCCCAGCGGTAGGCGTGCGCCATCTGCCCGACGATGAATTCGTCGCCCCGCTCGCAATGGGCGACGATGCCGCACAGGTTGCTTTGCGTGCCGGTGGCCATGAAGAGTGCCGCCTCAAAACCCAGCAGATCCGCTATCTTGTCTTGCAAGGCGTTGACGCTGGGGTCCTCTGCGAACACATCGTCGCCCACCTCGGCCTGCATCATGGCCTCGCGCATGGCGCGGGTCGGGCGGGTCACGGTGTCGCTGCGCAAATCCACGCAGCGCGTCGGTGTTGAGAGGTCTGAAGTCGGCGAGGCAGAGGAGGTCATGGCAGTCACCTGGAACTGACTCTAGGATAACGCCATCCTGCCCGCTGAAATGGCGAGATGCCGGGTTATTCGATCGCCAGCAACTCGACGTCGAATTTCAACGTGGCGTTGGGCGGGATCACACCGCCGGCACCGCGGGCACCGTAGCCCAGTTCGGCCGGGATGATCAGCGTGCGCTGGCCGCCCACCTTCATGCCCTGCACACCTTCATCCCAACCACGGATAACCATGCCGCCGCCCAGGGGGAATTCAAACGGGTCGTTGCGGTCGCGGCTGGAGTCGAACTTGGCGCCTTGCTCGCCGTTGTCGTACAGCCAGCCGGTGTAGTGCACTTGCACGTAGCTGCCGGTGGCGGCGGTGTCGCCACTGCCTTCGACAACGTCCAGGTATTGAAGGCCAGAGTCTGTGGTGATCATGAGGGGTTCCGTTTCAACAAATTCAATCAGGCCAGCAGTGTAGCAAGCGTTCAACTGCCCACCAGAGCACCCAGGTCGATCGACAGACCCATGGCCTGGTAGCCCAGTCGGTTGGGGTGCAACTTGTCTCCTGGTCCGCCCACGGTGGTGTCGTGCACAAACTGGGGTTTCATGCCGCCCGTGTTCGGGTCGAGAATGACCGGGTCGAATTCCACCACGCCATCAAACACCCCCGAGGTCCGGATGAACTGGTTCAGGGCCTTGCGTTTGGTGTCTTGCAACTCGGATCCGTGGGCCTCGCTGGTGCTGCCCAGCGCCGAGATCACGGTAGCGCCCAGTACCCGCACCCCGGGGATGTGCTGGCGTATACGGGCCACCCCCGTTCGCATGCCATCGATCACGGCCTCGGCACTGGCGTTGCCGTTCTGGCTGAAGTCGTTGGCGCCTTCCAGCCAGATCACGGTGCTCACACCGGACAGGCTCAGGATGTCGCGATCCAAGCGCATGAGGGCCGAGGGGCCGCCTGGAAAGGGTTGGGTCGGGCTGTAGTGGGCGGGTCCCACCACCTGGTTGCCGCCAATACCCGCATTGAGCACCACCACCTGCTGGCCAAACTCGCGGTGCAGACGACGCGACAGCACATCGGGCCAGCGATCGTCACCGTTCAGCGTGGAGGCGGTGCCATCGGTGATCGAGTCGCCAAAACCGACCACCACGCGCGTGTCGATGGGCGCCATCATGTCCAACGCGTCCAGAAAGAACCACGAGGCCGTGGTGTAACTGAAGGCCGACTCTTCCTCGCGGTGACCCTGCGAACCCGTGTGGGGCGCCGTGATGTACGAGGTGGTGAGCGCCTTGGCGTGCCAGGTCATGGGGCCGCTGGGGCCGGGCACGTGAAAGCTCACGGCCAGGCGTCGGCCTTCCAACCAGGGCAGGGTGTCGGGACGAACGAACGGCAAGTCAACAGGATCACTCCACACCGATTGGCCGGCGGGCACGCTGACCCGTCGCTGGCCGCCAAACGTCACGGGTCGGTTGCTTCCCTGCATCACTTGCGAGCTGCCTTGTTGCACGCCCACATACACGTCGGCAAAGGTCACAGGTTGTGTGCCGAGCGCATTGGAGAGGCGAATGCGGGCCTGAGGACCCCACAGATCGGGCCGAACCATAAGACGGAACGACTGGTCTCGAGCGCCTTGGTCGGGCTGCGGGAAGACTCCCGTCATGAGCGGTTGCGCCGACGGGTTGCCCACCGGGTACGGGCCCTGGACCGAGCCGATCCAGCTGGTGACCCATTTGAGGTCGTGGGCGGCGGTCATGGGTGGATGACTCCGCAGGACAAGGCCCGGCTGAAGGCCGAGGAGGCGGAACACAGGAGTTTGCTTAGGTGAAACATGGGCATCAGGCCATCAGTCAATGTCAAGCAGCGAGCATACCCGTGCTGCATGGAGCGGGTGTCGGCTGTGCTCACGGGCGAGGTGTCTCATGAGCTACAGTCACTCCCTGTGCGAGCCCGACATTCCCCTCCATTTCGCACAACTATCCATGGCCTAAGGGAGGCCAAGCTGATATGGTTCGGGCGGCGTGGCTTGACGGGTTCAAGCCGCAGGATGAAAACACAGGCTTTGACATGAAGCCGCAAGGAGCAAGACCATGACTTTCTGGAATCGACTGCTCGCACCGCTGGTGCTGGGCGCTTTGTTGGGTGGCAGCGCGGTGGCGCAAAACATCTCCATTGCCACGGGCGGCACGGGAGGTGTGTACTACCCGTTGGGGGGTGGCATGGCCGCTGTCTTGTCCAAAAACGTGCCCGGGCTGCAAGCCACGGCCGAGGTCACCGGCGGCTCGGTGGACAACCTCAAACTCATCAGCACGGGTAAACCCTATCTTGGCATGGTCATGTCCGATGCAGCCCAGGATGCGCTCAAAGGCGTGGACAAATTCAATGGCAACAAGGTGCCCCTCAAAACGCTGATGGTGATGTACCCCAACCGCATGCACGTGGTGAGCATCGAAGGCAAGGGCGTGAACACTATGGCCGACCTCAAGGGCAAGCGTGTCTCCACCGGTGCCCCGGGCAGCGCCACCGAGGTGATGGCGTTTCGCCTGATCGAAGCCGTTGGTCTGGACAAGGACAAGGACATGAAGCGCGAACGCCTGAGCGTGGCCGAGTCGGTCAATGCCCTCAAGGACGGCAAGATCGATGCCTTCTTCTGGGTCGGCGGTCTGCCCACCGCTGCGGTGACGGATCTCGCCAACACCCCGGGCACCAAGATCAAGATGATCGACCATGCCAATGCGGTGGCAGCCATGAACAAGAAGTACGGCAACCTCTACATCGAGGACGTGATTGACAAGAGCATCTACAAGGGCATGGAGGCTGACAACAAGCAGGCCACCGTGATGAACATCCTGGTCGCCCATGAAAACCTGGATGAGAAGACTGCCTACAACATTGTGAAGACCGTGTTCGAGAAGAAGGACGAACTCATCGCCGTGCACAAGGAAGCCACCAATTTCAGGCTGGACAGCCAGAAGGCCTCGGCCTCACCCATTCCTTTCCACCCGGGCGCCATCCGCTACTACGCTGAGAAGGGCATCAAGATCGCCCCATGACATCAGCGCAACCATCGGGTGCCTTGAGCGAGCACCAGGTCAGTCAGGCATCGCTCGCCAAGGCCGAAGAGTTCATTGAAGCCGAGGAGGGCGCGGCCAACAAGTTCAAGGGCTGGATGGCCCTGGTGCTGACCCTGCTCGCGGTGGGCATGTCGGTGTTCCACTTGTACACCGCTTATGCCATCGTGCCCACGCAGGTGCTGCGTCCCGTGCACGTGGGCATGGTGCTGTTCCTGTGCTTTTTGATGTTTCCCATCGCGACTCGGTTTCGCCACCGCATCATGTGGTGGGACTGGTTGGCCGCGGCGCTGTCGGTGGCCGTGGTCTGGTACCTGGTTCAAGGCGGCGATGACTTCACCGATCGCAACACGCTGCCCAATTCGCTGGATGTGTTTTTTGGGGTCTGTCTGATTGCGCTGGTGCTGGAGGGCATGCGGCGCACCAACGGCTGGGTGATGCCCGTCATCACGCTCGCCTTCATCGCATACGCGCTGGCGGGCCCGATGCTGCCGGCGCCCTGGACGCACAAGGGCTATGAGTTGGGTCGTCTGGTGGGCGTGCTCTACATGACCCTGGAGGGAATCTACGGCGTGGCAGTGGACGTTTCTGCCTCGCTCATCATCTTGTTCACCATCTTCGGTGCGTTCCTCCAGTACTCTGGGGCCGGCAAGTTCTACATTGATTTTTCCTTTGCGGCGATGGGGGGCAAGTCCTCCAGCGCGGGGCGCACGGTGGTGTTGTCCTCATTCCTGCTGGGAGGTCCCTCTGGCTCTGGCGTGGCCACCACGGTCACCTTGGGTGCCGTGGCCTATCCCATGCTGGCCAAGGTGGGTTACGAGCGCAACGCCGCAGGTGGCTTGCTGTCGGCGGGTGGGTTGGGGGCCATCATCTCGCCGCCCGTGCTGGGCGCGGCGGCGTTCCTGATAGCCGAGTTCCTCAAGATTTCCTACCTGGACGTGCTGCTGATGGCCGTGATTCCCACGGTGCTGTTTTACCTGGCGCTGTTCCTGATGGTGGAGATTGACGCGCGCAAATACGGCATGCAAGACAGCGCCATCGAGGCCGTGGACACGGTGTGGAACCTCGCACGTCGTTACTGGTTCCACTTTTTGTCGCTGATCTCCATCGTGGCCTTCATGATGTTGGGCTTCTCGCCCGTGCTCTCGGTGTTCTGGGCCACGGTCGTGTCCTTGATCACCAGCCTGCTGCGCTCGGACACCGCCTTGATTCCCCGCGATCTGTTCTCGGCATCATCGGCGGGTCTGGGGCAGCGCCTCATGGCGATGCCCTTGCTGAAAGCCCTGGAGGCGGGGTCGGTAGGCATGCTGAATGTGGCCACTACGTGTGCCGGCGCGGGCATCATCGTGGGCGTGGTCACGCTCACCGGGCTGGGTCTGAAGTTCAGCACCATCGTGATCGACTACGCCGCGGGGTCCCTGCTGTTGACGGCTATCTTCTCGGCTTTGGTGGTGTGGATCGTGGGGCTGGCGGTGCCGGTGACGGCGTCTTACATCATCTGCGCGGTGATCGCGGCGCCTGCGCTGACCAAGCTGGGCGTGCCGGATTTTGCGGCCCACATGTTCATCTTCTACTACGCGGTGCTCTCCGAGGTGTCGCCTCCCACGGCCTTGTCACCGTTCGCCGCGGCGGCTATCACGGGGGGGGATCCCTACAAGACCACGCTGCAATGTTGGAAGTACACCGTGCCCGCGTTCCTGGTGCCGTTCATGTTTGTGCTGGACCCGAGTGGTCAGGGCCTGCTGCTGATGGGGTCCACCAAGGCGCTGGCCACCGCACCCTGGGGGTCGATTGCCACCGTGACACTCACCGCCGCCCTGGGCATTGCCGCCATCGCAGCAGGCTTTCAGGGGTGGGCCTGGCTCAAGACCACAGCGTTGGAGCGCACCTTGTTGATCGTGGCGGGCTTTGCGCTGGTGTACCCCTCGTCGTGGACCGATCTGGGGGGGCTGGTCATGGTGATCGTGGCGGTGGCTTCTCAAGGGTGGCGCGTGCGGCGGTTGCGAACCGTTTGAGGCGATGGACAACTCACCCCCTGCGACACGGGGTGGGTTGTCAGGCTTTCAGGGGCGGCGCTGGTGGGCGGGCAAACCAGAACGAGAGGAACCCGGTGCCGGCGAGCAGGGCCAGCACGGTAAATCCCATCAGGTAGTCGCCGGTGATGTCCCCCAGAAAGCCGGCCAGCATGGGGCCAAGCACTTGCCCCATGGCGGCGATCCCTGCGGACAAGCCCAGAATCATGCCAATGGAGCGGCGACCGAAGTAGTCGGCGCGAATGGCCTGCATGAAAGGGCCGCGCAAGCCCCAGGCAAAACCGTGCAGCAAGGCAAAGCCCACCAGCCAAATGGAGTTGGTGGCGTAGGTGAGCATCAACAGGCCACTGGCATGCATGAGCATGCACAGGGCGGAGACCCGTGTCTTGTTGACCTTGTCGCCAATCACGCCGCCAGTGAGGACGCCAGCCACTTGCGCCAGCGTCATCAGGGTGATGAAAAATGACGCTTGTGCCACGGTGTAGGACAGCGAGATGCGCATGTGGTTGATGGCGTGAGTGTTCACGGCCGACACCACCAGCAAGGCAAGACCATGTCCGGCAGAGACCAGCCAGAAGGAGCGGGTGCGCAAGGCTTCGCGGGCGGTGAATTCGTGTCCTGGCTCCTCATCCACCCTGAGTTCGCTGGCAGAGGCGTTGGGGGTCGCGGCGTGGTCGTGGCCGTCCACCACCTCGCCATGGTCCTCAGGACGTCGGCGAAAGACCATGGCCAAGGGAAACCCCACAAGAATCGCCAGCAGGCCGCAGCTCAGGGCGGTGGTTCGCCATCCAAATTCCAGCATGCCCCAGGCCACCAGCGGCACAAAGATGCCCCCCACGGCCATGCCCAGTCCAACCATCGAAATGGCGCGCGCTCGTTTTTTCTCGAACCACTGGATGACAGCACAGTTGAGGGGGAAATAGCCGCACATGGACGACCCGATGGCGATCACCACCACCGCGCCGTACAAGCCCGCCAGGGTGTCGATCTGGCTCAGACACATGAAACCGATGCCAAACAGCACGATGCCGATCTTGATCAGCATCTGAGAGCCAAAGCGATCGATGAACCAGCCCAGCAGCGGGCCGATGATGGCGGCCTCCATGGACTGCAGGGCTGAGGCCCCCGATACCGAGGTCTTGCTCCAGCCCTTCTCCTCGATCAGCACAGCCAGGTAGGCACCGAAGGCCTGGTGCAGCATCATCGACTGGATGAACTGGATGCCGGCGGCAGCGGCCACCATCTTCCAGCCGTAAAACATCTTGCTCACATCAGGACTTCAATCAGCACGGGACCCGGTGTGGCCAGAGCATGGGAGAGTGCCGTGGCCAATCCCTCAAGCGTATCTACCTGGCGCCCGGGCACGCCATGGCCTTTCGCCAGGGACACCCAGTCCAGGTAAGGGCGGTCCAGCGTGAGCATGTCGCGCGCGCGCTCACCGGGGGTGCCGGCGCCCACCGCTTGAAGCTCTCCGCGCAAGATTTGATAGGCCCGGTTGGCGAAGATCAGCACTTTGACATTAAGGCCCTCGCGTGCCATGGTCCACAACGCCTGCTCGGTGTACATCGCACTGCCGTCACCCTCTAGCACGATGACGGGCCGATCCGGTGCCGCAACCGCAGCCCCAACGGCGGCGGGTAGACCAAAGCCAATCGAGCCGCCCATCACATTGATCCAGTCGTGTGGTCGCGCACTGGCCGTGGGCGTCTCAAAGCCGCGACCTGTGGACACCGATTCGTCCACCACGATCGCGTGTTCGGGCAGCAGCGCCGCCAGCACCTGACCGATGCCGGTCGGATCCGGGCGACCGGTGGGCAGGCTGGTCAGGGCGGATGCATGCAAGGCCTCGGCGACGCCCGCGGGTGCCTGGCTGCGTGCACCCAGCCGGTCGGCCAGGGACTCCAAGGCCCCGTTGATGTCCTGCTCCACGGTCGCCAAGGGGATGATGTGAGTATCAGGCTGCGCCAGCACACTGGGCTTGTTGGGATAGGCAAAGAAGGCAACCGGGACCTTGCTGCCCACCAGGATGAGCGTGTCGTATTCCTTCAGCATGGCCACAGCGGGGTCCACCGCATAGGGCACGCGTCGGGCCTTCACGCGGCCAGCCCCGCGCTCGGTGCGTGGCACGTTGTATTCACCCAGCACGGCACACCCCGTGCGTGCGGCGATCCGTCCAGCCCATGTTAGCGCGGTGTCCAGTGCACCCACACCACCCAGCAGGATGGCACAGCGCCCGGCGTTGGGCGCCCTCGTCGCCAGTGCGTGCGCTGCCGTCTCCAACGCCTCAGCGTCAAAGGTGGCACGGGCCGCTGGCGCCTCGGCGGTGCACACCTCACCACCTGGATTCCAGGCGGTGTCGGCCGGCAAAATAAGCGTTGCAATACGACCGGGTGGCGTGCGGGCCTGGGTGATGGCACGGGCACCATCCTGAGCCACCACCTGGGAGGAGCGGCTGGTATGGACCCAGTGGGACATCGGGCGGGCCACCCCCTCGATGTCTGCGGTGAGCGGTGCGTCATAGGCCAGGTGGTGCGTCGCGTGTTCGCCCACGATGTTGACAATGCCCGAATGCGCCTTGCGCGCGTTATGCAGATTGGCCAGGCCATTGCCCAAGCCGGGTCCGAGGTGCAGCAGGGTGGCGGCGGGACGCTGGGCCATGCGGTAGTAGCCGTCGGCAGCGCCAGTCACCACCCCTTCAAAGAGCCCCAGCACACAGCGGATGCCCGGCACCGTGTCGAGTGCCGCCACAAAATGCATCTCGGACGTGCCAGGGTTGGAAAAACACACCTCGACCTGGTTGTGAACCAGGGTGCGCACCAGACTTTCTGCACCGTTCATCATGTCAGGCATTGTCGGGGCAATTCGTATTTCATGGGGACAGGGCCGACGAGGCGTTGTTGCGCAGGGGACACCGAGTCCTCCTGCTACCGCTCAAAGGGTGCCCATGGACTTGCCAAAACCCACCCCGGCACGCAGAATTCCTCGGCATTCAACCCTGATCGGAGATTTCTCGCATGTACAGCTACGACGTGACCGAATGGGGCAAGCCCCTGCAAAAAGCGCTTCGG
>JACCEB011153992.1_pt1 | contig 17501 bp, 23 predicted proteins | sample 7454761 | NCBI WGS metagenome assembly JACCEB01 (sample SAMN15323454, study PRJNA562643) | freshwater metagenome | isolation source: river surface water | place: USA:Blue River Watershed | collected 2017-08-18 | reverse complement strand
ATACATAGATACCCCAAGGGTAATCTTTTTGCAAAACTGTTACTTTTGAGTCACCAATTTGACCAGGAAATCGTGGTTTTTCATTATTCATAACCACTAGTATACCATACTATGATGGTTTCTTAGTAAATGTGACAGGAGTTATCTTCTTATATGTTCTAAACTTATAGCCAAACAGCGAAACTCCAAGATTATCGTCAAAGACTGTTTTGTTGGTTCCTACATAAGACTTAAAGATTTGCGTCAAACTGATACCAAGAATGCTTGGATTACCAATGACTAGCACATTGTTCCATGAGTATGACCCAACAATTGTTCCTGTGCCTCTCCAGAAGTTCCAGGCAAGATCCTGGTTGGTCAGTGTTTCTTTAACTCTATCCCATGCTCTGAATGTTGTAGATATCTTTTCTTGTAGTCCTGTTGACTGATAGTATGAAACGTGATTTACCATTAGTGGACCATTTAGTCTGAATGCTCCTGAATAACTATTAAGTGTAAGTTTAGATGCAAAATAGATTCCAAGCATGGACCACTCTTTTACTGAGATGTTTGGGTTCTTGACTAGTTTTCCGTTGATATAGAAAGCAATTCCATTTTCTTCAGCACCTGTATTAGCATTGATAGCATAAATTTTTGCTCTCTTTCCATCTGGATGATTTGCCACAAGATAAAACTTGATATAAGCATCCCTTGTCTGGATTTCAAAGATTGGCGTTGATGAATATGGGAAGAAGTCTTGACTGTACTTCAATAGAACCTGAATTGCAGATACATCGAATTTTGATGCCACCTTAGCATTAAGTGGAATTGTCAGTCCCCTATTGGTTAATGGCTCCTGGTCTCCAACTAACTCAACGCCTGAGTTTTTTGTCAGGTATAGATATGGCGTACTCTTTTTATAAATCTTAAATGGGTTTACGTCTTTGTAGTTAAAGTAGATTCCACTCTTTGTATATGGATACATTGGAATACCAAACTTAGTACCAATTGGAGTTGGTGTCTTTACGTCAAGTGCTTGCGATGCCAATTCTATGTTATATACTCTAGATGGCTTATTGATAGAAGACTTTGCAATCATTTGAACGTGTGTAACAATTGCTAGATTTGAGAACTTAATAGATTTTGGAGGATAGATGATTGCTCCATCTACAACCTCGTACTTAGTGTTAACCCATTCATCTCCTGCCCTGACAAGATTATTAGTGCTAACGCTTTCAGTATTAGGGTAGTTTTCAATAAAATTATTTGCACCAGAACTTATATACTGGAATGTAATATATGTTTTTACAGAATATTCTGATGTATCATATACAAACTGACTCTTTGTTCTATGCTGTAGATCAAAGTATGTATCATAACCACTAAACAACTGATTGTCTAATTCTGCATAGGTATATTGAACTGGAGATAGATATTCTGCTTGAAGTTCTGCATATGTCCAATCATCTGACTGTGACTTCTGCTCCACAAACTTGCCTGGTGTCGGATAGCCAATATTAAACTGAATAAAATCAAGATCGTAATACTGACCAGATTCTGAGTCTTTTACATACTTGGCAAAATGTGACAGTGGGACATAGTCTTCCCATGAAGAACTTGTTGCAATATCCAGAACAATTTTGTTAAAGAACACTGCTGGCAATAGGGTATATGATGCAACATGAGAGAAGAACTTGTCTGAGATTACTGCATATGGATCTCCACCATCTAGAATTTCTGTCCAGTATTTTGAATCATTTCCAAAATAACTTGCTCCTGCATCATACACTATCTCTGTGAACGATTCTTTATTTAGTGCAACACCATTATCGTTAAACATATAGGATATGGCTTTTGAGTTTCTTGGGGCTGCCAGAGCAATTTTATAAATATTTCCTAGATATGTTTTTGAGAATGTTGCATCTCCACCAATAAACATTTCAAAGTTAGAGATACTGGACACAAATCTTGTTATTTCTTGACCATAGTATGCTGAGAATTTTTTAAGATTAATACCAGCAACGAACATTTCTCCAATCGTGCTAACACCAACTGTTGTCAGTGTGGTCTCTGTTGATCCATTATAGAAGTTATAGAAAACATCTACTCCATTTGTAATTATGCTCAAGTATTGACCAGTTGCAGTATCTCTTAACTTTATCAAAATTTGATCTTCAGAATACTGTCCAGTTGTTTTAAAGATTCCATAAACTGCTTCAGTGCCGCCCTTTAAAAAGGATAGGTTATTAAGGTATAGATAGGACTCAACATCATCCCAATCTTCTCCTGGTTTCATTTTTAGGTATGGATCACCCTCATAGTTATTTAATGACTGATCACTAACCCAAAGGTCTTGAGATCCATTTTCAAGCACAATTTCTGGTAGTGGGTATTCTGGACTAGAAAGAGAATTATTTATGATAGACACGTTATCTAGAATTCCAGACGACCATTTAGCATTTTTAGGAAAATTAAAATTTCCTGCATAATTTGCACTCTTATAGTCAATTGCTACGGTCTTTCCATCGTATGCAGAGTTTAGATTTTCTGGGTACTCAACATTTTGACCATAAATCCACTTTCTCTTTGCCATATTCTTATCAATATCGTATGGATAGATTCCAACACAGTCAAGATCCACTGTTACATCATCTGATGAATAAAATGCAATCCAGTCCTGACTCTTTCCAGAAATGTTAAACTCATTTGGAAATGATGTATTTTTTGAAACAATTGGAATACTAATTAGTTCTTCTGCATTTACTACAAGAGATGCTCTATCCTTTGAGTATTTCAAGTGGACAAGAGTTGGTCCACCCCATTCTGAAACTGTTGCCGTTTCGACAACATCTGAAATCTTTAAGTAGAATCGTTCATGGTCTACATAGACTCCATCGTCTGAGGCTACTGGTCCAAAGATTCTATGTGGCTCAGTAGATATAGAGTCAATACGCATCCAGGCTTCTAGGGTATAGGTTGAGTTTTTTCCAATACTATTGAGCATTCCTTTTGCAGGAATAATAAGAGATGGTAAGCCATCATTAAAAATAAGTCTTGTGGCACTATTTGCTCCAAACACTAGAGGCATTCCAGAGTTTCTAGAGAATAGTTTATTTGCTGTTGCTAGATAATATCCATTGTCATCTTTTAGACCATATGCCCTGGCAATCACAGCCTTGTCTGCACCGTCAACGGCAATGTTTGATGGAAAGTCAATGATTGACCCAGTCCCATCTTCTTTGTAAAAAAGACCAAGAGACTCTGATTGAAACTCTTCTGACCATTGTCCAAGACTCAGTCCATTAAGATAAAATCTATACTCTGTTTCTGGATCTTCGCTGTCATAGTATTCAAAATCAATAAATAGACTAATATCGCTAGTATAGTTTGGGATATCGAATGTTTCTGCGATGTAAATCCAGTTCTTAAAAATTGTAGTTTCAAATGTTTTAGAAACTTTTACAAGTGTCTGAGTGATTTCTTCATTATATGCAAATCCTAGAGTAATTGATTTTACATACTCTGTGTCAGCATAGACATAGGTACCAAATGAAAATGTTGCTAGAGTTGGGTCCAGATTTTGAAGATTTAGTACCGTTGGGCTTGTAACTGTTGACTTGCCAAGAAGTGGATTATTTCCAGTTCTCTTAGTAGCAACTAGTTCATACAGACCACCACTAAGAGATTGACCAAGGTTTAAAGAAGATGTTTCAACGTTAAGGTCATCGCTCAAATCTGGATCAGCCTCAATAGTCCAGGAATCTGCAACATTGCGAGTTTCTGAATCAAGGTAGGTAACGTAGTCTAGTTGATCATCTAACGCCCATAGCGATATTGGGTGTTCGCTATAGGCTTTTTCTGCGTAAATGTTAGATAGACTGGGCATAAGATCTCCTAGTCAATTCTACCATACTTGATAGGCTTATTCCTTAAAAGAAGGATCTACCTGGTGCCACTTACCCATTGGGCAATATGCATCTGCAAGTTGTGTCTTTAGGTGCATCAAGCATCCGCACTTCTTGCACTGCTTGGTTGCCTGAATTAGGAACGGACATGATTCACAAATTGACATTCGTGCGTCTTTGAGATCTTTAGAAACACGCTCTTTATTTTTATTGAACATGTCCCAAGGTCTTACAGGCTTAGGTTTTTGATCCTTGTTCATTGGTGGCGGAACAAGTTTAGGAACTTCTGGAAGATCATTGTTCGTCATGTAGGTTTACCTCTTTAGCGTTATTAACAGAGTACCTCTTTCTTGTCCACCACTTACGCTTATACCACGCAAAAGGTGGATTAAAAGATTCAAATGCTTTTGGATATGCGTATGACTTTCCTTCGTCAATAATTTGTGCATTCCAGTCATCTCGTTTAAAAGGAATTGCCTGCACAATTGGAGTGCCTGCAGGGATTGTCCCAAAGAAGTCTTTCTTTAGGAAAAATGGAAAATTGATTGGTGTTGGGTGTTTGTCAGTATCTACTACACCAGCAATTGTTTGGAATGGTAAATCTGTTCTATTTAGTGGGTGAACGAACAGTGTGCTATATCCTGGAGGAGTTTTGATGTACCAATAGTTTAGCCATTTGTGTGGCTGAGGTGCTAAATCGTCAGAGATATCCATGTCCTCTGTCTGCATTGGCATGTGGTCTGCATTCATAGGAATCTTTGACTTTGTAAGGAATGATTGTGACTCATTGTCCCAAACCATGTCAGCATTGAGTTTAATGATATAGCCAGAAGTAAATGCGTCTAGAACTGGAACACATCTCTTGATTGTCATATTCTGATCTTTAATTGCCTTGATTTTCCTAAACCATTGCGGAACTGCTCGTGAAGCAGGGACAGGCTTTTCTAGTTCAAATCTTGTATTTGTAGAATAAAACTTAATCTTCTTTGCCATCTTGACCTTCCTTTACAAACTTTCCATTTACAAAATAGTCTCCAACAGAAACTCTCTCATGCAGATCAAACTCTATGAACTCAGGATCACTGAGCAGTAGTGCTGCCAATCTATTTTCTGCACGAATAACCTCTTGAACCTGACCATCTAGAACTACCGCAATATGATTAATAGAAACATTTTTTGGAGTTCGTCTTTCTCTCAGGATCTCAATCTCTTCATCTTCAATTGGTTCTTTTGGTCCAAATGCAAACTTGTTTAGCAGCAACAACTTGATCAGGTCAAGTGTAGACATAACGACAGGTCCATCACTGTGTCTATGTTTGTGAAGATGTTCCTTTTCATCAAACTTCTTTTTAGACATTAGTTATATTCCTTTCGATGCCACATTAGTTTTTTGTATGAGTTCCCTGGTTTTCTAACTACATTGTGAATGTGGTGATAGTCCATTAGACCCTGATTATTTTCAACCATTTTCCAGGAGTCTCTTTTTACTGGCAAGAGTTGGGCAAATGGAGTTCCTGCAGGGATCATTCCAACGAAGCCTTCTTTCAAAAAGAATGGGATATTTCCTGGAGGATAAAATTCGTCACTATCCATAAGTGCTGACATAGTAGTAAATGGAAGGTCAAATCTGTTAAATGGGTGTGTTACGAGTACTGAGTATCCCTTTGGCACCTTCCAGCCCCAGAATCCCTTAAATACAAAGTGAGTGTCTAAGTGACCTGCTGGACGTGGGATGGTTCTTCCTAGTTCTTCTGGACGCTCACCAATGAACTCTGACAAACCCTTTTCTGCATTCCAGGAGATATGGATTCCACCATCTTCTTTTTTAGAAACAAAAATGTCTACTGGAGTGGTCAGTGTGTATCCACTAATCATTACATCTAGGAATGGAATGCATTTCTTCATTCCTGCCTCACCAGACGAAAGATCAGCCTCACCGCTTTTCCACCAATCTGGTAGAACGTTTTTCATCGGTAAAGGCTGACCTAAATCGTCAAACTCTCTTTTAGCAAAAAAATGTATTAGTTTCATATAGTACTCCTCTATATGATTATATCATATGCTACTGTGGCAGAGAGAATGTTTGAGTGTCTGCGTTGTAGACCCATCCTGGAAATACTGAGTTTGCTGCGACCTGAACAAAGGTAGGCTGTGCCAAGAATCTGGCAGCAGACTTTCCATCTACGTTCATGACCTCAAAAACAACTCCGTCAATGACCATTGCTAGGTCATAGTCGTTATTTCTTGGTACTGGAACCGCCGTGTCTAGTGACGGAACTACTGGTAAGTTTTCTGACATTTTTCCTCCTATATATATTATATGTTAGTTTTTATTAATCTCAACTGATCCCAGAGTGGTACCCTGCGAGGTTGCCGATGGATAAACTACAATTCCATAGTTTGCTGTTACTACTGCCCCAGAACCAGTATACACTAGGTCTGAGCCAATCTGAGTTACAAGATTTTCATCTGAGAATGCCTTAACTGTAATCTGGTTTGAATTAGTTTTAATTCTAAGAGATTGTACAAGACTAGACAGTGTCCAACTTGTTATTGTGCTAATTACAGATGATACGGACTGAAGAACTCTAATATATTTTGGATAACATGTTTGGCAGTTACAGTCGTATGTATAGCCTGCATAATATGTTGGTGCAACGTATACTGCGTTATATCCAGAAACATAACTTCCACAGTTGCAAGAATAGTAGTATGTTCCACAGTTACAGTTGTATGCGTTTCCACCACTGCAGTTACATGAGTACGGATTGCTGGCGTTATAACCAATAAGACAAGTTCTTCCCATTTTCTATTCCTTTCCTTACTGCATCATGCAGGCTCCGTTTGAAGACTGATAATAGTAGATGGCATTGCTTGCGTTATAACATGTCTGACATGTATAGGCATTATAACATGTGCTACAAGCGTATCCAGAACATGTCTGGCAAGAGTAAACATAGTTTGCATTTCCAGCATAATAGTAGCCAGGATCATATGATGCGTTGCTACATGTTTGGCAGTTGCAAGACTGTCCAGAGCCAGTATCTGTTCCAACTGCCCACCAGTTTCCAGAGTCAGTTACCCATAGTGCAGCACCTGCACCTTGAGTTACAGATTGAATAGACATGTCTACATTTTGGAATGGCAATGACTGGGTAGCAATCTGATAGTCTGTTGATGCTGCGGTTGCCTTGTTAGAATTTACTGTAAATGTTCCTTTGGTTGCATTCCACGAAGATCCATCTGTGGCTGTTCCAAGCGAACCAGAAGTATTTGTTCTGGTAAAGGTATCAATGAAGCGTTTTCTTACAGAAGATGCAATGCTAACAAATCTCATTATGCCGTTAAGTCTCCCATAATCAGCCAGGTGTCAGTAGCACGTTTTAGAAGTGTTGCAGAAGACCAACGTGCACGTAGTTTATTTCCAGGTGTATAATTAAGCACAACAGCCTCTTCATTGGTATTAATAATTGTCTGACCAACACCAGTTTGAATAATTGTTATTTGAGTACCAACAGGGAATGCTTCCTGGTTGTTTGCTCTGATCTCAACATAGTTTGTACCAGAAAAGTTCATCTCAATAACCTTTCCAGCATCTGCTAATAGTGGAGAGTGAACGTTTGATGCCTGGTTTCCAGTAGTTACAGAAACAATATTTGTTGGAATCGCAGAAACATTCTTATTTACCCAGCCAGAACCATTGTAGTATACAACATCATTAGTTGTTGCTGATGTTACAGTAACATCTGATAGATCATCCATTGCTGGGCTAGCGTTTAGAGTTGCCCAAGAGGCATCAGTGCCATCAGTTGTTAGGTATTTTCCAGCATTTCCAGTTTGTGATGGAAGAGCATCAATGCCTGTTACTGTTGCTCCTGTAAAGTCTACGTCTCCTGTGGCAGTAAGGTCTGTGGTTTCTACAGCACCCAACTTTAGCGTATCGTAAGTAACTCCAGTAAAATCTACTTCATTAGAACTTGGCTCTCCTGCACCAGAAACAAGTTTCCATTTGCCATCTGTGGCATCACGAATGATGCCTGTGTGAAAGTGTCCTGCCTGAGCATCTCCATAGGCACCAAAAATACCAATATCCAAAACATCTGTATTAAACTGTTCTGATGCTAGATAAATTAGCGAGTCTGTAATTTCAAGATTTGTCGCATTAACAGTTGTAGTGGTTCCTTGAACTGTAAGATCTCCAGTGATTGTTAGATTTTCTGCTGTAGCATTTCCAGTAAGTGCTGGTGAAACTAGCGGAGCCTTGTCGTCTAGTTGGTCCTGAATTGAAGAGGTCACTCCATTTACATAATTAATTTCTGTGGTAGTTGCTGTAATGCCGTCTAGAACGTTAAGTTCTGATACCGTTGCAGTAATGCCGTCAAGCGTGTTTAGTTCTGCAGTTGATGCAGTAATGCCGTCAAGCGTATTGAGTTCTGATGCTGAAACGGTTGCTCCGTCAAGAATGTTTAGTTCTGATGCTGTTGCTGTAATGCCAACCATTGTGTTAAGTTCTGATGTGGTTGCTAGAAGACCACTAAGTTTATTAATTTCTGCTGTTGAAGCAGTTACTCCGTCAAGTATATTTAGATCTGCTGTTGAAGCAGTAATTCCGCTGAGAACGTTTAGTTCTGATGTGTCTGCAATCAGACCATTAAGGGTAGCAAGTTCTGATGCCGATACGTTTCCAATAGATGTGTCTGATGGTAGAACAACTGTTCCAGTAAAAGTTGGAGATGCTAGAGGGGCTTTTCCGTTAATGTCAAGATCGATCGTGTCTTTAAAATATGGTAGAGAGTTCCATGTGGTAGTTCCATCACCGATCTTAAACTGACCAGTATCTGTCTCAACCCCGAACTCACCTGAACCCAAAACGGTATTGGCAGATGTCCACTGCGAAGCAGTGCCCCTTCTCTGTAACATTCTTGTTGCCATATTTAAAAATTCTCCTAATGGGGTCTACCCAAGCATATAAATTAATTATAACATATATTGATAAATATTAAGGGGTTCCACTGTCTACCTGAAATCCCCATTCAGTTGTTTCTGGGGTTCCGCCATCCATCTGAGACAGTCCTGCCATTACTGCAAGAAAATCAACATAATCTTTTGTTACTGCATGACTAGGATCGGTAGGAGTGCCAACAGCGACAGGTCCACCAAAGGTTCCACCTTCTGCTACCTGGATTCCATTTTTTACTTTGAAATCTTTATTTACTGTTGACACTTCCTACCTCCTTTTAAATTAAACTAGTAGTGTTCCTACTACCGTTACGTCTGTTGAAGAACCAAGTGTAGTTACACGGATTCTTACATCTGTACCAGAAACATCTGCAGATACTGTTGCCAGTTCTACATCTGTATAAACAGCACCAAACTCAGTAATTGCAACGTTATCAGACGAGTCTAGAGTAACAATAATCTCAGAAACCTGAGAGTGTGTTCCAGTCTTTGCCTTTACAACTAGTTTAGCAGACTTGTAGTCAGCCTTTGCCCAAGTTAGACCACTAACTGTAGATGCACTTGCTACTGACTGGGTTGCTGCTACCTGCTTTGCAACTGAGTTGATGTCAACAGATGTAAATGTTGGAGTTGCTGATACAGTTAGTTCTCCTGCTGTTACATCTAGGTTGGTTCCTACAGATGTAATTAGTGCATCTGGAACATTGCCAAGTTGTGAGAGAGGAACATTTCCTGTGCTGTCAAGTGTTGCTACGCCATCGTTTGCACCCTTATCTGTTAGTGGGATGTAGTCATCCAACTGTCCAGGAAGGTCTGCAACGTTAACAAAGTTGGTGTCAACATAAGTTGTTGATGCCTTGTCATCAATCTGATCTTGAACATTACTTGTTACACCATTTAGGTATCCAATTTCAGTTGATGATACGTTTCCAATTGAGGTGTTTGTTGGAAGAGTTACCTGAGACGCTACGCCAGATGCTGTCCATCCGTTTGCACCGTCCCATGTTAGAACGTCTCCGTTTCCAGCGATCATAGATGCCATGTTTGAAACATCTGACAAACTGCCAATACCTGAGTTTGAAGTAAGTTTGTCATCTAGTTGTTGCTGAATGTCAGAAGTAACGTTTGCTAGGTAGCCGATTTCTGTGTCAGAAACACCAGCAACAATGTCTTGCTTGCCTGCTACCAAGTTAGCAACATCAGTTGCATAGTTTGGGTTATCAGCAATTGCTGCAGCAAGTTCGTTTAGTGTGTCAAGAAGTACTGGTGCACCATCAACAAGATTCGCAATCGCTGTGTCTGTGTAGGTTGCAGCGTTTGTCTCTGCCGTTTGGGCAGATCCTGCTGGGTCATAGTTGGTTGCAAGAGAGTCTGCGTAAGACTTTGCACTCTGCTCTGCTGTAAGAGCAACTGTATCTGCATACCCCTTTGCGTTGTTTTCTGCTGTAAGAGCAACTCCGTCTGCATAGGTGTTTGCTGCACCCTCTGCTGCATCTGCAGAACCTGCAGGATCATAGTTTACTGCAAGACCATCTGCATAAGATACTGCATTGTTATATGCGGTAGTTGCTACTCCATCGGCATAGTTTTCTGCTGCAGTCTGTGCTGTAGATGCTGCCCCTGCAGCGTCATAAGCAGAAGCAGTAGCGTTAAGTGCTCTCTGGTTTGTAAAATAAAGATTTGTTGTACCTTCTTCAACAGCATCTGTGTCTAGTGCATTGATAGCAGTAGATACGGCAGTGCTAATTTCATCTGCTACTGCTGACGCTGCTCTTTCAGCGGTAAAGTACAGATTAGTACTACCCTCTGTAATATCATCGGTAGTATTTCCTGTGGTAATAATGTCTTCGCCATTAACGGTAGCATTTGCACCCTCAACAACAAGACCTGCTTTAATTCTAAAGTCTTTGTTTACTGTTGCCATTTTATTCTCCTTAGTTATGCCTTAAGTCCCATACGAGCAAATCGTACAGTGACTGGCTTAATTTGACCAGGAGTTACAACTAGTGAAACTGTATCTCCTGATTTAGAGACGCTTATGGTGCCCATATTCCCATCGTTGTCCATTGTGCCATACTCAGTTACGTTAATGTTTGTACCGTCAAAAAGTATGGAAATTTCTGTGGCGTAGAACTGATTTGTTGATGTCTTTGATAAAGTGATCATGTACTTAACAAAACGCCAAGTGGTGCAGTCGTAAGAATCTACAGTTGTTTGATTCTCAATACCGCTTACAGAACTTTCGTTATTTCCAGCAGTCCCCAGGTCAGTAGCCTGCTGAACAAGTGTATCAATTAGGTCTAGATAGTCAGCCTGGGTAGGTCTATCTCCAGACTCAAATTTTGATTTTACTTGTGCAAGGGTTGTTCTAGCCATATTAACAATTATATCAGTTATTAAAGAATATAATTGTTTATACCAACAATGGCTACGCCAATTGGTGCTGGAGAGTCTGGATTATATGCTGATACGATACCTGGCAAAAATTTAATTCTAAATGGCAAATTATCATTAATTTTTACTTTGATTTGTTTTTGTGAAATCTTTACCTTTTTAGGATATTCAGACTGAACTATTTTTTTGACAATAGGATACTCTGTTGCCGTCAGAGTAACCTTAGCCATTAGTCCGTCACGTCCTCAATAATTGTCATCTTTCCTTGGGCTACTGTCCAGACATATGCATCGCTAGAAAGTTGAATGTCAAACACGTCTCCAGTTTCAAGAAGTTCTGACTCTGTGTCAAGTAGTGAGACAGTAAACTCACCTTCGCCGTCTGTGTCTTTTTGCTCTGGTGTCAGAGAGACAATTAGGTTTCCAGCACGTTTAATGTCTGCCTTAATAGTCCACTCTGAAATTAATAGTGGTAGTTTGGCATCATCAGTTACAAATACCCGAAAAGAAGCAGTGTCACCACGTACCACAGTCCAAACAATTTGTGGTGGTACTGCTCCGAGGTCATATACATTTGATCTAGCCATAATAAAATTATACCACCAATTGATTAAAGACCAGACTTGAGAGATCCCCAGGTTGGGGTTCCTTTTGCACCAATAATAACAGTTCCACTTGTAGTTGATGTTGCTGCAATTGCTACTGCTGGGCTACCGCCTGTTGGAATGGTTTTAACAAGACCACCATTTTCTCCAACATACAGGACATCTCCCTCTGCAAAGTCAGATGTGTTTACGCCACTAAGAATACCAGCAATAACTGCAATACCAACAGCATTATTTGCTGTTGATGATTTAATCAGTCCTAGGATTGGATTTGTTAGTTCTGGGCTATAAATATCTATCTCAACGTTTGTACCATCATGACCAGTTACAAATACTGGCACTCCTGCCTCAATGGCTGATCCACTTTTATTTACTACTGGAATTTCTACATATGACGATGATGGAAGAACTATGTCAAGCCTGTCTACTAGGGTCTTAATATCTCCGTGTACGTTTACTGGATCCGACTCTAGTGGGTACGGTAGTTCTAGATTTAGTGATTCTCCTGATGCCATGAGATTAATTATATCACGATTCTTATCCTTATTTTTAGCCAAAACATGGTATAATTTTAAGATAACTTCCCCTCAAAAGGAAGTTTTTCCGTTAAGGAGGAATATGATGAAACAGAGTAACAACAAAGTGACAATCGTGACAATCCAAGACAATTTATTTTTGCTATCGCTGTAAAAATAATGTCGCCAGGAACCAGTGACAGTGGTTCGCAACTACATGAAAAATAAGGAGGTAGCAAATGATTAAAAAAATTGCTGCAACAGGACTAGTGGTATTAAATTTTGTAACGTATTCTACGCCTGCAAGTGCTGTACCACTAGAAATAGAAATTGTTCGTTCTGAAAGGTTTGAAACAAGATCTATTTTTGAACAAGCGAAACCCCAAGAAACAATTATGAGTGCTGAATATATCAGAAATCAGACTCTCATGTCAAATGGCGTAAAAATTGACGCTGCTATAACTAAACTAAAGAAATATGTCAACAAGACATGGTATGTGTTTAGTGGAAACACTCCATCTGGATGGGACTGTTCTGGTCTTACTATGTGGTTCTATGAACAACTTGGCATAGAACTTGAGCACAGAGCCTCAAAACAGGAGAAGTCTGGAACTGCTACAAAAAACCCAATGCCTGGTGATCTTGTTGTATTCAAGTATAAAGGATACAAGAGTGGTTACCATGTTGGTATCTATATTGGAGATGGACAGATGATTCATGCCCCCAGAAAAGGTGAGGTAACTAGAATTGAGTCTGTAGAACAATTTGGTGGAAACTATTCAAACATAGTCTATGTTAATTTTATAGAAAGACTATAAAAAAGATACCCAGGAGAAATCCTGGGTTTTCTTTTACCACTTATGTTCTGGACAAGTCGCTGCTTTAAGTTTGGTTTTTGCCTTCATAAAGCATCCGCATTTAGTGCATTGACTAGTTAAAGAAATAAAAAACGGACATTCTTTGCATACAGATAATCTACTTTCTGAAATATCTGAAGACGCATACTCAGTGCCTTCTTTAACAAAATCCCACGGTCTTGTTGTGCCAAGATTTTGTTTATATTTTTGCCAAGGACTAAGACTACTTAAATCTGACATTGTCAAGTTCTTCTATCGCAAAAGTTGGACCTGATTGGTATGCAGCGATGATGCCAGGAAACGTCTCTTTATCCAAAATTTCTGAGTATAGTACTGAAGTATCTCCAACGATATGAAACGCCTCTGACTCTTCATTATCGTTTACTTTTTGAATGTCGAATCTAGTTGCAAAAAACTTTCCTGCTTTTTTATTAAATGCAGTTCCAGGCTTATATACTGGATCACCATGACTGATTGAAAGAACACTAATGTCTTCAGAATTTTTAATCGCATCAATCAAACGCTCATATAGATGATAGTTTGAACTAGTTGCAATCATTCCTCCTGCTCGTTCTTCACCAACAAGAAGTGATATTTTTATCATTTTGTTTTTGTCTACTGTCATGCCTCAATTATAACATACTAGATGAAGCAGGACTGTGATGGTGTTGACTTCGCTACCTGCCAGTAGTCCATCTCATATGTAATAGCATGAGTACATGAATTCTCAAATGCGTATTCGGTTTGGTAATAACAGAAATTAGCGTCTTCACCAATTAAGTACTCTGATACTGGACCAAGTGGAATAGCATAACTACAGTCAACCTCAGATGTTCTAACGAATACTGGAGATGTTCCACAAGTTAAATCATTCTTGTACCAATATGCAGTCTTTACACAATCGTTGCAGGCTCCATAATATGATATATACTCTGATCCATAACTCGGAACACATGGTGGAACATAACTATATGTTGTATATGTAATTGTGGTTCCATATGCTACGTATGTTCCAGACGATATAGATTGGCTTGCAATTTGACCGTCATTGCCAGATGTTGCTCCAGAAGTGGTTGATCCTGTGCTTGATCCTAGTGATAGCCCAACTGAAGATAGTGTAGATGCTGCCGTTGATGGTGAAAGACCAATAATTGATGGGACCTGTACTGTCGAACCTGCTGCAGCGAAATATCCTAGTGAACTAAGCATTGTCTACCTACTATGCCTTTAGATCACCAACAAGCACCCATGCATTTTGACCAACCTTGAGAGCAGTTGCACCAGAATACTGGGAACCAATCTTTAGCCAAGAGTTCTTGCTATTTAGTGTTACTCCAGAAGCAGTTGCAAAAGTTACATCTCCAGAACCTGTTCTAATAAAATCAATTCTGGTTCCAGAAGCCAGTGGTACGTCAGCATATGCTGGTAGAGTAATTGTTGCTGCTGCGGTTACGTTAACAGTTTTACCTGCGTGAAAAAGTTCTAGCGTTGCATTTGAAGAAATATTTGCATATGAGGTATCTGAATAGTTTACCCAAGCACCAGCATTTGCAGAATAATACTGAATTTGATTAACAATGTTACCGCCAATGTTTTTAATAAAGGCAACAGTTCCATGATCTGGTGATGGAATAGCAGCATCTCTTGCAGAGGCATCAGTGAAGTTATTGACTCCACCTTGAGCCTTAACGACTTCTTCGAATGTTACTGGCTGATCATTAAAAACATGGGTTCCTGTCCAAGTATAGTCTGCAAGTGTGCTAGCGATTCCAACTACTGGATGCCAAGTTCCATTGCCTGGTGGTGTAGACTCTTTAAAGATATAGGCTACTCTAGACTCATTTGATTTTGTCGCTGCCATAACTATACCGCCTTCCAAGTAGTGCCATTATAAACTTTTAGAACTGGCGTATTAGCATCTGTGCTATCCACCCAAAGCGTTCCAACAACTGGTGACGATGGTGCCGATGTTTGGTATGCAGCAATAAGTCCTGGTTGAGCACCAAGAGACTGTGTAGAGTCTACCCAGATATAACCGTCTGCGACACCTGTTGGCATTGTTGCAGAATATTCGCTTCCTGGACCAGAATCTTCTACAGATGTAATCCTATCATCTAGATCTGAAATATATCCAGCAACAGATTCTGGATTCAAAGTTCCACTTGATGTATGATCAAAGTTTTCACCGTAGTGGTATAGTCTTAGAGCAGCCTGAATATCTGCGTTCTCCGACAAAGAAGGAATCTTTGTTGGTACTTGAGTTCCAATATTTTCAGCCATAATTAATCACCAAATAGATTATACCACAGTAATCAAAAGATGTACTGTTTTAGATCCAGATAGCGGTGTCCATGAAGTTCCATCGAATGATGCAGCATAAAGAGTAATAGGAAGTTTTCCTGTTGCTGGATTTGACACTGCAATTGATGATGCAATTGGTACAGTATCTGCAATAGAGTGCTGTACGTTAAAGTTTGCAGATGTTAGTCCAGATGTTGATCCAAGAGTGACAATGCTTGAAATAGCAATGTCAGAAATTGTTGCGGTACCGCTTGAAAAAGTAACTGCCTTATTAACGCTATAGGTATTTGGAATAAGTGAAATAGTTTCAACCCACGTCAGAGTACCGCCATCACCAGCAATATACTGGTACATTTTTCTAGTAACAGTGTTGATATACATATCGAACGGTTGAACAGTAATTCCAGAAATAATATTGTTCAAAGTAATAGAATTTGGTTCAGATGTACCTACTACAAAAATTGAACCCCTGTCGCCATCAGCACCTAGATCAACTTGAACAGATACTTGTGATGGTCCTCCAAGAACCGTAAGTTCATCTGAGTCTAAAACGATATCTACCATATTAGACAACTGCCTCGCTACCAGATACGTGATCTGTTACAGTAACGCTTCCAGTGAGTAGTGTGTGTACCAAGTTGTATGATCCAGAAACAACTTTTGATACCTCAACGTCATAGACATAGGTAGTTCCTGCTACAAGGCTTAGTCCCTGGTCAGTAGTTGGTGCGATTACACATTGAACGTATGTTAGGTCAGACGAAATTGATGCAAGACATTCAATTTTAGATGCATTGCCTGCATTACCTCTTTGTGTCTGAATCCAGAACTTAGCATTACCATATCCAGCAAGAGAAAAAGTGTTGCCATTAGCATCTTTCGGGTAGATGCGAAACTCTAGAGTGTCTCCTCTATAGTAATTAATATTATATGAACCTGGAAATGCCATAATTCCTCCAAAAACTATTATACACTACAAAACTTATTTGTTTGTCTTGTAAACTTTTTGACCAATTCTGATCAATGGTGGGGTATTCGAACTAGACGTGCTTATTCTAATTACCGCCATTATAGACCACCTGTAATATCAGCAGCAACTACGATAGTTCCAATAATTGGTGTCCAAATTTCATCAGAAGTTGTAATCTCTAGATCAAATGCTAGTTCTGCAATAACAGAAGAGAATCCTTCTCCCCATGTTTCTGTAATATCAGATGGTGCAATGATCTCTACATATCCGTCATATTTCGTAACATCAAGTTCGTCAACAACGTCACCCTTTGAGTCATATGCTGATGATGCAAATACCCAATCAGAGATATCAAAGTATGTGGACTCGTCGTTCTGCAAAAACTCTACTTTAAGTTTGGCGGTATCACCACGAACAATGTTCCATTTTAGGTTGATAGGCTTAAGCCCAAATTGATCTTGCATAGTCATATTTTAATTATACCAGCAAATAAAAAATACTAGTGCCCAAGGCGGTGGGTATGAGAGACAACCCTGGGCACCAGTACTAAAATTATATCATATTTCGATTGTTACGATTATGTTAACAAATTGTTACATAAAATTTACATAAAAAAGACTTGACAAGATGATTTTCTGTATATAATATATAGATATATATAAAGATATTAAAGATATAAGATATATAAAGATATATTAACTATTAGATATATAATAAATATAAATAATAATAATCGCAAGCGTTATTTTCTTGATCTTGGGGTTTTACTTTGATTTGCAAAGAAGTCAAGAAGTAAGTCATACATATGATCTATTTTTTCTGACATATCCTGTCTCTTGATTTCTGCTTCTTTAATTTCTTTTTCTAGTCTATTAACCTGATCTTTTAGACTTGATCCACCATTAGGTTTTAATTCGTGCTTGATGTCATCAAAATAATGTTTGACTAGCCACTTGACACCCATAGCACTAGCAGATATAATTGTTGAGATACCTACAAGTATTCCAATCCATGATT
>JACCEB010171402.1_pt1 | contig 17508 bp, 16 predicted proteins | sample 7454761 | NCBI WGS metagenome assembly JACCEB01 (sample SAMN15323454, study PRJNA562643) | freshwater metagenome | isolation source: river surface water | place: USA:Blue River Watershed | collected 2017-08-18 | reverse complement strand
GGGACAATCTGCATGACAAAAGAATGACCTTCTTCGGGATAAACATAGGCAATAATATTATATAATTGACCCATGACGAAATCCGTATGTGTATTATGTGCCATCACGATATCACCTTTTTCAGTAGCATCGCCGGTCGCTATAAAAGTAGAACAATGTTCTCCATCCGTTTTTTTGAAAAATGCATGCATACCATGAATAGCGTTCCAGGCAATTAAAACATCTACGGAAATGGAAACGCCCATACTTTTTGCGCCGGCCGATATACCACATATTTCTTTGTAAAATTCGGGAAAATCTCTACGAACCGTATAATAAATTTGTTTTTTGCATACTTTTAAATAATTGGCTAAAGATGTTTTATAACTTTTTTTGATTAAAAAGGGCATGCATTTTATAACGCGGTTTAGTTCGCGCCATAACAATTTACCATGAGCATATCCGCGTTCAAATGGCCCGCCTCTCATTTCAAATATCGTCCATCCCTCTTTTTTTTCAATTATTTTGCCCTGAATCTTTATATTTCGATGTTTACGAGTATGAATATTGATTTTTTTCCGGGAAGGTGTTTTCATATTATATATTATTTGTTATACTATATAATATATTACTAAAAAATTTATCTCATTTATGTCACCATTAATAAACCGAGTAAAACAAAAAATAAAACGTATGGTATCAATACTAAAAACCAGGCAACACCGGGGGCGCCTCCTCTGCAAATAATGTTAAGGACCCAAGTCCAAAATATTACGTAAAGAAATTTGAATATGAAAAATAAAACAATATTTGAGGTGTTGCATGAATACATTCCTAAACAATACATATCGCTATTATTCAAGTTTTGCATTCCAATTACCAAAATTGAGATAAAAGATAAAATAAAGTATGTTTTTGCAGGTGAACAAAGATTTTTTAAACCGATTATATTTGCCATATATTTTACAATATATATAAATTATGCTAGATATTTTTGTGTATTTGAAAAATTAGCTTGTGCAAGATTTGTATTATCTAAGCTTGGCGATTCGGTCAAAATGTTATTCTGTGACACTGCACCTGCCAATGTGCCAATTGATATCATTGGATTTTTCAAAGAATCCGTATTAAAAAAAGGGTCTGCCGCGGAAGAAAATAATTGGGTTCCATTCATACCACCTAATTGTCTAGAATCGATTACATTTGCTGGTGCCAATGGGTCATTTGCATGGTCATTTAATGGATAATAATATTGACTGGGTTGCAAGTTTCCTCCGTGCATTGTATTTCCACAACCACAATTTCCGCCTTTTTGTTTTTGCATTTTATTACGTTTACTGCCACTAGTTCGTTTTTGCTTGCTACTGCTTCGTTTTTGCTTGCTACTGCTTCGTTTTTGTTTATTTTTCTTATTCGTTTTATTGGATTTTCTAAATCTTTTATTTGAACGTGAACTTTTCATCTAACTATAAATAATATGTATATTATATTATTTACAGTATTTACAACAATTTTTCTATTCAATATCTACATGGGTCAACATATGACGACGGCAACATACATTATGTAATCCTAGTGTATCTAAAACTCTGCCTTCTGCGGTTTTTTCAATATGACTGGGGGTAAGATATACTACACTCTCGACTTGTAATCCTTGCGATATTTTAATACGTCTAACTTCCTCCAGAAAATAACGGTATTTATCGGCCAGAACATTTCCACAGGTAAAACATTTCACTGGAATAATCATGGTATTATATTATATAAGAATATCTTTAATTTATTATAAAAATCAATTTTATGTCAAACGGTCAAACAAAATATAGGTATTTGATATATGAACAAAAAAACATTATTACAACTATTGTTAGTATTTATATTTATGATTATCTTTATTTTAGCATTTTATCTACATTATCGTATACACAATGAACGGATGGAGGGTTTCGATGATAACCAAAATACATCTCAAGATATACCTACGGACGGAAACATCCCAGACGGCTATTATAAAATAAGCGATACAAAAATGGCTAAAGTTCCATATGGATACAAAGTGAATTCTACAAAAGATGGATTATTAGCCGCGTCGCAAGCTGCATTTTGGGCAGATTATGCAAAAAATTACGATAAAACATATGGTAATGTAGATTTAATTACTCAAGAAGAGGACCTCACAAATACGAAATACAATAACAATAATTATGATATTACATATCATGATTCGCCAGAAGACATTCAAAAACAAAATGGCTTATTTGATGCAAGTTTTGGCACAGTAATGGTAGTTGACCCCTGTGGAAATAAATTATTAATACCATATAATCCAGCACAATCCTTGCCGATATATTATACGCCCGGAACATATAAATATGGTTCATCCAACTACGTCCCTAGTTATGAAGACAGCGTGTATTTGAGTAAAACGACGTTCCTGAGTGAATTATATCGATAATTATGACCGATTCTATTTCGTATTCGTATTATTACTATTTAGCATAATTTTAGCACAAATTATTCGTTTTTGTCTCGTTTTTATTTTCGGTAGGTGTAAGTATACGAAATGGATACGTTGATAACAATATTAATATTTATATTAATGTTTTTCATATATATTCATGTGATTCAGCATTATAAAACGAGCGAAGATTTAGAAATATATGAAATGGATTACAAGGATAACAAACAGTTACAAGAGGTATGCGATGTGAAACAACCCGTTTTATTCGACTTTCATACCACGGCCATGGAGAACATTTCAAAGGAATCGGTAATCGAGAAATATGGGTCATATGATATAAAAATAAAGGATATTCGCGATTATTACAATGATTCGGCGGATGCCGGTTCTTATGTAATATTATCTCTCCAAAGCTCTCAAAATTTGATAAAAAGTGACCCGGGCTCTCACTATTTCACCGAAAATAACGAAGAATTTGTGGAAGAATCCGGATTATACAATAGTTGTAAATCATTCGAAGATTATTTGAAACCATCCTTCATATGTCAAACCAAATACGATATGCAGTTCGGTTCAAAGAATACAAATACTCCCATGCGCTATCATATAAATTACAGACAATTTGTCTATGTTCATAGTGGAAAAATACAGGTAAAAATGACACCTTGGAAGAGTAAAAAGTATTTGAAACCAATTGATGATTATGAAAATTACGAATTCCGTTCACCAATTAATATATGGAACCCACAGCCCGAACATTTACACGAAATGGATAAACTGAAATTTTTAGAATTTGATGTAAACGCTGGACATGTATTATATATCCCTCCATATTGGTGGTATAGTATAAAATATGTAGAGGATGATTCGTTATTGTTTGGACTAACATATAATTCGATAATGAATTGTCTTGCCCATTTACCAAATTGGGGCCTCTATTTTTTACAACAACAAAATATTCAAAAGAAACCAGCCCGAGTTCATCCAATGCCCACGGAAGAACCGGTGCCAGATGAAGCCGATGAAATAAATGAAAATCCCGTAAAAATAAACGAAATCGTGGAAAAGTTATAACGGAAAAAAAATATATTTGTTATATATAGTTTTTTCAAATGAATCAACTTTACAAAAAAATAATGATTATTGGAGTTACCTTGTTAACATTGGATTATATATTTTTAAGTGCAAACCGTCATTTATTTGAAATTCAAATCGCCGACGTTCAACGCGTTTCGTTACAATTTCGTCCACTAGGTGCAATCATATGTTATATTGCATTGATATTTGGTCTTTATTATTTCATAATCAAAGACAATCGTCCAATTTTAGACGCGTTATTATTAGGTTTAGTGATAAATGCCGTATATGAAGGAACGACTTATGCCATATTTAAAAAATGGAATATTAAAGTAGTGATTATGGATATATTGTGGGGAGGTGTATTATTAGCATTGACTACTATGATAACCTATAAACTGGCAAAAATAATAGAATAATTGTCGAGCATTTTGTATGCACAAATCTAATATATTCTATTATTTGTATTATTCTATTATTTATATTTTTCATAAAAATCGGTCCACGTCCATTTTTTTTCATTTTGCGGTCCAATATGTTTAACAACAATTGACATGGGTTGTTCATCCGGTTCATAATTATAAAGATTGTAAAATTCTTCTTCTAATTCTTCATCACTAAATACAATTTTTTTTGTTTCATGGTCAATGGTTCCCTTGTGTTTTTCGATGCGTTCGGTCCATATAGGAGTATATGATGCATAATATAACCATTGATATCTGTAAATATCGAATAATTCATTAAACGGCATAGTAGAATGTTCGTGTTCAAATATAACATTTGCATATTCGTGAGTAGCATATCTAGAAACTTCTTTCAATAATTGATGCCCGCGAATATTTTCCCCGATTTCAACCGTTTTATATTTAGCAATATCTTTATCTTCCAAAATGACATAAAATTTATGGTCAGGTTTACGCATTTCTCTATACACTAAATTGAAAGGCGTATTGCTGTATTTTTCAACAAATCCGCTAATGGAATGTTCGCGATTAATTAAATTATAAACCATTGTTCCAATAATACAATCACAATTTTCTTTTCCAACCCAATCCGTTTGAATTTTGTCTAAAAACAATGATAAATGGGGATTAAATACGCTGTAAAATTCATTATAAATATTATTTGTCATTTCAAAGACATCTAATATATATCCCGAATAATAGAGTTCATAACACCAAAACAATGCTTCATCTACATTGTTGTTCAATATAGCCATGAGTAAAGAGGTTTTTACATCATTTACAATATATAAGTAGCGTGTAAATGCGAGTTTATTTTGATTTTCGGTTGGTTCCATCTTAGTATTTTGTTCTTGTATAAATATTGTAAATATATATTTATTTACAATATTTTCAATTTTTCATTTTTTTCGTTTTTTTTCATTTTTGCGAATCATTATTATCGGTAAAATTATGAATAAACCTCTTATAAAATGATTTATATGTATTTTGTAATTTATCGTATTTCATGTTGAATTTACCATCCATACATGTTTTGTCGATACCTTCCACGACCGCTTTATCTTGTAACATCGTTTTATACATTAAATCACGCGTAATTTTATCACCCAGTTCATTATACCAAAAATTACGATAGGTTTTTACGAACAAACGGCTTTTGTTCTCGTTGATGGGTAGAGCAAAAGTTATCACAGTGCTAACAAATTCGCCGAATATGACACGTGCAATTGTGGTATGTGGCAATATAAATTCGTTTTCTATTTTCAATTCTTTGAAACCGAATAATTTCTTTGCCATAGAATCTTCACCCGACTCATATTCATATGTTGATTTATAATGGTGCGGAGATACCAATTTGGGCGGGTCCTCATATATGGGCGACGGATTCTTTTTGTTGCCAAACGTATGAACAAAACCAATATGCATTACATCTAGCGAATTTTCGCTTAAAATTCGCGAATAACAATTGAAATCCATTTCTAGAAATACTACTGGATATTCTTTAGCAACTTCTTCTTCTTGAAAAATATTTACATCAAATTCACTGGTTGTATCATTTACGGAAACCGTATTCAAATATATCCATCCGTTCCGTTCAACCACTTTGAATTTCGATATATCATAGTGAGGGGATGGTTGAATATCTAACCCGGGAACTTTTACCAATGTTCCGTTAGTATTATATTCATATCCATGATATGGACATACCGCACAATTGTTGTGTATTTTTCCCTTTGCCAATGATGCACCTCTATGTGGACATATATCATCTAAGGCAAAGTAATCGCCATGCGAATCTTTCCATACTACATAATTTTTGGACCATATAGTCACTTTTTTTTGACGATTGGGCATAAAATCACCTTTTTTACCAATGACATACCATTGTAAATCGTATTTTTCCTGTTCAGTTAATTCACTGACATTGAGTTTTGGATATTCAACTTTAGGTAAAGGATTTAATGGATGTAGTATACGTTGAATATTTGTAGCGGCTCGCATAACGGGATAGATTACAATGGAATTTACATGAGGTAACGTAAAACATAAAAACGCAATTAATAATATTTTCATCTACCTTAAATAGAAAAATATCTTTAAATACTGTATATAAAATATTTTTATGAACACAACAAAAACGTTTAGAAAAAAATATAAAAACCGAGTAAAAAGGCGCACAATAAAAGCGCAAAAATACAAAATAAATACCCCTAAAAATGAAAATAAGGCACATATTGTTCGTGTGTTTTTAGAAATGTTGAATAATATAAAATTATATCATTGGAAAACAAAATCTTACGCCCAACACAAAGCAACAGATGAATTGTATGAAAAATTAAATGGTAATATCGACCAGTTTGTAGAAGTATTATTGGGGAAAGATGAATCGAGAATAAAATTACTCAAAAAACGAGTTGATTTATTGGATGCAAATAATTCGCAAGATTTTAAGACCAAAATATATAAATATCGCGACTATTTGATTGAAATGAATGATGTATTTGATGCAAAAAAAGATACAGATATATTAAGTATTCGTGATGATATGTTGAGTAATATAAATCAATTTTTGTATCTACTCACATTCAAATAATTTGTTCTGTTTGGTACGCCGATAACATTCCATGTATACTGGGTAGAGGATACAGATGTGCTGGATATCTTCCAGTCATAGCAAAGACGCGTTGTGAATTTGGATGTCCTCGTTTCAAATAATGATTCATTCGTTCCTTATATGTTTTTTTCCAATGACGTTGTATCAGCCGAATCCAATATGTTTTTTTAACAACTGTAAATGTATTTTCAACAATAAATAATTGTAATACATCTACACTTGGATTCGATATACGGAATATACTATATTCATATAAATATCTCATTACCGATTCATATGAATATTTGAAAAACGATTTGGCGGTAATTGCATTCGATAAAATGAGTCGCCATCGATTGTATCCGGCAAACCCAATATAATATTTTGCATCTGTTTTGTTTTTAAGTTCCGGATAATCTTCTGCATATATTTCATCAATTTCGTCGAAGGATGAATCGTCATCGCTATCACTATAGCTATCACTATCCATATAATCATTTGTCGAATTTGTGTTGTTTTCAGTCATTTTTACGAGTGATATGGATGTAATAATATAGCTTATAAATAAAATAAATATGAACATTCAGTGCATGATGTTAAGTTGAATTACATCTTCTACCTAAAAATATTTTCAATTTTTTGGGATTGTCATTATACCAAACAATGTAGACGTTATAATAACAAACCAACTTTTATCATACACTAATTCATTGCACATATATTCATTGTATATGCACAATGCTTCCAAAAAATAGGTGATACTTACTAAACCATTTGACCAATTATTATAGAGTAATACCCTGATAATACCATAGGTCAATATCCAATATGCAAACATTCTCTGTAATTTTTGGTCATGCTCTTTGAACATGGAGATGTGTAGTTTATCAAAAACCGGAATCGGTAGAATATTTAGCATAGAAATCGCACATAATATATCATATATTCCGTTCAATAATACGATGTTGGAAAACAAACGGACCATTGCAGCTACTATATACAATACAAATATATTTTGTATTTTGTATTTTGTATTTTCCATAATATAATATATTATAAATATATAATGAATATTAAGGAAAAATTCGTTCAAGACAATGTTCAAGAAAAAGAAGAGAAACTTAAAAATCCCGTAAATTATTATGTTAAATTTTCATTTATTATCACCTATATTCTTTTGCTAACAACCGCGACAATCACATTTATCGAAGCCATGCGAACAAATGTTCCAACCGTTCGACATGTTCTTAATTTAGAAACATGTATTTCAGTGGTTGCCGGATATTTTTATTCGGTATTTGTTGAAAAGATTGAAGAATATGGAAAAGCCGATATTCCAATTAATTGGGCCGATATCACAAAAACACGTTACATTGATTGGTCGATTACTACCCCTCTCATGTTATTAGCGTTATCATTAGTATTGAGTCAAAATAGCGGCACCACTGTTCATATGAGCACCTATTTAATGATTGTGTGCTTGAATTATATTATGTTATATGTAGGTTATGCGGGAGAAACAAACGTAATCTCTAGATTTAATGGTATGGTCATTGGATTTATTGCATTCGCCGCCATGTTCTTTATCATATATTCGAATTTCGTAAGACCTAAATATTCTTTTGCAAACAATGCATTATACGGCGTATATTTTGTAGTATGGAGTATTTATGGTATAGTTTATATGTTGAATGAAGAATACAAGAATATATCGATGAATATACTAGATTTTATTGCCAAATGTTTTATTGGATTGGGTTTGTGGGCATATTATACGAAAGTATTAGTATAAACAATATAAAATAATCATTATTAACTATACAATAAACAAAAAATAATCATGCATATATTTGAATATATATTGCAAAAATTGATAAATAATAAGAATACTATATATCAATTAAATGATGAACGAGATTTTTCATCCGTAATGAATTTTTGGAATGAAATATATATGAATCAAGAATTATCTATAAATGAAATAAATAGGAATAAGGGATTGCCTGTGAATGAAAACGATGCTGATTCGAATACGCCGAATCATGTAAAAATTGTCTTATACGATTATATTATAAAAAATTATCCAAAATCAAAATATTCATTGTTTATGAATAATATAAATCCTTCTATTTTTTCGGTTTATACAAAGGAACATTTTTTAAATATTTATTGTAAAACACAACGAACATATATGAGGATGTTACGATTTGTCAATTTATGTAGACATAAAAAATATAAAATACAAATAAAGGACGATTTGTATTTGAATCCAATTGATACTACCAAACGAAACTACATGAGTATTATTCAAAATAACAAACAATATTTATTTACTACCGGAGATATTATAAATATTTTGAATACGGCTTTATCCAATGCTCCAAATTTCTTCGTGACTCCATTAATTGCGAAAAATCCATATACGAATACGCCTTTCAATAAATCGACGCTCTATAATATTTATTTTCACATAAAACATAGCAATTATACAATGCCACTATTGATTCATAATTATTTTTTACAAAATTTCAATTTACATTTGTTTGCAAAAGAAAATGAAAATATCATACGAGATATTGCGATACGTAATCATGTGATGCACACAGAAGCGAAAAAGTTGCATAGTTCTGTATTAGGTATGATACGCGTGCATAATTCAAAAAAAATAATAAACATCGATAAGGATTTTCCGGCTGAAAAACTAGTGAATATAATGAGGCCTTATTTATTATTGTACTTTATGCATAAATATTCATTTACTCGTAACAAACGCATCAATTCTGAGAATGAATTAAGATATAAATTAAAGTTTTTTATGAAATACAATCCAAAGTTTGGTAGAAAATATAAAAAAAGGAATATTATAACAAATAAATTCGAAACTGTATTTGATGATTATCATATTGGTTTTAATAAAATAACACCACCATACAATTATGATACGTCACATATCGACCCGTATAATGAAAATGAATATTATACCACGATAAATACGAGTTATATGACATTTATATTTAATACAGTATCCAGCCAGGATATTGTTTCTAGAGCAGATGATGAAGAGGAAGATGAAGAAGAAGAAGAAGAATATGAAAATGAAGTTGAAGAAAATGAACATGAGGATGAAGAAAATGATGAGGAAGAGGAAGAGGAACATGATGAAGAAAATGCACATGAGGATGAGGAAGAGGAACACGTGGATGAGGAAGTAGATGACCGTGAAAGTGTTCATGACAGTGATAACGATGTTATTTATGAAGACGACGATGTTACACCAGATGACAACTCGAGTGCACAAAATGAATCTACTGATACGGATGACCGGTCAACGCCTACACAAAACGATGAAGAAGAAAAAAATGATTCAACGAGTGAACAGCCATCATATGGATATGAAGATATGTTATAATTATACATATAAACTCTGTGAAGTAGTTATATATTTCAGTATCATTGAATCAATTTGAGTTAATTTATATAGTAAATCGGTTTGTTGCATTTCTTCGCAAATGGCTCCTATTTCTTTAGCAATAGTAGCGATTTTTAACATAGCTTTTGTAAAATCACCCACTGATATTCCTTTGTCGGCAATTTTATTCTGTATAAAATATTTACATTCCATTTCGTTTGAACATTCGGTCCATTCAATGGAATCATCCGTCATATCAAAATTCAATGCATCCTCATAATTTATACCGGTATGAATTTGCGATTCTTGTTCAATCGATTCTATATGTAAATACATATTGTTCATTTTTTCAATCAACATTAGTAACCCCTGGTCTTTCGACCTTGGTACATTTATTTTATGGTCCGGAGAAACTTTCACATCTATAAAACAGGCAAATAGTCCAATCAACTGTTGTATCGTATACTCTTCAAAATACCTAGTATTGATTAATAATTGACTGAACACTAGCGGATGTATTTCCGCGATATTTGCCGATATTTTACCGAGCAGAGTCAATTCATATGCTGGTTCGGGCGCGTTTTCCTGAATTTGTTGATTTACGAATCCTTCATTCAACAATACATAACATACTCTACGAATTTGCTCCTGAATATAAGTTTCTAAATATAATTTATGTTCATGAGCATCAATCAAGTGTTTTTGCATATCATCATAATCTTTTACGCTTTTTATATCGCCTAAAATATACTTATGGTTGTCGCGTAAATTTTGTAATTCCTTTTCGGCATCCTTTTTCTTTTTGTTTCCCGAAGTTCGAACAACAATTTCGGTTTGTAAATATTTTCGACACATTTCGGCGGGGGTTTTCAATTCTTCTATAAATTCTTTTTTCTTTTTTAATTTATCGGTTAAATCCTCTACGCGTATTCTAGTACTTTCTATTTCATTCTGTAATTCATCAAACATCATACTTTTACTGGCAAAACTGACAAAATTAGTCGTTTCGCCATTTTTAAGCAAGTTCAATACCAGATTATATGATATACGGAATTTTGATACTAATTTTTGCGGGGTTCCACCTAACATATTTTTATATTCCGTCATTACCGGTAAATCAAACAAATTATTGCAATGAACCACATGACCGATTGTATCAATACCACGTCTCCCCGCTCTTCCTGCCATCTGTGTATATTCATGTGACAATAAATAACGTTCATTTGAACCATCAAATTTAGTCAATCCAGTGAATATCGCTGTTTTAATTGGGCAATCTAGACCAATGGCGAATGATTCGGTAGCAAATAATATTTTTATATATTTTTTAGATATCATTAATTCAACAATTTCACGCAATATAGGTATCATACCGGAATGATGAATACCGATACCCTTCTCTAACAACGAAACCAAATCATTATATTCCGGTAATTCTAAATATTCATGGAAATTCGGCAATTTTCGAATGATTTGTTCACATTCTTTACGAACTAAATAAGGAACCTTGCTATCGTCTTCTAGAACTGGAATGGTTATTTCCGCGGCAGATGTTTCCACATTTTTCCTTGAAAACACAAATGCAATCGCTGGTAACATTTCCCTATCTCTCAAAAACAACGCTAAATTATTCAATACCATTTTTCGTTTATGCACCATTTGCCGGTCATCAAACACTTTTTTAATACGGGTTAATTCAAGTAAACCAGCGTCGTTAAATTTGCCGTGTTCATTTTGCAATAAGACGAGTTTATTGGTTGAATCGCGAACTTGTTTTTCTAATTCTTTGTTTTTGAGTGATTTTATATTTGATTCAGTGGTCGTTAAGAAACCATAATGAGATAGAGGAACGACTCGATGATTGGTAGATGCCAAATATACTTCCTTATCAGTGTATCCTCTTTCGCACCATTTCGCGAACCGGGCCGGAGCGTCGATAGTAGCGGATAACATGACCATTTGTATATGTGGAGGTAACATCAATATCGATTTTTCCCATACTTGGCCACGGTCCGCATCATTAATATAATGCACTTCATCGAACACGACGCATGCCAGGTCCTTATGTATATCGATTTGAAATTTTAAGGAAGAAGTGGTTTCTTTGTTCGATGTGAATAAAGAATTCATTAATATTTCGGTCGTCATAATAAGAACGTCGGCATCGGGATTGGTTTTAATATCACCGGTGAATAGGCCAAATGATATGTGGGGATATTTTTGGGTAAATTCATAATATTTTTGATTTGATAGCGCCTTGATAGGACTTGTATAAATAATTTTTTTACCCATTTGGGTGAAATAATTAATCGCAAATTCGGCTGGTAACGTTTTCCCTGAACCGGTATGGGCAGTCACCAATACATGATTTCCTTCTACAATTGATTCAATCGCGTATTTTTGAAAATCACTTAACGGATATGGGTATTTCGCGAAATATTCATCATATTTTGATTCGACTGGATAAGCTTCGTTACAGATTTTCACCATTTTCTTGGTTATTGGTTTGTTGAAATGTGTATATTATTATATCGATATACTCAATAATACGAAAAACAATCAATTTTATAATAAAGAGAATAGTTTTTGAATAAAAAAATATGGGAAATTTTTATCAATTAAATCGTCGTAACTTACGGTTCCAAACCAAACCGCTGTAAAAAAAGGAACATAACAAAGAGCGTCATGTAAATCATTCGAATATTCCACATAAGAATAATTTTCAATATTATATTCGCGTAATTTACGATAATAATAATTCGTAAAGATGGGATATATAATCGGTATCGTATTTATATCAAAACTTTCAATCATAAAAAATATCAAATCTTGCACACCTTTTCCAATGGCAATATGCTGCCAATCAATAAAACAAGGTTCATACCCCATGTCAATGTTATAGAATATGTTGGGCGATTTTATGTCGCCATGGATGATGGTGGTATGGCCCATAGACATTCGCTGTTGTATTGCATTAAATTGTATCATAATATCTTCGCCTAACGATAATTGGTCCGGTTTCAATATTTTCCCCCATTTTTCTTTGAAGAGTGGCCATCGATTTTCAATAAAATTTTGCCATGTAGGAGAAAAGGTGGGGTCCATGGACGTTTTTAAACCAGGATAAATTTGTTTATTATTTTTGTTCCAAAATTTTACGTGAAATTTCGCCATATAATCGATTATTTTTAATGATACATCAATATTCGATTCATTCAAATTTAAATTAATCGTATAATTCCCCGTTTTGAATAAATTTTCTAACAAAACCCCTATATTTTTTCCCGAATCATCTTTCACTAATCCATAATATTTAGGCACCGGAATATTTACATACTTTGATATATATTCATAAAAGTAATATTCACGTTCATATAGCTCTAGCGCGTTCGCCATTTTAGATAAATCGCTTTCATTTTTATTTTCAATTTTGAGAATCGCTTCGGTTTTTTCCCCGTTCGCGTTTACAATGGTGACTTCATTCACATCGGCAATAAACCCCCCTTTCAATTTGTTTGTATTAAATATAATCTCACCGGTCAAATAAGGTAATGAATCGCCAATATATTTTGTTATTTTATTCAGTGATAAATTGTGAAAATGAAATAACAAATCTATATCAATCTTGGAATAATTTGAAATACATATATCAACCCCGGCAGATTCTAATTCGTGGTCACTATATGATGTATTGATGCCAATCAAACACTTAGGATTCGCGTTTTTACCGCTTAGAATACCTGATTTAGAATCTTCGAAAATAAAACATTTGGATGATGATATCCTAAAATGTTTCATGGCCATTACGTATGGCTCTGGACTCGGTTTTGCATTCGCGGTATCACCACTGGCTACAATAAAATCAATATACGTCCCTATGTGTATATGATTAAGTATTGCATCGGCCACTGTACGATTACAATTTGTAACAATCGCGATTTTGTGTCCAATTGAATGTATTTTTTCTATAAATTCGGTTGCTCCATCTACAATGGTTAATTTTCCAATATTATTCAAGAACAATGCATCTTTTTGTAGAGACAATTTATCTAAATCAATATTTATATTTGACAATAATGAATTCAATACGTATTTATCATTGTTTCCTTGAATATATTTTTTGAATATTTCGTGTGTTAGAGTAATATTATAATTTGCCAATATTTCATACCATACATGGAAATATATATTATCGGTGATAACTAGAGTGCCATCTAAATCAAATAAAAATGCACGCGTGTCTTCAGTGTATTTCATTAATTCGACCGGAGTTCCTAGTGAAAATACGGAGTTTTCGTCAAGTTCATGACCAGTGAACCTATATCCAGATTTCAACATTTCTGAAATGACACATGAAGTATATGGTTCGTTATTGAAAAAAATTTTTTCTTCAACGACTTTTTTACAAAAAATATAGAGCTCTTGTATATTCATAAATGCATATACTCCGCAATTTGCATTATCAGAAATCTTTTTTTTTTCGGCAATATTAAGTATTTTATTCGATTCGTCTAATTCAATATATGAATAAATTGGTTTCTCGTCGGTTTTTTTTGTATAAAATACCATTCCAGTGTCACTTTTTCTAAATATATTTATGACATTCTCAGTATAAAATACGTCGCAATCTAACAAAATTGTTTTTTCACGACGTTCAATGTCTTCTTCTAAAATTTTACCAATACCAATTTGTAAAGTTTCGGCGGCTCCTTTAGTATCCCCAGGTAATGGAATGAGATGAGCAAACGGATATTTGGTGGACATCAATGAGAGAAATTCAAAATCCTCTAATATTTTGTTATAAATGATGAATAATTTATCATTGCTCTCCATATGAAGATGGTCAATCACATGTTCTATCATCGTCTTATCAAATACATCGATAAGAGCTTTTGGTTTAGTATATCCTTCTTTCGAAAAACGTTCACCTCTTCCGCCCAACGGAATAATAATATTCATTGTATATATATTATTATTATTCATTTTTTATATTTTTATTTGCGTTATTTTGTTATTGTTTATTTTATTGTTTTTTGATGTATATATGATTATCGTAAATATTCTTGTAAATAAAACCATTGGTCGGGACATCCCGGTTGCCAATTTACTAAATTACACATATCTCTATTCAATAAATAGACCGAATTCATTATACTCTGGTCTTTACCGATGAATCTATCAATCGAAATAAAATATTCCAACATTTGGTAATATTTATCGTGCCATTGCAATAATATATCTTTACCTCCTCCAAAAATAGTTCCACCAATACGGTTTGTAAATTGGAATAATGGCAATCCTTCTTTCGTATTACATTGTAATTCACCTGGACTAAATGGTTGCACGGATAATAACAATACCTTGTTTTTATCTAATGTGGCAATTCTGGATGGATTAGGCCAATGTAAATATCGTGTGTTTGGAACACGGAAACACCCGATATCACACCATACAAAATATTCGGTAGAAAAAGGATTTAATTCAATCGCGCGTTTCAAAAAATGAGATTTTTCGCTCCAAATCATGTATAAAAACATATTGTGACCAACTCGTTGTTCTTGGTCCATTTTATAATGTTCTAAAAAGTTTCGCGCATACCGGTATGAATAAAATTCATTGAATGAGGTGAGTATAATTTTCGTATACTCCATTTTACCCACTCTCATTTCTTGAATCATTTGTTCACTTGCACTATCACAAAAAATCACCATCGGGTTCTCTATAGATAACATATTACGCATCCATTTACTGTATGTGTCATGTGATGCCTTGGCCTGTTTTAATTGAAAATATCCAGTAACAATAGTTGCCATGAATACAATAAACAATATTATATTTTTATATGATTTGTAAAATAGTATAAAAATGTCTTATTTATAATGTATACATATAAGATAACCTAGAACATACAATGGCAAATGTATATTTAATTGGACCCGGCATGAAACCGATACCACCGAACGGGTGGGGAGCAATTGAATCTCTTGTATGGGATTATCATGAAAATCTTATTAAAAAAGGGGTCCATTCAACCATTATAAACGATTCAAATTTGAGAGAAGTGGTAGGTCAATGCAATACTTCTAATCCGGATGTCGTGCATATCATGTATGACGATTATATTATCATAGCACCTTATTTGAATTGTCGGCGTATTTTGTATACGAGTCATTATGCATATATTACTCATCCACAATTTGAAACAAAATATGCGTATTATTTCAATAATTATTTCAAAAAAGTAATTGAATATCAAAACCTTATACAATTGAATGTAATCAGTAATGAAATTGCCGATGTATATAGAAAATATGGTTATCAAAAAGAGATAAATGTGATTTGTAACGGTGCTAGAGAAGATTTATTTCGTTATACAAAAGAGCCGACATTAACAAATAAGAGTGTATATGTAGCCAAAATAGAAAAGCGTAAATGTCAATATAAATATCAAATTATTTCATCGATTGATTTTGTAGGAAATTATCATGATTCAACATTTGATATTGGACGGGCGAATTATTTAGGAGAATGGGATAAACAAAAATTGTATTCTAATTTGACCGATTATGGAAATTTAGTATTGTTGTCGGAGGGAGAAGCCGACCCATTAGTTGTGAAGGAAGGATTGATTGCTGGATTAGGCGTTGTAGTCAGTGAATGTGCATCGGCCAATTTAGATACTAGTTTGCCATTTATTACGGTGATACCAAATGATAAATTAGACGATATAAATTATGTTTTTAGAAAAATAGTGCAAAACAGATTAGCTAGTATCAAAATGAGAGAAGAAATACGCGAATACGCGTTATCCAAATTTTCGTGGAATAAAATTATAGATGATTATTTGGAAATATGCGTAAAAAATACAACACAACAATCGTAAAATACACTTATTCATAATTCTTTATAATGACCTCTTTTGCTTTTGCGTCTGGGTTTTTAGAGTTAATTGACCTTTTACATAAAATAGAAGTTGTATTGTATCTTTCACTGGGAAAGTTTTCGCGTACCAAAGTTACGTCGGCGTTACTCAACATTATTTTTTTATTCGTTTCACTTAAATTATGTATTAAATTAAATAATTGTATATGCTTTTCTAGTGCAAACCCATTTTCCGTATATTTTACAAAGGATGTATCGGTTTCTGGTGCATAAGGAGGGTCTAGATATACAAAATCATTTGTTTGAACATCTATGAGTGATGTAGTAAAATCGCCACATTCAAATATTACATTTTGTATTAATTCATGTATTTCTTCTAAATGCGCTCTATTTATGATTTCGGGATTATTATAATGTCCAAATGGAACATTGAATCCTTTGGGTCCAACTCTAAATACGCCTCGAAAACATGTTTTATTTAAGAATATAAACATTGCGGAACCTGTGATACTTTTTTTATCATTTACAGATAATTTATTATATTCGCTTCTTATCCAATAATAATAATTTTCTTTTGCTACTTTGGCTTCTTCTATATTTGCCGGAGTTCGATTAATTTCTCCATTACCACATTCATTATACG
>JACCEB010457914.1_pt1 | contig 17535 bp, 16 predicted proteins | sample 7454761 | NCBI WGS metagenome assembly JACCEB01 (sample SAMN15323454, study PRJNA562643) | freshwater metagenome | isolation source: river surface water | place: USA:Blue River Watershed | collected 2017-08-18 | reverse complement strand
ATGACCTTCTTTTTTTTCAATAATTCTTTCACCAAGAACTCTTTTATGAAAACTTTTATATGACATAAATTTATAATATTGCATAGCTTGTGCAAGTGCATTCTTTTTTAATCTATCTAATTCTTGGTGATCTATATAATGTGATTTATCTACCTTTTTAAGATATGTTTCACCAGTACATTTAATAATATGATGTTTCCAACTTTCTTTGATTAAAGGACCGGGAACAAGAACTATAATTTTAGTATTATATTTTTGTACTAGTGGTTTAAATTTTTCAGCAATAGCAACACCTGCACATGTTTTACCTGTACCTAAACCATGAAATACTACTATGCCTTTATAAGGTGTATCTGGATTAATAATATTACCTAGTAAAGATTGATAATTAAATAATGCGACATCAGCAGCACAAATACCGTCTCTGTATTCTTTCATGTCTGTATAGTTTTTAATTTCTGGTTTTTCAGGTATTTTATGATAATAGAATTCTCTCTTTTTGTATATTTTATATTGTAAATCATCATCGTCAGAATTAGGATAAGTATAATTAGTTGTCATGGTTTTTTCATCAATATCTTTATCATCTTTGTTATCGTCTTTATTATTACTCATATATATAAATTAGTTACTTATAAAAATTTTATTAAAAAAATATTAAAAAAATTGAAAGTTTTACTATATTATATATCTAGTTTATATGTTATATTAATAAATACATATATATCATATATCTCTATTCTTTTTAAGAGATGACTAAATATACTGAACCCAAGTTTATCTTTTTTAAAGTTACTAAATCTAAAATAACTTCTTGTGTAAGTGAACTTGAAGCGCCTTATGAATATCAAAAACGTGATTGTAGTGATTGTAATTGTGTATTATGGCCATTTACTTGTTTATATGATGTATTATCAAGTCCTATTAGATATGGTTATTATTTACATAAGAAAAAGAAATATAATAGACAAGTTAATTCATCTAATAAAAATTGATTCATTTAAAATATATCTTCGGAGATATATTTTAAGCCGCATCTCTTTTTTATTTTAACTTGTTAAAATAAAAAATTGATCTCACGTTGCTCAACTACTTTTTATTTAAATCTATAGATTTAAATAAAAATTGAAACCTTTATTTATCTAATTATATCTATTTATTATAGGGATTACTAAATAAATGGATAACTATAAAATTAAGATAACAAAACATGCTAAAGAACGCATGATTGAACGTAAAATTACTCAAGATAATATTATATTAGCATTAAATAAAGGTACTCGAATTGATGCTAATGAGATACGTATCGATAATATTTGTGTAATCTATGATGTTGATAATAATAAAAATATAAGTGTAATTACTGTATTTACTTCTCGAGATATTCGATTAAACGAGATCGAAGAACCTATGTGGTTAGAATTGTATTTTATGATTACAAATAATGTTTCAAAAGATATTTTAAATAATAAATTTATTGAAGCAGAACAATTATTTAATAAACAAACAAATAAAATAATAAATCTTGATCAATTTTTACATTATGATGATTCTCTTATTATAACACAAAATAATAAAAAAGTTATTGTTAATACATCAAAAAACTCTTTATTAACGATTGCAATTAAATCTGGTAATATAAATGCAATAGATATATTATTATACAAATATAATATTGCTCTAGATAAACCATATGAAAATTGTTCACCATATTCTCCAATACATAGTGCATTTAAAAGTCTTGATGATATTGATGAAAATAAATTATTATCAAGTGTAGAATATTTATTTGATAAATATGAAAATGTAATAATAAATAGTAAAGAGTATGGATATACTTTGTTACATAGAACATTATTTAAAGGACTAGATAAATTATCTTGTTATTTAATTAATAAAAATGTAACTAAAAGTTTAGATAAAGATAATAGAACAAAATATAATGAAAATATTTATGATCTAATTAAAAAAAATAAAGATAAATTATTTAAAACTAATCAATTAGTATTAGAATTAAATAATACTAATAATAATAAAAATAAGGTTAACTCAAAAAAGACAATACTTATAAAAAATAAGACAAATATATTTAATTTATTACAATGTGAATCAGAATCAGAATAAAAAAATTGATTTATTTATTATTTAATATAATTATTAAAATATAAATATTAACAAATATAATGGATACTCAACAAGAATTTTGTGAATATAACTGGATTATTCCACTTAAAGAAACTGCAGAAATATATTTTTGGAGTCACGCTTATACTATCGAAGAAGCATGTCAAGATGTTTTAAAAAAGGTAGATTCTACAACATATGATTATTCACGTAATACACTAATTAATTATTTTGATTCAAATAATAAACAATATACTTTAGAAGAATTTATTCTTCATACTAAACCAAGTATTTATTATAAAACAACTGATAATTATGATGATAATTATGATGATGATTTAGGAGATATGTCCGAAGATGAACACAGTCATTATGATGACTATTAATAATCTTTATTTATTCGTAATAAATGCGATTATAAATTTGAAATTAAATATATATAAGATGTCAATTGAATATAAAATTGATGATATAAAAAAATTACTTTCAAAAATAGAAAATTTAAAAGATAAAAAATCTATCCAAAAAATTAGGGATATCATCTTTAAAGAAAATCCTGATATTTCTATAACAAAAAAAAGCTCTGGTACTTTATTATTTTTTCACAATTTAACACAAAATACATACAAGAGAATTGATACTTTTTTTAATAAACTAGACAATGAAAAAATAAATAGTATTACAGCAACTATTTCAGATTCATATGATAAAAATTTATCAGATGCTAATACTGATGATAGAGATAATATTTTAACAAGTTCACCTAAAATTAAATTATCAAATGCTGAAAAAAAGATTATTAAAAAGAAAGAATATCATAAACAAATCGCAAATAATAGTGAAGATGTTTATATATCTGATGATGATGTTTTTTTAAATAAGGCATAAATTTTTATGCCTTATTACAAAAACATTTAAAAATCTAAAACTGAAATTTTAGATTTTTCGATGTTTTTTTAAATAAGCATCATCACTTTTTTATTTATCTAAAGATAAATAAAAAATTGATTATAATAGCTTATATAAGTTAACTATTAATTAACTTATATAACTTAATACAATGGAATCCTGTCGAAAGCTAACACTTGATATTATTAAAGAATATATCAGTAATAATCTTAATTATTTTACTAATGATGAATATTTAGTTGAAATTATTCCTAAACAAACTAAACAAGCAACACCTGTTAAAAAAGAGACAACTAATGTACCAGAAGTTAAAAAGACATTGGGCGAAATTCTTACATCGGATCAAAAGCTTATATCTTTTCCGATTGAGTTTTTTGAAAGTTGTTATTCTGTAAATAATCTAAACAATTTTTTAATTTTTAATCAATCATGTCAAATAGAACAAAAAGATAAAGATGGAGATAGTGTTAATATTAATATTACTACTTTAACATTTTATTATGCATTACTTGCAGCAATGGAACCATCTTTTTCATCAGATACGAAAGAGAATAAATTTATACTATTTAATAATCTAATGAATTATTTAAAAAAAGATATCATGATTGATGGTTTTAAACAACATCAATATTCTAAACTTAAATGGACAAAGAATGATATTTTTAAAAGTCTAGAGAAAAACGAGATAACAGATAAAGTTATTCGTTATGTATCAGATGCTTTACATATTAATATATTTTGCATTGATCATAAAACACAACAAATAAATTATTATGGTGGTGATTTTATAGTTTTTAAAAAGATAGCCATACTGCTAAAACACAGTAATAAATATTATCTTGTTTGTACAGTAGATAATAAACTATTTTCTTTTAATAGTAATGATTTTATCAAAAATATTATTGTAAATTCAGATAAATTAAATCTTGTATTTGCAGATAGTTTTAATCCGGTTGGATCTGATTGGAATAAATATATTAATATTAAACACCAAGATAAAACTCAAGATAATACTCCCAATCAAGATGATCCTGTAACTTATACAGACAAACTAAATGGTTATGATATTGATGAAAATGATGATACTACTAATAAAATTCAAGAATCACGAGATGAATTTATTAATGATAATATGAGTCTTATCGAGCTACAAAAGAAAGCACGAGAACTAAATATTGATGTATTTAATAATATTAATGGTTCACGAAAGATTAAAAATAAGAAAGAGTTATGTCGTGAAATATTAGCAAAAAAATAACTTTATTTAATATATGGAGATTAATAATACTAATAATAGTCAACCTAATAATAGTAGTCAAAATAATAATAGTAGTCAACTTAGAAGTAAATATATAATCTATAAGAACGATTTAAAATATCGAGATTCAAGAAATTTAGATATCAATAAAATAGATTGGGATCAAAATAATATAAAACATTTATATGATATAAATCACGATAGTTTAGAATATAGATATAAAGAATATAAAAAAAATAATATAGATTTCGATTTAGAAGGTATGAATTTAACACAATTACCAACTATAATATTAACACAACCTGAAAAGTTTACAAATTTAAAACATTTATTTATGTCACATAATAATCTATCAGGAGAATTAGATTTAACACAATTAATAAATTTAGAATTAGTAGATGTAGATAATAATAAACTAGTTAATATTAAATTACCAAATAATATTCAAGAAATTAGTGCTAAACATAATTGTTTAGAATCTATACCTAGATTATCAAATGCTATTAGAGTTAGATTATCGAATAATAATATTAATAATCTAAATAATTTAAATCATAGAGTTAATATTTTAGAATTAGATAATAATAAAATCAATTCACTTGATATGTCAGAGTATAACAATTTACAACATCTAACTATATTTAATAATCCATTAACTAAAATAAATTTATCTTCTAGCATAACTTATGTTGATTTATCAGAAACAAAAATAACAAATATAGATAATTTATATAATATATCTCATTTAGTTGCAAATGATTGTAAAAATCTAATAGAATTACCTAAATCAAAAATTATAAAAAACATAGAATTAGTTAATACACCAGTAGATAAATTATATTATTATGATAACTATGAATTAATATTAATACAGTTAAATTTAACAAAGAATATATCATCTAAATACAAAACATCTGGAGCAAATATGCAAATTAGAAATAATATTTTACTAGTTATTAGTAGAGGCGTAGAAATAAGTGAATAAAATTAATTTAAGCTAATAATAATAGTATAATATTATTATGAGTAATGCACCTAGTATTAGTTCTATACCAGATCTCGAATTGCTAACAACTAAAATTATCGAGTTTCTTGAATTTGTTGACAAACCAGAAATTATTACTATGAAAGAAAATGAACCAGGTAATTTTAATTACATAGTTAATGAAAAATTTAGTATGCTACCAGTATCAATGGTTAAACTGCTATCAGAACGAGAACAACGTGCACAGAATCTTGAGAAGATTCTTGACATGATTAATATTCTTAGATCTGTAAAGACAGGTCAAAAAACTTTTGAAACAGCCGAAAATGAGTTCGTTGAAAAAAGAGCTGAAGAATATTTATACCCGGCTTTTGGTGGCAAAGATAATTTCTATAAAGTTGCCGAAGAGAATAAGAAGAAACAAGAAGAAAATAAATAAAATTATAATATTGTATAAAAATAATTTTTCTAAATTATTATTATAAAAATGGCTGTAGATTATTACAAAAAATACTTAAAGTATAAGGCGAAATATTTAGAACTCAAAAATCAAATTGGTGAAGGTAAAGGCAACTGCTCAAAATGTACTTGTGGGATGTATAATAAATCAAAATCGGGAGTATGCATGTGCGGGCATCGTGAAGGTGACCATTATAAAAAGCGATAATCGACATTTTTGATTGAGTTAAACATAATTAATAATATAATATTTTTTATAAATTATTATTATAAAAAATGGCTGTAGATTACTATAAGAAATATCTTAAATATAAATCTAAATATTTAGAACTAAAAAATCAAATTGGTACTGGTCTTTATAAGTGTATGCATAAGGACTGTGACTGTAAAACATATAAAGGAAAAGATGAAGGACCCTGTAGTGGTCTATTTGGACTAAAAGGTTGTGGTCATCCATTTAATATGCATAGTAGATTTAAAAAATAAAAATAACATAAATTATAATTAACAGGATAATAATAATTTAGAAAAATTATTATTATAAAAAATGGCTGTACCATGCAGTGCCAAACTTAAGACCCCTAGGGGTCCTAAGTTATGGGAACTCACGCTAGCGAAAACTGCTTAATTTAAGCGGGGGCTTAAATTAAAGCACTTTAAGGTAGATTATTACAAAAAATACTTAAAGTATAAGGCAAAATATTTAGAACTCAAAAATCAAATTGGTGAAGGTAAAGGCAAATGCACAAACTCAGAATGTAAATGTGAGTATTTTCAACCCTATAAGCCATATAGTCGTTTATGCAAGTGTGGGCATCTTATAACTAGCCCTTCTGATAAAAGGTAGAGGCAGTTGCACACAATGTCCATGTTTAAAATATAAATTCCAAACAGGTCCAAAAGCTATAGAAGGTGTCTGTGCACAATGTCCGCATACAAACAAGCAACATATTCTTACTTAAACGAGTTAAACATAATTATTAATAATATTTATTATCATATATAGAATGGAATATATGATAATTCTGGTTTTATTCATATTTCTAATTATTATAATTTTAATAAAACAAATTAGAACTATAAATAAATTTAAATCTAAACAAAATAATTTAAAATCGATATTTCAAATAAATAACTATAATAAATACTTATTGTTTCCTCAAAATCCTGTAATATTATATCTTTATGATAATATTTTAACTTCTCTAAAAAGTATTAATAAATATGATTATAAAGCATATATAATTTTTACAAAGATAAAAACATCATCAGAAGATCAATTATTTCTAGATTGGATATCTTACACAGGTGGTATAATTAGAATGTGCATAGACACTTGTATAAAAATGATTAAAAAGAATGAAGAAATTAACTCTACTTTTGTCAATAATGTTGCTAAACTAAAATTATATTATAGTATTATTTATAAACATCCTAACTTGTCTCGTTTAGATAAAAATCTAACTAAATATGTTCCAAGTAGAAAAATAAGAACTAGTAGATTAATATATAATCTGTTTTTTATCAATGAAATATTATTAGAAACAAGTGATAAGTTTTACAAATCTTTATCATCATCTAAATCTTCTAGTCTATCTAATCATATTAAAAAAATAATAAAAACAATTGATAACAAAAATAACTATTATTTATATAACTCTGTTTTAAATAATAGATTAGATAAAAAATACTTGCAAACTAAGAACACAATATTTGCGAAGAGTTTTAACTACTAAAACTTTCTATAGTTAAGTTATTTTCTTTTCTAATTGAATACTTTCATCGACATTTATTTTATTTGTTACAAATGATGCTTCAGTTATTTTTTTCTTTGCGTCTTTAAAATCTTTTGCTACTGGAAAAAAAGTTTCTGTCCAAAAATTAGTCGCTTCTATTTGTTTATCTCTATAGTCTTGATATGTATCTCCGTAATAGTTTTGGCTATTAACAAAGTTTACTATTTCACCAATAGATTTAAATAATTTATTTGATGTTAATAAATTTAATTGTGTTAATCTAACTCTTAATCTATGATCTATATCATAAGAGTTAAATAAATCACATATATTTTTATTACTATTTTTATTAATAACTTCTTCTATCTTTTCAAGTTTTTTTAAAATAGATTGCGATGCTGATTCAGATGATTTAAATCCAATACATACTGCATATTTTTCTGAAGTAGATGGTTTGCTTGTCATTGGTTTAATAAAAAATACTTTATCAAACATTGATACTAATAAAGCTATAAATTTACATGACATATGTGTATATGTTTCAAAAAATTTACATACAAAACTACCACCTTTTTTAATAACTCGTACACAACTAATTATATTGCTAAATAAAGTTTTGTAATATTCTTGTTCTATAGTATTTTCATTGTCATCATGATAAGTATATGCTGCTCCAGCAATAACTAGATCTATATTATCTTTAATTTTATCTATATCAATTTGCGATATTTTTTTATCATAGTAGTCTATAAATTGTTTATTAATAGTTGTATTTGGTAAATTATTAGATATATAATATTTATCTGATTTACTATCTTTAAAATATTGTTCTCTATAATGTACTAATGCTTGTACAGTAGATCCATCATCAGAAAGATGAACTGTTTTAATATTTGATGCATTTATATCAAATAAATCAAACATAAATAATATTTCCCATAGTTTATAAAAGTCTAATGATATAATTTTAGGAACTTTATCTTTTATATCTAAAAAATTATTAGTAACTAGATTAATTGATTTATCATAATTATCTATTTCTATTTCAAATTGATTAGTAACTAGATAAACCTTCTTTTTATTTTCAAATTGTTTTAATATTTCTACATCTTTTTTTAATGAATGGATATAATGATGAAATCCGTAAGAACATTTTGGATAATCAATATTGTTTGTTAATTTAACTGTTGCATCGCTGTCAAAAATAGATTTAATATCAATTTGCATATTTAAAGTTATTGGCATATACTTTGAAATAAATACGTTATCTTTCATATATATAATTTAGTTATAAAAACTTTATATAAATATAAAAAATAATTTATATTGTTTTTTAATTGTTAAAATTTTAAAATATTTTAGATATATTATATATATATATGAGTCAAAGACAAAGTCAAATTTTAAGTCAATCTCTTAGTGGATTAAGAACTGAACACGTTGAAGCTACTCTCCCAGGTTTATATGAATGGTACAGAAAAACTTTTGAAAAGGCTGGTTGGATTATATTAGCCATCCATAAATCATCATCAAAGCCAGAGTATGCTACCAAAGTAGCTGCTTATGTAAGTGGTACAAATAGACTGATTGATGAATTAAAAACACGTTTATCAGATCCTAAAAATAATCAAACAATTGTACGTGATTTTCCTAATATGATTAAAGACCTTGAAGAACTTAAAGGCTTTATGTCAACAATGGGTAATGCTTTAAAACAAGCTCCATTATCAAATGAAAATGTTGCTGTTCAAGATAAATCATTATATGGTTTATACAAATGGTTTAAACATGTATTTGAAAAGTTTGGTTGGATGGTTTTAGTATTAAACAAACTTAAATATGGTGCATATGTTAATCAACCAACATTAGAGACATACATGCGTAATAAACTTATCATGTATTCACAATCATTAGAAATTCTTTACAAATCATTAGAAGCACGTAAAAATAGCTCAAATGATCTTGATATTGATAATGTAAAGATTGATATTAACTCTATGCTTCGTAATTTAACTATCTTAAGAAACTGTGCTGAAACAAACATGATCGAAACACCAGCATCTGGTATGGTTGTTAGACCAATTGCTCCATCACAAATTGTTGTTCCAAGTGCAGTTCAAAGTATTGTATCAAGCCGTGTTCCAAGTGTTGTCCCAAGCCAACGTGTAAGTGGTAGATCTGGCACATTAACTCTTGATTCACCAACATCAACAGTTGGTTCAGCTACCGCTGCTATTCTTCCAGCTAATTTAAGTGTTACATCTGCTGCTCCAGTTAGTTCATTTAAACCAACATCTTTTAGAGCCGCTGATTCAGTAACATCACCAATTGGTTCAGCAACAGCCGCTGTTGCTACAGCTGATTTAAGTGCAACATCATCTGCTCCAGTACCATCATCAAGAGTATCTTCAAGAGTACCATCATCATTAAAAGCATCTGCTATACAACCATCAATATCCAGAGTACCATCATCATTAAGAGCATCTATTATACAACCACCAACAGAAGAAGCACCATTATCACAATCTTCATCACAATTATTAGCTGCTGCTGCACAAGCTCCAGTTTTATCAGCTAGCTCACAAACATTAATACCAATGTCTGATACACCAGTATCTCCAATTGCATCACGTATTCCAACAGCTAATCGTTCAAGTGTTGTACAAGTACCATCACAAGTACCAGGTAGTTTATCAGGTATGAGAGTACCATCTGCTGTACCATCTGCTAGTTTACAAGGAATGCCATTACCATCTGCTGTACCAGCAAGTTTATCAGGTATGCAAGTACCATCTGCTAGTTTACAAGGAATGCCATTACCATCTGCTATACCATCTGTTGTACCATCTGCTGTACAATCTGCTATACCATCTGCTGTACCAGCAAGTTTATCAGGTATGCAAGTACCATCTGCTAATTTACAAGGAATGCCATTACCGTCTGCTATACCATCTGCTGTACCAGCAAGTTTATCAGGTATGCAATCACCACCTGTTTCAAAAATTGCAAGCACTTTAGGTGCATTATCACGTGCTGCTAGCGGACCAGTAGTTCAAAGTGAATTATTTAGAAGTGCACGTGAATTAACAGAACCAGTATTACGTCCTTATGTTTTTGCAGAAGATAATAGTCCACAAGTAACATTCAGTGCTACATCAAATAGCAATGCGCCAAATTCTGCAGTAAGAACAGAAGAAGCTAATGCTATTTCTAGATTACTTCAAGCCCAATCTGCTTCTCAATCAGCTCAAACAGCTACTCAAACAGCCACTCAAACAGCTCAAACATTATCTGCTACATCACCAGTAACAGCAACAGCATCATCATCATCCACATTATTTTAAAATTATTTTAGTTATAATTACTTTTTATTTATAACAAAAGTTATAAATAAAAAAAATTGATTCATTTAAAATATCTAAATAAATTTTAAGCATCATTACTTTTTTATTAATTGTAAATGCAATTAATAAAAAATTGATTTTCTTCCTATTTGATGAATATTTAAGAAATATGTACAGTTAATATATATATACAACAATGACTGATGGAAGTAATATTCTAAATCTAATAGATAAAAATCTATATAATTCTATTGAAAGTCTATATAAAAAAACCGATTCTAATAAAGAATTTGAGTTTATATTTGCAAATAGAGATGGTAAATATATTACACAACAAAAATATATTCAACTATTAAAATTCTTGCAAATGAGAAAAAAACATTCTAAATTAGAATCAATTGGACCACTAGAAATATTAGATATTAACTATTCCCCATCTAAAGATACTACATATCGTGTAACATTAGAAGGTGATAATATTAATACATATCTCAAAAAAGTAGATTTATGGAAGTCTCATGTTATATTCAAGACTTTTGTAAATTTACAAGCAGATAAGAAAGATAAAAATGTTCAAGTTATGAAAAAAATAAAAGAAGCATCTAATCTAATTGACATATTTGATTTAAATATGAGAGTCAGATTATCTGGAGAAGTTGATTTAGATAAACAAGACTATCAAGTAGTTGATAAATTAGATCATAATTCTCAAAAAGATATAGTTTTTAGATTAAAACAAAGATTTTCACTATTTACTTTAAAAACAGAAAATGAGTTCGTTAGAATTGATATAACTATGACAAAGACAACTAAAAATTATAAAAATTTAAATGATATTTATCCTGAATTTGAATTAGAAGTTGAATATGGTTATAATAAAAAAGGCAAACAATCTGATTTAGATGTTCTATTAAAAGAAGTAACTGTTTTACATAAAATTATTCAACAATCTAATTTTATTATAAGCAATTCTAAATCAGAAGAAGTTGTTAAATTTTATAAATCAATAACAAATACACCTGAAAGTTCTACTTTCTTAAATGCTCGTCAGCCTATATCTTTTGAATTACAATATATTGCCGACACTATTCCAAATAAATATGCAGTTACTGATAAAGCTGACGGCGATCGTTATTTCATGGTAATATATAACAAGCATTGCTATTTTATATCTACTAATCTTAACGTTAAAGATTCAGGAATAGAGTTAAAAACATCAGACTATGATGCTACTATTTTTGATGGGGAATATATTTTTATTCCAAAACTAAATAGACACATATATATGGTTTTCGATTTATTATTATCTGGACGTCGTGATTTTAGAACAGAACTTAAATTTTTTGATCGTCTCAAAGAAGCCGAAAGAGTTGTTAGCAAAGCATTTATCTTTGATAAACAAATGGGTTTTACACGTTCTGAATATAAATCAAAAGGTGATTTTAATTTAGATAGTCTAGTTAATTTTTATGGAGAAGAAATTAAAAAATCAATGGATGCATTAAATCATGATATGCAACATGTAAAACAATTACCCTTAGTAAGATGTAAATATTTTATTGGAGCAACTGGAGCATGCAGATGGGATATCTATAAATATTCTGAATTAATGTGGAAGAAATATACAGAAGATTCTAGTATTAAATGTCCGTATATTTTAGATGGTTTAATCTTTCAGCCATTAGAACAACAATATGTTACTAATCCAAGAGATTCTAAATTATCTGAATTTAAATGGAAACCACCACATAATAACTCTATTGATTTCTACATAACATTTGAGAAAGATAAACAAACTGGTAAAGTACTTACTGTATATGATAATTCGAATGATGATTATGTTAGAAATAAACCATATAGAATTTGTAAATTACAAGTTGGTAAAAAACTAAATAACATAGAAACACCGGTATTATTCAATGAAGCGAATGAAGGCTATTGGGCTTACTTGTTTACTGAAAACGGTGAAGTAAGAGATGAAGATGGTAATATAGTTACAGATGGTACTGTTGTAGAATTTTATTACAATAGTGAAGAAGGAGAATCATATATTCCTGAAAAGTTTCGTTGGAAAGTAATGAGAACTCGTTACGATAAAACCGAATCTGTAATGAGATTTAAAAAGAAATATGGTAATAACGATGAAATTGCTAATAAAATTTGGCGTTCTATTAAGAATCCTGTTTTAATGAGTGATTTTATGGATCTTGCTAAAGGTAATAATCCAGATAAGAATCAATTCTTCTATGATAAAAAACTAGAACAATTACAAGGTAAAATTGGTCACGAACTAGTTATATCTGCTGCTAAACAAAATGCTTATTATCAAAAGATTAGTAATTTAGCAGCATCTATGAGACAATTTCACAACTGGATTAAATCAAATATCACTTATACATATTGTAATAAGATCTATCAAAACAACAAACAATTATCTGTTTTAGATATTGGTTGTGGTCGCGGTGGTGATATTCTTAGATACTATTATGCTGAAGTCGCATTTTGTGTTGGTATGGACGTATCAAAAGATGGTTTATATTCTCCTATTAACGGTGCTGTATCAAGATATAACCAGCAACGTAAGAGAAAAGCAAACTTTCCAAAAATGTATTTTATGCATGCAGATGGATCGGTTAAATTAAACTATGATGATCAATACAATGCACTTGGAGGAATGAATCAAGAGAATAAACAACTATTTGATAAATTCTTTCCACAAGACTCTAAGAATCAAACAAGATTTGATGTAGTAGCATGCCAAAATGCTGTACATTACTTTTTAAAAGATGAGTTAACATGGAGTAACTTTAAATCTAATATTAATCAAACAATTAGAAACGGTGGTTATTTTATGATAACTCATATGGATGCTAAGAAAGTTATCAAAGCATTAGAAAATAAAGATAAAATAACATACGAGTATACAGATAATGATGGTAATAAAGAAAAATTATTTGAAATTATCAAGAAATTTGATATTAAAAATACAGATAAACCAGTTGGTTTAGGTCAAGCAATTGATTTATTTGCATCTTGGATGTTTGAAGATGGCACACTAATGACAGAATATTTAGTCGATGTAGATTTTCTTAAAGAAGATCTATTAAAGAGTTGTGATTTAGAACTGATAGAGTCAGATACATTTGAAAATCAATTCAATATGCATAAATCATTTTTCAAAGATGGTTTCTATAGTTACGAACCTAATTTAGAAACACGTGAGTTCTTGGACAAAGTATCTAAATACTATGAACCAAATGAAATAAACAATACATGTTATGTATTTACTAAATTATGGAGATATTCTATATTTAGAAAGAAAGATACTAATCAAATTGGTGGTAAAGGAGATGGGAGAGTAGATTTAGGCAAGATAGATAAATATACTGTACCAAAGATGCCAGAATATGATCAAGACTTTTCATTACAGAACTCTATCCATCATGTTTTCAAGACACATCAAATTATACCATCAACTTTAAATACAAGTGATTTATTCAGCGATATGAATATTAAATTAGTAAAAGATTTTGAATTTAGTGATAGCAATCTTAAAAAGAATCTTAAAAAGATAGTTATCGAACATGAATTAGACAATCAAGAAATTAAGAAAGTTGTCGATGGTGTTGATATCTGTACATTTGAAAGAAATAAAGATAATATATATAAATCAGAATTAATTAAATGTGGTTGTAAAGACGCAAAAGTAATTACTATGGTTAAAGAAGGTCAATTATACAAACCATTATACATTACAATTGAAGGAGAAAAACAAGCCATCTTTGATAGAACTAATAAATATCTTAAAGAATTGATGAAATAATCATTTCTTCATTAAACAATATATTGCACCAAAAGCTAATAATAGTCCAAATATTTTAAATTTGTTTATTTTTTCTTTATAAAAGAAAGTACTAATACCTACCACAAGTATAATTTGTAATATTTGTGATAAAGCGTGAGAAGTTGATAACGCAGATCTTTTAAATATATTAACATAGAAATAAATTAACATGCAGTAAAATACAGCAGCAAATACTAAATATTTAATATTTGACGTTATTATATATTGTTTAATTAATAAAGAAGGAACAACTGCTATTATACTGGCACATATTATCCAAACTATTATATTCATATATAATATGTATATATAATTAACTAAAAAATAAGTTAACTAAAAAATAACTAAACATAAAAAAATTTAAGTTAAAAATTAAGTTATTTCATTAAATAATATACAGCAATCATACTAGCTACAAAACCTATTATTTTATTTTGTGTTATTTTTTCGTTGAATAGTAAAGTACCTAATATAACAACTAATAATATTTGTAACACTTGTAATAAAGAATATGATTTAGATACTTCAGATACTCTAAATATTTGAATATATGTGTATGCTAATATAAAATATAATATAGCTACGACAATTAATAAATTTTTATTTTGTGTTTTGGTATATTGTTTAATTAGTATAACTGGTGTTAGTGCAACAATTGTAGCGATTAATAATAGTATTTTTATATTCATTATATTATAAAAGTTGAATTTATATTATTATATAAATATATCTATTTAACAATAATTCAATACACTATATAATATAAATATGGCTAAGATTAATATAAGTTACTCCATAGATGATTTTATGAAATATAAAGACTGTAACATGATGTTACCGTTAAACCTTAAACCTCTGTGTAATAATATAGGAGGTACATTTATCCTTCGAGATATTATTCTAAAAGAAGTTGGACAAGTAATTGATACATTTACAGATGGTAAAAATCCAAATGATATTATTTTTAAGAATTGTGTTATTGAAAATCTCAATAAAATTAATCCTCGTAATTATAAAACTATTCTTGATGCTCTTAAAAATCTGTCTTTTTCAAAATATGAACATTTTGGTACTTTCAGTCACGATATTCTACTTCGTGCCATGACAGATAGTATTAGTGTTAAAGGTGTAGAAATGCCAGAAGGACAACTTTCTCTTTCTGAACTATACGCAGATATTATTGTTGAATTCTCACCACTCATGATTAAAGAAGTTACTAGTGATAAAGAAGTAGAAATTAAATTTCTTACTATCTTTATGGATCAATGTCAGAAATACTTTACAGACTTTGTTGACCCAACTAAAGTACTTGATTCAAACAATCAATATCGTGTAGATAACTTTAAGGGATTTATGAATTTTCTAGGTATTCTTTTTGAAAAACATATTATTTCTCATAAAATTATTATGAGTTGTATTACTAAACTAAAAGATCTCATGCATAATCCACAATGGAATGGATGGGTACCAATTATTTGTGAGAATGTTTATGAAGGGTATCGCCGTATTCTTAATCATGTTTATAGTTTTTACAATAAACGTGACTTATCAGAAAGCGATAAAACATTTATTAAATCAGTACTTGAAGCACATAATAGCATTAAAGTACAAAACGATAAAGTAAACAAACTTCGTAAATTTACAATGATGGCTCATAAAGATCTTGAGACTAAACTTGCTAAGATGGTTTAATTTTAGTTAAAGCTCATTAGTTATTTACTATCTTTAGATAGTAAAAAAACTGATTTATTTATCTTATAATGATTTATTTATCTTATAATTAAGTTAACTATAACTATAATAATATTATTATTATAATTATTAAAATGTTTAATTCACTATTTATACAAGAAGAAAACAAGTTCTATCCTGAAAATGAAGAAGGTAATATAGAATATAAATGGCGTCTTGATATGAAATCTGAATTAGGTATCAAAAAATTAGTAACTCAAATGGTATGGCGAGTTAATGAAGGTTATGATTTGAATAAAATTTATGAAGCACATTATTTACTTGGTGTATATGATAGTGGAGCACTTGGCAAATTAAACGAAGAAGAAATAAATAGTACTATTGATGTTTTTAAACAAATTGTTAAACTAGCAAATTGCTTAATTTTACAAGAAGTTAAAAAGAATATAGATAATTCTTTTGTATATTATGCACACATAATTCGTGAAGATATTAAAGTTATTAATGAAAGAAACGTTTTAATAATTGGAGACCCACAATCTGGTAAAACAAGTTTAATATCTAATATTTGCTATGATACTAACGTTCGAGATCAAATATTAAAACACTCTCATGAAAAAATAACTGGTGTTACAACTGATATTAAAAAAGAAATTATTGGTATTAAATCTAATAAAATTATTAATTACACTGATTATTGGGCATGGGATGATATAGTTTCTCAATGTGATAATATAGTTAATATTTATGACATTCCAGTTATAAATAATAAATCAGTAGTTAATTATATTCTTGGTATAATGCCAGATCATATGATTATTATATCGACCGATAATAAAAACGATGATAAAAATAATAATATGTATTCACCTGATGTAGATTTTTACATTAAATTTTGTTCTTTTTACAATATTTCTTTTGACGTTTTTATCAAACAAGATTTAATGTCTTATGATAAAAATGTATTCACTAATATTTTTGTTAAATTATTTGATATCCAACAAAAACCTATATATCCAATCAACAAAGATGAAAGCATATTTCGAATTAATAACTATTATGATATCCCAGACAAAGGAATTATAGTATCTGGAATACAATTAAATAAAAATATTAATGTTGGCGATACATGCTATCTAGTAGTTGGCGATGATATAATAAATATTAAGATTAAATCAATTTAT
>JACCEB011347634.1_pt1 | contig 17542 bp, 14 predicted proteins | sample 7454761 | NCBI WGS metagenome assembly JACCEB01 (sample SAMN15323454, study PRJNA562643) | freshwater metagenome | isolation source: river surface water | place: USA:Blue River Watershed | collected 2017-08-18 | reverse complement strand
CGAGTTCGCCACCTACAAGACCACTGACGACTGTGAGATGTCGTTTTGGGTGCATACGTCTGTTCTGTGGGAGATATTTGGTCGCAGTAGGAAGATGTTGGCGTGCAACTACACCGGAGATCAGGTGTTTGACTTTCCGATTGATGGCCCGTGGTTTTTGAAGTCTGGAACGTACGAGGAGTTTGAGCGACGAGTTGACGACTTGCGGGCGATGTCAAGCGATGACTATCGGAGCCTCGTTGGTGACAAGGCGCGCTATCTCATCTCGTACTCCGACGAACTTCCCACGCACATGGCAATTGGCGCGCTCATCAGCCAGCAGGTTGCAGAACGAGACTGAGTCCCAGTGGCTCGCACGGACGAACGCTGGTAGCCTCAGCCTTCCTGATTTAGGGCAGTAGCTCAGCTGGTAGAGCGCCGGTCTCCAAAACCGATGGTCGGGGGTTCAAGTCCCTCCTGCCCTGCAAATGCGCGGTTTGCCCCCGATGGGGCACTCGGCACCACCGATAGGCTGGAGAGCCGTTATGTCCATGGATCTCAACCGTCAGCAGAAGCGCGCCATGAAGAAGATGGGCGCCGTCAACGACCAGGGTGCGCCGATTCGTCAGGCGCGCCCGACCGTTGCTGCCCAGGTGAACAAGGAGCGGGTGAGCCCCGCCCAGTACGTGCGCGAGGTTCGCGATGAGATGCGCAAGGTGGCCTGGCCGCGTTGGCCTGAAGTTCGCCGTTATGCCGCCATCGTGCTCGTCACCGTCGTGATTATCACCGCGTACGTGGGTGGATTGGACGCAGTCTTTGGCATACTTTCTGGCTGGCTTTACAAGGATTGATCGGCCCATTTCATGACTGACGACACCACCATCACCCACGACGAGACCACCGAGGCTGGCTCCGTCGCGCCCGATCAGACCTTCGATCTCACCGACGGCGAGGAATTCGAAGAAGAGATCATCGATCGCCCGTGGCTGCGCCCCGGTCAGTGGTACGTCGTGCACTCGCAGTCTGGTTATGAGGCGAAGGTGCAGTTGAACATGCACTCGCGCATCCAGTCCATGCACATGGAAGATCGCATCTACGAGATCGTCATCCCGATGGAGGACGTCGTCGAGTTCAAGGCCGGTCGCAAGCAGACCGTGAAGAAGAAGGTGTTCCCTGGTTACATCCTCGTGCGTTGCGAGATGGACGATGACACCTGGTTCTGCATTCGCAACACCCCGGGCGTGACCGGTTTCGTCGGTCAGAGCCAGAAGGGTCAGAAGCCGACGCCGCTGTCGCGTCGTGAGGTCGAGACGTTCCTCACCGCGAAGGGCGACGGTCAGGAAGCACCGAAGCGCAAGGCACCGAAGCTCGAGTACGAAGTGGGCGAGGGCGTGCGCGTGAAGGAAGGCCCGTTCGCCGACTTCTCTGGCCAGGTTGCCGAGATCAACGCGGACCACATGAAGTTGAAGGTCCTCGTCAACATCTTCGGTCGCGAGACGCTGGTCGAGATGGACTTCAGCCAGGTCGCCAAGCTCTAACACATCCGATTTCAACAAGGAAAGAACACTTCTCATGGCAAAGAAAGACGTCGCAGCAGTCGTCAAGATTCAGATCCCGGCGGGCAAGGCCACGCCAGCACCGCCAGTCGGTACCGCACTCGGACCGCACGGCATCCAGATCATGGACTTCGTCAAGCAGTACAACGCTGCCACTGAAGCCCAGACCGGCACGATCATTCCTGTCGAGATCACGATCTTCGAAGACCGCAGCTTTTCGTTCATCCTGAAGACCCCGCCAACGCCGGTGCTCTTGCGCCAGAAGGCTGGTCTTGAGAAGGCCGCGAAGAACCCGGGTAAGGAAGTTGCCGGCAGCGTGACCGAGAAGGACGTTGAAGAAGTCGCCAAGATCAAGATGCCAGACCTGAACGCCAACGACCTTGAGGCTGCAAAGCAGCAGGTCCGCGGCACGGCCCGCTCCATGGGCCTCACCGTCGTCGGCTGAACGAGGCGAGTGGCGACCGACTCGCGTCGGTAGCCTGACCAACCACCACACGTCGACGTCGGGATTACCTCGCCCGAGCGACACACACATGAGGGAGGCTTTATGCCACAGGGAAAGAAGTACAAGGCAGCGGTAGCAACGTACGACGTCGAGTCGTTCTTCGAGCCGCAGGCAGCGCTCGCCAAGGTGAAGTCGATGGCGACCGCAAAGTTCGACGAGACGATCGAACTCGCAGTTCGACTCGGACTCGACCCCCGCAAGGCCGACCAGGCTGTTCGCGGCACCGTCGCGTTGCCGAGCGGAACCGGTAAGACCGTCCGCGTCGCAGTGTTCGCAGCCGGTGAGGCAGCAGAAGCAGCCCGCGCAGCAGGCGCCGACATCGTCGGAACCGACGAACTCGCAGCAGAGATCGAGAAGGGCAAGATGGACTTCGACATCGCGATCGCAACTCCAGACCTCATGCCGATGGTCGGAAAGCTCGGTCGCGCACTCGGACCGCGCGGACTCATGCCGAACCCGAAGACCGGAACCGTGACCAACGACGTCGGTCGCGCAGTGTCGGAGTTCAAGGGCGGAAAGGTCGAGTACCGCACGGATCGCTACGGCAACGTGCAGGTCCCGATCGGCAAGGCCAGCTTCGACCAGGCTGCGCTCGAGGCCAACTTCAACGCCGTGATGGACGAGCTGCAGCGCGCCCGTCCCGCCTCGGCCAAGGGCCGCTACATCAAGAAGGTCAACCTTTCTTCGACGATGGGCCCAGGCGTCAAGGTCTCCGTCGACCAGTACTAGTTCTCCGGTCGGGGAGTCGGGTTGCGACACCGTCGTCGCCCGATAGCCTGACCGTCACATAACAGCCAACTCACCACGGTGAGGGTTGCTCGCCACAGACCTTTGGTCCTTCGGGATAACGGAACCCAGTTCCACCAAACGAGGCGGATTCTTCGGGAGCGCGACTCAGGGTCGCAGCGCTTGGAGCGTTCGGTCGGTGTCGAGCGCTCGCGCCACCAGAACTCACACAGCAACAAAGGCCAATCATGACAGCAACAGTTAGCGCAGAAAAGGCAGCAGTCGTCGCAGAAGTGCGCGCCAAGCTCGCCGAGTCCTCTGCAGCGTTGATCACCGAATACCGCGGCATGACCGTGGGCTCACTCGCATCCCTGCGTCGTGCATTGCGCGCGCACGGCGCCGAGTACAAGGTGTACAAGAACACCCTCGCCCGTTTCGGTGCGAAGGAAGCCGGATACGACGGCCTGTCCGACATGCTCGTCGGCCCGACCGCCATCACCTTCATCAAGGGTGATGCTTCAGGTGTCGCCAAAGCCCTCCGCGACCACGCCAAGGAGAACCCGTTGTTGGTTCTCAAGGGCGGCGTGATCGGCGGCAAGACCGTGTCGGCAGCAGACGTGAAGGCGTTGGCCGACCTCCCATCGCGCGAAGTGCTCCTCGCACAGATCGCGGGCATGTTGCAGGCACCGCTCAACAAGACGGCGAACCTGCTGCAGGCACCAATGCGCAAGGCGGCCTATGGCCTCAAGGCGCTCATCGAATCGAAGGACGCGGCGTAACCGTCGAGTTCACGAACCCAAATCACCAACAAGATCACACAGAAAACAGGAGAAACAGCAATGGCACTCACCAAAGACCAGATCCTCGACGGCATCGCAGAATTGACCGTCATCGAGTTGAAGGAACTCTTGGACGCGTTCGAAGAGAAGTTCGGCGTGACCGCGGCAGCACCAGTTGCAGTCGCCGCAGTCGGTGGAGCAGCAGGTGGCGCAGCCCCAGCAGCAGAGGCCGAGAAGGACGAGTTCTCCGTCATCCTGAAGGACGGCGGCGCCCAGAAGATTCAGGTCATCAAGGTCGTGCGCGAGCTCACCAGCCTGGGTCTCAAGGAAGCCAAGGACCTCGTCGATGGCGCTCCGAAGCCGGTGCTCGAGAAGGCCAGCAAGGACGACGCCGCCAAGGCGAAGGCCAAGCTCGAAGAGGCCGGCGCCACCGTCGAGTTGGCATAACGCGAACTATCGGGGTCTGACCCTCGGGCTTCGGCCCGGGGGTCGACACCAAACCACAACTGGCCAGGTTGAAGCCGCAAAAGCGGCGGTAGCCTAGTCCGTTGCCGTGCGTCGCCCCCTGAACCTCCCCAACAGGATGTTCATTTGGCGCGTCGAATCGTATTCACCGCTTCTCGATCAGGAGTAATTCAGTGGCCTCACGTGCGTCTGCACGCGAACGGTATTCGTTCGCGACCCTTTCCGAATCCCTCGAACTTCCGGACCTCATCGCGGTACAACGCGACAGTTTCGAGTGGTTCCTGAAGGACGGACTCAAGGAAGCCTTCGAAGACATCTCGCCGATCAAGGGTTTCTCCGACGACCTGCAGCTCGAACTCGAGTTCGACCCAGAGGACGAGGATCTCTGCCCGAAGCCGAAGTTCACCGTCGCAGAGTGTCGCGAGCGCGACATGACGTATGCGTCGCCGGTGTTCGTGCGCGCACGTTTCTTGAACAAGCCAACCGGTGAAATCAAGGAACAGGTCGTCTTCATGGGCGACTTCCCGAAGATGACCGAGAAGGGCACCTTCATCATCAACGGCACCGAGCGCGTCGTCGTGTCGCAGCTCGTCCGTTCACCCGGCGTCATCTTCGAGCCGGGCGAGCGGTACCGCCTGCGCAACCTGTCCAAGCACCAGCTCGTGAAGGGCACCATCCACCCGTACCGCGGTGAGTGGTTGGAGTTCGACGTCGAGCAGAAGCCGGGTAAGGACGTGACCGCGGGTACCCGCGTGGCACGCAAGCGTCGCCTCGGCATCTTCACCCTGCTGCGCGCACTCGGCTACGGCGAGGATCACGCACCAGGTTTCCTCGATCGCTTCGTCGCTTACTTCGACTTCCTCGAGGGTCAGTGGGAAAAGGAGCGCTCCGTCGCGGTCACTCGCGAAGAAGCACTCGTCGAGATCTACAAGCGTGCACGTCCGGGTGAGCCACCAAACGTCGAGTCGGCTCGCGCGTACTTCGAAGGCGCGTTCTTCGAGAGCCGTCGCTACGACCTCTCGCGCGTCGGTCGTTACAAGCTGAATCGCAAGCTCGGAGCAGAGATCGAAAAGATCGGTCAGTTGTTCGGTTTGAAGAACGGCACCGAACTCGGTCAGCTCGACGTTCCAACCGAAGGTCAAGACGTCCTCAGCCGCTGCGAAGTGTTGGCGACGATCACGTATCTGTTGCACCTCGTCAAGCAGGAGCCGGGTTACCGACTCGACGACCAGGACCACTTCGCCAACCGCCGCATTCGCTCGGTCGGTGAATTGATCCAGAACCAGGTCCGCATCGGTCTGTCGCGCATGGAGCGCGTCGTGCGCGAGCGCATGACGACCCAGGACGTCGAGGCGATCTCGCCGCAGACGCTCATCAACGTGCGCCCGGTCGTGGCCGCGATCAAGGAGTTCTTCGGAACGTCCCAGTTGTCGCAGTTCATGGACCAGGTCAACCCGCTGTCGGGTCTCACGCACCGTCGCCGTCTCTCGGCGCTCGGACCGGGTGGACTCAGCCGCGAGCGCGCCGGATTCGAAGTTCGCGACGTGCACTTCTCGCACTACGGCCGTATGTGCCCGATCGAGACGCCGGAAGGTCCGAACATCGGTCTGATCGGTGCGTTGTCGACCTACGCACGAGTCAATCCGTTCGGATTCATCGAGAGCCCGTACCGCCGCGTGCGCAACGGCAAGGTGACGAACGAGATCGTCTACATGCCGGCCGACGAAGAAGAGAACTACGTCGTCGCCCAGGCGAACACGCCGTTGAACGCAGACGGCAGCTTCGTCGAGGAGCGCGTCTTGGTGCGTCGCTCACCACAGGCCGCGAGCTTGGACGACCTGAAGAAGATGCTCGAAGCCGAGAGCTTCTTCGGTTCGACCACCGACATCGCGTATGTCGCACCAGAGGAAGTGGACTTCGTCGACGTGTCGCCGAAGCAGATCATCTCGGTTGCAACCGCGTTGATTCCGTTCCTCGAGCACGACGACGCCAACCGCGCACTCATGGGTGCGAACATGCAGCGTCAGGCCGTTCCGCTGTTGCGCGCTGAGGCGCCATACATCGGCACCGGCATCGAGTTGCGTGCAGCGCGTGACGGTGCGGACCTGATCCTTGCCAAGGACTCGGGCACCGTCACCTCCGTGAGCGGCGACACGATCGTCGTTGCCTACGACAACCTGAAGAAGAGCGAGGGCGAGCACAAGCTGTTCAAGTTCCGCCGTTCCAACCAGGACACCTGCATCAACCACGTGGTGCGCGTGAAGGAAGGCCAGAAGGTGCAGAAGGGTGACCTCCTCGCCGACGGCCCGTCGACGGACCAGGGTGAGCTCGCGCTCGGCAAGAACCTGCTCGTCGCGTTCATGCCGTGGGAGGGTTACAACTTCGAAGACGCGATCATCCTCTCCGAGCGACTCGTGAAGGAAGACGTCCTCACCTCGATCCACATCAAGGAATACGAGGTCGACGCCCGCGACACGAAGCTCGGACCGGAGGAAATCACCCGCGACATCCCGAACCTGTCGGACGACATCCTCGCTGACTTGGACGACCGCGGCATCATCCGCGTCGGTGCCGAAGTCGGTCCTGGTGACGTCCTCGTCGGCAAGGTCACCCCGAAGGGTGAGACCGAGCTGACGCCAGAAGAGCGTCTGTTGCGCGCGATCTTCGGTGAGAAGGCTCGCGAAGTTCGCGACACCTCACTCAAGGTTCCGCACGGTGAGAGCGGCAAGGTCATCGACGTCAAGGTGCTGTCCCGCGATCCGGGCGACCGCGAAGCCGGCGACGAACTGCCCCCGGGCGTGAACCAGCTCGTGCGGATCTACGTCGCACAGAAGCGCAAGATCAGCGTCGGTGACAAGCTCGCCGGACGTCACGGCAACAAGGGTGTCATCTCCAAGATCCTGCCGATCGAGGACATGCCATACCTCGAAGATGGCACTCCGGTCGACATCATCTTGAACCCGCTCGGCGTGCCGAGCCGTATGAACATCGGTCAGGTGCTCGAGGCTCACCTCGGATACTGCGCGCGATGGGGTTGGGACGACAAGAAGAACTCCAAGCACGTCGGCGCTGCGCCGATCCGTGGCACCGAGTCCAAGACCCGCATCAACACGACGCCGTCGACGTTCATCGCGACGCCGGTGTTCGACGGTGCGCACTGGGACGAAGAGGACAAGGCCGGCCCGCACCCGACGATCCAGTCGATGCTCGAGAACCTCACCCCTGAGTCGACCGATGGCATTCGCCTCGTCGGTCGCGACGGCAAGGCTCGTCTGCGCAACGGTCGCACCGGTGAGTACTACGACAACCCGATCATGGTCGGCTTCATGTACATCCTGAAGCTGTCGCACCTCGTGGACGACAAGATCCACGCGCGTTCGACCGGCCCATACAGCATGATCACCCAGCAGCCGCTCGGTGGTAAGGCACAGTTCGGTGGTCAGCGCTTCGGTGAAATGGAAGTGTGGGCTCTCGAGGCCTACGGCGCCGCGTACTGCTTGCAGGAACTGCTCACGATCAAGTCCGACGACGTGCTCGGTCGCGTGCGCGTCTACGAGGCGATCGTCAAGGGCGAGAACATCCCCGAGCCGGGCATCCCGGAGAGCTTCAAGGTGTTGATGAAGGAAATGCAGGCGCTGTGCCTGGACGTGGAGGTCATCTCGAACGAGGGCAAGAACATCGAACTTGCCGACTTGGACGAAGACGTCTTCCGCGCCACCCAGGAACTCGGCGTCGACATCTCGCGTCCGGAGCGCGGCAGCGATGCCGACGACCGTGAGCGCGAGCGCCGTCGCGAACGGGCCTTCTGACCACCCCTATCCACACGATTTGCCGCTGACTGACTAACGAGAAGAGGAACGAGACATGTCCGACGTAACGACGGAAATCCAGAAGAAGGTAGACGTCAACAGCTTCGAGCAGCTGCGCATTGGTTTGGCCACCGCGGATGACATCCGCAACTGGTCGCGCGGTGAGGTGAAGAAGCCCGAGACGATCAACTACCGCACCCTGCGTCCAGAGCGCGACGGTCTCTTCTGTGAGAAGACCTTCGGTCCGACCCGCGACTGGGAGTGCTACTGCGGCAAGTACAAGCGCGTGCGCTTCAAGGGCATCATCTGCGAAAAGTGTGGTGTCGAAGTCACCCGTTCCAAGGTTCGCCGCGAGCGCATGGGCCACATCGAGCTCGCCGCTCCCGTCGTGCACATCTGGTATCTGCGTGGAACCCGTTCCTGGTTGGCGTACCTCCTCGGTGGTCTCGAGCCACGCGATGAGATCAAGGCCAAGCAGCTGGAGAAGGTCATCTACTTCGCCGCCTGGTTGGTGTCGAGCGTGGACGAGGACAAGCGCCACGACGACATGCCGGTGCTCGAGCAGGAAAAGCTCGAGGATCGCGAACTGTTGATCCGTCAGCGCGAGAAGGATTTGAAGCAGCGTCAGAAGGACGCCGAGGCCGAACTCAAGGAGCTGGAGAAGTCCGGCGCCAAGGAGTCCGACATCAAGGCCCGCCAGAAGCTGATCGACAAGGACCTGACCGGCATCAACGAGCGATACACGAAGGAGATCGACCTCCTCGATCGCGCCTTCGACACGTTCTTGAAGATGCACTCGCGCATGATCGTCGAGGACGAGGAATTGTGGCGCGAGATCAAGGATCGTTACGCCGACTACTTCGTCGGTGGCACCGGTGCAGAGGCGATCAAGTCGCTCATCGACACGATCGACTTCGTCGCCGAAGAAGAGATCCTGCGTGACGCGATCGCCAACGGCGTGAACGGCAAGGCTCTGAGCACCCAGCGCAAGCAGAAGGCGATCAAGCGCCTGAAGATCATCGCGTCGTTCAACCGTCGCGACGAGTCGGGCCGCTTGGTGAACAACCCGAAGGCCATGGTGCTGGACGTCATTCCGGTCATCCCGCCGGACCTGCGCCCGATGGTGCAGCTTGACGGTGGACGCTTTGCGACCTCCGACTTGAACGACCTCTACCGCCGCGTGATCAACCGCAACAACCGACTCCGTCGCTTGTTGGATCTCGGCGCACCAGAAATCATCGTGAACAACGAAAAGCGCATGTTGCAGGAAGCAAGCGATGCGCTGTTCGACAACGGCCGTCGCGGTCGACCGGTCACCGGTCCAGGCAACCGTCCGCTCAAGTCGCTGTCCGACATGTTGAAGGGTAAGCAGGGTCGGTTCCGTCAGAACCTCCTCGGCAAGCGCGTCGACTACTCGGGTCGCTCGGTCATCGTGGCCGGTCCGACGCTGCGTCTGCAGCAGTGTGGTCTGCCGAAGTTGATGGCACTCGAGCTCTTCAAGCCGTTCGTGATGAAGCGTCTCGTCGATCAGCAGCTCGCGCAGAACATCAAGAGCGCAAAGCGCATGGTCGAGCGTCGTCGTCCGCAGGTGTGGGACGTCCTCGAGGACGTCATCAAGGAGCACCCGGTGCTCCTCAACCGCGCACCGACGCTGCACCGTCTCGGCATCCAGGCCTTCGAGCCGGTCCTCGTCGAGGGCAAGGCGATCCAGTTGCACCCGCTCGTGTGCACCGCGTTCAACGCCGACTTCGACGGCGACCAGATGGCAGTCCACCTGCCACTGTCGGTCGAGGCTCAGGCCGAGGCACGCGTGCTCATGTTGAGCGCGAACAACATCTTGTCGCCGGCATCGGGTCGCCCGATCGTGACGCCGTCGCAGGACCTCGTCATCGGTGGCTTCTATCTCACCGAGGCCTTCGCCGGTCGCAAGGGTGAGGGTCAGGTCTTCCGCCACGTGTACCAAGTGGTGCGCGCGTTGGACGACAAGGAGATCGACCTCCACGCCAAGATCAAGCTCGCCGAGCGCAACTCGTCCGGCGCGACGATCTACACCGAGACCACCGCTGGTCGCTTGATGTTCGAAGAGTGCCTGCCCGCAGGCTTCGTCGAGCGTTTCGGTCACATCACCGAGTCGCTGAAGAAGCGCGAGTTCGGCGTGATCGTGGAGCGTCTGAGCGACAACTTCACCAAGGCCGAGATCGCCAACGCACTCGATGCCATCAAGGACCTCTGCTACCGCTTCGCGACGCAGTCGGGCCTCACGGTGTCGGTCGACGACGTGAAGACCCCGAAGGACAAGCGCGCCATCCTCGATCGTCACGAGAAGGATGCGGAAAAGGTCGAGGGTCAGTACCGCCGCGGCATCATCACCGACGGCGAGCGCCGTCAGCAGGAAGTGCGCATCTGGACCGAGGCGACCGCCGAGGTGCAGAAGGCGATGGCCGAGGAGTTCAAGGCTCAGGAACTGAACCCCATCGACATGATGATCTCCTCGGGAGCCCGCGGAAACATCACGCAGATGCGTCAGATCGCCGGTATGCGCGGACTCGTGGCCAACCCTCGCGGTGACATGATTCCTCGTCCGATCAAGAGCAACTTCCGTGAAGGCCTCGAGTCACTCGAGTACTTCATTCAGACGCCGGGTACGCGCAAGGGTCTCGTCGACACCGCGCTGCGTACTGCCGACTCGGGTTACTTGACCCGTCGTCTGCACGACGTCGCCCAGGAGTTGATCGTCCGTGAGGACGACTGCGGCACCACGCTCGGCATCTGGGTGGAAAACGTCCAGCCCGACACCGCCAACACCAAGGCATACCTCGAGACCAAGTTGTTCGGTCGTGCATTGCTGAACGACGTCGAACTCGCCGACGGCACCGTGCTCGCCAAGAACACGATCCTCGGTGACGCCGAAGTCGACACGCTGCGTGACGACACCAAGGTCAACCGCGTGCGCGTGCGCTCGGTGCTCACGTGCGACGCCGAAGTCGGCGTGTGCGCGCTGTGCTACGGACGTTCGCTTGCCACCGGTAGCTCGATCGAGTTGGGTGAGGCCGTCGGCGTGATCGCGGCGCAGTCCATCGGTGAGCCGGGAACCCAGCTCACGATGCGCACCTTCCACACCGGTGGTGTTGCAGGTAAGGACATCGCAGGTGGTTTGCCACGCGTCGTGGAATTGTTCGAGGCTCGCAACCCACGAGGTTCAGCTCGTCTCGCTCGTGCCACGGGCGTCGTGCGCATCCTCGAGGACGAGGGCAAGGGCATTCCGATCCACGTCATCGACGACCAGGGTGTCGAGCACGAGACGATGTTGCCGACCGGCAGCCGTCCGATCGTCACCGATGGTCAGAACATCACGGCAGGAGATCGCATCACCGAGGGTCCACTCGATCCGAAGGAATTGATGGAGATCAAGGGACCGCGCGAAACCCAGGTGTACCTCGTCGAAGAGGTGCAGAAGGTGTATCGCGACCAGGGTGTGTCGATCCACGACAAGCACATCGAACTCATCGTGCGTCAGATGACGCGCCGAGTCGGCGTGCAGGAGCCGGGCGACACCCAGTTCCTCCCGGGTGAGCGTGCCGATGCCAAGGTGTTCCGCGACACCAACCGTTCGATGGTCGAGCAGGGCAAGCGCCCCGCCGAAGGTCGCCCGGAGTTGATGGGCATCACCAAGGCCTCGCTCGCCACCGAGTCGTGGCTGTCGGCAGCCTCGTTCCAGGAGACGACCCGCGTCCTCACCGAAGCCGCAATCGACGGCAGGGGAGACAACCTGGTCGGCCTCAAGGAGAACATCATCATCGGCAAGCTGATCCCGGCAGGCTCGGGCATGGACCGCTACAACGCGTTCGATGTCTCGGCTCCGGACTACGTGCCGATGGCCTACTACTCGAGCGACGACGAGGAAGACCCCGCCGCGTTCCTGGCTGGTCTGCACGGAACGTACGTGTCCGATGCGACCGACGGGGGCTCGGAAGTCGCTCAATAGAGGGGATTCGCGGGCTTTAGAAACCGCTTGGTTACGGGCTGGCAGGTTGCCGTTCGGCGACTGCCAGCCGTAGCATTTCCTCTCCGTTGTCCCGTGAGTCGACTGGTTCGGCTCGCGTGATGTCACCAGTACGAAAGCAACAGCAAAGGTAACCGCGTGCCCACAATTCAACAGTTGATTCGACAAGGTCGCAGCACCAAGTCGTCGAAGACCAAGACGCCGGCCCTCAAGGGCTCGCCGCAGCGTCGCGGTGTGTGCACGCGCGTGTTCACGACGACCCCGAAGAAGCCGAACTCCGCGTTGCGCAAGGTCGCGCGTGTTCGCCTCACCTCCGGCGTCGAAGTCACGGCCTACATCCCTGGTGAAGGACACAACCTGCAGGAACACTCGATCGTGTTGGTGCGCGGTGGACGCGTGCGCGACCTGCCGGGCGTTCGTTACAAGATCATTCGTGGCGCACTCGATGCCGCGGGTGTGAAGGATCGCAAGCAAGCTCGCAGCCGTTACGGCGCCAAGAAGAAGTAGGGAAGCACCTCATGTCACGCAAAGGACCCGCCACCCGTCGCGAAATGTCGCCGGACCCCGTGTACCGCTCACTGCTCGTCACCCAGATCGTGAACAAGGTGATGCTGCACGGCAAGAAGAGCACCGCAGAGACGATCGTCTACGACGCGATGAAGATGGTGGAGACGAAGACCGGTTCAGAGGGTCTCACCACCGTGAAGCGCGCAGTCGACAACGTGAAGCCGCCACTCGAGGTGCGCAGCCGCCGCGTCGGTGGCGCCACCTATCAGGTGCCGGTCGAGGTTCGCCCTCGCCGTGCGACGACGCTCGCGATTCGTTGGATCGTGGAGAACGCCCGCGATCGACGCGAAAAGACCATGGCCGAGTGTCTCGCAAACGAGATCCTCGACGCCTCGAACGGTCTCGGAGCCTCGATGAAGAAGCGTGACGACATGCAGAAGATGGCCGAGTCGAACAAGGCCTTTGCTCACTACCGCTGGTAGTAGCCACGAGATCAGGAAAGACACCCCCACATGGCAACCCGTGAGTACCCACTAGAGCGTTATCGCAACATCGGCATCATGGCCCACATCGATGCGGGCAAGACGACCACCACCGAGCGCGTGCTCTACTACACGGGCAAGACCTACAAGATCGGTGAAGTGCACGAGGGTGGCGCGGTCATGGACCACATGGTCCAGGAACAAGAGCGCGGCATCACCATCACCTCGGCCGCGACGACCGCGTTCTGGCGCGACCACCGCATCAACATCATCGACACTCCGGGACACGTGGACTTCACCATCGAAGTGGAGCGCTCATTGCGCGTCCTCGACGGCGCAGTTGCCGTGTTCGACTCGGTGGCAGGCGTCGAGCCGCAGACCGAGACCGTGTGGCGCCAGGCCAACAAGTACCGCGTGCCGCGTATGTGCTTCATCAACAAGATGGACCGCACCGGTGCGAACTTCTACCGCACCCTCGACATGATCAAGGACCGCCTGCAGGCGGTGCCGGCCGTCGTGCAGCTGCCCTACGGCGCCGAGGCCGCCTACAAGGGCATCATCGACATCGTCAAGATGAAGGCCACCGTGTGGGACGGTGACGAGAAGGACTCCACCTACTCCGACATCGAGATCCCGGCCGAATACCTCGACAAGGCCAAGCAGTACCGCTCGGAATTGCTCGAGCTCGTCGCTGGCGAAGACGAAGTGTTGATGGAGAAGTATCTCGAGTCGGGCGACCTCGACGAGGCCGACCTGCGCACCGCGATCCGCAAGGGAACGCTCTCGTTCTCCTTCGTGCCCATCCTCTGTGGTTCGGCGTTCAAGAACAAGGGCGTGCAGCAGATGCTGGATGCCGTCGTCGACTACATGCCGAGCCCGCTCGACATTCCGGCTGCCTCTGGCGTCAAGCCCGACACCGAGGACGTCATCACTCGTGACGCCGATGAAAAGGCACCGTTCTCCGCACTCGCATTCAAGATCGTGTCCGACCCGTTCGGTCGCCTCACCTACTTCCGCGTCTACTCGGGAGCGATCTCCAAGGGTGACGAGGTGTACAACTCGACGAAGGAAAAGCGCGAGCGCATCGGCCGACTGCTGTTGATGCACGCGAACCAGCGCGAGGACATCGACACCGCACTCGCAGGTGACATCGTCGCAGGTCTCGGCTTCAAGGAAGTGACCACGGGTGACACGCTGTGCGATCGCAGCAACCCGATCATCTTGGAAAAGATGGAGTTCCCCGAGCCGGTCATCCACGTCGCCATCGAGCCGAAGACCAAGGCCGACCAGGACAAGCTCGGCAAGGCCCTCAAGTCATTGTCGGACGAAGACCCGACCTTCCGCGTGCGCACCGATGAAGAGACCGCCCAGACGGTGATCTCGGGAATGGGTGAGTTGCACTTGGAGATCCTCGTCGACCGCATGCAGCGCGAGTTCGGCGTCGATGCCACCGTCGGTAAGCCACAGGTGGCCTACCGCGAGACGGTCACCAAGAAGGTCGAGAGCGTCGAGTACCGCCACATCAAGCAGTCGGGTGGTTCGGGTCAGTTCGCCGTCGTCAAGATCACGGTCGAGCCGAGCGGCGTGGGCAACGGCTACATCTTCGAAGACGAGATCACCGGTGGACGCATTCCTCGTGAATACATCCAGCCGACCAACCAGGGCATCCAGAGCGCGCTCGACAACGGCGTGCTCGCCGGATATCCGACGGTGGACGTGAAGGTCTCCCTCGTGGATGGTCAGTACCACGACGTCGACTCGAGCGAAATGGCGTTCAAGGTCGCCGGTCAGATGGCGTTCCGCAAGGCCGCAGGCATGGCCGGTCCGATCATCCTCGAGCCGATCATGGCCGTCGAAGTCGTGACCCCGGACGACTACATGGGTGACGTGATGGGTGACCTCTCCAGCCGCCGTGGTCGCATCGAGGGCATGGAAGCCAACGGAAACGCCCAAAACATCAGGGCGCAGGTGCCACTTTCGGAAATGTTCGGATACAGTACAGACCTGCGTTCGCGCACTCAGGGTCGTGCAACTTACACGATGCAGTTCCATAGCTATCAGCAGGTCCCCGAGGTGATCGCCCAGGAAATCATCAAGCGAGTGCGCGGCGAATAGCCGACACGAGTTATCGGCAAGACACAAGTTTCAACCAACAGGATCAAGGAAAGAAAGAAATAAGGAGCAGCAATGTCAAAGGCAAAGTTTGAGCGCAACAAGCCACACGTCAACATCGGCACCATGGGTCACATCGACCACGGTAAGACCACGTTGACGGCAGCAATCTCGACGACCCTTGCAGCCAAGGGCCTCGCCGAGGTCACCCCGTTCGACCAGATCGACAAGGCGCCGGAAGAGAAGGCTCGTGGTATCACGATCTCGATCGCGCACATCGAATACGAGTCGGAGAAGCGCCACTACGCACACGTCGACATGCCAGGTCACGCCGACTACATCAAGAACATGATCACCGGTGCTGCACAGGTCGACGGCGCAATCCTCGTGGTTGCCGCAACCGACGGCCCGATGCCACAGACCCGCGAGCACGTGCTGCTCGCTCGTCAGGTAGGCGTGCCATACATCGTCGTCGCACTGAACAAGGCCGACATGGTCGAGGACGAAGAGCTCCTCGAACTCGTCGAAGTCGAAGTTCGTGACCTCCTCAACAGCTACGAGTTCCCCGGCGACACCGCTCCTGTCGTTCGCGTCTCGGCGTTGAAGGCACTCCAGGGCGATGCAGCAGCACAGGAGCAGGTCATGAACCTGATCCGCGCGTGCGACGACTTCATCCCAGAGCCGAAGCGTGAGTTGGACAAGCCGTTCCTCATGCCGATCGAAGACGTGTTCACCATCACCGGTCGCGGCACCGTCGTCACCGGCAAGGTCGAGCAGGGTCGCGTTCACACCGGCGACGAAATCGAAATCGTCGGTCTGCGTGACACGCAGAAGACCACCTGCACGGGTGTCGAAATGTTCCGCAAGCTCCTCGACGAGGGTCAGGCTGGCGACAACATCGGCGCACTCTTGCGCGGTACGAAGAAGGAAGACGTCGAGCGCGGCCAGGTTCTCTGCGCCCCAGGCTCGATCACCCCACACACCAACTTCGAGGGACAGGTGTACGTCCTCACGAAGGAAGAGGGTGGCCGTCACAAGCCGTTCTTCAACAACTACCGTCCGCAGTTCTTCTTCCGCACCACCGACGTGACCGGAACGGTCGAGTTGCCAAAGGGCACCGAAATGGTGATGCCTGGTGACAACGTCGTGATGACGGTCGAGCTCGGCAAGGCGATCGCCATGGACGAGGGTCTCCGCTTCGCTATCCGCGAAGGTGGCCGCACCGTCGGCGCAGGTCGCGTCACCAAGATCATCAAGTGACGAACTGACTGGCTGATTTCATGTCCTCAAGCATTCGCATCCGTCTCAAGGCGTTCGACCACCAGATCATCGACGAGTCTTCGAAGAAGATCGTCGAGACGGTGGCTCGCACCAACGCGACGGTGCGCGGCCCGATCCCGTTGCCGACCGACAACCACCGTTACACGGTGATTCGCGGACCGCACGTCGACAAGGACTCGCGCGAGCACTTCGAGATGCGCATCCACAAGCGCCTCATCGACATCGTCGAGCCGAATGCGAAGACCATCGACTCGCTGCAGCGCATCGAGCTGCCGGCGGGCGTGGACATCGAAATCAAGCTGCAGAACAGCTAGGGAACGTTAGGCGCGTGACGCGCGCTCATGCAGCAAGCACTGCATGTGCGCGACGTCCAGCCAGCGTCCGAACTTCCGTCCGATCTCTCGCTCGATTCCTACGAGCCTGAATCCGCACGATTCGTGCAATCCTCGCGACGAGGCACTCGATGCCTCGATGCGGGCAATCACGCTGTGAAACCCTGACGCCTCGGCCTGATCGAGGAGCGTCGTGAGCAACAGGCGACCGACGCCGTTTCGTCCGAATGACCGGTTCACGTATACCGAGTCCTCCACGGTGGTCTTGTAGGCCGCGCGGTCCTTGTATTCACTCAGCGCACCGAACCCGACGACCGTGTCGGTGGAGTCGACCGCCACGATCGCGCTGAATGCGCCGCTGCGCGCAGCGATCCATTGGCGCTGTGCCTCGAGCGTGCGCGGCACGAGGTCGAAGGTCGAGGTCTCGAATTCGACTTCGTGGTTGTAGATCGTGCGGATCGCCTCGGCGTCGTCGTCTCTGGCCTGACGGATGTGAAATGCGACGGGACCCGGCACGCAAGCGACAGTAGTGCGCACGGGTATTGGGACTGCGAACAATAAAGAAAATGTCAGGTTTGGCACGTCCGCCGAGCGTGACGGGAGTGCGAAACGCTAGACACATAGACATGTCCAATTGGTACGACCAGCCCACTGAGACGACCCCCGTTCCACCGAGCGCACCGATGCAGGAGCACACAAGCTCGATGCCGCCACCGCCACCGCCGCAACAGACACGGCGTCGCCGTCCCGGCACCATCCTCGTTGCGTTGATCGTCGGTTTTGCAGGTGGAATTGCAGGCGCAGTCGTTGCTGATGAACTGAACATCGGATCGTCGTCGACGACGTCGTCGAACTCTCCCGTGCAGTTGAGTGAGGTCGACTCCGATGATCCATCGATCGGCGACACGGTGATCGCGCAGGTCGCCAACGTGCTCGCCGACAGCGTCGTCACGATTTCGGCGGTCGTCGATGACGGTTTCGAAAGTGGCGAGGCCACGGGAACCGG
>JACCEB011861686.1_pt1 | contig 17548 bp, 30 predicted proteins | sample 7454761 | NCBI WGS metagenome assembly JACCEB01 (sample SAMN15323454, study PRJNA562643) | freshwater metagenome | isolation source: river surface water | place: USA:Blue River Watershed | collected 2017-08-18 | reverse complement strand
TCAGCTGGATAGAACAACGGCCTTCTAAGCCGTAGGTCAGAGGTTCGAGTCCTCTAGGGCAGGCCAATTCGGCCGCACTCGCCTGTGGCATTTCCGCAACAACCCTACGGTTGACAGGGTTTCTATTTGGTGCTATAATATAGACATACTAAGGAGAGCGGCACATGGGATACAAGGTACTAGGACTGTTTGAGGATGTAATGAAGGGCTACGGTCCTATCAAGGGACTTGAAGGTCCTATGAACTTCAACGGTCGTGTGCTCTATTACGATCCCAAGGAAGGTCGGTACTGGGATCCCAAGACAGACTTCTATCTGTCGCACGATGAGTTCTTCCGTCTTGTAGGGCTGATCTAACATGAACAAGCCAATCACACCCCAACAGATGAGCGAGTGGATCGCAAAGACCTGGAAAGAGTGCCAAGACCGTGCATGGGCTGAGAAACCCGCCGGTTGACAGGGTTATCCAAAGATGCTATACTATTGACATAGCGTAACAAAACAGGAGCGAAAAATGGGTATGTGGACTACAGAGAATCAAGACACAATGAGCCTTGTGCTTCGTGCATTCTCAGAAGCGGCTCGCAAGAACTACGATGGTCATGCTTTCGAAGCAGGCTACCTGCAGAGCGTGATCATCAGCCTTGTGCCCTTGTTGCCTAAGCGACAGCAAAAGGTTCTGATCGAGGACATGGTTCGTGCCGCTAAGAAGCAAGAGGCGCAGGTTATCGAAAAGATGAAAAAGGAGCTGGTATAATGCTGTTGAACTATACTGAAATGGATGTGGGCTACGATCAACGCCACGGTGGTCCCTACGATCGTGGCTCAGCTGACGCCTACTACTGGCGTGGTTGGGAGCCTCACTACTATCGTGGTGCTACCTATCAATCAGAGCGGGTAGAGCTCAAGGACATGACTGCCGCTGAGATCACTGCCTACACCGCAGGATATCGCGACACACACGATCGCAAGGATTGGGGTTGATATGCCCAGTTCTATCATCAAGCAGTTTGAAGAAAAGATCAAGTTCACAGATCATGTATATGTGACCGAAAGCAAGAAGGGCGGCAAACTGACCATACGAACTAGGTCAGACACAAAGATGCCCAAAGGCATCTATACGCTGTGGCTAGAAGGGACTGAGCAGACGCCCGGTTTTGGGATGCTGTATCTAGGTATATCGGGTGCGGATAAGCAGACTGCACGTGAGGGCATCAAGCAACGATGGTTGAGTCATGCATTTAAAATGACCGGAATCAGCTTTGAAGATCGTGTTAGCGGCAAGCCCAGCAAGGGCAGGGTAGCAGATACTGAATTGTTTGCTGAGTTCCGAAAAGAAGCACACGATCTAGGCTACGATCTAGACACCATACTTGACAAGCTCTATATCCGTTTTATCAATCTAGAAGGCGTGAGTAAAACTAAAATTGAAGCAATGGAGACACGTATTCTTGAGACACGTATCGCCAAAGGTCAGTGTAAGCTCAACGGAGCCAAACGTAGACCTGCACTGTCGATAGAAGAACTGCAATACTTTGACAACCTGTAAGGATTTGAAATGAAACTGCGTGACCTGATGATTGAATACATCTGCTTTGCATTCTCAGATGAGGATCTGCAGACCCTGTTCCACATCACAGATGATGAGCTGGCTGGACTAAGCGATGTAGACCTGCTTGAGATCTACGATCAAACCCTGCTGAGCCCTGTGGCAGAATAACAACAACCCTACGGTTGACTTGGGTATTGAATTCTGCTATACTAGAGTCATAGTAAGCAATTAGGAGCGAACCAAATGGCAAAACTGCTGATCCAAACCCAAGTGTTAGAGAACTACGGCGACGCTGACAAGCCCTACTGGAAGGCCAAGGGCGGCGGTGACTACGTGGTCAAGAACTTCCGTAAGTTCAATGCCGCCACTGAGGTGGTCATGGCCCTGCGTGGTCAGATCGAGCAGGACAACGAGTTTGTCCGCGAATACATCATTGGATGGGAAGTGGTTGCCAACGACTACCTCACAGAGTTCGAAAAGAGCCAGTTGGAGTACGAGGGCAAGATTACCTACCCTGCAAAAGAGTTGGCTTGGTAATAGCCCGACGGTTGACAGGGTCTTTGTTTGGTGCTATACTATAGACATACTAAGGAGCTTGAATGACTTATCCCGAAGACTTTACTGCTCAAGACATCATGGAGTTTGAGTACGAGTGGGAACGCTACTGTGACTTGGCGGATCCCTACAGTTTGGCTGCTATCAACGCCGAGTGCGCGGTTGTGGCAGATCAACAACGCGAGGCAGAATTGGTTGACAGCCTTGAGCTTTTGACCGTATAATTAACACATATTAACACAACAGGGAGCGACCCAAATGTCCAGATCAAAATACGACAACTTCTCCAGCTTTGACCTCAACGAATGCTGTGATCACTTTGACAGCGAGAAGCAGAGCAACTGGAAGAAGATCGGTAAGTTCATTGTGGCAGATGGACAGGAGTATGCAGAGGTCATGCTCAAAGAGTTTGACTACGACGAGGTCAATGAAGGCGAGTACGAGGCCTTCCGTGCAGGCGTTATGTACGCCCTGTCAAAGATGAACACGGCCTTTGAAGCAGCCGCGGTAGACCTAGAAGTCAAAGAGGTAGACCTGGTAGAGAGCATGGGCTTTATGTTAGTGCGTACTGACGATGAGCCCGAGGACTTTGTCAAACGAGTAATGAAGAAGCCTGTGATGATGGTTGACAGCTGGGTCTAAAGATCATATAATAGACACATAGCGTAAACAACTAGGAGCGACAAATGAGCGAACGTGGTGCAATGATTGTGTTCATAGCAGGTTTGATCCTGACTATGGCGGGTGTGGGCGGTGTTGAGAACTCACTGTCCAACGACGAACTGTTTGGTGGGATCTTTATCAGTGTACTAGGCCTGTTGGCTATGTATGCAGCCACCCTGGGTTTTCGTAATGCCAAGTTTTACCAATAAGGAGCACACAATGAACATTCAACAGATCAACTCAGCCATCATGTTTGGCGAACTCAGCAACGATGAACTGAACTCAATCATTGATGCTATCAAGTTCCGCCGTGCGTCCATGCAACGGCAAGCTCGTTTCACTCTAAAGATTGGTAGCCCTGTCTCATTCACTAGCACCAAGACTGGACAGCGAGTGCAGGGTTCCATCCAAAAGATTGCACAGAAGTATGCCACAGTGAGTACGGATCGTGGGCTTTGGAAGGTGCCTATGAACATGCTCGAAACTGCTTGACAGCTCAGTAAATAGAGCATATACTAGACACTTAACACAACACAGGAGCGAATATGGCTAGCAAGTTTAAGGTACTTAATTTGGACACAGTCAAGCCCAGCAAGGGCACTACCAACAAGTTTGACATTGACACTGATGCTGTAAAGGTCAAAGAGCGTGAACTCAAGAACGTCACAGACGAAGAAATCATCGAACGTCTGCGCCAACGTTTTGACATTCTTGACGACATGACTCGTGCTGTCAAGAAGGGTGATGTACGTGCTATGATCGTTACTGGCCCTCCGGGTGTGGGCAAGAGCTTTGGCGTGGAAAAAGTACTGTCAAAGCATGATGTGTTCGCCAATGTTGCACAGAACGAGAAGCTGAAAAAGTACGAAGTGGTCAAGGGTGCAATGTCAGCCATTGGCTTGTACAAGAAGCTCTACGAGTTCTCGGACAAGAAGTGTATCCTTGTGTTCGATGACTGCGACTCTGTGCTTTTGGACGACTTGAGCTTGAACATTCTCAAGGCAGCACTGGACAGTTCTAAGAAGCGTACCATTCACTGGAATACGGACAGCCGACTGTTGCGTAGTGAGGGTGTGCCCAATCAGTTCGAGTTCCATGGCGGCGCGATCTTCATCACTAATATTAAGTTTGACAATGTACGTTCAAAGAAGCTACGTGATCACTTGGAAGCACTAGAGAGTCGTTGCCACTACTTGGACTTGACCATTGACACTGATCGTGAGAAGCTCCTGCGTATCCGTCAAGTGATCACTGAGTGCGGCATGCTGGACGACTACGAGTTTAGCGACACAGACAAGGAGTTGCTGATTGACTTTATTGATGACAACAAGAAGAAGCTGCGCGAGCTGTCATTGCGTACAGTTCTAAAAATAGCAGACTTGAAGAAGAGTATGCCAGGCAACTGGCGTGCTGTAGCAGAGGTTACTTGTATGCGCCGCTCCTAACACAGCGTACGGGTAGGGCTGTAGTGTAGCCCCTAGCTAGATATCCAAGATAAGTCCGATTCGCTCCCGGCACTGTATTTAGCTAGACCTTTAAAGAACGGTGCGACGCCGTTCTTTGCCCTGACTGATCCGATTCGCTCCCGGGGATGTCAGGGATTTTTTTTGGCTCGAGGGTTGGTCGGTGGGGTTGACAGGGTGAGGGGTCGGGGTTTATATTTTATATAATTGTGGCATTTTTACAACAGCTTAACACCCCATATGTGCAAAATCACCAGGCCACCGATAAACTTTCTGTATATTAAAATTTTTGCGCGACCAATTTTTTTCCACTGTAGACCCATTTCGGGCTAAGTATAATCATGTCTAAACCGCCCGATCCTGATCCCATACTGGTAGATCTCACTGTTTATCATTGGGACACTGTACAACAGCGTTATGTACCCTATACAGAATCCAATATAGATCTTGTCACTATACTGACGTTATTAGCGTTTTTTGCTCTTGGTCTAGTGTTGGTGTTTGTTTTCCCCGGCTCGTAGAGCCCTGTAGCGACGAAGTCAGCTACGGATTAACAGTGTTTAATCCCACATTGAGCGGAAATCACCGTAGTGCCGTATAGCAGTCAATGTACACTCTGCTAGAAATTCAAAGTGATCACGCATTACAGTCAGTGTAGGACTGGGTGCGTTACGCTGTGCCCAATCATAGCAACTCTGTCCCATTTGCACATAGTAACTACTTTTAATACCTTTGCGCTCGCCCAATTCAGGAAATACAGCACGAGTAAACCAACATTGATTAGCCAAGTGCAGTGCTTGATCGCTTGTAGTAATAGTCATGTATTGTTCTGCGTATGAGGGTTCAGGACGCCAATTGGGTTTGTTTATACGATCAGCCAATATACGGCACTCGTACTCTATAACATAGTTAGGTATGCACCAACCGTGTAGATCATTTGTGTCTGTGAGTATTTGTTTGATTGCTCGGGTAGCCAATTCCATCGAATACTCCTTTTTTTATATTTATTTTAGTGTTTTTAAAATTGTTGTGGGCTATAATGTGTGTAGATTATTCTTTCAAAAATCGTTTTACCGCTTGGGCTTCGCCCCTTTTTCTGGGCTGACCGCTTCGCGGCTTTGGGGCAGAGACCTTCGAGATGATAAATAAACTACAAGTATTTTAGTTCTTATTAGGAGATTTCAAGTATGCAACCTAGAGCAAAATGGTCTAGTCAAACTGTAAAGGTAGGCGAGTTAGCCACGTTTGATTTTAATGTTGGGGGGCTTGAAGCTACTGTTTCTGGTCCAGGTGCACCTACACGTACTTATGGTGCAGAAAAACCTGCTTATACAGCACGTACTAAGTTTACGGCTGCAGGCGATGTTACTTGGACTGTAACCAATGCGGATGGCTCAGCTACAGCTACTATCACAGTAGAAGCCTAATTTCAGTTTGAACTGATCAAAAGCGCCCCCAGCGGGCGCTTTTTTATCTGTATTCGTAGTTGACAGTGTTATCATTGAGCTGTAGTGTTACAGCACCATTGCTATGATGAAAACGTCGTGCTAACTCTGTTTTGGGACTTAGAGTAACGTATCTGGTAATTTCAGGACGAGTGGCCTTGATGTATGATCGAGCCTGCGCCAGTAGCTCGCGACCTGCACCTCGCTGATAGCTCCAAATGGTATAGAACGCTGCTACATTAGTACCTACTTTGCCCAGCTCTTGTTCTGTGGTGGGTATTTGATCTAGATAAGCTACACAGACCACAGCCAGTGCTCGTGTTCCTTCTAGCAAGGCCATAATTTCTGCATGATCATGTACTCGCATAGCACTGGGAATACAGGGACGTACAGGATCATCCTTGATTAAATCCACAAGGGGATCGTTTAATGTGTTTATAACTCTTAACATGCTCGCTACTCCGGGACCGTTTATACACTTACTTATCGTTTCAGCTGAAAAATTGCTGTTTAGATATCGTCCCCAGTGTTGAGATTTGAAATCAACTGACGCAGTTTTGAACTTTCAATTTGAGCAGGAGTTTTCTTAACGGCTAGACCTTCAACCAGCGTGTCATCAGTAATGGTAGTACTGGTACGCTGTAGTCCGGCTAGAATTGAACTGCCTCGGGTTGTGGGCGCAGTGTCTGTTTGCCCTTCTTCACCCGGATCTGTAATGCGTAGTGTGTCAATGTTAAAGTCTAGATCAATCTTTTGTCCTACACCGCTGGAGCTACGTGTTTTCATCAACTGGATCTGATACTTGCCACGCTCACGCATGGCCCTACTGGTAAAGATACCAAATACATTGTCCGCAGTTTGAATCTTTGAAAGTCCGCCTGAAATGTGGCTGTGATCAAACTCTACTTCTTCAACAGCACCGCGGTTAAGCTGTGCGGCTGTGACCAGTACACAGTTCTTTTCCACTGCTAGGTTACGCAATTCTTCTGACACAAACTTGTCTTTGATAAAGAGGTTTTCTGCTGAGATTTTACGGCTAATGGGCATGAGCAAATCTAGATAGTCGACCAATAAAATATCAACTTTGCGTCCCAGCTTGATTTCATATTCTTTTAAATAACTACGCACATCGTTGGCAGTCTTGCCCGATGGCATATACTTGACTTGATAAGTGCCCGATTTCTTGCCTATTACTCGTACACGCATTTCAACTTCGTCAATTTGCTTGAAAACGTCCCTAGTGGGTATTTCTGTGATCATTGAATCCACACGCATTGACACTAGCTCTTCACTGAGTTCCAATGTTAGATAAACCACATTGTAACCCTGTAATGCCCAGTTTACACCCAAGTTGGCTAGAAATAGACTTTTGCCCGCACCCGATCCTCCAGCAAAGATGTTGAGTTCTCCACGATTCATACCGCCAAATAACTTCTTGTCCACAGTATCCCAACCAGTTTTCATCTGGCCGTTCTTGTCCTTGATCTTCATTAGGCGTGCTCTAGGATCGGCAAAGTAGTCTGTGCCCATGTCCTTGTTAAGACCAATTTGTACTGCCTGTTTGACTAGGTCTTCTACAGGGCCGTATTCGCCTTTTTCTAGCAGATCTGCTGATTTTAGGATAGCACGTTCAAGACCCTTGTGTCGAATAAAAGTTTCAAAATCCTGTAGCAACCAATCGTAGTGTTCCTCTCTAAGTTCGCCAGGGGATACCAGTTCAGTGCTTGTACTGGCACGTACAATTTCATAGGTAGGTAACACATTATGCTCTACTACATAATCATTGATAAATTTTGCTGAGTTTTGTAACTTGCGATCAAAAAGTTCGTGATCAAAGATGCTTTGACAGCGTACAAATGTTTCAGCATCTGCCAGCATCATTTCTAAGTATAATTTTTGGATGTCAAATCCATAGTCTGCGTTTTGTCTAGTAGTCATTGTAGTATTATATATTCTTTACGTTTTAATTTCAATATGTTTGACAGGATCCCAACGATAGTCCCAAACTCTATGTTTGGTATGATACAACACTGCGCCTATTGCACTGCTAGGATCACCAGGTTGTGGCAAACTCCAACGATACTGCCATTGCTGTTCTACCACTCTTTTATTAGCAGTTGTATTCATGGCACAACCGCCCATGTAAACCAAACAGTCTGTATTAATTAGACTTTTGGCCTTTTTCATTACTAGATCAACATTTCTTTCAAAGACTGCTTGTACAGCCGCCGCTATGTCACATTGGTCTTGTAAATTATTAATCGCATGTGGCCAATCTTGAACTCCTCGGTGTAGATTTTTTTGAGATTTAATAATTGGCAACATGTATTCTAATACATCAGTATAATATCGATCTGCGTCGCCTTGTAGACTCATTTGCTCAAACAAATGTTCTTGACGAATAGGTTCAAGACCAACTAGTTTGGCAAATGCACTGTAAAGAAGGCCTAAACTATTGGGATAACGAACAGACCAAACTTTGGTTATTTCTCCGTGTAATCCCTGCCATATTGATGCACAGTCCCATTCTCCAATGGCATCTAAAACTACAACAGCACAATGATTAAACGGACTGGTATAATATCCTGCTGCTGCATGACTTCCGTGGTGCGGACTGTACCTTAACTTAGCATAGCCTAATCCTGCTTGTTTTAAATATCGTTGAGGTAAAACAGACAAGTCTCTAGCTGTTTTGTATTGTCCGGCATAAACTTGCCGAGCTTTTTTAAGCCAAGGGTTTTCGTACCAAAAGATTGTTTCAGGACCACCTGCAACTAAGTGCTGCCTTATGATATTGCTGTCTAATTTGTCTAGACTACAGCTAGTCCATGATTTAAGTTTTAAATTTGAACCGTCAAAGGTTGCAAGGCTACTACCGTGGTTTAATGCATTGATGCCCCAAATACTCATTTGTAAATAAAGGGATCTTGTTCCCTAAGTGTTTTTATTCGTTGTTTAAATTTTTGATTTTCGCGCCAACGAGTGTAAGGCGTTAATAGCCAATTAAGAAATTTAGTCATTGTTTTTCCTGTTTAAACCATCGTTTAATGGCCAACTGTATTTTTAAATCTGTTCGTTCTATACTATTAATTATGCTGTGTAATGTATATAATCGACCATATCGAAGTACTGCTTCGTTGACATCTTTGATGCCATCATCCCATTTAGGGAAACTAACTGACCAGCCGTGCTCTAATGCTTGTTCCGCTAGTTTTTGTCCAGCGGCATCTCTATCAGGCAATACTACAACTTGTCGTTGCAGTTGATTGATTAGCATACTTTGCACAGAACCAATTTCGGCACTCATTACTGCTACACCATCTATACAGATAGCATCTATTGGTCCTTCTGTTACTATTACAAATTCTCGATCAGCAGTTTGCCTATCTAGATTAAAAACATATCCAGGTTGTTGTTCTGAAATATACTTAGGCTTACCATCTGTAATTTTTCTAGCAGTATATCCAACTATACGTCCTTGATAGAAAAATGGTATGATTAATCTATTTTGGAATCCTTCTTCGGGTGTCCAATAAAAATTATAATCTTCTAAGTACAATTGCCTCGACATTAGGTATTCTAATACTGGTATTAGATCATCAGGCGGATTGTCAACTAGACTGGTTATAGATTCTGCTCCCAGGGGCAGAGCTTTGTCAATAAAGGTAGGTATTAGATTCTTAGTACTAGAATATGTACTGTCTTCTTCTATTCTTAATGCTTCAAGACTGCATTTAGTAATCAGGTCATCACCAACATTAAGCCAATTTAATAACTTTTTAAATTTGACACTGATCTTACGTCCAGGTTGCCAGCTAGCTTTAAACCCACAATTAAAGCAATGATAGCTAATTCCGTCGTTAATCATTATACCGCCTCGCTGCCTAGTATCTGCTGTTGTTCCATTATGGTGGCAACAGATTGCGTTGAAACTTACCCAACCACTAGGTGTAGTTTTGCGCCGGTATGGTAGGTGAGTTTGAACGGTATCTATGATCAGATTCATAGATACATTTTACTGTGATACAAGGATTTTGTCAATCTTTCCGGTGTTAGCAGTGTCTCTTAAATAGCGAATTCTTAACCAATTTACGTCAGCACTATAGTCTGTTGGACAAGCATAGGTCTTAGTAAGATTGATAGTCGAACTGGCTAAATGGAATGTTTCTAATGTATCCCATTCTGTTTCCGAACTTATGACTTTACTTCGAGTAATTTGAATATCAATGTCTGCTTCTAATCCGCTATTAGTAAATTCTAACACTAACGGTAATGTGAGATTAATATCATTCTTGGGATGTATAACTACCGCTTCGCTATAATAGTAACCAACAGCACCTACTGTATTTTCTAAGTGATTAAATGTGCGTATCTCTTGAGGCTTAGGAATCTGTACAGCAGAAGTGCCAAGTAATTCCATCTTTCCGGTAGCACCAAACTGTGTGTCTCCGTATATTATATTCTTAGTAGTATCTGGATTAAGAACATAGACTGTATAATTTAAAAACTGTGGGCTAAGATATTCAACGTCGTCTGCAGATATAGTAAAGGTTGCTAGTCCGGGTGTACTAGAATGTGTTACGTCGGCAGTTACAACTTCTTTTCCTAAATCATCCATAATTAGGACTTTCATAGTTTTACTACTAACATTAAATCGACGCTGTTGTGCGTTTTTAATGTCTAGTTCTATGACATTGTCATAGCCCTTATATATTTTTACAGTTCGTTGATACACAATGCGCCACTCCGTTGGTAATGCATCCAAATCAAAATTAACCTGGATGGTGTTTGAATATAAATAACTTGAAATTTTTTGCATTTGGTTAAAAGCCTCAACTATATTTATATGGTTAAATTAAGAGATAATATACAAGAACAACTACCCTTTATTTCAGTACTGCATTACGGTGAAGATGAATATGTAGGTATTATAATAAATCAAGATCAATATGTGACCAGTTTTTACGACCTCGCTATCATAAAAACTCCTGAAGATAAATCTGTTTTATTAGAAATTGGCGAAATTTGGTGGTGGGAATCAAACCGTCAAATTCCTATCAACATTTTTTGTCGTAAAGAAATAGAGCCTTTTAGGTATGCAATCAAAACATTTAATAGTAAAGATGTTCGTATAGTATTAGGGCCTGTTGTAAACTTAATGAATATGACTCTTAAAAGAGTCAAAAGAAAAAGCGTTCAGCTAGTTAGATCACCAAAGTCTAAGTAAATCCATAACTTATTTTTTCACAGATTAAATTCATTTGTACTACTACTGCCATAGCATATGCTATTGCATGAGCCTTCTTAAAATAGTAGTCACCGTTCTCCGGTTTCTCCCAAATCTCCGTCATCACCGTAGTCCAATCTTTCCCAATCAGATAACGTTTCGCTGGCCGGATCATTGCTAGGACCGCAGCTAATTGTTCCACGGAAGTAGGGCAAGTCTTCCTCAGTACATCCCCATGCCCGTTTAAGTGAAATAGCAGACTTACGAATTGGTCGTCTTGTAGTAAATCCCATAGTGGCTCCGTATTCATTAATTGAGTTAGGTGCTCTTCATCTTCTATATCTTTATAAATGCTAACGTTCAAAAAATCTATTTTACAATACCCTCGAGCTTCTGCTTCTTTATAATCAATAGTAGCTTGATTAGTTATTGGATTATACGGAATAGAAGTACAATATATCCCAGTATTATGTTTTTTAAAATTTCCTTTTTCATTAACAGAAGCGGATATGTGCTTTATTAAAGAAAGCGCATCTTCTCTATTAGCAAAGTCGATATCTATATCAGGCATTATTGCACAACCTTAGTTTGAAATAATAATAAAGGTAAATTTTCAGTAAGATAGTCTGCATAACGATCTGCTTCTTCTACATCATCAAAGCCAGACAATTTAACATACACAGCGGCATCGTCTTCGGCGACAATAATTTCCATATTTAATTCTGTTAAATTTTCTACATTAGTGTTTGGTGTAATCATAATCCGGCCTCCTTGACCACTTGTCTTACAAGTTCAAGATCAAATGTTTGATTTTTAAACTTTTTAACCCATACCTGAGGGTTTATAATATTACTTATAGCCGAAAGCTGATCATCCTGCAATAACGCCAACATATCTTTACCGCTTTTGCAGTTTAATATTAACCACGGACTTACTTTGCCATCTTTAATATCATATACTACTCTATTGGTGTTAACGTATTTGAAATAATGATTCCAAGAACTATTATTATTAGCGGCCCATGTACTCATATGTGCGATTGTTCTCTCTAATGCAGTTTCTACACTCTCTGTATGAATTAATTCAACAACATATTTTTCGTACAGCTCGTCTCTACACCAGTGGTCAAGTTTAACCCCACTACGAACTATCCAATCAATAAACTTATCCGGATATAAGGGATTTACATTATTAACAAAACTACCAAATTTTACAAATGCATTATAGTATGGACTGTGACTAAATTCTTCATAGGTTTTATTATGACCTAACTTTTGTGTAATTTGAAAGAACCTATTAAATGTTTGAAATCCAATTACTGAAGACTTTTCATCTTTAGCGAGATACCTTCGTTTTTGTTCACAAATGTGTACTGCAAGAGTTTTTTCTTGCATAAACTTATTACCACAAAATTGACATTTATAAATTATCTTATCCACATTTAATTTTAACATTGTTAAAACATTTTAGCAATTTGTTTGTCATCGTACCCATACTTACGGGCTAAATCTTTAGCTTCGGCTACGGTAGTAATTGAAGCTAACAACTCAATTTCATCTAATTTTTTAGTTGGATATAATTCAATTAAAAACTTATGAATCTTATTATTTCCTTCTTTTTTCTTGAAACCAATCCATTGATGAAAAAATATTTGACGACTTTCGTGACTGCACATACAAAGCAACTGCCACATTAATTTTGGATGTTTTTGTAACGTGTTCCAATGTTTATTAAAATATTCGTTGACTGTTAATACAAAATGCTCTTGTAACTCTCTTTTATTAGAATTTACATTACTAATGTAACGATTTAAAATAAAAAATTCTTGCTTAAGAGATTTTTTTTGCTCATCGTTGATTTCATCCCAAAGATTTTTAAGATTTAAATCAACTGCGGCTAATTTTTCTTTTAATTCAATCTTCTCGCTCATCGGGCTTTATTCCATTGCTATGTGTATCTCTTACTGAATCAAGATCTTGAAATAATCTTTTTTCTTGTTGAGTAAGTTTATCTTTATGTGTTTTACGAGGATTTCCGCATAGGTAACATTCTGGATTACCGCAATCCATTGCATGATGTTTAATTAGTCTGTGAGGCTCTTTGAGATTTTGTTCATTAAATGTATTATGTGATTTGGCGATTTTAACTTGTTTGGCAATAGCATTTTCATCTTTTTGTCTACGACGGCTATTTTTAAATTTATCCTGTTCGGTACTCATTTTGGATCATCCTTTGATAACCTATATATTAGTATAACACGTTCCATGGCCTTTTGTAAAGCAGGATTGGTTCTAGTAGCCATTCTAATTTCATGCCATAAATTATGATCGTGCAAATCTCTTATGCCAGCTGATGTTTCGTATACGCCTTCGCCATCATACGTCCATCCAATTAATTTGCGCTCAGTAGAACCTGCTTCTCGAGCATATACTTCACTACCATTACGCTCGTAAACGTAAGTGGCGCCAGGTTTTAAGCTGCCCATTACAGTATCTTGCTTAAATCGATCATTTCACTCTGTCGACTAATCTCTTTAACAAAAAAAGAACATAAAGGTTTCTTATCTTTATTTAAAGGCACTGTTAGCAGTTGGCCGTTTTTCATTTTTGGAAAATACCATTTTACATCATTATAGAAATTTACAATTTCAATTGGTTTGAATTCAACTCTAAATCCAGACAATGGATTAAAACAAAAAGCTTCAAACCCTCGGTCATTAAGACTGGTCAAGGGCAATATTTCAATATCACAGGCGCTGGTACTATCACCAACAGCGATTGACCAGTCAATAGGCATAGTAATTTCATCATTGCCTATTCTCAACACCATTGCCGGACTATTAAAACTTTCTAAAAAAATCAATGGCTGAAAGAAAAAATCTGGGCTCTGTGGGTCACTATTATCTAAAACACTAAACCTCATACTGTCATCTACCTCATCGGGTAGATTATTGAGATCAAATGCTAAATTTTCCAACGTTAATATTTGCATTAATTTTTATTCCTTTTTTCCATTATAGCACGATTATTTAGATAGTCAAATCAAAATGAGTATATCTTTGATTATACATGCCAATCTATCTTTTCAATCGTGAACGGATAGCGAGCTTCCTTGTAAAACTTTTTGCGCTGAGTGAGGTGTCTCTTGGCATACTTGCAGGTACTCGTGATGTCCCAGATTTGTACAAAGTCTTTGTCTTCTGCTTTTCTAATGCCTCGCCCAATACTTTGTATAACTCTTGTAAAGCTCTTTCCGGGTTCCAAAAGAACCAGATTAAAAATCCTAGGAATATTAATACCCACAGCGGCCACACCGTAAGTCGCCACAATAATCTTGTTATCAGCAGTTGCAATTTCATCGTATTCTTCTTTTCTATCTTTAGTCTTAACTTCACCAGATATAAACACACTATCTGGAATTTCATTTACCAGAAATTTACCAGTATCTATTCTATTAACTAAAACTAAAGTGTTTCCACTGTCTGCTATTTTATTAATTAATTTAGATAGATAAATCATTCTATCTTCATTTGTAACAAGATACTTGTATTCTTCGGCATAACTCTTAAATTCAGGCAAGTCAAGTAATTGCATAATAGCAACGTGGCATTGACTGAGCACTCCTTTTTCTTGAAGTTCATGAGCAGCAACCTGATGAACTACTGGTCCTATACTAACAAATATCTGTTCGTATTCAAAAGGTTCTTTAGGTACAGTTCCAGTTAATCCCCAGCGAATTGGGGCATTACATAGATTTTGTGTTAATAGATTTTTAAGTACATTGGCTTTGGCCATATGTACTTCGTCTACCATAACACATTTTACATCGTCTAAAAACTCTGCAAGTGTTATTAATTCTGCTTCGGAATTTTTAGATTTTTTATCGAGGATATTGAGACTTTGCCAAGTGCAAATAGTGTGAGTCTTATATAATTCTTTCCTATCGCCATAGTATACGCCTACGTCTAGTCCGCAGTTAATAAAGTCTTCTTCTGTCTGTTCAACTAGACTTTTGTTAGGAACAATACAGATAGTTCTTCCGTAGGGTTCGCATAGTTTAGCCAAGGTAGCTGTTGTAATTGTTTTACCAAATCCTGTAGCAATTTCTTGGAGGCATTGAGGATTTTGCAAAAATTTATTAATTACTTCAACTTGATCATCTCGTAGCCTAATTGGTTGGCCTGCAAATCTATGGCCAGCCGGCCAAGTTTTATCCCCCCAAAATTCTTCATTTATTTCTGGAAATTGAATATTAACATATTCTCGATTATCGGTTATTTCTAATACCTCAACATTGTTTTTTTCTAGGATATCAAGTATCCGTGGAAGTTGACTTAGATAACCATTACCTCCAAGACCAAAGAGACCTACACTACCATCCCATCTGCCTAATTTAAAAGCTGGCCGATACCTTGCTGTTGGATCTTCATACTTAAAGGCATTAGCCAACTTTCTTCTAATCTCAACTTGAAGTCCTTCAATTTTTAAATTAACTTCGTCTTGTATTACAAGTTTACACGATGGCATTGATTTCTCCAAATGGTTGATGATTATTATAAAATATTATAAGATCAACGTCATCGCAATACAAACTAGTTTTATTATTTTTAAAATTATTTGAAAAACTAATTACACTATTTGGGCGCCAATTACCTGTTAACATAAATTTTGGTAATTTATTATTGCTTATTCCAACAATTTTTGTTTGTTTTTCAAGACGACTATTATACTTTAATGATGAAACAAGATTGTTAAATTCTTTGTTTATTTCTGTTGAGTTGTCAAATCTAAAATAAATTCCAATGTCTGTGTTAATATTATTAACTTCGAGCGCCTCTGACATTTTTTTCAAATTTTCAACGGTTTCTTTGGCGTCATGACCGTTAAATATAAACAGTATAGGTAACCGATTAAGGTCAACTAAAGCATTGATCAATTGATCAAGATTAGTGTTTTTACTATTGGCCCAAACTTTAGGTGACTGTCGTTTCGCTATTAAAGCAGGTAATGAAATTTCATGAATTTCTGAAAAAATCTGGTATTGATACCTAAATCGCCTATCATTCAATAAAAGTAAGTTACTGTGGTCAATGACCCCTATATCTTTTTTTACCGAATTAATAATTTTATCATCTTGCAATTCTAGAATATCAAACATGCCGTCGGCATTTTTTAAAATTTCAGAAATTTCGTGGTAAAATTTCATGATATCGGGGTCAATTTCAAATTTAAACAGCTTGAGTGCCGATACTACTACAAATATATTTTTTTCTGTTAGTGGCAGGCTGTATTGCTTAGTATTAATCCCCGACAATTGACCGTCTATTTGTTTATTGAGGTCCAACACCAGTTGTCTTAACCGCTTGTTATATGTAAATTCAATCAAAATTTCTGGAATATTTCCCTTCTTGATTGAAATCTGTCTAACTTGACTTATTACTCGAAAATTTTCACTCCATACGGGGTTCTCGATCAAAGAAATTTTTTCAGCAACTACTGGACTAACGTAGTTTAGATTCTCTTTTAAGATTTTTACCAGTAATTTTCCTTGATTTTCGGTCAAAAAATGACCTGAAATTATTTGTCTTGATAAACTAGATAAAATTTTCTTGTCTCTTGCCGGGACCTTTGAATCTAATTTACTAATCCCAAAATTGAATAGCTCTATGAGCAATTTGTCTGTTGTAATCATGTTTACATTTTAGACAAATTTTTAAAATTTGTCAAGTTTTTAGTAAAAATAGGTTTTTTACAATTTATAAGGTTGCATCTTCCATACCAGCAACTCTTAATTTTACAATATTAGTAAGTTGCCATTGTTTTTGGTCAAGTGCTTTGGTAATGCCTAACCATTTATTGCGTAGTAAGGCAAATTCATTGATAATTTTTTCAAAATCAACAACATCTGCCTCACCGTCAACAAATTTTTCACAATCTCGACTGCTTAGAGCACGTTGATAGTTTTCTAAGTACTTACGAAAATGTTGACTTTTTAATCTACGAAGTTCAATATTCAAATATTCCAAAATTGCCTCAATTTCTTGAAGTTGACTAAATCGTACTTCAACAATACCTGGCATACCAGCTGCTGCCTTTTCTATATTTCCCGTTATACGAGCATCATTACGTGCAGCCTGTAATTCGGCTTCGTAATATACCACTGCATCAGGAATATACGAAATGTCTTTTGAAACTTTTGCGTACCAACTCATATATTAATCTTCGTCGTCACCGTAGTCCCAATTGTCTTCTTCAAAATCTTCTTCCTCTTCGGAGCTCTCATCAAGATAAAAGTCTATAGCATTATCTAAGTCTTCATCGATACCACTAGCCGCAGCCATTGTCTTATCACTAATACCGTGATCTGCTAGTAGATCAACATACCGTTCTGCAAGTACGTCAAGAACTTTCTTGTCAACATACTCTTTAAATAGCATCCAGATATCACCAATTTGATTTTCATTCATGTTCTAAAATTTCCCCAGTTTCAAGGTCGATGTTAGATTTTACATTAGGATTTTTAACAAAGTCTACCATAACTTTATCCAAAGCACCTTCTTCATTGCGCTCCCATTCTTTACGATAGAGTTTGATCTCTTCCGACCCTGCGTATTTAAGTCGATTGCCATCTTTTTGCAAGAATCC
>JACCEB011761322.1_pt1 | contig 17550 bp, 15 predicted proteins | sample 7454761 | NCBI WGS metagenome assembly JACCEB01 (sample SAMN15323454, study PRJNA562643) | freshwater metagenome | isolation source: river surface water | place: USA:Blue River Watershed | collected 2017-08-18 | reverse complement strand
GTGCCTTCAAAATAAGTTGAGGCTTGAATTGCCATCGTGCCAGTGACGTTGTTGCCACTGGCAGTTCCTGTCATTTTGAGGTTGCCATCTGTCGGAACAACCACAGAGGTGGAAGCTGGTTGCAAAGGGTTCAGCGTGCAATGGTTCCCACGCCCATTCCCGCCATCAGCATAGTTGGTCGGCACATCAATCATGGAGTCGTAGGTAGTCCCACTGGTCACACTGATGTTGTTCGGTGTCCAGTTGTTCCCGTTGCCAGAGTAGTCCTTGCCAATGGTCGCGGCGGTGTTGTTGCTGTTGTCGCTGAAGTTGAGGTAGAAGCCGTTCGTGCCGTATGTGCCAGCGTACCTCTTGGGCTTCCACACGCCAGTGACTGTATCGTTCTCACCAAAGCTGGAAGGTGTCAGGGCTTGACCATCGATGAAGTTGACATCGGTGAGGTAGCCGTCAAAGTAGTTGGCGGCAGAGAAATATCGACCAAGTTGATGAGGATTGGCGGTGTTGATGCGAGAAGCCGTGTTCTGCGCTAAATATGTTGCTGTCCCGAATGAGGTTATCTGAACCCCGTTGATATACATCAACAAGCGATTTGCGGCAGTTGCCTGCGTCGAATCAAACACCACTACGATGTGATACCAAGCAGACGGATCACGAAAAACTTGCGTTGTTGTAACAGTTGATGTTACAGACCCAGCGTCAGCTTGGCTAAATGTCAGCGTATCGCCTGAAAGAAATCCAAAATATCCCCAGTTATTTACATCACTGCTACCGCTAAAAAGAGTTTGCGAAGCGCCAAGAGTGCCGCGCTTTACCCAACCACTCCAAGTCCATTTCGTTGTCCCAGTTGGGGTTGTCAGTGTCCGATTGAAATACGCACTCGCGCTAGAGCGCAGACGCACAGAGCGGCTGATGTTGTAGCCCTGTTGACCCGATGCGCCAGCGAGGATGTTGCTACCAATCACGCTCATGAATAGTTCCCAGTGAAAACCGCATGAATACTTGTGCTTGATCGAACCACATAGTCGATTCGATCAACAGCAGAAGCAGTCGTGGTCAATGTCGGTGCAGTTCCAGCAGCAAAGTCCCAATATGAACCAAACGCCAGCGTCCTTGATCCTGTCCCGTCCTGGCTGATGAAGATCGATCCGCTCTGACCAGCAGTGAGGTTGGTCGGATTAGCCAAGGTGCGGTTGCCACCCAAGGTGACAGAGAAGTTGTTAGCAACAGCAAAATCAGGAGTGATGGTTGTTCCATCCGTCAGCGCAGAAATTGCACCTCGCTGTGCAGCCGTGAATGATTGAGCCGTTGCTAGTTGAGCAATATTTGAGATGGTCACAGAACCAATCGCGCTCAACAAATCTCCAGACTGATCCAGCGTCAGAATGTTGATCCACGCATCATTGTCTTCATTCCGAATCTTGAGAATATTGTTTGTGGTGTCATACCACATCTGATTTGCAAAAGTCGGAGATGGTGCGCTAGTTCCACTTTGCAATGATCCAAGTGCCTGAAGCGCACTGTTCAAATCTGATCGAAATGCTGGGAAGCCTTGGTTAGCAATTGTGAGGTCATGCTGAGACATTTTTCATCCTTAAGTGACCAGTTCCCCATAGCCGCGAGCAACATAATCGAATGTTCGACTGACTGCCGTTCCGCTTGAGTTCCTGAATGTGATTGTAAAACCTGAAGCCGATTTTGACGAAATTGCGTAGTAGTCGCCCTGTTGCAGATTCTGAGCAGCAATACCAATGGCTGGCGCAGTCTTAAATGCCGGCGAGAAGGTCACAGAATACGCTCCTGCGCCACTTTCGATGTTGTCCCCACTAGTTACCCTGTCAGGCATATCAACGGTCACTGAGAGCGTTTTAACGCGAGGCGAGGAATCGCCATTTTGCGATGACAAAACAATCTTGAACCTGAATGCCCTGGCTTTGTAATCCCCGACATAAAACTGCCTGTAATCCGTCCACACAGGCGAACCAGCAGGGTCATCTTCAGTGGTTGAGATATAAAAGATGACATTTGTATCGCCATAGGTGTTTGGATCACCATCAAATAAACCAGTTCTTGTATCAAAGTCACCCTCGGCATCATCAAACAAATTCACATAGTCCAAGCGGTCAACAGTGATGTTTGCAGTTACACGCGAGGTGTAAACAGAGCCAAGATCAACAGTGTTTGAGAAATAATAGGTTCCCTCTGTTGATGTTGTTCCACCACCACCATCAAAATCCCCTGGGTAATCGTCAAAGTCACCAGTGGCAGAATCAAAATCAATCGATGTATCAAGGACAAGATAACCATCCTCTGTAACATTTACCTCTGTTTTTGTGCCAGAAAAAGTAGGCGATTCTGTGATTGTTTCAACAACATTCAAGCCTTGGATGCCATCAATGATTGCCACAATCTCGGCAGGGTTCAAAGATTCATTTCCGATCTTGTCAATCGCTTTGATGAAATAAGTGCCTGTCATCGCAGGAACAGATGCAAAAACACCAGGGCGAGGGACTTTTGTTACAAGATCAATGGCATTTGCATAGTTTGCGCCAGTCGTTTCTCTGGCATGGCGAATGCGATAGTGAGAAAGATCAAGGTCTGACACAGGCTCCCATGTCAGATAAGCATTTGACCCAACCACATTGATTGAGAATCCTGTCACATCTTGCGGAGGTGCGGTCTTGCCGATAACTTCATGGCTGTCGGTAGTCCAAGAAGATCGAACGCCAAATGAATTGACTGATCTTGCGCGAATGTTGTAAAGCGCACCATCAATCGCATTGTTCAACTCAAAGATGGTTCCAGTTGCTTGACCAAGGTTCGTCCACTCAGAATCTGTGGATAACTTGGCTTGCACCTCATAGTTGTATTGGAAAGTGGATTCACCAGACAAAGTGACAATCAACTTTGTTACAACGGTTTCAGCAGCAACATAAAGAATGTCGGTTGATGTAACGCCAGGAGCAGTGACAGCAAAAGGGTCTGGCAGTGTCGTATTTGGAGCAAGATCAACAACAGTCTCTGAACCATTCGCCCAAGCATAAACACCGCTTGCTGTCTCTCTCAAGGTCAAATTGACAACAGGAGTTGCGCCATTGTCAGAATCAACAAATGAGAATGACCAATCAATGACCTCAAAGACTTTTTGAGTCCATCCATATCGATCAAATGTCAAATAAACATTGTCTCCAGGCTGAAGCGCAAAAGCATTGAGATTGCAAGACAAGTTCACCACAATCTGCTGGCGTGACTTTTCAAGGTCAATTTTGGCAAGACGCTGACAAGCCGCAGATGAGGTTGTGAATGGAAACTGCGTGTCTTTCCAAATCTTCTCGTTGTCTTGAGCCTCATAGGTTGAATTTGTGACAGGCGGGAAGCTGGCAGGTTGATAAAGCGTCTCAGGCTCAGAATAAGTGCCTTTGATTGCATTGAAGATGTCCCTGCGCGATTGAGAACCTTGAACAGAAATCTGCCCAACAACATCATCCTCAGTCAGAGTGATGCTTGGAGTTCGATATTCCGCGACCTTCAGAGTCCACTTGCCACCAACATAAGAGAGCATTCCACCGCAAGATGTGAGCATCTTTGAAAGAATGTCCTTTGGCTGTTCGCCAGAATTAAAAGCACCGTTTATGGTGTATCTAGCCTCAGTTGATCCATCAGAAAGCGTGATTGATTCATCGCAGATGTCGGCAGCATCAGAGAATGAATCATCGTCAATCTCATCATCAGTCGCGCCCATTCCATAATCGTTGTCTGTCAAGTAATCACGGATGCAAAGTGCCGCATTCGTTGAGTAAGAAGTCGTGGATGTTCTTGGGTCATAGACTTTTTTGCCACGCACCTCTGCCGTGATGTTAGGCAAGCCAAGAGGAAACTTGTCTGCGTCATAGACTAGCCTTGCACCAAGTGTTGCAATGCCTTGAAACTTAAATGTTGATGCGCCAGTTCCAGAGAACAATTCCATTGCACTCTGTGTTGTTGTTCCAAGCAAATAATCAAAGTTGATGACGCTTGTGCTTCCCTGATAGTTGATGGTGTAAATGTTCCCGCTTGCAGTCAAAGCGAATTTGTCATCGTTCACATAAACATTGTCAATAGCAGTGATTTCATGCCCAGCAATCGCCATTGCCATATACATGGTTTCGTTCTTGGTTCCAAGGGCCTCCATGTGGACGATGGTTCCACCAACCCTTGTTTTGCCATAAATGACAGAGGCATTCCCCGCGGGTTCTCGCTTTGAGACAAGTTGGCCTCTAAGTTGTTCACCCAAATCTGCTGTTTCTGGCGTATCAGCGGTTAGATAAGAAACGGTTGAGATTGCTGCCGCAGTCAGTGCAGCAGAACCAATATATGCCGCAGCAGAAGATGCGAATGTAATTCCAACAGCACCACCAGTAAAATAAACAGCAGCAGCCACAACCGCTGCCGTAAGTGCTGCTTTAAATGCTGAATCAAGCCATCCCATTATCTACCCCATGAAATCTGACGATCTTGCAAAGCACCAACACCTTGCAATGATGTGTCGCCAGGAAAACGCTCAAGTTGTTCCTCGTTCGTGAATTTTCTTGTTCGAGGTCTTTCAAGATCAATCAACACATTTTCAATGTTGATTTGAATCGTTGCTGTCTCTCCTGATTCAGTGATCGTCATCACATCCATTCGACCAGCAAAGATTTGATACATATCAGAAACAGGTTGGTTTGATGAGTCCAATGCGCCAATGTAAATCTTGGCAGACCTGCCTCGATAGTTCTCACGAAGAACGATAGCAATGATGTCAGAAGACAAGCCTGAAAAAGTCAGATTGATTCCTCGCGCAGAAAGGTCTGTTGCCTCTGTAATTTCGTTGAAATTAAGGACATTCGCAGCACCATCCCAAACAACACTGTTTGCAGTGATCTGACCATAACCAGTCCAGAAACGCAGAGTGCCAGAATCAAACGCCAATTCAACAGCGTAGAAAGGCTTGAGTTCAGTCGCGCCAAACTCAGTCGCCAATGCTGCTGGAAGCGTTCGACTCATAGAGCCTCCCTAGCAGCAAAAGTCATCCCATAGATCGAAGCCTCATTAATATCCCACGCCTGTTGACCACCAACAAGCCTGAACACGCCTTTTGCGTTTGAAACAGTGATTGCCGCATTGTCAGAAGGCGAAGAACGAAGGTCTGGGTAAATCGTAAGCGTTGCCTGACCTGAACCGTTTGAATTCACATCATCAAGCACTTTGTAAAGTTGTGCAGATGAGCCTGAGCCAAGCTGGATGTAATCACCTGCCTTCAAAATTCCTGTCGTGCTGTTTGTCCATCCATCGGTGACCAATTCATTCCCTGTTTGACTTGCGCCATTCACAAGAGGAGTTCCAGTGGCAACACCGCGAGGAGTCGCTCCATTTGGATCACCCAGAAGGAATGTCCCATAAGAACCACCAAGTTTCAACAAAAACGAAATCCAATACTCAGCATCAACTCTTTTCATCGGAGGCAAAGTGATGTCTGCCTCCCAGAATTGACCAGGGTATTTGTAAACCTGCTGTTTTGCAGTAAATGGTGAAGATGAAACACCAACAACAGAATTGGCTGTTAAGCGAACCTTTGCAATTCCTGCTGCGGTCGGAAGTGAGAGAGGATAAGTGATTGCCATTTAAGCCATTGCCCTTCCAAACGATCCACCCCTGCGTTTTGCATCTGCAACCGCTGATTTCGTGGCCTCCATGATCCTGGGCATCATCCCCATGACCTCGGCACGAACAGTCTGCGAAACGCCAGCAGAAAGATTGATTGTTTGATTGACTGTTACGCCAGACGATTGACCCGCTGAATGATCAATCACTGTCTCATTCGGATGCAGAATCGCAGGGAATCCACCCATGCCATCAATGCCACCAGACCTTGCTCCAGAACCTGTATATCCACCACCAGCAAAAGATCGATCAACAACTGGAGCAGGAGATTGGCTTCCAGACATTCCAAAAAGATTGCTGAAAATGCTAGAAATACCACCTCCACCGATTGCCTTTGATAGAGGCTCAGTGATTGATTGGCGAACCTGAATTCTGATCATGTCAGAAATGATCGAGTTTGCAAGATCGGTGAAATTCAATTTTCCAGTTTTGACGAATTCAACAATCGCATCCTCCATTCCCATGAAGGCGCGAACTACTGAATCCTCCATCAATCCAGAAATGTCCTTGATGCTGTTGTAGTAGGCTTTCATACCACGTTCCATAGCAGCACCAAAACCTTGGGTCTTGATTGTTTGGTTGAATTCTTGTGTCTTTGAAAACAACTCATCAAGCAGTTGGAATTCTTGTTCGGCAGTAATCAAGCCTTGAGAACGCCACGAAGCATATTTCGCCATCTCAAGGTTCATTTTTCCAAGAGGGTCTAAGGATTCTTCTAGGGTTTTCTTTACCTCTTTTTCAAGATCGGCTCGTTTTTTAAACAAGTCATCAATCTGCTTTCCAGCTTCCTCAAGTTGTTTATCTTGAGAAATAAGAATCTCATTCTGTTGAACAATCTTTCTATATTCAGCAACTTGGCTTTTTGATGCACCTAAACGCTGAAATTGCAAAACCTTCATCTCGGTTTCGCCATTGATCAACTTATTCAGTTCATCTTTTGCTTTTTGCAGAGCATCAATGACTTCTTTGTTTGGCAATGCTGGCAAATCTTCTTTTTTGGCAGCGGCCTGAGATGCGCCTTTATCTTGCTCTTTTCTTAAATCAGCAAGTTGAGCCTTTAACCGATTAAGTTCCTCAATTTTTTTACCTAAATCCATCGTCAACAAATGACGATTGCCCATCATCTGAGTTGATTTTGCGCCTTGCTCGATCTCTTTTTGCAAAGCAGCGATTTTCAGTCTTAGGTCATCAACAGCGGAAATACCTAGCGCACCAGAAACACCTTCTCCACGCATGATCGCAAAGAAAGCATTTGCCCATTCAAGAATTGGTGATCCTGAAGATGCAATGAATCTTTGCAACCCCTGACCCATTCTTGTAATGTTGTCATTGAATGTTTCAGCTTGTTTTGCAAAATCAGCACCAATTGATGCACCAAATTGCTTTAATCCTTCACTTCCCTGATTCAAGAAAGGAATCAAATCTGCGCCAGACTTCCCAAACAATGCCATCGCATATTGGGTTTTTGTTGCGCCATCAGAAGCCCTAGAAAAACGATCTGCAATGTCTGCAAGAACAGAATCAGTTGATCGAATATTGCCATTGGCATCTTTAACCGCAATGCCAAGTCCAGCAAACGCATCGATCTGTTCCCTGGAACCAGAAACAGCCTCGGCAATGCTCTTATTCAGCTTTGCAAGCGATGATCCGAGTTGCTCCTGGCTTACCCCTGCAAGATCAGCAGAATTCGCCAATGCGCTCAATGTATCAACAGCAATGCCTGTTTTTTGAGCCAGTTTATTTAGGGAGTCAGCAGCATCAATCGTGTTCTTGATGAATGCTGTTGCACCAATAGCAGCAAATGCCGCAGTCAACCCACCAACCGCTGAAGTAACGCTTGAAGTGGCAGATTTCAGACCGCCGAGGCTTCTCTGAACAGATGAAAAAGCTGATCCAGTTTTATCGGAGGCTGTGATCGCAATGTTTACGTCTCTAGTTGCCACTTCTTTGCTCCGATTTCATCTCAAAGTATCTTTGCCACCCGATGAACTCCTCAATTGTCATTTCTTCTATTTCTCCAACTGTCTTATGCAGTTTTTCAGCCAAAGAATAAATGAAAAACAACTCAGGAGTCTCAGTTAGTTTTTTCGGATGCCCTCCACATCCACCCGCATGATTTCTTGCGAGATTCGCTCAAGGACATTCGCATCAACATTCATTCTCAGAAGTGGCTTGTCCTCAATCGTGAACAAGTGCTCACCTTTTGAATCAAGACACTTCAGAACGATCAACTCAACAAGCGCATCAATTTCGCTTCCAGTTCGCGCCGCCACTTGCAACCTTGTTTTGTCCTTCAGCGTGAAAGGCTCAACATAGATCACAAGTGGCTTGCCCTCATCATCTGCCCATTCAGGCACTTCAAAGGTTTTGACACTCAGCGATTTGAAATGGGCAACAGCCCTTTGAATCGCCTTAGTCATTAGGCAGCGGTAGATTTGCTCAAAGCACCAGTGCCTTGAACGCCAATCGATGCCATCACCATTCCGTCAAACGAACCAGTGATTGCAATGCTCGTCACAATCGCAGTTCCTGAGTAGTAGGTGTCACCAGTGGTTGCACCTTCAGGATATACATTCAGCGTGACAGATGCGCCAATGGTCAATGCGCCTTGACCAGTGGTGTCGGTTTCGTCCCAGTGAACATCCAGAGAGCCACTGAAGCTGGTCAAAGAAGATTGATAAGTGCGAGCAGAATCGCCCATCACGGTATCCTCAATCGTGTCGGCAGTCTCAGTCAGCGAATAGCTTTTGACTTCTGCAACAGCGTTTGAACCAACTTTGATAACGCCTTCTGAACCCTTGTGATTTGCCATGTTTTTCCCCTTTAAGGATGTAAAGATTTTATGGGATTAACCCACAGATTCCAAATCGTTCTCTTTGGCTGTGTAGAACACGCTCAAAGTTAAACGCCCCACACCGACAACCTTCTCTCCCTCGCCAGAATAGTCTGCCTCAAAAGATGTAATGTCGATGCCCTTTGCCAAACCGCCAAGCGTCTGATGCGAATAAATCGCCTCCTCGACCTCAAGCGAAATTGCGTCTAGCGAATCATCAATGTTTGAATTCGCCATGACATAACTTTCAACCACCACCTCAAGTGTTCTCAATTGAGTCCTGGGTGGATTGATTGTTTCGTTGCTGATTTCCTCAGACCTTGTGTAAATACAAAGCCCAGGCAATTTACCTGTCTCAAGAGGATAAATCCGAGTCTTATAAACGCGAGTCGAGGTTGTTGCCAGACCAGTTAAGGCAGTAACAACCGCATCCCTGATCTGTTTTCTTAAATGACTCACTGTTTCTCCAATGAAATCAATGTGATGCCAGTTCCATCATCCTGCACAACTCTGCTTTTGTAAGTAGTGCCAGAGATAACAAATGTGTCACCTTCTGTGCAATTGACGACATCAGAGGTTCTGCAAGTGAGCCTCGGTTGCTGAATCGCAAATCCAACATCACCACCAGCATCAACTTCAACATATTGATTGTCAAAGATGGCAGTGATTGTGGCTGCTTGACCACCTTGGACTGTGTAGGTCACAGACTGCCCAAAGTCTGCAAGCATGATCAAACGATCTGCATCAGATTCAACTGGCATCGCCTTCTTCCTCAATCACATTTTTGCGAGGTCTGCCCCTGCGACTGACTTTTTGCTCACTGGACACAAGCCCAATTGAACGATCAAGATTTTCTGATTCATGGAAAGGAACGCATCGTCCAATAGCCATGAGATTTCGAGATTCGTCATCGCTCAATTCGACCACATCACCACAGACTTTCTTGCCTTGGGATGTCATTGTGTTTTTAATGATTTGATATTTCATGCGTAGAAATGGGGGGTGATTAGCCCCCCATGTTCAATTAAACGCCATCGTTGTTGAAGGCGAAGGAAACAGCATTGCGAACAGCAACATCGATAGATTGCATTGCAACCACACGAACAGTGCCAGCAGTGCTGCCAGTGTAAGGATCAACCAGAATGTCCAAACCGCCAAACATACCGATGATCAGATCAGCAAAATTGCCGAAATACAGATCGCCAGAGGTCACTTGGTTAGACACGATTGCCTTGTAACCGTTGATGGTTCCATCAGGATCGACAACAAAGATCGCTTGGTTAGTAGCCTTGGCAGTGGTCTTCAGTGCGCCATACATCGATGCGGGAAGGATGTAAGCCAGATTACCACGCAGGGCATTGTCCTCGGCAACCGCAGTCTCCATTGCAACCACTTCAGCCCAGGTTGGGTTAGCGGCAGCAAAGTCGGTGGGGTTGTTGATGCCAGAGGTGTTCTTGATGCCAGTGGGTTGACCAGAGGAACCAGAACCTGCCAAAGCACCAAGATCAAGAGTCGTAGCAATCGAATCGCTCAAATCTTGACGAACCAATGCTTCAATCGAAGGATTTGCACCCATCATCATGTTGCGACTGATGTCGGTATATGCACCAGCAGTCTTGGGAGACAGCGTAATGCTAGTCGTGGTCATTTCGCTCTCGGAAGCTGCGTTACCTTCAGTAAACCAACCAGCAGAAGATGCGGCAGATTTCTTAGGAATCTTCACAGTGCCAGTCAGACCAGTGAGCATCGTTGCACCTGCTTGCATCACGCTAGAAGCGTTACGCAGAGCATCAATGAAATCACCAGGACGATAGTTCTGGGGAACCAGACCAGCATCGTCGGAGGTGTTCAAATCACGGCGACCCCAAGTGCGGAGGACTTCAGCAGGAACCAGAATGCCTTGGGCAGATTGACCATAAGCACGTTGAGCAGCCTCAGAACACTCAAGTTCAAAAGCGGCAGCACGTTGTGCAGCGCGGTCAGAGGGATTTGCCAAAGCATTGATGGCTCGGAGCAAAGAATAAGATTTTTCTTCTTTGCGGCTCATGCCAATGTCAGCGGCTTGCTGAACAGGGGCATCGTATGCGCCAGATTGAATGGCGACATTCACATCGTTAGACATTTCAGTTTTCCTTTCGATAGCCTCGGATCGGACTTCTGTCACCACCTCGGCAGGGGTTTCGGTAATTTGCGGTTCATCATTTCGCTGTTCGTCAACAGTCTCAGTCAAAACCACTTGAGGCGTTTCCACCTCGGCTTCAGAGGCGATTTCTTCCATCGAGCGACCAACACCAACCGTGACATCGGCAGGAATCGAAACAATCGAGGCTTCCATCGGTTGCCAACTCGTAGCGCGGAAAGAGCGACCATCAGCAGACTTGACCATTTTCTTGATCGAGTAGCCGATGGACACATTCCCACGAATGTTGTCGGCAACATCTCCATAAACCTCTGAAGCAAGTGCGCTCTTACCAAAACGCACATTGGCTCGTAACTTACGAGCCTCCGCATCGAGGTTAACGGATTCAATAACACCAATCTGCTTTTCAGGATCGTGATCAAGCAAGAGTGGTGCGCGACCTGAGTTAAGGAAACTCAGATCAATGGCTTCTGGCGAATGAACAAGAATCTCATCGCCAAACGAACGAGAAACAGGAGTCTCAGACGAAATGCTCATCTGAACCCTGCGCTCATCCTTCAATTCAACTTCCATCGCATCTGCTCGAGTGAATTTTGATTCACCCTTGCGCTCTGGAATATCAATAGGTTCGTCCATAACAATTTCCTCACTTTGTGTCAATTGTAGATTTCCATCATTGATTTCTGCAACACGCTCAGTCGCTTCTTCAAACAAGATCGGTTCAAAGTCATGGGCAGATAGCCAGTCCTTTGCTTCAGATGGAGTGAATCTTTCTTTGTCAAATCGGATTGCCTGAATTTCAGTCACCCCGTCTTTGATTCCATAAATAAAGTCAATGCCAGCACCACCCGCATCGTTTTCTCTGGCGAATGAGTCATATTGAGCAGGGTCTTTGAGTCGAGCAGCGTGTTCGTTTGGATAAGGACGAGCATCACCATTGATCGGCTGAATCTTTGTTAATGTGCTGAATTTATGCCCGACAAGAGTCTCAGTTGGCTTTCCATCGGTATAAATCCGAATCAAAGCAGCAGGGTCTTCAGGAGTGGCCTGAATGCTGAATTGAGAATCTGGAATCCCAAGAGTTCCCTCGCGCATGATGTGTTCAATTCGACCTCTAGCCCTACCTCCAGAACTGCCCCAAGAAACAAAATCTCCCTCGCTCAGTTCATCAGGTCTTGCTCGCATTGCTCGATCTCCTTGAATCTTTGCCCATTCACGATCTGCCCAAGACTTACCAGCATCACCACCCCATAAAGCCCACGCAATCCTCCCATTTGAAGGATAACCATCTTCCCCAGGTCGGAAACCTTGAGCATCCTTGTCAACCTCATGACGAGCGAAATAAGAAACCATGCGCCCAATCGTGTCATCGCTCAAATCAGCACCATTCACGATGTCTCGCGCTCTGGCGATTCCAACCTCAGTGCCACCTCGCCCAAATTCGCGCCTCCAATCAAGGCCACGCTGGGCTTCTTCTTTCATGGCTTCATTGGGTGTCGGCATCTGATCCACCTTCAACTTCTGCCTGAACAGGCATCTTTGCGCCAAATGGCTCAAAAGCCAATTTCACACCATAAGCCGCAGCCATTTCTTTCTCTGCCTGAATCTGGTCGAAAGTCTCCTCAACATCTCGACCATACTGATTCGCAACATCCTGAAGGCTCAGAATGCCGTTGTTGATGCCAATGACTGCTGCATTCATCTCTTTGAGAGGATCAACCCAATTGAATCCTCTAGCCCTAAAAACAGTCGCATCAGCAAATTTGTCAAACCGACTCGCTGGAATGTTGATCGTTCCGTTCTCCATGATCTTCATCAGGAATTCACGGAACACAGGCTCGACAAAATGTTGAATCAGGAAGTCTTGAACGACCTTCCATTGATCACGATCCTCAAGCGCACCCTGACGAATCGATGAATATGAAACGCCCTCAAGGTCATTTGCAAGCGAGGTGTAAGACACACCAAGACCAGAGGCAATGCCTCGCAGAACAGCCTTCTCAAAGTCGGCAAATGCACTCGTTGGATGCGTAGGATCAAACTGTGTGAAGTTCACACCATCTGGGAGTTGGTGGAATGTCCCAGGTTCGGCTTCCATGATCGGCACTTTGTCCTGCATATCATCAGCTTGAAATCCATCACCACCTGGGCTTGTGAAGAAACCCATTTTTGAAGCACCGACACGGGCGGCAACAAGTTCTGCCTCTCGATAACCATGAAGCATCTTCAAGCTGGCAATCGCAGGAGCCATCCAAGGCGCACCACGGGTTTGCATTGCCCTCTCTGGCAAGAAGCAATGAATCATCTTGTCAGCAGGAATTCGGTTGTATGTCCTGCCCATCCATTGAGATTGATTGTCGCCAGGATGTGATGTAAACAAGTGATATGCAACAGGTCGATTGAATTGGTCAAGTTCAACACCCATTCGGATGCGATGACCGTTTGGCAATCTCATGTTGTATTCTTCATCAAGCAAATCAGACTCGATGAATTCAAGAGCAAAGCCAAAATCGTTGGGATACTTCACCAAACGAACAAGCACTTCACCATCACGGATCAGAGTCTCAACAAACAAGCGTTGTGCATCAACCCATGACATCCTGCCATCGACAGTGCAAGTGCCAATTCGACCCCACTTTTTCCATGCGTTCTCAATGATCGAATTGCCGACAACATCCATTGAGCCATTGTCGTTACGGGCTTTCACTTGGAGCGTTACCCCACGATCACCAACCACATTCGCTTTGCTTAGATTGATGAATCTGCGAGCGTATTCGTTATTTCTACTCAAGTCCCTGCATCGGTTTCGCAAAGTCTTCAGCGCACCACGAATTTCCTCGTCAGCAGATTGTGAACTCGCAATGAAATCAGAGAAAAGCCGACCAGTGGCTGCTCCAGCATAAGTTCGTTTTTTCAGAGGTTTTTTGCGTTTGAAAATGTCAAGGATTCCCATCAAAACCTCACCTGAATGGTCGATCCAGTAGCTTGACCTCTACGGATTCGTTCGTCAATTTCCTCTTTACGAACTTCTGCCTTGTAGTAGTCTCGCGCTTGGATCAATTCTTGAAAATTTAGCTTTGTAAGTGATCTGCCAGCAATCGAGTAGTTTGCAACATCTGAATCTGCTTTGCCTGAAAGCAATGATTCAATCTTTGCGACCATGATTTCGGCATGAGTGCGAGGATCAGTTCCGTTGATATCTAGATCAACGATTGCATCAAAATATCCTCGGTCAACAACGATTCTGTTGCTACTTGAATTCTGGACAATCTCAAGTTGCCAGTGGTATTGACCAGCAGTAAATCCTGCACTTGTTGCACTTGTGACAGTGAACAAATAGTCTCCATCGCTGTTAGTCCCTGTAATTTGAACTTCACTTGATCCACCACCAGTGATTCGCGCAACATAGGTTGCCGTGTAGGAAGCTGGAGGGTAGTCAATGCTTAGATCGGTGCGCTTCCATTGGATGTAGTCACCAACAACAATTTTTTCAGGCTCAGTAGTTGGCGCATTGGCAGCGTCAAAAAGGTTAGCCATTAGAACCCCTTAGACAATTTGCGCGAATTCTAACGCCACCGATTCACAAATGACGAATTCTTCTGGTTTTGCACTATTGGCTTTTGTTTCTTGACTTCAGTTTCTGCCGATTTCCGCAATACAATAGTCCTCGCCATGTTGCTCAAGTTCACATTCAACAAAGCCAGAGCAGCCATTGCATAAACACGAACATCAAGTGCTTCGTTTCGAGGTCTTGTTTTAACAAACTCTTGCCTTGCAAATCCCTTGTGGTATCGAGTCGCAATCTTTTCCGCGGTCAACTGCCTGAAATACTCATCATCCCTGTCCATTGGGAAGTGACAATATCCAGCCCCAGGTTCAGTGATTCTTAACCTGCTGAATAACAAATGCTTGGCAGTATCCACGCCAACAGGAAAGAGTTTCACCTTCCCAATGTTGTTCTTTGATGGTTTTCCAATGATCGGCTTTCCATCCCCACCAACACCTTTGATCGCAAATACACGCTTGCCCTCTCTCGCGGATGCGTACTTGTAAACGGCTTGAGTGTTGTGGCCTCCTGAGTCAATGCAGGAAGCACGAACAATCATGTCATTGCCAGATTCATGCTCAAAAGTCTGAAACAAAAACTGGTCAAGTTCAGCCCAGACAGACGGAGCAGATGGGTCACCATGAATCGTTCGGTAGGCAATAGACCAACTTTCCTCATCCTTTCCCCATCCGACAATTTCCGCTTCAAGTCGGTCATCTTGAACATCAACACCAGCAGTCAGAATCAAAACATCCTCTGGAATAACCTCCCACTCCTCTCGCCTATCCATAAGTGAGTGTTCACTAACTTGCTCACCCTGCTCCTCCCATGTTTCTCCAAGATATGTGTTAATCCAAACGCGCAAAGTTGCAGGTTGTTTTTTAGCCTCTAAAAAGTCACGAACACCATCTGCAATTGGTGTCCACGGAGAATAAAGCGCGGATAAATGAAATCCAGCAATTCCTGTGAATGGCGCAGTGGCTATCCATTCGCCAGACTTAATTGCGCGTAATCGATCCGATTCATCCCACAATGTTCCGCAATCATCGCATGAATACTTTGCAGTCTCAGGTTTGTTTTCTTCCCATTTCACATTTGCCCATTTCATAACCTGCGAATGATCACAGTGAGGGCATTTAACGAAAAATTTTCTTTGGTCAGATTCTTCAAAAGCCATTTCAATCCTGCTCGCCCCCTTGTTTGTTGGCGTTGAAACCATTGCAATCTTCCGATTCCAAAAAGTTGCAGAACGCTTTTTCCCTAGTGAGATTGGATCGCCTTCAGAACCCGCTGATACAGGATACCGATCAACTTCATCAAACAATACGACACGAATTGGGCGAGAAGCCAAACTAGCAGGACTGTTAGCCCCGCAAGCAGTAATGTGACCTCCAGGGAAAATCTTATGCAGCGTAGTGTTACCAGAATCCCTAGCGCGAGGGTCTTTAACAAGCTGAGAAAGAGAAGGGGTATCGCGCAACATAGGAGCCAAACGATCTTTGCTCCATGTTTGAGCCATGTCCAAGGTAGGTTGAACGACAAGAATTGGTGATGGGTCTTGTTCAATGAAATACCCCACAATGTTATTAAGAATCTCAGTCTTGCCACATTGAGCAGATGACATAACCACAACTTCACGCACCGTTGGATCATTGAATGAATCCATGATGCCGCGCTGATACTCTGCCCTCGCAGTCACCCATGACCCAGGTTCAGCAGATGCCTCTGGAGACAAACGCCGAAACCTATCTGACCATTCGCTGATTTTTAAATCAGGAGGTGGCTTCAGGCTCTGAAAGACTCTCGTCAGGATTGTCTTCAGAGTCGGATGACCTGATAGGGTTAGTGACATGGATTTCGATGTTTTCAAGTTCAGTCAATGCCTCAAATATATGCTCTTTTAAAACAGCCTTCACTTCAGATAAAGATTCAGCAGCGAATATCTCTGGCGATGCTTTTGTCGGCAAGGAAAGCATTTTTGCTCTCATGTTTGAAGTCGCCTCAAGCCATGCAACCTCAATGTCATCCGCAGGGATAAGCCTCTCCTCCATCTGGGCTTTTTCCATCTCCATGATGTCGGCTTTTGCCCTGGTCAACCTCATTCTGTGTGTCGTGTAATCATCTTCTGGCAAATCTTTCTTGAGATTTCCCATTCGTAAATACTGAATGTAGGCACGAACAACTGGGACAAGTTCATATCGACCACGCTCATGCTTTGGAATGATTCCTTCTCGAACAAGCTGATTTACACGCTGCGGCGTTAAATCCAACAGCTTGCAAATCGTATCAATTGGAACTGTCGTTGCCATTTAACAACTCCGCTTTTTTGCCTGTGAAATCTTCCCATCGTTTGACAATCACATCGCAGAATTTAGGGTCGAATTCCATAATGAAGGCTTGGATACCATTTTTCTCAGCGGCAATCAATGTGCTGCCTGAGCCGCCGAAATAATCGGCAATGGTATTTGCAGACAATTTGAATCTTTTGATAATCCATTCCATCAATGCAACAGGCTTTTGTGTTGGATGGACACGATTTGTCTTTTCTGATGCTTTGGTGAATTGGCGAACAACGCTTCTGAAATTTGCCCAAGCAAGTTCACAATCTGTTTGGTCGCTTTGTCCGTTGTCTTTATCCCAAACAAGCCAACATTCACTGTCCGGCAATGCTGAACAATAGTAATTTGCACCCCACCAAATATGCTTTGCATCGGGATATAGCCCATAAATTAAATTAAAAGCATCTTTTGCTACATCAGGAGTGTCATCGCCAAGAATATCGGTTTTATAATTCTTTTTTAATACTGATGATTTACTTACAGCATTCATTCCATACGGAGGATCGGTATGGATTAAGTCTGGATATGTTCCCTGCATAAGTTTTTCAACATCATCAATGAATGTTGAATTTCCACACATCAGACGATGTTTGCCCAATTGGTAAATGTCACCAAGTTTGGTTTTTGGTTCTTCAGGAATCGGTGGGACTTCATCTTCATCCGTTAGCCCTTCCACTTCCTCGACAATAGCTCCCATGATATTGGCAAGTTCATCATCCTCAAAGCCAAGCAATGAAATGTCGAAATCTTGTTCTTGCAAATCCTTTATTTCTAATGCAAGAAGTTCATCATCCCAACCAGCATTCAGAGCCAATTTATTGTCAGCAATGACATAAGCTCTTTTTTGGGATTCGGTCAGATAATCAAGACGGATGCAAGGCACTGATTCAAGTTTTAATCTTTGAGCAGCCATAACCCGACCATGACCCGCAATAATCTGGTTCTCTTTGTCAATCAGCACAGGGTTTGTGAAGCCAAACTCTTTGATTGAACCCGCAATTTGCCCGACCTG
>JACCEB010627410.1_pt1 | contig 17552 bp, 17 predicted proteins | sample 7454761 | NCBI WGS metagenome assembly JACCEB01 (sample SAMN15323454, study PRJNA562643) | freshwater metagenome | isolation source: river surface water | place: USA:Blue River Watershed | collected 2017-08-18 | reverse complement strand
GCTTAACAACTAATACTTTTTCAACAAAATCTAAACTTGCTACTGCTTCATCGACAGCATTCTTAAGGCCAAAGGCAGAACCTTTTCGATAACCCCCATCAGCTGTAATAACTATTGTTGCTTTGGCATCTTCAATCCGACTACGAAGTGCTTCACTTGAGAATCCACCGAATACAACTGAATGTGCTGCCCCAATTCGCGCACATGCCAACATCGCAATTATTGCTTGCGGAATCATCGGCATGTAAACAGCAACTCGATCACCTGACTTAACGCCAAGTTCGGTTAAGCCATTAGCTGCCTGGCAAACACGATCTTTTAACTGGGCATAAGTAATTACTTCACTGTCACCAGGTTCGCCTTCAAAATAGAAAGCAACCCGATCTCCATTGCCCATTTCAACATGGCGATCAACACAATTAACCGCAACGTTTAGCTTTCCGCCAACAAACCATTTAGCAACCGGAGCGTCAGACCAATCTAAAGTTTGTGACCATTTGGTATCCCAATCGAGGCGATGCGCTTGGTTATCCCAGAATTCAAGTGGGTTATTTCTAGATTGATCGTAAATTTCGGCCTGAGCATTAGCCTGCGCGGTGAACTGGCTACTTGGCGAAAAAATTCTGGTTTCGGTAGCCAAAATTTCTAAAGCATCATTGCTCACAAATGATTCCTTTAATTGATCAACAATCAATGCTTGCGTGTATTTAAATGTTCGTCAATAGCACTATTCGATTGGAATACATTTACCAGTGTCTGTGCTCTCGGTAAGTGATTGTCCAAGCGTCAATGCGCGCTGTAATTCTTCAACTGTTAAGGCGTAGCCGATATTTGATTCAGCAGCAGAGGCGGCAAAAATCACACCACTTACCTGCCCTAAGTCATTAATTAATGCTGCGCCAGAGTCACCTTGTTTAACGTCCGCTTTAAGAACATAAAGTTCGCGGGTAACTTGACCCGTTCCATAAATGTTGGAATCGATTGATTTAGCAATTTCACTAACACGCGCAGGAATCAAAGTTAGTGAGCCACCACCTGGGAAACCTGCAACGACTCCCATTTCACTTCGCTTCAATTCATCGCCAACTTTTAACGCAGGTGCGGTTAATTTAGTTGTTTTGATAAGGGCAATATCGACGTTTGGATCAAAGTAGGTAATTGTTCCTGTTACTGATTTACCTTTACCGCCAACACGAACCTTTGTTGTAGTAATTCCAGCAACCACGTGCGCATTTGTGACAACTAAATTATCTGCGATGACAAATCCGCTTCCAGACATTCTTACGTTGCACTCTTCAGAAATACTTTCAATTCGAACTACAGATGCCAATGCATTTGCAATATTTTCATTTTCTAAAATGACTGGATCTGGAGGTGCAACTTCTGGACCAATAATCGCATCAACAGCAACTTGTGGAAGTTGAGAATCGATTACAAAAGCTTTGACTTTATCTAAATATTCACGAAGCTCATCTGGCGCTACTTCATCAAGTTTTGTAATTACCGTTGATTCATTTATTTGATCATTGATTGAAGTATTTGGAAGCGCTACCAAATAACCACTAATTAGCCAAACAACCAAACTAACGGTTAGAAATGAAAATCCCGAACCAGCAAATTTATTGACAAATTTAAGTGGGCCTCGAATAAAGATCTTTTGAATAAATGCACCTACAACAAAACCAAAGATGCTACCCATGGCAATGCCAGCAATAAAAACAAGTGTTGCGATTGTTATTCGTTTTGTGTCTATCCCGGTTGATGCGCCATAGCCAACTTGTAGCGCGGTGTTTGCAATCAAAATGCCTAAGCCAACACCCAGAATTGATGTGAATCCCATAATGAAACCGCGGCGCCAACCGCTATACAAACTAAATATCCCAAAGATGATCAGTATGTAGTCAAGGTTTGTCAGGCTATTTAACATTTTTAATATTCAAGATTTATTTCGTGACGGATGGATTTATCCCATTCTTGCGCAAGACCTGCAATTTCTATTAATGCTGAGACTACGCCTCCAGTGAAACCCCAAACAACCATTTCATTTACTTTAAATGCTGGCCCAATAAATCCTGATCTACCTTTCACAGTCACTCGGTTTTCAGGTTTAACTAATTCCTTAATTGGGATTCGATGGACATTAGCAACTTCATTGGTATCAATTTGTGTTAATTCGTGCGGCTCTTCCCACCACGCAACAATCGGAGTTACTGCGACCTGTGATGGTGGAAGCCAAAGCTGTGGCAGAGATGTAATTACTTTAACCGTGTTTGGATCTAACCCAATTTCTTCTTTTGCTTCACGAAGTGCGGTTGCAATCAAATCATCGTCTTGTTCTTCAACATGTCCACCTGGAAATGCAGGTTGACCTGGATGATCAAAAAGATGCGCAGCGCGTTCGATAATTAAAATGTCTGCGTCATCATCATTTGGAGCAAACAAAATTAATACTGCAGCTGTGCGCTCATAGTTTGGTGGAACCTCAAAGTGTGAAAAGGTTTCCCTAGTTGCGCTAACCAGAGCATTTTCAAAATCAGCAAACCAAGCGGGCTTATTCATTGGAATCACCAAGTTTTAATAGCTTTGTTGCAGCTTCTTTATCCGTTGGGCCTTCACCAAATGATGGACATATTTTTGCTAAGGGGCAAGCACCGCATGCAGGCTTACGTGAATGACAAATCCGACGACCAAAGAAAATTAATCGATGATTTAACATCGTCCAATCTTTTGGATCAAACAATTCCATAATGTCGAATTCGACTTTTACTGGATCGGTATTTGTCGTCCAGCCAAGTCGTCTTGCGATTCGCCCAACATGTGTATCCACCGTGATTCCGGGTACGCCAAAGGCATTGCCTAAAACTACGTTTGCGGTTTTACGGCCAACGCCAGGAAGCTTCACCAGAGATTCCATGTCACCTGGGACTTTGCCATTGTGTTTCTCAAGAATTTCTGCAGCCAAGCCATGAATTGATGTGGCTTTATTTCTATAAAAACCGGTTGATTTAATTGCCTCTTCTAAATCGGCTCTTGGCGCGCTAGCTAATTTTTCAACCGTTGGATATTTCTTAAATAGTGCTGGAGTTACCTGATTAACTCTTTTATCAGTGCACTGCGCACTTAATACTGTTGCAACTAATAGCTGAAGTGGATTTTGGAAATCTAATTCGCACTTTGCATCAGGAAAAACTTCGCCCAAGATCCCGTTTATTTTGCGGGCTCTTTTAATAAGTGCAGTGCGTGATTCAGTCACTTAACTAGCCTAAATCGTTAATGTGGCTGTTAAGAAACCCTATTTTGCACGCTTACTTAGTCGATCTAAATCTAAAAGTTCAACAGATCTGGTTTCTAAACGAATCCATCCGCGGCTAGCGAAATCCGCAAGTGCTTTATTAACTGTTTCACGTGACGCGCCAACAAGTTGAGCTAGTTCTTCTTGAGTTAAATCATGGTGCACAGATAAACCAGTTCCAGATTTGGAACCGAACTTTTCGCCAAGTTCAAGAAGTGCTTTAGCAACACGGCCTGGAACATCAGCGAAAACTAAATCAGACATCGTTTCACTTGTGCGACGAAGGCGATGCGCAAGAGCTTGTAATAAAGCTTGGGCAACTTCTGGTCGATCTTGTAACCAAGGTTTTAAATCGCTATGACCTAAACCTAGAATTTCTGAATCAGTAACAGCGATTGCGGTTGATGTGCGAGGACCTGGATCAAAAAGTGAAAGTTCACCGAACATGTCGCCAGGACCTAGAACCATAAATACTGACTCACGTCCATCACCTGATGCGTGACTTAATTTAACTTTTCCAGATTTAACTAAATAAAGTCGATCGCCAGTCTGGCCTTCTTGAAATAAAGTCTGGCCTTTTTTAAGTTCTTGCAGCAACATCGACTTGCGAAGTGAGGTGGCAGCTTCATCATCTAAGGCTTTGAAAAGGGGCGCTTCTCTTAAATTCTCATCCATGTCATACGCCCCTTCCCTATAAACCTAAAACTGACTAGTTCTTAACTTCGACTACTACTTCAACTTCAACTGGAGCGTTTAGCGGAAGTTCGGCAACGCCAACAGCTGAACGTGCGTGAACGCCAGCATCCCCAAATGCAAGTGCGAATAATTCACTTGCGCCATTTACTACTGGTGGAACAGCAACGAAGCCTGGTGCTGCAGCAACGAAACCAACAACTTTAACTACACGAACAACTTTGTCTAGGTCACCAATTACTGACTTGATTGCAGCAAGCGCGTTTAGCGCACACTGCTGAGCACACTTGTTTGCAGTTTCTGGATCCACTTCTGCACCTACATGGCCAGCAGCAATTAGTTGACCAGCAACGCTTGGAAGTTGACCTGATGTGAATACAAGATTTCCGCTTTTAACGGCTGGAATGTAAGCAGCGACTGGGACTGCAACTTCTGGAAGAGTTAAACCTTTTTCGGCTAAACGACTTTCAACTGCACTCATTATTTATTCCTAATTCTTTGGTCTCTTGAAATAAGCAACTAAATTTTCAGCATTCATTCCAGGGATTACGGCAACTAATTCCCAGCCGTCTTCACCGAAATTATCAAGGATTGCTTTTGTGTTATGAACTAACAGCGGCGCAGTTAGATATTCCCATTTAGTCATATTTAGACTCTACGGCAAAAGTAATTGCAAATAAAAATTGGCGTTAAGCGCCAGTTACAAACGCCACTGGATCAAGGCGTTCATAGTCAGTGCGAGCAGACATTAATAGTTCTCGCCATGAAGTCACATTTGATCGACGACGAAGTAATGCGCGACGTTCACGTTCTGTCATGCCACCCCAGACGCCAAATTCAATTTCATTATCAAGAGCATCAGCTAAACATTCGGTGCGAACTGTGCAGCCAGCGCAAATGATTTTTACGCGATTTTGTGCAGCACCCTGAACGAACAAGATATCCGGATCAGTATTTTTACAAGCTGCATTGCGACTCCAGTCTGCATCCCACTTCACCCGAATACACTCCTAAGAAATGTCGTTGAAAATTCAAATTAAGTAATTTTCAAACTGTATTTGTGTTAACTATTTAGGTACGCGGTAGTTGGTGTCAATACTTTTTTTGCAACAATTTTGAGCAATATCTAATTCACAAATGCACTATTAACAACACTTTTCACCACAATTAACAAAGTTGTTATTTCTGGCAGACTTATTCCATGAGTTCATTAAAAGACCAGATTCAATCTGATTTAACCGATGCAATTAAAGGTAAAGATCAACTTCGTGCCGGCACACTTCGCATGGTGCTTGCCGCAATCACTAATGAAGAAGTATCTGGCAAAGAAGCAAAAACTCTAAATGATCAAGAATTAATGACAGTACTTAATCGTGAAGCCAAAAAACGCAAAGAAGCATCTGTTGCTTACGTTGATGCCAAGCGTCAAGATCTAGCCGATAAAGAAAATGCTGAACTTGCCGTAATTCAAAGTTATTTACCAGAAGCACTAAGCGCTGATGCGCTAGCAAAAATTATTTCTGATGCAGTTAACGAAGTTAAATCTTCTGGTCAGTCAGGACCATCTGCAATGGGTGCTGTGATGAAACTTGTAACACCGCAGGTAACCGGTCGCGCTGATGGCGGTCAGGTTGCAGCAGCTGTTAAAGCAGCGCTAGCAAATTAATAAATTTAATTAATCCTGACTAAACAAAATCAGGTAATACTTTTAATAAGCGTTCGAGTGCAGACTTTTCGCCAATTGAAATTCGCACACCTTCGCCGCTAAATGGTCTAACTGCAACAGCTTGAGTTGCGCACGCTGCAGTAAATTCATCAACTCGATCACCAAGTGGTAGCCACACAAAATTTGCTTGGCTTGGTGGAAGATTAAAACCCATTTCAGATAATTGCGATTCAAACCAAGTTCTTAGTTGAACTAATTCTTCAACCCGAACAAATAATTCATCTTCGAATTCAAGTGATGCAACTGCTGCCACTTGAGCGATGTTTGAAACACCAAAAGGCACAGCAGTTTTTCGCACGGCTTCGGCCACATGTTCTGGTCCAATAAAGAAGCCAACGCGAAGTGAAGCCAGGCCGTAAGCCTTTGAAAATGTGCGAAGAACGCCAACATTTGTGAATTCGCGTAAGAAATCTAATCCTTTGACTGACTTGTCATCACGATTAAATTCAACGTAAGCCTCATCGATAACAACCAAGATGTCTTTTGGAACTTTAGTTAAAAATGCTTTTAGCTCTTCGCGGTTAACCACTGATCCGGTTGGGTTATTTGGTGTGCAGATCAAGATAAGTCGAGTTTTTTCGGTGATGGCATTTAGCATCGCTGCTAGATCGTGTTCACCTGATTTAGTTATCGGAACTTCAACAGGTTTAGCACCAACTATTTTGGTGATGATTGGGTAAGCCTCAAATGAACGCCAAGCATAAATAACTTCATCGCCAGAGCCAGCCACTGCTTGCATGATTTGTTGGCAAACACCAACTGATCCAGTTCCGGTGGCAATCATTTCTGGGGCAACGTTAAATTTTTTGGCAAGTGCGTTAGTTAATTCAGTAACAAAAGGATCTGGGTAACGATTAATTTCTAAAGCAGCGTCAGCGATTGCTTTGAGCACACCTGGCAATGGCTGCGTTGGGTTTTCATTGCTGGAAAGCTTGTAAGGGTCAAGACCAGAAACGCCAGCAACTTTTTTACCTGCTTTATAAGTTGGCAGGTCAGTAATTGCTGGTCTTATCTTTGGCTCATCTGACACAACTCAAAGCCTATGGCTAAAGACTAAATAGTGACTAACTGACTAATTCGCGGATGGCTGCTTCAAAAAGTTCACCATGCTGGTCAACTTCAGATTCTTTGGTCGTAGGACACATCAATGCCATGTTGTGGAATGGGGTCATTAAAATTCCGCGATTACACATAAATAAATGCATAAATTCATCTAGTTCATCATCGCTAGCTTTTGCTGACGCGCTTCCATTAATAGGTGCTGGTTTAGCGAAGCGATACTCAGCGCGCGCACCAACCTGAGAAATACTCCATGGAACGTCATACTTTTCCAGAACTGCTTGAACTTGTCCGGTGTAGCGATCACAAAGTTTTTCCATTTTTTCAAAAGCATCTTCGGTTAAGACTTCACCTAATGTTGCTCGCATTGCAGCCATTGAAAGTGAATTCCCAGCAAGAGTTCCACCCACGCCACCGACATCAATAATGTCTGCCTCTGGATGGGCCTTAATTGCTGCAGCGACTTCATTAGTAATGCCATAAGCACCAGATGGAATACCAGCGCCAATTGATTTACCAATAATGAAAATGTCTGGCTTTAGATTGTCACGCTTAGTCATGCCGCCAAAACCAGCGGAGAAAGTGTGGGTCTCATCGATCATCAAAAGTGCGCCGTACTTAGTTGCAAGTTCCCGCAAGCCAGCCAAGAAACCAGGTTCTGGTAAAACGATGCCGATGTTAGTTAACGCAGGTTCAGTCAAAATTGCCGCAACGTCGCCATTTTTTAATTCACGTTCAACTGCAGATAAATCATTAAATTCAACAACTCTGGTTGTTTGATCAAGTGGAACAGGCGGGGCAACATTTCCTGGGCGTGCAGTTGCATTTCCATTTTGATCTGGAACAGCAAAAGCTTCATCAACTGATCCGTGGTAGCAGTAAGCAAAAACTAAAATCTTGCTTTTACCTGTTGCCAGGCGAGCAAGTCTGATTGCCCATCTATTCGCATCGGTTGCAGTCAAGGTGAATGACCACAGCGGCATGCCAAAACGTCTGGTTAATTCTTTGCCAACCCACTGCGCATCATCGGTTGGCAACATTGTGGTGATGCCACCATCATCCATAATTCGTTTAGCAATTGCTTTGCTGCTGGCATCTGGTGAGTGACCGGCCATTGCGCCAGTGTCACCGAGTGCGAAATCAATATAGGTATGGCCATCAACTGTGGTGATGGTGTTGCCATGCGCGGTCTCTAGATAAAGCGGAAAGCCACCTGACCATTTATTCATCCAAGTCATCGGTACGCCACCAAATAAATTGGTTGCTTCCTTATATAAAGCTAATGACTTTGGATTTCGTTCGATATAAGTTTTGCGTTCACGTTCAAGTAGTTGAACAAGTTTTGCGCGGTTAATCGCCGGCACGTTAACACCCCTTTGTGGATGTTTTCATTCTGGCACATAAAATTAAAAATAGAGATCATTGATATTGATCTTCTGCCCAATCCGAGAGGTAATAATGTCTACTTATAACATCACACCGTCTGCTGACGGAGTAAAAATTGAATTACTTGGCGTAGGTGAGACTAAGGACTCTTTGTTAGAAACTCTCGGCGGTTGTGCTGATGGATCTTGTGCTTGTTCTACCGATGAATATCAAAAAGTTGAAACTATGAATATTTCTTCAAGTGGCGACACCATCACCCTTGAAGTGACAACAAAACCCGGTGAAATTATTGATCCAGCTTGTATTAATGACTGTTTAGATTACGCGCAGGAAGAAGCTGCGAAACAGCTTTAAGAATTAGCCATATCAACAAAGCGACTGTAGTGGCCTTGGAATGCAGTAACCACAGTTGCGGTTGGACCGTTGCGGTGCTTAGCCAAAATGAAGTCAGCTTCACCGGCTCGTGGTGATTCACGGTCGTAAACATCTTCGCGGTGAAGCAAGATAACCATGTCAGCGTCTTGTTCAAGGGATCCAGATTCACGAAGGTCAGAAAGCATTGGGCGCTTATCCGTACGTTGTTCAGGGCCACGGTTTAACTGGCTGATTGCAACCACTGGAATTTCAAGTTCTTTTGCTAGCAACTTTAAGCTTCGTGAGAATTCAGAAACTTCAACCTGACGGCTTTCAACTTTGCGACCACTAGACATCAACTGCATGTAGTCAAGAACTAAAAGTTTTAGATCGTAACGCTGCTTTAAGCGACGAGCTTTTGCTCTAATTTCCATCATGGTTAAGTTCGGTGAATCATCAATAAAAAGTGGTGCGCTGCTAATTTGGCTACTCTTCATCGCTAAGCGCTGCCATTCAGCATCACTTAATGTTCCGGCGCGCATGTTGCCTAGTGAAACTTGAGCTTCAGCTGACAGCATGCGCATCGCAATTTCGTTTCGGCTCATTTCAAGTGAAAAGATCACAGAAGCCATGTTGTTCTTAATGCTTGCAGCTCTTGCTAAATCCAAACCTAAAGTTGATTTACCGATCGCAGGACGTGCTGCCAAAATAACAAGTTGTCCTGGGTGCAGACCGTGAGTTACTTCATCAAGACCAGCAAACCCAGTTGGCACACCAGCTTTAGCGCCGCCATTACCTTCGATTGCTTCAAGTTCGTTCAGGGTTAACGGAATGATGTCGTTAATCGGTGCGTAGTCTTCAGAGGTTCGACGAGAAGTAACGTCATAAACTTCGGCTTGCGCTTTATCAACTAGCAAATCAACTTCAGCATCACCGGCATAACCCATTTGAGTAATGCGCGTGCCAGCTTCAACTAAGCGACGAAGGATTGCACGTTCAGTGACGATGCGTGAGTAGTACGCAGCATTAGCTGCAGTTGGCACACTTGCCACAAGTGTGTGCAGGTAAGCGGCGCCACCAACATTTGCAAGTGATCCAGTTTTAGATAAATAGTTTGAAACGGTGATTGCATCTGCTGGTTCACCGCGACCATAAATATCTAAAATCGCACCATAGATTGTTGCGTGTGCTGGTTTGTAGAAATCAACTTCGCGAAGTGATTCAACAACATCAGCAATTGCATCTTTACTAAGTAACATCGCGCCAAGAACAGATTGTTCTGCAACAAGATCTTGAGGCGGAACAATCGTTCCGTCCTCGTGATAGTTGCGCGGAATTTCCGCTACGCTCATGGCACTTTCCTTAATCGAAATAAGTTTTTGTGGCATAAGTGCTAAAAAGCACTATTAACCCGAGTATGACTTTATGTTCCTTGGCTGACAGTCTCAATGAGTCCTGTGGATAACTGTGTGGACAAAGTGTTGAAAAGCCTGTGTTTACAGCGTTTCTTACTGGGGATATCTTGTGGGGTCAGCACCGCAAAATCTCGAAAAGTGTTTATTTATCAGGCAAATTTAACCACAAACATTGTGGGTAAAAATTAGTTGGCAACCAATATTCCATCTTGTTTATCAGTTAAATGCTTGCGCATCTTTAGTCCCAATAGTCCCCCGGCTAACTGTCCAGCAACTAATAGACCGATCCATTCGTAAGTTAACCCGTGTTGCAACATCACACCTGAAATCGCTGGGCCAATTGCCGCTGCTGTTACCCAAACTAGGGAATCAGCTGAGTTATAACGGCCTCTTAGGTGCTCTGGTGCCATGTCGTTGGTGATTGATGAACCGATCGTTGACCAAACCATTTCACCAATTGCAAATACACCCACACCAATTACAGCGCCAAGGAGAGCTTTTTCGATACTTACGCCAAAACCAATAATTGCCCAACTAATTGCCCAGATAGTTCCAATTACCGCAATTGATTTTGTTCGGCTTTTTCCATGCAGACGGTTGATTACAAAAATCTGTCCCAGCACGATCACACCAGTGTTAACTGCCCAGATTGGACCAAGTTTATTTACGTTAAGGCCGCCGTATTCAGTTAACAGTGGTGGTAGACCGGCATCAAGTGCGGAGTAACCACAAGAAAGAAGCAAAAACTTAACACCTTGTATTTTCATAAACGGTTTGTCTTTAAGTAACTCTTTGAACCCTTCATCATCTCTGCGATGCTCTTCAGGAATTGGACCACCAGCTTGACGCAAAGTTATAACAATCGAAAAGAAAATTAAGTAAGAAAATGCATCGAGAATAAATAATCTTGTGAAACTTTCCGGAACATTTATGTCAACGATTAATGAACTAATTAAACCGCCAAGGCCAAGGCCAAGGTTGAGCATCATGAAATGCATGCCAAACATTTTTTGACGGAATTCTTCAGAAACCATTCGAGCCATCATTGTGGTTTGTGGTGCCCAAATACCTGCAGCGCCAACCGTTACAAAGAACCCAACAAAATAAGCTGCGCTAGCACTTCGAACTAATGACCATGAAGCAACCGAAATCGCTTCAACCAAAATCGCAAACAGCATGACTTTGCGCGGACCATATTTATCGACCAAAGTTCCAAAAATTGGGCCAACTGCTAACCCAACTACTGCCATCCAGGAAAGCACCAGTGATGCAGTCGTTAGTGGAAGTTCAGCGATACGGTGCAGGTATACGACGATGACGGTAAGTGTTAATCCACCACCAAGAGAATTAAGAAGTGTGCCAAGCAAGAAACGCTTTGCCTGGGGCGTTAACTCGCTAAACATAATTCCTGTTTCTATATTTATTCGTTTTTTAAGTTCTCTTGCTCAAATTAGAAAGGGACAGATTTCTCTGCCCCACTTATTTTTAATTTCTTACTTTCGTAATTAATTAAGTGGAGAATAGGGGACTCGAACCCCTAACCCCTGCCTTGCAAAGGCAGTGCTCTACCAATTGAGCTAATTCCCCGAAGTTTTCACTTTAGAAGTGAAAATCTCGTTAGACCAAGATACTAACTTGTGGCCTGAGTCCACAATTCTTGCTCAGCCTTGCTTGCTTCTACTTGTTGGTAGACCACATATCCCGCAAGGGCTAATAGCGCTAGCGATAGCAACTTCTTCATGTTCTAACCTCCTTTATAGAAATGCGTGGGCCTAGATGGACTTGAACCATCGACCTCTTCCTTATCAGGGAAGCGCTCTAACCAAGCTGAGCTATAGGCCCGTTTTTTCGGCCGTTGACCGAGTTATGAGATTACCGCAATTGCCTAAATCCCACAAAAATTGCTGTTATTCATCACTTTCAGCAGATTCGAGTGCTTCTGCTGGTTCAGCAATTTTCAAACTTTCCAACTTCTTCAAAGTCGCTGCAGACGAACTAGCCACTGCTACAACTTCTTCATCGTCTTCAACCTTCATGAATGAAACACCCATGGTGTCCCTGCCAGCTGCGCGGATTTCAGAAACTTTAGTTCTGATCACAACGCCATTGCTGGCAACAGCAAATATTTCATCTTCGGCTTCACAAACAAGTGCTCCAGCTAGGCCACCGCGTTTTTCAGATAGACGCATTGCGCGAACACCTTGAGTGCCACGACCCTTAGCGTTCCATTCGTTCATCGCGGTGCGCTTAGCAAAACCACCATCTGTGATTGTGACAACGAATGCTTCTGGGTAAGCAACGTGCATGCTTAGCAAATGATCTTCTTTGTTCTTGAAACGAATTCCAATCACGCCAGTTGCACTTCGTCCCATTGGGCGCAAAGTGTCATCACTTGCATTGAAGCGAACTGAGTTACCAAGTTTTGAAACAAGTAATAGATCGTCATCATCAGAAATCAATTGCGCTGACACAACTGCATCATCATCTTTTAGATTGATCGCGATCAAACCAGTACTGCGAGTTGAATCGTATTCAGCAAGTTTGGTTTTCTTAACCACGCCATTCTTAGTTGCTAGAACTAAATATGGTGCTTGCTCATAATCGCGAAGATCAAGTACTTGGGCGACAAATTCTTCTTGGCCAAGTGAAAGCAAATTGGCTACGTGTTGACCACGTGCATCGCGACCGGCTTCAACAAGTTCGTGTGCTTTCACACGGAATACTCGACCCTTGTTGGTGAAGAACAGAATCCAGTGATGTGTTGTGGTAACAAATAAATGTGTAACAACATCATCTTGTTTAAGAGCTGCGCCTTTAACACCGCGGCCACCACGTTTTTGGGCGCGGTATAGCGCAGCCTTAGTGCGCTTCACGTAACCATTTTGGGTAAGTGTTACCACGATTGGTTCTTCAGCAATTAAGTCTTCAGTTGTGATGTTGTCATCTTCGGCGGCAACGATTTTAGTCTTGCGATCATCGCCAAAGCGATTTACTAGTTCTTCAAGTTCTTCACTGACGATCTTGTATTGGCGCTTAACGCTCTTCAAGATGTCTTTGTAGTCAGCAATTTCAGCCATCAACTTGTCGTGTTGTGTTTGAAGTTCGTTGCGTTCAAGAGCAGCAAGTTTGCGAAGTTGCATATCAAGAATTGCTTGGGCTTGAATTTCATCGATTGTTAATAGCTTCATCAAGCCGGCTTGGGCAGCAGAAGCAGATTCAGATGCGCGAATTAATTTGATTACAGCATCAATTGCTTCGATGGCCTTCAAAAGGCCGATCAAAATGTGAACGCGTTCTTCAGCAATTCTTAGGCGGTATGCAGTTCGGCGAGCAATTACTTCAATCTGGTGATCGATCCAGTTGGTCACAAAAGCATCCAGAGAAAGTGTTCGTGGAACACCATCAACTAGAGCCAGCATGTTGGCACCGAAATTGTCTTGAAGCTGGGTGTATTTAAAGAGGTTGTTTAAGACAACCTTTGGCACAGCATCTTTCTTAAGAACCACAACGATGCGCATACCGGTGCGGGAACTTGATTCATCGATCAAGTCAGCGATGCCATTGATCTTGCCGGTATCAACAAGTTCAGCAATACGTTCCATCAAGTTATCTGGATTAACTTGGTAAGGAAGTTGAGTAATAACAATTACTGCTCGGCCGCGCTTATCTTCAGTGATTTCAGTGACTGCGCGCATGGTGATGGAGCCACGGCCAGTGCGATAAGCATCTTTAATTCCATTGCGTCCAACGATTAATCCGCCAGTTGGGAAATCTGGCCCAGTGATTCGTTCAGTTAGGGCTTCAAGCAATTCTTCGCGAGTTGCATCTGGATGTTCCAGTGCCCACTGCACGCCACTTGCAACTTCTTTTAGGTTGTGTGGCGGAATGTTGGTTGCCATACCAACAGCGATACCTGATGAACCATTAACTAAAAGATTTGGGAAGCGGCTTGGCAGAACTGTTGGTTCTAAATTTTTACCGTCATAGTTTGGAACAAAATCAACGGTCTCTTGATCAATGTCGCGAACCATTTCCATGGCAAGTGGTGCCATGCGACATTCGGTGTAACGAGAAGCTGCAGCGGAGTCATTACCTGGTGAACCAAAGTTTCCTTGGCCTTGCACAAGTGGGTAACGAAGTGTCCAGCTTTGAGTCAAGCGAACTAAAGTGTCATAAATTGCCGAGTCGCCGTGTGGGTGATACTGACCCATAACTTCACCGACAACGCGAGCACTCTTACTAAATGCTTTATCCGGCCGGTAGCCACCGTCATACATCGCATAAATCACGCGGCGGTGTACTGGCTTTAAACCATCACGAACTTCAGGCAATGCGCGAGAAACAATAACGCTCATCGCATAGTTGATATAAGACCTTTGCATCTCAACATTAAGGTCAACCATTTCGATTTGATCAATGGTTTCTTCAACCGGTTGCTCGGTTACTTTAACTGCCTTTTTAGGTGTTTTTGGTTCGTCTTTTTTTGCCATTAAATATCCAAGAACCTAACGTCAGCGGCATTGCGCTGAATAAACGAACGACGGCTTTCCACGTCTTCACCCATCAAAGTTGAAAAGAGTGCGTCAGCCTGAGCAGCGTCGTCAACTGTAATTTGCAATAGAACACGGCGCTCAGGATCCATAGTGGTTTCCCAAAGCTCTTCAGCGTTCATTTCGCCAAGACCTTTGTAGCGCTGAATGTCTTCTTGGCGAAGTTTCTTTCCAGCAGCAAGACCTGCTTCAACAACTGCGTCTCGTTCACGATCGCTGTATGCATATTCAGGTGCTTCACGTGACCACTTGATTTTGTAAAGCGGTGGTTGAGCTAAATAAACATAGCCTCCATCAACAAGTGGTTTCATGTATCGGAATAAGAAAGTTAAAAGCAAAGTGCGAATGTGTTGACCGTCAACGTCAGCATCAGCCATCAAAACTAATTTGTGGTAACGAAGTTTGTTGATATCAAAATCATCTTGAATACCGGTACCGAATGCAGAAATGATTGCCTGCACTTCAGTATTTTGTAATACGCGATCTAAACGAGTTTTTTCAACATTAAGAATTTTTCCGCGGATCGGCAGAATTGCTTGCGTGCGCGGGTCGCGACCTTGACCAGCACTTCCACCAGCTGAGTCACCTTCAACAATAAATACTTCGCACTCACTTGGTTCATTACTTGAACAGTCTTTTAATTTTCCAGGTAGACCACTTGAACCAAGTAAACCTTTTCGGTTACGTGCAAGGTCGCGTGCTTTACGTGCAGCCATGCGAGCTGTTGCTGCTTGCACAGATTTGCGCGCAATGTCTTTGCCTTCACTTGGGTTCTTTGCAAACCATTCAGCAAGCTGCTCGTTAACAATTTTTTGAACGAAAGTTTTAGCTTCGGTGTTACCAAGTTTGGTTTTAGTCTGACCCTCGAATTGTGGTTCGCGAAGTTTGACTGAAACGATTGCAGCTAGACCTTCGCGGACATCGTCACCACTTAGGTTTGGATCTTTTTCTTTAAGGATGCTCCACTCGCGAGCGTACTTATTTACAAGGGAGGTAAGGGCGGTACGGAAACCTTCCTCGTGCGTTCCACCTTCGATGGTGTTAATGGTGTTAGCGAAGGTATAGACCGATTCGGTATAGGTGCTATTCCACTGCATCGCCACTTCAAGGCTTAATCCACGCTTTGAATCTTCAGCCGCAAAATGGATCACACTTGAATGGATCGGTTGTTTGCGGGCATTGATGTGTGAAACGAAATCTGAAATACCGCCGTCATACTTATAGGTAATTGACTTTGGACCAGTTTCTTTGGTTTCACCTTCAACATCATCTTCGATAACTTTCACGCCAGCGCGTTCATCAGTTAAGCGAATTGTTAAACCGCGATTTAAGAAAGCCATTTCTTGGAAGCGGCGTGAAAGAGTTTCAAAGTCATAAACAGTTGTTTCAAAAATGTCGCCATCGGCCCAGAAAGTTACTGATGTTCCAGTCTCTTCGGTCTTGGCACCTTTCTTAAGTGGTGCAACTGGTACGCCATGTTTGTATGACTGAGTGTGAATCGCACCATCAGTTCGAACAACTACGTCAACTTTTTTCGAAAGTGCGTTAACAACAGAGACACCAACACCGTGCAGACCACCTGATACTGCGTAACCGCCACCGCCAAACTTTCCACCAGCGTGCAAAACAGTTAAAACAACTTCAACAGCTGGCTTTCCTTCAGATGCAACGATGCCAACTGGGATACCGCGACCATTATCAACAACCCGAACAGCGCCATCAGCAAGTAATGTGACATCAATTTCGTTGCAGTAACCAGCTAAAGCTTCGTCAACAGAGTTGTCGACAACTTCATAAACCATGTGATGAAGACCGCGTTCACCGGTTGATCCGATGTACATACCTGGGCGTTTTCGTACGGCATCCAGGCCTTCAAGTACCTGAATGGCGCTTGCGTCATATGACACTAAAAAGGCCTTCCATTTGAGCCCGATTTTGCCCAAAATAGGCATAGAAATAAGGCTTTTTTGCGGTTTTTATAGTGCTCTTATTCTACCTGTTTTGGGTCTCTAAAGACACCTGAGATGGGCTAAAAATGACTACCCGTAGGTGTCTCTTGGACCCCTTCCAGGGACACTTCTTAGGCCATGTTTCCATGATGGTGCCGCCGGTCCGAGCACCTTAATTTCACTTAATCGGCCAGTGCCGATCTGTTCTTCGAGCTTTTTTTCAAGGGTTGGCAAAAGTAACTTCAATTGGGTGGCCCAAGCGGTCGAATCGGCTCTTAAAACCAGTGTTCCATCCTGCCCACTTGCATTTAATTGAAACTCTTCGATCGAAATATGGTCAGAAATTTCATCCCCGACGATTTGTTGCCAATTGGCTCGAAGTTTTCCGGTGGCAAGTTGAAGATCCCAGCCTTTATTCAAAATTAAGTTATCGATTAATCCAGCAATTTTTGCAGGGTCGCGCTCATCGGGACCAGAACCACTTCTTTGCTCATCAACAAAAGTTTGGCTTTGTTGTAATTTAACAATTTTTGCACCGGTTTTAACTCGAGCTCTTGAAAGAAGTGAGCGCAAGAATTCTTGTTGGTCTGCAGTTAACACGATTTAGTTATCCTCTAACAAAATTTGTTCGCCCGCTAGTCCTTCTGGCAAATCTTCCACCACAGCGGCAGTGATTAATGTTTGTTCAACATTTGTTAATGCGCTAAGCAATCTAAGCCGGCGACGCTGATCAAGTTCAGCAAACACATCATCCAAAATTAAAATTGGATCGTCATCGCGTTCGCGCAAAACATTAAATGTTGCTAAACGCATAGCAAGAGCGATACTCCATGACTGGCCGTGTGATGCATAGCCTTTCGCTGGCATACCGCTTAATAAAATTTCTAATTCGTCTCGATGTGGTCCAACTAAAGTTAACCCTCGTTCGATTTCATCTTTGTGACGATCTACTAAAGCTAATTTAAGTTGGTCAGCAATGTTATTTTTTTCAATTATTGATTTTGAAACGTATTGAACATCAAGTGGTTCGTGATCACCACTCATTGTTGAACCATGTTCGGTGATGTATGGCAAAAGTTTTTCGAGTGAGATAAATCGTTGTTCGATTATTTGCGTGCCGTAATTAAT
>JACCEB011656305.1_pt1 | contig 17554 bp, 16 predicted proteins | sample 7454761 | NCBI WGS metagenome assembly JACCEB01 (sample SAMN15323454, study PRJNA562643) | freshwater metagenome | isolation source: river surface water | place: USA:Blue River Watershed | collected 2017-08-18 | reverse complement strand
CAGCCGCTCTTTTCACTTTGATTTGATCAAAATTCCAGATGAAGTGATTGATGTCATTTAACTGTTTTAAGAAATCTTCTTTACGAACAATCAGCTGCTCTCTATAGCGACTTGCTTCAAATGTTCTGAGTGCAAGAACCTTAAAGTAGAAATTAAGAACTGTTCCTCTTTTAAAATACTCCGTTGTGGAAAAACAGGGAGCAAGACTTTCAACATACATCGTAAAATGAGAATCTTCGATATTCCTCACAAAAGCTTTACAATAGTCCCTATTTTCTTTGAGGTTAAGTTTAAATAAAACGAGATCACCAGCTCGAAAAAACTTTGTATTGTTATTTTCAACCTTAATTTTCATCACACGAGAGTCATCATCCTTATCAGTGACTCTCCCCGAGAAACGCTCATAATCCACATTGGGATCAATCACACCTCTATTATCTGGGCCAACCACTCCTTCAGAGGGCAAATTCGGAACGAGCACCACTCCAAAGAGGGGCGAGAAAGTTAAAAAAAAGATGAGGCAAAAGTGGCCAAATGTTCTCATGCTTTTTATTATCATTCAGAAAAGAGAGAAACTCAAAAACTAAGTTTTATAGCTGACTAATACAGGAGACTTTATGGAATTTTTTATCGACACCGGAGACATTAACGAAATTAAAACTGCCTACACTTGGGGCTTTGTTGATGGAGTCACAACTAATCCAAGTTTAGTTGCGAAAACAGGAAAAAACCAAAAAGAACTTATTAAAGAAATCGCCGAAATCGTTGATGGGCCAATTTCTGCTGAAGTGATCTCCCTTGAAGCGAAAGGCATGATCCAAGAAGGCGAGGAGCTTGCTAAAATTCATAAAAACGTTGTGATCAAACTTCCCATGACAAAAGATGGAATGATTGCTTGTAAGCATTTCTCTAAACAAGGGATTAAAACAAATGTCACTCTCATTTTCTCAGCGAACCAGGCACTTCTTGCAGCGAAAAATGGGGCAACCTATGTCTCCCCTTTCGTTGGACGCCTCGATGACGTGGGACAAACGGGAATGGATCTCATTCAAGAAATTAGAGTTATTTTTAATAACTATGGCTTTGAAACGAAGATTCTTGCGGCCTCTTTACGGCACTCAACCCACGTGAAAGATTGTGCCATGGTGGGAGCGGATACAGCGACCCTTCCCTTTAAAGTTATTGAGGGTTTATTCAATCACCCTCTAACTAAAAATGGTTTAGATCAATTTCTCGCTGACCACGCAAAATCACAGAAATAAAACTCACGAATAATCTTATTTTTGCTCCTGGAGGTCCGATAAGTCTTTAAGACAATCGGATCTTCGGAGCAACATGAAATTAGTCCTCTTGGCCCTCAATCTTCTTCTCCTTTCGGCCTGTAATCCGGCGAATACGACGTCTGCAGACCTAACGAGTGCCAATATTAATAAATCTGCTCCTTATCTCTGGACCTCAACGGCGTTCCCAAGAAATTTTAAGATCTCTGATGACTTCTCTTCTGCCGAAGTGACTAACATTAAATCTGTCACCGGAGCATGGGAAACGGCGGTTGAGAATAAGAAAAATTTTTTTAATGATAACGAAAGAACCCCTGAAATCTCTTCACCTAATTTAGATCTCGATGCTATTGGAAACGATAACATCAATGGCATTTATAAGATCACAAGCTGGCCCTTGGAACTAAGCTCAGGTGCCCTCGCTGTAACTCAAATTTTTGGACGAAGGCTAAATGTCGGATCCACAAATGAATACGTTCGAATTGAGCACGCTGATATTCTTGTGAATGAAAATCTTTATGATTTCAGAACCGGTGACTCTGGATCCGGTGGCTCCTATGATTTTAGAACTGTTGTCCTTCATGAACTCGGTCACTTCCTCGGTTTATCCCACAAATACGGCAACACGGTGATGGTTCCAAGTATCACATCAGGGACAAATATCAGAGTTCCAACAAGTATTGACGCTGTCGATATGGCGGACAAATATTCCATCACACTTGGATCCGGTACGGCCCCGGCCGTTATGGCGGGGAAAAGAGTGGACTACACTGAAAAACCCGGTGATCAGGGTGAACCTATAAGAATGATTATTGAATTAATGAGTAATGGCGAGTGCGTGCATAGAGAAAATGGCGCCGTTACTGAGCGCCATTTTCCCAAGAAATTAAAGTAGTTTTTGAAGTTCTTCGAGCGATAGTTTCTTATGAATCTTAGAAGGACGAGTTGATTTTAAGTGAGAAAAATCATTTGATCCGTAAGTGTATTTTTTAAAATCACTATCCACAGAAACACCATAGAACTGATTCATCTCTTGAATGAACTCTTCCACGAATAACGGAGAGAACTTTCTGTTATCCACCATATGTCTCATAAAAGGTTTTAAGCCACCTTTGGTCTTAAGTTTCCCGTCAAGGTAACTCATAAAACGCTCACCAAAGGAATATGCGGCCGTATCTGTCGTTCTTGTATAATAAGGGTGATTGGACATCTTACTTGAACCAGAAAGAGTTGAAAGAGTTTGATAACCATCATCTCTCCAGCTAGCAAGGGCCTCATCTAACCATCCTGAATTTCCATTCGCCGGCATCACTCCGCGAGCAAAATACGAGTGAAACATCTCATGTCCAAGAGCACTGAGGCTAGTCATCGTGGCGCCACAATACTCCATCCCACCTTGGCCCGCATTGTAGACAATAAGCTCAGCGTGGGGCCAAGCACCGTAATCGCTCTCAAGTTCATGAAAAACATCCGTTGAGCGAGACTTCAACGTCTCAAGTGATGTGAGTCCACCAAGAATAGATTTCCCAAAATAAACAACGGCCGGAATTTCACGACCATCAATTGATTTTAAAGAAAACCTAAGTTCTGAAGTTGTGCCCTCTGGGACTGTGTGAAAAAAGATAGAGGATGCATTAAAGTGAGAAGGATAAGAAATCTTATAACTCGTTCTAGATCCCTTTCTTAATTCTTGAATTTTACCGTTTGTGTAGATCTTTTGTTTTGTAGAAACCCCTTCAAAGAAAAGATTAAAAGTCATTTTGACTTGATCATATTCTAAATTTGCCGGCATATAGCGCTCAAGAAAATTTCTCTCAGATAAGTCTGAGGTCCAGAATGCACTCTTCACTCCTCCCTCACGAAATTCAACGAGAGTTGAAAGAGGAACAGAAATAATCGCCGTATGCTCACCAGCGTCTGTGAATTTATTAATCACACGAAGAGTCGTCTCCTTTGAGGGAGTTCTTACTTCTAAGGACGTCACATCAAGTCCATCTAATTTCACAGAAAGCGGCGAAGCGACCGAATCAAAAATCGGAAGACCCGCTTCTGGAGAGTTAAATTTAATGGTTGCTACCACATTGGCGGACTTTGATTGAGCATTATAGGTAATTGCATAATCTGCGGTTTCAAAATCAACGAATACTGCTTTCCCAGCTCCTGTATCAAATGACTTAGGTCTATGGGAGAGATCATTTGACTGCGCGAAAACGACAGACAGGGAGAGTAGAAAAGATAACAAATACATCATAGTAAACCCCTTAGTAAGGAGTTATCGAATCAAAAAAGATTGGTATTGTCGAGAATTGTAAGACGATGAAAGTAAATTAAGACTTAAAAACTCTATGGACCACTACCTGATCCACTACCACTATCAGTACCATACCAGACGTTTCCACCTCCAGCGCCACCAATTAATCCAAAGCCAGAGTTAACTCCCCCACCACCAGTTGTAACGGGTTCACATTTCATACAAGTATATACAACAGTAACACTTGTATTTTCGCCCGAAGCACACCCCTTACAGCTAGGGTCAGGGGGAACAGGGTATGTCGTCCCACTAGCACTTGTAGCATAAGGTTCAAAATCTGGAGGGCAATTATTAGGAGTGGTTTCAAATTGACTGACAAAACTTGAGTTATGATAGCTTGAGGGAACTACAAATGAATTTGCGACGACACAATTCCCTACTCTTTTGCAATTGGCGCTAACATCCCCACCAATTGCGTCACAAGAATTTTTGAAAGTCTGATTTTCAAAACAGTCCATCACTTTATTAGTACTACTGTTAATGATTACTGGAACCTTAAAAGTATAAGTAAAAACTCTGTCACTCGCATTCAAGTCACTTTTTTTTAAGTTTGCTTTGGTTTTTAGACGCATGACAATTTCTAAATAAGTTTTGATACCCGGGTTACCTTTTACATATACGATGTTTTGTTTAGTATCACCAAATGTAACTGGCTTACTTGAAATTTCAGTTACGGTAAAATACTTAAACATTCTTCCAGCTGTCATAGGTAAAGTGGGATTACCCTCAACACCCGCTACCTTCCAACCTTTAAACTTAAGGTCCACTGTAGTGGAGTAATCATTTTGATCATTATTTAAATCTTTGCACGCCCTAGAACTATTTAAAAACCTTTCAAAGGAGCTTACGAATTCAGCCTTGACCAAATTCATATCCGCCCAATTTGCATCTTTTGAAGTATTATCAGTGAGGGTCATAAAAGCAACAGAAGCTACACCGACAAGACCAACGGCCATCATGATCTCAATAAGTGAAAAACCCTGATTCTTAATTTGGCGAAAAAAACTTTTCATACGTTGATGATAAAATAAGTCTTCAATAAGTCAAAATAAACTGCTGAATAAGCATTAAAAACAAACAATCGCCAAATTAAGTTGGCAGACTAGTTCCCAAAGATCATTTGAGAATTTTTCAGTAACATGTATCGATTCAAGCGACATGATAACCTTATAACCATCATTTTTATTCAGTGGATTTCTTCGTCCCATCAAAATCCACTACCGAATCCACTACCGAATCCACCACCGAATCCACCTCCTACTGTTGTACCTCCAGTTGTGCCACCAGTTGTAGCACCTGTTGTGCCACCAGTTGTACCACCGCCGCCAATAGGTAAACCGCAGCTAGCTAAGTAACCAAATCCTTCTGGACCAACTTCAGGAAGATTATTGAATTCATCAAAAGGATGAACATTAGGGGGTGGGTATTCAATAGGATTTGTAGGCTCAGTAAAATATTTACTGTTAGAAACTGGATAACAATCTGGTGGTAAAGTACTTGCAGTACTGCACCACTGGCAAATATTCAAATTACTTCCAACTTTGGTAGTTACGGTATAGGGAGCGGTACTACATGGGGCCGAAGTAACACCTGAACTACTTACCCTGCAGTACCTCTGTGGATGACATCTCATTTTTGGATCAGTAGCAGAAATATCATAGGCACCAAAAGCCGTCGTTGTACAAAAATAGGCCTCACCATTTGGTTCAAAACATGAATGTAAAATGGCCTGATTCGAAGTATTTACAGAATAATATAAAAAAATAGGTATCCTATAGTGCTTATTGTGTGGCTGACGCACGCCAACTCCGTCGTGATCAGGGATAATTAAAATATACCCCATAGCTGCGATCAAATCAGGCTGACTATTCAAATATTTTGGATCAAATCTTACTCCAGAGCGAACTCTTTCATTAACGACGAGTTTAATATCTTTAATGGATGTTCCCCCTTTAAGAAACCACTTATCAGCAGGATTAGATTCATTAGGCTTCCTAAGGATTTTAACGTTCATGGGTAGCTGAAGGTCAAGATCAATTGATGCCCCAATATCCTCTCCAACACCATTAAAAGCACTGTTAGAAGCATTGTTAATAACTCTGTTTTTCAATTGATCAGTGCAAGTTGTTCCAATATAGAGCTTAGTCCGAACAACTTCGACCAGGTTTTTGTATGAAACCACTCTAGCATCGTCGACAATTTTCTTCTTCGTATCAGCAGAACGATTCATTAAGAAATAAGCAATAGTCGAAATTGCTGCAACAGAAACAAGAGCAAGTACGATGGCAGAGCCTTTTTCTGAAGAGGAACATTTAAATATCATATTAGATTTCTTCATGGATTGATGATAAGAGAACTCTTTTATAAGTCAAAATAAACTACAGAATATGAAAGAAAAACAAACACTCGCCAAATTAAGTTGGCAGCATGATCATTTTTTTGCAACTGGAATTAGATTATGTACTGCATATTCGTTTGCAACGTACTCATGGAGACCAGAAACTGAGAAGTTATAAACCTTTTCATTAGCATAAATAGAATCAAGCGACATGATAACTTCATAACCATCTGTCTTAATTAATACATCCCCAACCCTCATCATACTTACGATAAGCCCAGGAGACTCTTTCATAGACTTTCCAGGCTCAAGAGATTTCCAACCATCTAAAGTCAAAAATGGGTGATTAGGGGTAAAGAAATAGGGGCCACCATTAATACTGTAAACTGGACCATTGTAGTTATATCTTACGAGCTCATCTGCAGTCACTTTATTGCCGCTTACATCGATAAGCTCATCACCTAATTTCACATCCTCAATTGCCTTTTTTGACCCATCAAACATACTGACCTCAGTTCCAGCGACAAAGCAGCCACCGCCACCGCCTCCGCCACCGCCACCACCACCACCACCGCCACCACCGCCTCCGCCTGTTGGGCCACCAGTTGTAACACCGGCAGAAGAAGGACATTTAACACAAGTATAAAAGCTAACTGTCACATCTGGGTATTTAGTTGCAGAGGACTTTTTACTCGTACCGGGTGCCGTATATTTATATGCGAACTGCCCAGTGAGCTTTTTTTCACCCCCTGAAGATCCACAATCTGCTGAATTAAAAACATCGTTTACATGAAGTGCGTCTGTTGGCTTAAATTGTCCATACGTATCAAAACTAGGATCAGTAAAACTACCTAAGATTTCGCAACTCTCTTTGAGCTTACATTTGCCCTCATCTGAATCATAAAAACCACCAATAGCAGCACAAGACCCCTCTAAGGATTGCTCAAGACGACATTTTAAGATTTTGCCAGAGGCATCAGTTAAAACGGGTACACTAAAAAAGAATTCCTCAAACCTATCCACGTTTCCAACAGGTGAAAGATTCTTGTTACCCGTGTAATTCTTAAGCTTAAGTTTAATATCCAACGTTTTTTGAATTGTGTTATTGGGTCCGATATGATTACCGCTCGTTCTAGCCGAGAGTTCACCAACTTCAAAATGTTTAAATTTTCTACCAGCAGCAAAAGCGAGGTTAGGAGCATCAACTCCAGCAATACTGATATTTAAACTTAAGGGAGACCAACTTGAATTGGTAAAAAGCCCTCCAATGGAATCACAAACCTGATTCGAAGAAATATATTGGTTAAGGGAATTTATTAAACTAATTTTTGTAGCATTAAAGTCAGATAACTTGGATTCTTTTAAGGAGTTCTGACTTAAGTTGATAGAGGCCACAACACCGATACCAAGTACACCGATGGCCATTAAAACTTCGACAAAAGAAAATCCGTTCTTTGACTTTAATAATTTCAAAATTTTCATACTTTATATACTATACTACTATTAAAAGTATTGAAAACTAGTTTTTGGTAAGTACAAGGAAACAGTGAAATGGTCCGCCCGTCTGCACCCAAAAAAAACTTGGCATTTGTCTTCTTAGCAGTTGGTATTATAGCTTTATATTTTTTTACCAAAACTCAAGAAGATGAAAGTCTTCCAAAAGAAGTAAAACTTAAATCGAGACAAAAAAATATCGTTAAGGATACTCCAAAAGAAGAGAGCTCGGGCGAAATCTCCACCCAGGGTAATGGGGATCCGTCTGAAGCAAGTCAGAACACGACTCAACGGCCAGAAAATACGACTATCGGGACAGAAACAATCAGAAAACCACAGGAAGTACTAGAAGATTTTAAAAAACTTACTCACTTAGATTTTTCTGCACCAGCTGGTTTTGACTTTCATGAACTTGATTTTGATAAAATTGCCGGGATTGCTTCTTTTGACGATAAATCTGCAGTGGCAATATTGGCTGCCCCCTTTAAGGCCAGCACTGATCAAGTCGTAAAATTTATTAAAGATTATAAATCCTCTCTCAGGTTCATGAATGGAAATGACTTTGTAGTTACAGGAGAGTTTCAAACTTTAGTACCTTCAAATAATTCAGGACTATCGAAAATTACATTGATACCTGGAAACAAAGTTGATGGCTCACAAGTTTATGCTGCCCTTACGGAAAGATTGGATGGTAAAGGGACTTATCTTTTCATATTAAAAACGCCAGGTGATCTTAATAGTGCTCGGCCAGAAATTGATAAATTTATTGAAACATTAAAGACGAAGAGATGAATTTATCAAAAGGGATATATTTATATCCATTTTCTTTCCTTTTGGCATTTTGTAGTCTCTCCTATGAATTAGTATTTGCTCATGTTCTCTCAGTTTGCCTTGGCGGTACTAAAAACCAATATCTTCTAACAATTTCTATTTTTACATTTGCTCTTGGTCTAGGCTCTCTCGTATTTGGAATGATTAAAAAAAAATTCAATTTAAAAAATATCTTTCTTTTTACTGAAGTTTTCTTAACCGCAATTGGTGCTACGGGGCCTTTTTTAATCACGTGGATATTGAGAGTGGGTGAGAATTCTTTTTTTAACGAGATTGTTTTAAAAATTTTAAGCTACTTTATCATTTTTCTTGTCGGATTTCTTTCTGGATTTGAACTACCATGTCTTTTTTCATACTCAGACAAAAATCAGGGAAAAACACTCGCTTTTGACTACATGGGAATGCTCGCGGCAAGTCTTTTTTTTCCTTTAGTGGGGCTTCCTGAACTAGGGACCGCTGCAACAGCATTAACAATTGCTAATCTAAATTTCGCCGGAATTATCATTATTCAACCGTTCGAGAGGAATGTTTTAAATATTTTATTTATTTTAATATCTATTGTTTTCGGAGGTTTAATTTTATTTTTTCGTGAAGAACTTAATCTGTTATTAACCTCTCTTTACCTCATAGGCGTGTAATTCATGATCACACTTATCGTTACATTCATAAGTTCATTTGCCACGATGGCGTACTCAATGATTGTTTCGAGCATGATCTCTGACTTCACAGGGGAGGAAATTTACTCACAATGCTTTAGTATCGGGCCTTACTTACTTGGAATGGGATTAGGAAGCTATTTTTTTGAAAGGCAAACATTAACAGAAACGACGAGGAAATTATGGGATCTAGAATACCTAAGTATCATCATACTCCCATTATATCCTATTATGTTTCAAATATTTATTTTTCTTTTAATTGGTTTTTTACCCATGGAAATGGGTCTTGATAATAAAAAAACAATTTCTCTCATACTTGGCTTTGGCTCTATATTGTCTTTTATCGCCGGCATTCTTGGGGGCGGCCAGTTACCATTAATTCTTAAAAGTCACATAAACAAATTTAAAATAGAAACTATTCTTGCAACAAACTATTTAGGTCCACTTATTGCTGGACCATTCATAATCATTTTTAGTCAATTTGAAATCAATTACTCAAACGTGGCTGGCTTTATTGGTCTAATTCAATTTTTAGGTCTTTTTTTTCTGCTCTTTAAATTAGATCACTTTAGAAAAATAAGACTTACCCTACTCCTTGCTCCACTTCTTTTATTAACAACCATTTCACAAAATTATCCCGAGGTTGAGAGGGTTACATCGAAAGCAAGTTATTTCTATCCCAAGCTCGAATTAAAAGATCTCTTCAAACTAAATGAAACCGTTTTTTTACTCGACTACATAGGGAATATTTCAAGGACAAGAAGTCCTTATCAAGTAATTGAAGTCGTAACTCTTAGACAAGACAAAAAGAATTCAGAAGAAGATATCTCAACTCTCTACTTAAACCGTAAGACACAATTTGGTAAAAATTCTTCCGCTGTCTATCACGAAACCATGCTCTATGGCACACTCAATTTGAATCGAGGGAAAATTGATAATATCCTTATCCTAGGTGGAGGTGACGGAATTCTGCTCGACATGATTCAAAAAGAGTTCCCAGAAGAAAACATTACCTTTGTTGAACTTGATGAAAAGATGATTCATTTCTCGAATTCAAATGACTTTTTACTCAGATTAAATAATGGTGTTTTTGAAAAACATAGAAAAAAAACAAATATTGTAATTGGTGACGCTATAACTTATTTAAGAAAAATTCAAAATAAAATAAAATTTGATTTGATATTTATCGACTTCCCTTTTCCAAACGGACATGAACTTTCAAAGCTTTATTCATTTGAATTTTATAGTCTCGTTAAAAATGTAACCAAAAAGGAGTCCTTGGTAACAATAGATTTACCTTTATTCTTTAACGATGACTCGAAACTTTTAAAGGAGTCAGCTAACATACTAGCAACAATTTCTAAAGTAGGTTTTACGAATCAACTCGGGTATGGCACTCATTCACCATTTGTAACTGTAACACGCGAAAAAATGAAATTAAATTTTAACTATGACTTACTTCCCAAAAATATTTCTTTAGCTACAAAAATTAATCTACTCCCCGTCACTGATAGTGAAACGCTTAAAAGACTCGATTTAACCAAAAGAGTAAATTCAATGTTCTGGCCAAAGAGATAAATATGAAACTTACAATAATTCTTTTCCTAATATGTACTTCATTTAAAACCTTTCCCGCAAATGAAAAATCAATTATCAAAAAAAACCATATCCAATTTGTTTTAAAAGAATACATACCATGGATAAACGATAAATTAAAATTCAACTTTAATACTTTAGGTAAAAGAGAAGCAGAACTAATCAAGAAAGCAATATCAAAAGTTGACAACTGGAAGACGCCAGAACATCAAGGTATGGACCAAGTCCTTTATGGAGTTAACATTGAGGAAGATAAAAAAGAAATTTATTTTAGAATTTATCTACATCGAGACTTAAGAAATGATCTAAATTTAAAACGTTTTAATTTGAAAAATGAACCTTTATTTATTGAAAAAGACAAAGATAACAAAATCTGCTTCTTAAGTAAGGTGAGTAAGAAAGATATTGCGAAAATGATTTTCATAAAAACGACAATTGATTTTGCTTTTTTTCACGAGTGCCAAAACAAAATGAATTTCTACTCAGCCTTTTCTTCCCAGGAAAAATCAATCAACTCGCAGAAAAGAGAAAAATTCAAAAGAATTGAACACATATTTTTTGACAAAGATGGTATTTTTAAAAAGATAGTTCAAGATAAATCAGAGCTCCCAATTGTCGGTTCTAAAACCAATAATCCATTTTTTCTCCATCATCATAAAAAAACACTCCTAGAAATAGACAAGTACTCAATAGATAAACAAAACGATGTGATGCTTTATGTACCATAAAGATCAAAGTAGAATTTTAGGAATAGATCTTCTTAAATTGCTTATCCTCCTAGCAATTTCAATTTTGCACGCCAATGAATTTATTTTTTTTACAGACGAATTTCCTTTTGGAATGAAATCACCTGTGTTTTATATGTTTTCATTCTATGCAAGAACTTTTGCAATTGGAGGACAGGCCCTCGTTGCTATTATTTTTTTTCTCTTTGGTTTTAAAGGAAAGGATAAATTATACTTTTTAAGAATGTCTCTCTTTTGTCTTTTTGGTCAAGGAGTTTTATTTTTTGGATTTAATTTATTAGAATGGGATATCTATACATTCCTTTTTTTTACATTACTCATTTTTTACCTAGCTAAATCGATCCATCAAATTAAAAATGGATCTTGGATCATAATCTCCCTCATTTTCTTACTCATACCAAACATGCTCTATATCAACCTGATCCCCTCGAGTAACCCACTTTCTCTTCTTGTTGGTACTTCAATACTTAGCCCATCAGGTCCCTGGCCATTATTTCCATGGTTTTTTCTTTGTCTGTTATTTTATCAAATAGGAATAAGAGTAAAAGCTAATCCAGGTTTATACTCGAACTGGTCCAAAACTGATTCTATCCTCTGGCCTATATTATTTATGATTTCCATCCCTCATCTCGGTCACTATTTCTTTTTACCCGTGGGAAAGCATTATTATCATTTTGCTTTTTATCAACATTCAATTAAATTTTTTGCTAATTTTATTCCTTACGTTTTTTTTATAAGAATTTCTCTTTTGAATAAAACTCAATCAATCCTTTCTAGGTTTAAAATTTCGTCTTTTATGACAAAAAGTTATTGGAATCGCTATCTCGCATTAACTTATATCATCTCTATCATTTACATCTATTTGGGGATGAAATTTCGTGAAGCATTTTATCTAAAACCCTGGATTTTTGACTTCTATGGTCTATCAATCATGCCTGTTTCTGAATTAGCTTCAAGATTCTTGATAGGAATAAGAAAAAAAATCCATTCCCTTCTCTCCCCCTAGTGTGTGTCAAAAGAAGAAGTGGGTACCAGGATATCATGGCCCAAAAAAGATGACCTACATCCATAGTTAGCCCGATTATTAAATGAAATACCAAACCTAGTGGGATTAGTAATTTTCTAAACCGAGTAAAAACAATAAAAATAAAAATTATCTCAAAAAAAACGGTAAAGTATGTTGAGAAGTAACTGACCATGGGGATCTTGAAAAAATGAGTCATAAAATTTTCTTTGGCCATGTAAGGCCAGCTTAGAATTTTACCAACGGAACTACCATTCAACCAATTTGGATCAGGGAGCTTTTTTAAACCTGCAAAGAAATAATAGAAAGAAAAATAGACAAGAAGCATCCAAAGAATAAAACGAATTTTACTCTTAGAAAGTACAGGAAAAATATCATGCCTCAATTTCACGGCCCAAATATTTTCAATGGGTAAAAAAAGTGTGATTATGAGCAACAAGTTAGATAAAGGCTGTGGCTCATGATTTATAAATGGATTCGCATGATGAAAACCAATGTGTAGTGGAAGCAATAAAACAAGTGACCATTTTGCGTAAATACCTATGGTAAAAGTATAGAGAAGAAATATCGTCGCAAAGAAACATCCATACATGAAATAATCAGTATAAAAAAAAGAAAACAAGAGGGACTTTGGATAATAATAAAAAGTATCAGGAGATATAAATCCAACAGGAAGATAGAAATCAGAAAAATTTGGAAGAAGGACAAATAAGTAGTAAATTAAAAGACATCCTCCATTTAAAATTCTTATCAAATCCAAAATTTCTAGTTCTGAATAATCTCTAAAAATAACAGACTTGAATTTTATTAATAATAGATTGATCATAAAATTTTTTTGAACGAATAAAAAAACCTGTTATTTTTTCTCCAATATTTTTCTGAATCGAATTGCACAAGTAATTTCTCCCCTCTGGAACAAACTTTCCATTTCCAACCAACTCAAAATATAAAATAATTGGAAGTTTATGATGATAAAGACCTAACTTATTTGCAGGGATAACTCTCTCTTCTCCACTTGTTAATGAGGCTATTAGCTCAGTATCAGATTCATAGATTGGAGTCTTTTTTTTGTCTATCATTAAAGACATATCTACAGTGAATGGAGTCATGTTCACGTCAACTCCCATTAACTGAAGGTACTTATATGAAAGGTCTCCCAAAATATTCTCAAATGGAAGACCTAGCGATAAGACGCAACATAGCAAAGAAAAAATAAAAATGACCCTAACCATACAAACCGAGCTCAATAAATAAACAATTTCAATTAATGTTTATTTTTAGGGGCAGAGGATTTCGCCTTTTGAAAATTCCTTTTCTTCTCAGCTTCTTTATCATTCATAATGGCTGTAAGCTTTTTACCTGTTTCTTCTAATTCTTCAATAAGTTTCTTCTTGATCTGCTCAGGAGACTTTAAAATTTTTCTAAAATCATTGAGCGCCGAGGTCTCTTCTTTGATGAGGAGTTGTCTCTTCTCAACTTCTTCTTTAGTCATCCGATATATGGCCATATCAGCAAGGTACTCAGCGTAGGTGAATTTTTGCTTCGTTAAGTAGTCGATATAATCCTTGCGGTTTGCTTTTTTCTCGGCAATGGCATAATGCTTTTCTTTAATAAATCTTATGATCTCATTATTTTTTGTAAGCCTATCTTCATAATCTTTAATAAGAAGCTCATAACGTTTTTTTGTCACAGCAAGTCTTTGGACTGTAAAGACCTCTAAGATTTCTTCAACTGTATGGAAAACTTTTACTCCCTTTTCAGTAATGAGAGTGTAGTTAGGTACGATGGAACTTACTGCTCCCATGACCTTTTCAACTTCTTCAAGTGGTGGCGTCTGACCACGTTTAAAAATGAGCTCGATGTTTATTACGTTATCAACTGAAGAATCGATATAGTCTTTTAAGAAGTCATTATCCATGTGCTTATTAAGATGACGATAGATCTTTTGAGCGTCGTAACCTTTAGGCAATTCAGTGATAAAAATCTTATCGCCTACTTGTTTAAAACTCATCTTAGTAATGATTCGACTTTTCTCATCAATTTCAACTTTTTCGGTATAGTAGCGGAAGTAAGGTTTAACCTTTTTAATCTTTCCAGTTTCAATAAACGAGATCATCGATTTAATAATATCGTCATGATTAAAACTAGGAATAACCGAAGAAAATCCGGTACCAATTCCTTCAGCTCCATTTAAAAGCATGATGGGAAGTTTAGGTAAAAGTCCTACTGGTTCCATTACCTTTTCATCATAATTCGGAACCATTTCTACTTGGTTCATATCATCAAACAGTAAAAGCTCAGCTACTTTACCAAGTTTACATTCAATATAACGGGCAGCGGCTGCCTGAGTTTCCATTCTCTCACCGAAATATCCCTTCTTATCAATAAGTGGATAATTATTGGAGAAAGTATAATCCTGGGCAAGATTCACAATAGATTGCTCAACTGAAGCTGGCCCATGTGGGTGAAGAGTGAGAACTAATCCAGTAAGGGAGCTTACTTTTATAAGACCTTTGTTTGAATTTTTCCAAAGTGTAAAAAGAATTCTTCTTTGGGACGGCTTTAAACCATCTTGAAGATATGGGATTGCTCGATCCATAAGAGTGTAGATCTGGTACGTTCTATACTCTTCTTTAACAAGCGCCTCTAAAGGGACTGCTGCCATGGAATGTAGGGCCTGATTTGAGTCTTTCATAATTATGCTCTTGCCTCACGTGCTGCTTTTTTCTTTTGTGCCTTAGCTCCGGCAATGACGTTTGTTAAATCAACATCAATTTCATCTGAATCAATAAGTAGATCTTTTCTAAGTTGAGACTCTTTACCAAAACAAGTTTCGAGCATGTTCTTTGAAGCTCCCATGTCTTTAACCGAGATTTTTGTAAAGTCTTTTCGATTTAAGACATGCTTAAAAGCTTCCTGGCTCATCTCACCAAGCCCCTTATTTCTCATGATCTCTTTAATTTTGACGTCTTTTCTATTTTTGAGTTTTTCAAGCTCCGGCTCTGATTCACAGTAAATTGTTCCTTTATCAGTAATAACCTCAAATAAAGGTGCCTTAGCGATTTGAATCATCCCCATCTCGAACATCTCAGGCCAGAAAGTAAAAAAGAAATTGGTTAATAGAGTATTGATGTGGCCACCATCAACATCGGAGTCCGCCAAGAAAACAATTTTTGAATATCTTAGTTCAGCTGGATCAGCTTTTTGTCCAATCGCAAGTCCGATAGAACTCATAATATCGGCAAACTCTTGGTTCTCAAGAACTTCTTTAATAGAAGCTTGGGAAACGTTCATTGGTTTACCCTTAAGAGCAATTCCACCTTGATAAAGCTTATCCCTTGCAGAACGCAATCCACCGATGGCTGAGTCACCTTCACAAATAAAAAGAGCGCACTTTGTTCTATCTTTTCTTTCATTAGCATCCAGAAGCTTTTCAACTCTTTGCTTTTTACCTTTTTTTGCCAATTTGGAAGCATCTTTCAGATCCATCAAGCGCTGACGGGATTTTGCTCTTTCCATGATATGATCTAGAAGCTCTTGGTTTTTACGCATAAACTTTGCCATACCATCACTCATAAATGTCTCAAGAGCTTTTTCTAGTAGAGCATCTCGAACCAGCTTTCTTTTCGTTTGAGATTCAAAACGAGGATTTGGCATCACAATTCCAATAACAAAAGTCATTCCCGCGAGCACATCATTATCAACAAGAGTGAGCTTATCTTTCTTGGCGGTACGCTCAAGTTTTTCTTTAATGGTATTGATATAGAGACGCTTAATCCGGTCATGATGGAAACCACCATCATAAGTAGGTGTAGAATTCACGAAAGAAATCATTCTTTCTTTATCATCAGATCTTTTATCAAATGTTAATGAAACATGGACATCAAACTTAGCCTTTACTTTGGCGCCTTTGATGTTTGTTGTCTCATATGTATAGGACTCATCCCCTATCAATTGGGCAGAATTTGCATCAATTCTTTGGGCCAGCTCAAACAAACCTTTCTTATAAAGATACTTCTCTTCATTAAAATAGAAAGTTAATCCTGGATTGTTATAAGCTAGATCAATTATTCTTTTTCTAAGAAGCTCTCTATCAACAATTTGATTCTTGTATACTTCTTTAGCTAGTGTAAGTTCGACCTTAACACCAGATGGTCCTTTAAAAGGCTTCTCTTTGGTCTTTTTGATTTGAAGAGCACCATCTAGAAATTCATAGGTTTGTTCTTTTTTAGAGTTGTAGTGCCTTACGGTTGCTTTAAAGACATCTGATGTCAAACAAGTTGCAGAAGCTCCAAGTCCGTTTTGTCCAAGAGTTCTATAAAGAAATCCTTTCTCATCAACCTCTTCGTCTTTAAATTTTGAGCCAGTCCTAAACTCAGTATAAACGTCTTTGATCTTCGCAAGTGGAAAACCAATTCCATTATCTTGAACTGTAACAACCTTGTTATCAGTTGAGAGGTTCACATGAATTTCTGAAACATGGCCACGGTAGAATTCATCAATACAATTATCAAGAATTTCCTCGATTGCTTTAGATTTCGCCTGATGGAAATTAACTTTTTTAAACTCTAAGGAATCCTTGGTGTAAATGTAGGTATCAAGCTCTTCAATATCATTACTTCCGAAAACGAGAGTCACACGGTTTCTGCAATGCCAACGTTGGTCTTTGCTTTCAATGATAGCTTCTTTGACCTTTGCGCTGCGGCGCTTAACTTCTTCGACGGCCATAGTCAAAAGCTCCTTTAAATTTGCTTACTGGAAAATCAATAGGATAAGATTAAGATCATCCAGAACAATAGGTCAACCAATGAGATATCGTTTTTTACTAATTTCACTGAGTTTTTTATTTGTCTTTGGGGTTTTTGCCCAAAACAAAATCAATCTACCAGTAAGCTATGGTCAGTTATTTTCCCAGAAGCTTAAACCTTTTTTCACTCCTTCTGAAGGAGAAAGAGAAGATTTATTAAAAGGTGAAGTCATATCAACAGGTAAAGTCCATTCTCCAACTAAAAAAGAACAACAAATGTTTTTGTTTGTTGCCGGAGTTCATCCTAGGAATTGCACGAGAGCGATGAGAAAACTCTCCCTTTATGAAAATTACAAAAACTACATGGATTTCATAAAATCAAGCCAATACGATGAGAATGCTCAGAAATTTTCTTTCACAATAGACCACACCCTCCTTCCCTTTCCCATGATTGTCAGGTTTAAAATTCCAAGAATTACGAAAGAGGGAACATACCCCTTTGTTTTTGAAGATGGTTTTTTAAAAGACCTT
>JACCEB010918697.1_pt1 | contig 17569 bp, 18 predicted proteins | sample 7454761 | NCBI WGS metagenome assembly JACCEB01 (sample SAMN15323454, study PRJNA562643) | freshwater metagenome | isolation source: river surface water | place: USA:Blue River Watershed | collected 2017-08-18 | reverse complement strand
TTTTTTTACTTCTCAATTTTTTTTTACTTTTACCTTTTTTTATTTTTACTTAAAATTTTTATTTTTTTTCCACCTTTGAAAAGGTGGAGCCAAACCTTACGTAATGATTTTGAAAAATGGCGCCTATTTAATGGCAGCAATAATATAAATTTTTATTTTGGAAAAAATTGACTCTACTTTATAATATTGACGAATGTAAATTATAATCGTTCAAATAAATTGCCAAATGAGTGACGCATTATATTACACTATATGCGATGTATTTGGTTATATAATTGCCTGTATTACAAGCTATTATATAACAATTTATTTGTATGATAAATATTATACAGAAAACGACTATGAAAGTAGAGAAATGTATATTATATATTATTTAAAAAATTGATATTAAGTGGTCTATTATTACTCGTAATTATGGTATTAACGATATGAGTGAAATAAATAACACAAACTACAACCTACAAATTTTAAACCCATTATTAGATAATGATACTATTGAAATATTAAAACCGAATAGTGTACTTAAACCAGAAGAAAAGGCTTCAATTTTAGAAGAAGAAAAACTAAAAATTATGAAGGAAATTGAAATAAAAACCGAAAATAAAATAAAAAGTCTTTATGAAAGTGGACAACTAATACCACCGTTACCAATTGCTTTAGGAACGATAGAGATAACTCCCGAACAATGTAATCAACAAATGTCATTATTAGACGAAACAATGAAAGTTGGTGCTGACGAATTTAAACAGAAAATGGGTAAAAATATGACTTATTCTGAAATGAGAATGATGTTTGGATAGTCGGCTAGTAAAATATAAAATATAAAATATATTATATTTATAAATGGATTTGTGTAAATATAAAAACGCACTAGGTATTCCCGGTAAAGGTATACACTCTTATCGCCTATTTGGAGTAGCTATCGCAGACGTCATCATGACTATTATTGGCGCATTGTTAATATCTTTTTTTTTCAAAACAAATTTTTTATACACATTAATAACTCTATTTTTATTAGGTATTTTTTTACATAGAATTTTTTGCGTAAGGACTACAATTGATAAACTATTATTTCCAAAAAGTTAAAAGTCGGTAGATCCAAAAAATATGTCAAAATTGCGCGAAATTAACCGTTTTGGTATAAGTGCGGCATCTTCATTCTTATTATACGATGAATTTATGGAAGTTGTATTATTATTTATCGTGTTATAAATAGTAGATTTAGTAATTGTCGTATTTGAAGCCATTTGCTTAGAATCCACTACATAAGAATCCGTATTATTAAGATTCGTAGCAGCAACTATATTATTAATCTCTTTGATACTATCGTCGTTTGGTTTAACTAGAATGCTAGTCTCTTTTTTATAATCATAAATATTAATAACTGTTTTTACTATATCACTTCTTTCAATGTCGTCCTTTCCTAATTTAATTAATTTAATCAAGTCAGTATTGTTATAGTTTTCTATTCTAGAAATAAAATCATGTAACCCATTTTCTCTTGGAATATCTGTTTGTTCTAAATCACCTGTAATCACCATTCTACTATTTGTCCCTAGTCTCGTTACCAACATTTTCATTTGATTTGGAGAACTATTTTGCATCTCATCTGCTATAATAAACGCGTTCTTGAATGTTCTCCCACGCATAAATGCCAACGGACATATTTCTATTTTACCGCTATATATCAATAAATCTAATTCAGATTTACTATAGTATTCTTGAAAAATATCAAAAATTGGTTTGGTCCACGGGTCCATTTTCTTTACAAGATTACCTGGTAAAAACCCGATTTCTTCTTCAACAGTTACTACAGGGCGTGTTATTATAATTTTATCTATTTCTTGCGACTTCATTTGTGTAATAGCTTTTTGGCACCCAAAAAGCGTCTTTCCGCAGCCCGCCGGTCCTATTGAAATGATTATTTTATTTGATTCGTCATTTAAATAATTAAAATAACTCTCTTGATTATAACTTTTTGGTCTGTATAAATAAGAATCGGATTTCTTGGATTTTTTCATAAACAATTCAAATCTATTGGTTGCTTTATTTGTATACATTAAGGTGTTAAACGTGTCGGCGTTTATAAATAAAGCAAATAGTGTAACCAAACCGTAAATATTCATAATACAATAATTATATTATGAATTTATTTTTAACTCGTTTACGTTGTTATATCATTTGTTGTATCATGTGTTGTATCATGGGTTATAGTAATTATTTTTACAGTTCCATTTTCTTCATTTGTGGATAATATTTTTTTCTTTATTTGAAAAAAACGTCTATATTTTTTTACACCTTCTAAAGTATAACCATCCGCCTTGCGTATTGGTTCCATTTTATAATGATATACATTCAATATTTGTCGTACTAAATTTAAAAGAGGCCATTTTTGCGATTTGTCGGCATTTTTTTGAAGACTCGTCATAAAGGACGAGCTGTAAACCTTCTTTAACTCTGGTATTTTTGTTTTAATTTTATCATAGATTGCGTCTGATAACAAGGTTTCACGTGGGATGATTATTCCATCCATATCAGTTAACTCATCAAACTCAAATCCGATTAATTTTAATATAGTTTTACTTTCTTCGTTCATAATAAAAAAAAGTATTTTAAATTTGTAAATCAAACAAATTTATAAAATAATACAATAAAATTTATTCAAAATGTTCAAAGGTGTATATATTGTTTAATTCATGTAATAGTTATAAACAATATATAAAACAACAGTTTATCTAGATGTTAAATTCTGGTATACTATAATTTTCTCCATCCTTTACATATTTGGCAATAATCTTAGGATTCACTTTATTACTAATAATATCTTCCGCTTGATAAACATTATTATTTTTATCAATATAATAAACAATACCTTGAATATCTTGCGCATATACTTCTATTTTTTGGGTGGTATTTTTTGGTTCGTTTTGAGTGTCTACTATTCCATGAGGTGTACCCTTAAGATGGGTCCCACAATATTCGCACCCATCTTTCTTACGTCTAGTGCATTGTTCATTACTAGCACGTTTGGCACAACATCTGTCAAACATTGGCACGAAATTTTTAACACGTTTTCTTTTTTGAAAATCCTCTTTAATAAAGGATAAACGGTCATAATCATAAATATATTGAAGTAGCTGGTTTACTTGTTCGTTTTTAGTCATACCCATTTGAGTAGCCTTTTCACGAATATTATCCTTGAAACTCGTAATATAAGTTTCTACCTTTTTGTTTAAACGTCTTTCCATATTGTTTTTATATAATATATTATAGTGTGAATTCTTTAGTTCAATTTTTTTATATATTAAAAAAGCAGCTTAAAGAGTTATCCTCATATAAGAGTTTACTTCTTAGCGCGTTGTTTATATTTTCGCTTTTTCTTGGTTGTATTTTCCGTATCGGCTGATGTGCTGCTACCGTGTACCGATGCTTCATCATTTATTTCTTCAGATGGTTCATTGGTTTGTTCTTCTACTGTTTCAATAATTGGTTCCTTATCAGCGTTTATTTCTTCCACTATACTATTTACTTGTTCTACTGCGTTCGCGGTAACTTCTTCTACTATAATATTTACCTCTTCCTGTAAACTTTGAATAATTTGTTCTTCAACTAGTTTTTCTTCAACAATAGATTCTTCAACTACATTATTAACTACATTATTAACTAAATCTGATACGGCATTTTCAACAGCCAAATCATTTTCAACCACCACTTCATTGAACTCATTATGGTTTATAATTGCATCTATATTAAAATTCTCCACATTAGTAACATTATTTATATTTGAATTTTCAGACATGAATTCCTTCATTTCTTTCACTTCATCTATCATAAACCCTACATTTTCATCTATTTCTTGCCTAATAATAGTATTACATGTTGTGTCAATATTTGAAAACATATTTACTATATCATCATTTGATGCCTTATGTTCTATAATTTGACTATTTTTTGGTTTACATACTTGAAACATATTTGAAACCTTGGTAACATTATTTTTAATCATTTGTTTAAAACTTCTTTTTGATTCAGAAGAACTATCCGTTCTAATTCTAGATTGAATGTTTGTTACTACCACATTATTTGAACTACTATATGAGCTTGGTGTACTGGGTCTTCTATCTGAACTATATATTTCATTGTCTTCATGTAATACAGATGAATGTGAGTCAAGTGTTATACTACTTTCCTTATCAGAGTCGCCATTAAAATCAGAATTCAATGATGTATTAAAAAAAGGCTCTAGAATAGGAGTTTTTTCGTTTTTATTTATACTAGGTGAAACTTCTCCTTCCGTTCTATCTACATTTTCATCAAATTTAATATCATGATTCACATGTGAATGCATCAACTGAATCTTATTACTAAAACGTTGTAAATATTTAGTGTGCATTTTGTGAAAAAATTCGATATAAGTAATAAACATCATGATTTTCTCTCTCAAAACAACAATATTAAATGTGAAAGTAGTAATAAAGTTATCTATATTTAAACCAATTCTTTGTTTCGTTTTATGTATGGCCAGTTCATTTTCTTTGTTATCCAAACTAGCCATTAAAATATTCAATAAATTTAAAATGTTCTCATGGATATCTAATGTAGTTTCAAATTTATAGTCTTTGTATGGTTCCAAATCTTTATACACTGGATAGTTATTTACCTTTACAATATCGGTTATTTTTTTATCGTCAATGCTGTTTAAAATATATTCCACGATAATTTTATGTAATTTAAAATACTCGCAATACATTCTGTTATTTATTGCCAAAAATAGACGTTTCATATCATCATATTCAATATCTATAAGTTTACTTTGAAAACGAAAAGAATCCAAACCAAAAACAAACATGTCGTTTTTACTGTTTTTAATAAATTCAGAATAAAACAATTTTAATTTGTCAATTCTTACTTGCAATATGTCAAACACATTTTTAACAGTATTTCTAATGCTGATTATATTGTTAAATTCAGCCTTTAATTTTACTATTCGTGATTCCATAATAAATATATATATTTTATTTTTATTATAGTTTTTATTTTATTTTTATTATAGTTTTTATTTTATTGCGTTTTTATTTTATTGTGTTTTATTTTATTTTATTGCGTTATTATTTTTATTTTATTTTATTTTATTGCGTTATTATTTTTATTGTGTTAATATAAAATGGAAGATAACACAACAGAAAATGGTGATATTTTAGAAGTTGAAAAGGTACATGAAATTGAATGGACGCCAGAACATGAAACCATTCTCATTGAATGGGCAGATAAAGCTATGTGTTATAGATGGTTACATTCAAAATCAAATGCGTTATATTCTAGTTTGAATGCCTGGTATACCATTCCAGTCATTGTCATATCAACACTGACAGGTACTGCAAATTTCGCGCAAGAACGTGTTCCACTTGATTACCAAAGTTTTTTTGTAATGATTGTCGGTGGATTCAATATTTTAGCAGGAATTATTACAACAATCCAACAATTCCTTAAAATTACACAATTAAACGAGGCACACCGTGTTAGTAGTATTGCGTGGGATAAATTTTACCGCAACATCAAAATAGAATTGGCGAAACACCCAACAGAGAGAATTGATGTTAGACAAATGGTAAAAATGAGCAAGGAAGAATTTGACCGTTTAATGGAAACAAGTCCAAATATTCCCGAAAAAATCGTGAATCAATTTAAGAGCAATTTTAATGCCCATTCATCGTTTGATAAAATTGTGAAACCAGAAATTTGCGACATTTTGGTTCCTACAAATGAGTATCGCAATCCTTGGTTTAACGATGAAAACCGCGCTAAAGTTATGAATGAAAATATTAAAAATCAATTAGACAAACAAAATAAATTAAAAAGAACAAATGAAAGTAACCGAAAATTGGTATTAGATTTCATTAATTTATTTGTAAGTTTAAATAACCGTGAACCTATGGAGACTGAAATTATTGATAATTTAAAAGACAAGATTGAAGTAAATATTATTAAAAAAATCATTGAGGATAACAAATTTTTAACGGTTAAAATTAATAGTGGTTTGAATGACGAATTTTCAAATATTAGTTTGGTTTAGAAGAGCACGCGTCTCATTTTTCTTTTTACTCGGTGTAATGATACAAATAAAATGATAATCTAATTATTATTTTATTCAAGTTTTAGGGTAATCATTCGGCAATATTAATATAGAAATAATTATAAATATATAAAACAAAATATACACACCGTATACGTCTTGTCCTACTCCATAAAAATTAAGTATTTGTATTAAACAATAAAAGAATATAATTGAAAGGCCTAATAATGTAATTGGATTCATTGCTATACTATTATTTTAGATTATTTTGGATGAAATTTATTTTTATACATTTTGATAAAACATCATAACTCCAACATACCCGATATATTTATTTTCCTTAACTGGTCTTTTCTATACTATTAGAATCTATGTGGGTTTTTGACAAATTCACTTTTGTTAATGCGTATTGCCCGCATGGTCCACAATGATCCTCATTAGACAAATCTATTTTATTATTCATTTTTGTATGACAATATTCTATATTCCATCTACCAACGGGTTTAGGTTGTTCTTTACGGAATAGTTTTTGTAAAATAGCTGTTAGATATTTCATAATATATAACAACCACGTTATGTGTTTAAGCATGTTTATAATAATTTTACATAATAGAATACTCATTCACAGTCAAATTTATAGTCCTTTTATCAATAAAATGATAACTTAATGGTATTTGTTGTTTGTATTCCTTTACAACTAAAATAGGTCTATCTAACAACATTCCGTTATCTAACTCTACCTCTCCTAAATAAACACTATCATAATTTTGCACCCAATTACCGTCGTGGTCTGATATTCGCATTGTTAATCGTTCCATATTTTGATCCAATGATTCATCATTGAATCTTTGTATTTTAATTTCAGATTCATCATTTGGATCACTTTTATTATTTTGAATATATTTCGTGTTTCCAACAAATATGGAAAATCTCACTAAACCACACCGTGTATTATCAGTTTTTAAAAGAATAGCATCCTTAAATGCTGAGGAGAAATCTTTAAAATAATAATAAGGACCCAATATTTCATTTTTATCCTTTTTTGTTTCACCAAATATAAATGTAAAATTTAGTTTACTCTCTGGTTTTCCTACGTAACAAGTAACTGGTGTCTCATAAGAATTATTGTTATCGTCTAATAAAAAACACAAAAAATCATTATAGGTGAACAAATCAACCACATTTGGATCTATTTTAATGTTACATACATGTTTATAATTTACGATTTCATCCACCATGGTTAACCACAAATGATTACTTTTATAAGTATCGTCTATTTTTACATTGCATTTTGTAATGTTGACAAAAACATACAATACATTATTATAATCGTAAAATCCATCAAATTCTAGTTCTTCGGTAAACTTTTCAGGATCGTTTATCATTAATAATCCAGATAAATACACATTGGTATACTTGATTAAATTGTCCGTATCTAAATTATTAAATAGTGGTAAATGTGGTAATGTAAGTGTATTATTAAATAGTGTGGATGTCAACAAAAAACGCAAGAAAGGGAATTTACCTTCATTATTCACGTGATAAGCACATATGCGTATATTGTCATAACACATCGCATCCTGAGATAATTCGCGAACCAACAATTCCTTAGCCTTGTAATTATAATAATTAGGTTCAACTGGAGTATATTCGTTTTCCATAATATTATAAATAGCACTATTTGTTTAACTTATTTCAAGTAATTTATTATTAAGTTATTATTAAGTTATTATTAAGTTATTATTAAGTTATTATCAAAATTATTTGTCTATTTTACGTTTAATAGTTTCCTTTATTTGTTCTTCGCGGCTGTCTAAAACGTGTTTTGTAAGATCTTCCGCCATTTTGGGATCTGATTTATAAAAATTTTGTAGAGCGGCCAATAATGTTTTACCGTTGATGGGTTTTTTAACTTTGTTTGTTTTATATATTAATGCGCCGCCATTTATATCAAAACAATCTATTTTATTAGTCTTCATAACTGTTACTAAATTTTCTGTTAAATTTTTTTTCCTATTATTTCTTTCCTTTATTTGCGCTTTCAATTCGGCAATTTCAGTATCCATTTTAATCCATTCTTTAATATTATTTACTAATTGTTCTTTCGTTTCCATCTTGAATATTTACTATATTTTATATTTATATTGTTATTGTAAATTTTATTTATGACAACAATATAAATTTATTCTTGTTTATTTGGATATTTTACTGTGTCTTTTACACATATTATCAGTTATGACTTTACATCCGCAAGGGTTACCTTTATTTGGTCCTGATTTCAAAATTTCCAAACATCCGCCTCCAATATTTTCATGATTATTGATATTATATTTATTTTCATCATCATTATGAATATCATCATTCACGACAATAGATGGTCCCAAAACAACATTTTCCTCGGTTACTTTCACTTTTTTTGTTTTTTGAGGTTTTTGTGACTTTGCGTATTCCTTTGCCTTGCGTTTTTCTTCCTTTGCATCCTCCTTTGCCTTTTGTTTTGCTAACTTAGCTTCCTCCTTTTCCTTCAATTTAGCTTCCTTTATTTCCGCCTTTTTCTTGTCAGCAATATCTTTCTTATATTTTTTTATTACCATTTTTTTATGTGACCAACAATAATAATTTTCGTCCCCGTAATTTAAACCTTCAACTATTCCATTATAATAATTAATTTGCGAACCCATAACAAAACATTTCAAAAATTTACAATTTCCTGAATTTGTTTTATCTGTTTCTACGATATTGTTACCACTAGGGTCAAAAGTGGGGTTTGGTGTTATAAACTGACACTTTTTATAATACATTCCTGATGTATTAAATGTATTTAAAGTTGGATCTATATAATTTACTCCATGCAATTTTTCTAGTCCCAATTCTTCATAATAAGGCAAAACACCCTTTTGTTTTATTCTACAATATGGGCAACGTATTTCATCTTGGTGTAAACGGTACGAAGAACTTTCCAAACCATTGAATTTTTGTTTATGATTTTTTATATCCAAAAAAAGAGGCATATAATTAAATTTGTGTCCACAACTCAATTGGACAAACTTATCAATTAAGGATTGATTTGAAATAAGACATTTATTTGTATCTTCTTCCGTTTTATATTTACTTTCTTCAACATCTAGGGATTTATATAATTCGGCAAAAAAATTTATACCACCTTCAATTTTATAGTTAGACATTTATTATATTTTATGTTTTATCTTTATATTTTTTATATTTATATTAGATATATAAATGTCACCACCGGAAGTTTGGGGTCCTGCGGTATGGACGCTTTTTCATACTTTAGCGGAAAAAATAAACGAAGAAGCGTATCCATATATATCGGTACATTTATTCAAAATGATTACACGTATTTGTAAATTTTTGCCTTGTCCAGATTGTTCAATTGATGCTAGTAATTTTTTGGCAAAAATTAAAATGTCGGATTTAAAAACGAAAACTGATTTCAAAAACACATTTTATTTATTTCATAATTACGTAAACGCAAAAAAACGCAAGAGACTGTTCAATTATTCTAATATGAGTGTGTATAGTAAATATAGATTAGTGGATGTGGTGAATAATTTTATTTCCAAATACCATACCAAGGGAAATATGAAATTGTTAACTGAGTCATTTCAAAGGCAATTGGTGATTAAAGATTTCAAAAATTGGTTTACCAATTCTATAAACGCTTTTATTCCGCGTGTAAATATACCTCCGTCCGTTAATATGATTGAAAGCAATCAAAAAGTGATAACTGTAGAACCAAAATCAGAAGAAACTGTAGAACCAAAATCAGAAGAAATTGTAGAACCCAGTGAAATTATAGAGGAACAAAATGGGGAAATGGTAGAAGAACCAAAATCGGAAGAAACAGTAGAACCGATATCGGATGTGTCTGCCGAACCAAAAGAAAGTACTGAAATTATAGAATCATGTGAACACATGGAAGAACAAAATACGCCAAATGAAAATGTTGAAACAAATGAAAATATTGAAACAAATGAACATTTGGAAACAAATAACGACCTGGAACCAATATATGCAGAACAAAAAGAAGAAATAATAGAAAATGTGGATGAAACTACGAATGAGACCAAATTAGAGGATATTCCAGAAATATCATCTAACGAATCTAAAAAGAAAAAGAAGAACAAACATAAAAAATAAAAATTTTTTGACTAAATATTACCTACTAACATGCCATCTTTATACACCTGACATTTAAAGGTCTGCTTCTTTGGTTGATAGCATACATCTTTATTGCTAGAAACTTCATTGAAAAACAAATACTTACCAGAACCGCCTATATACATTAAGGATACAATTAGAAAGGCTGATAAGCTGCCAATTAAAATATTCAAAAATAAATCAATCTTATTAAATATACATTTTTTATATAATTTAATAAACATATATATCAAGAAATAGGCAACCAAAGAAATAAACAAACCATAATTTACTGCTCCATTGCTAAACATTGGCAATGATATATACATTATTGTAAAGGCAAATACAAATGCGCTGAATGCGGGATTTCCATATTCATTCGTACTATATTGAACTGTTTTACAAATGTCATCGTTCGCAAATAATTTATGATCCGGATAGGAGGCATAAATAGCATTTCTAACCAATACAAAGACAAGTAAAAAGCCTAAATAAATCGGTCCTTTCACAAATGACATGGATGTTATTATTGAAGCCACTATTATTGGTGAATAAAATGAGAAAAACACTATCAAGTTCATAGGTTGAAGTATTTTTAATGAGCTATTTGAAACTCCGCCTAATGTCATTGATCTTTTATTTTCGCTATCCATATAATAATAATGAATAATATATTTTTATCATTCATTATTCAAAATTTTTATTGTTTTACTATTATTTTTATTTGTATTTGTAAATTTTGATTTATACTTTGGAAACTTCTACATATTTCGGATCATAAGCTATATTACACATATTGGTGCCAGATTCTAGCCATATGTAGCCTTCATTCCCCCATTCTGTTCCCCAAGAATTGCGAACAATCCAATAGCCTTCAGCCATATTTATTCCCACCGCTTGAACACAATGATCTACCTCATAACCACAGGTAGTAATGATTCCCGAAACATAAGATGACCAAGAAGACGCATCCAAGCAAATCGCAATCGGTCCTGTAGAAAATATATGTGATATCATAGCTTCTTCATCAGATAATGAATAATACTCATCTACAGTTACAACAAAATCATCTGCGTTTGATTCGCATGTTCCAGTAACATCATAATAAGACGTGTATGGGTATTGCGCATCGGTTTCAATGCCTCCTGCGCTACGAACATATTCAAAAGCTGTCCCTGTATTACCACCATTGCAACCATCATCAATAGAATCACATTGAACAATTTGTTCAGGGGATAATGCGTCACTTGTGGTCAATAAACCTAAACGTATTGAATCCGATTCAATTTGCTCGGTAGCCGAGAAGGCCCAGCAAGAGCCGCAATACCCTTGATCTTTAACGGCAGTAGTATATATATCGGCCCAATTCACATATGTTAAATTGCCATCATATGAATTTACCTGTTTTGTTTTCGCATTTATATATGTATCGTCATCTAATGGTTTATAACCCAAAATTTTTTCTTTAAATTCATCGTTAGATAAATCGGCAAATTTAGTAATTCCATGAACAGCCAATGTATCATTACCATTTCGCTGATCAATTATTTGTAAAAAATCGCGAAAAATGTCAAATCTAATTTTTTCCTCTTCTAATGAATTATAAGATTTATTATATGTGGTCTTGAATTTCTCAAATAAATTTATCATTGTATTTTCGTCCATTTCAGAATATTTGATATGTTTTTCATCAACATCAACATCAACATCAATATCAAAAGAAGTAGATTTTACTTGCGATGAAAGAGTAGTGCTATAAGTGATTAAACCCGTGGCCAGACAAATACAACATATAAAAATAGTGCGAAGAGTAGTGAAATTAAGTGGATATTTATTATTTTTATTATTATTATTATTATTATTATTATTATTATTATTTTTTCTAAATGGCACAAAATTTATAATTGTTTCATCTGTTTGTTGATAATACGTTCCGGTATTCATTTATATAGATATATACAGATTACTTTTTATATGGTTTACAAAACAACTCTCAACAAAAACCGCATTTAGTTCCTTTATTTTTCCAACATGAGTTCCAATGCTTCGCTGACATGACTCACCGAATAGAACTTGACGTCTTTTAAAACAGGATCGTTTTTATATTTCTCATAAAATTCATCAAAATCTCTCTTGTTTTCTTTTGGATAAATAAATTCATTTACTCCTGCTTTGATAGAACCAAGAATTTTATAATTCAAACCTCCAATAGCCGTAATATCTCCAGACATTTGTATTTCACCAGTCATTGCCATTTTAGCCTTTATAGGAACATCATTTAACAAACTATACAAAACAACTGTTATAATTCCACCTGCGCTTGGTCCATCTTTTTGAACCGAACCATCCCCTGGATGCACGTTAATTCCATACTTGTTATTCTCACCGTCATACAAGTTTCTTAGCTTTTTTCTTCTCTCTTCGCATGTCAAATTCCATGCGACTGTCAACGAAACATGCATACTTTCTTTCATAACATCTTGTTGTAATCCAGTTAATTTAAGGTCTAAAAATTTGTCACAAGGGAAAAATTTGGCATGTATTGGTAAAGTACCGCCATTCCCCAAAGAAGTCGCATACATTCCGTTGGCAAAACCAACCAAACTTTCTTCCGGAACTTTTCTCACTATTATCTCACGTTTATCTTTAAAATATTTATTTTTAACATCATCAATTGTAATTTTAACTGGTAAATCATAATCTTTATCGGTATTTTTTAAAATATCCAAATTGATCTCTCCAATAATCTCAAATAATTTTTCCTTCAATTTTCTAACACCAGGTTCCAGAGTATACTCTTCAATTATAAACTTTAATACTTCGTCTGTTAATACAATCATTTCTTCTAGCCCATTTTTTTTATACAATTCAGGTAATAAATGTTTATTACAAATAACGATTTTGTCTTCAATGGATAAACTGTCAAATTTTATTCGGTGAACACGGTCTAACAAAATCTTGTCAATTGAGTCAACGTCATTATAGGATAATATAAATAATACTTTGGACAAATCTAAATCTATACCTGAAAAATATTTATCTTGAAAACTGCTATTCTGTGTAGAATCTAATAAATGAGTTAATATTCCAGTAATCTCCTTACCGTTTTCAGTTTTGCTAATTTTGTCTACCTCGTCAAATAATATAATTGGATTCATACATTTTTTATCCATCAATATTTGAACAATTGACCCAAAATTTGACCCAACATATGTATAACTATGACCTACTAGGGTTGATGCGTTAGAATCCCCTCCAAGAGCAATCAACGCAAATGGTCGCGATTCACCATGTTCGTCTTTTAGACAATCAGACAATCCTTTCGCCAAAGTAGTTTTACCGATTCCCGGATTGCCTTCAAAACCTAAAACATGTGAACTATTACTGTCAATGTCACCATTTATCCACTGACCAATAACTCTCTCTATTTGCCTCTTTGCCTTCTCATGTCCATAGACGGCCTTATCCAATGTATTTTTTACAGACCCCATATAAGTAGTGATTTGGTTCATGTCATTTTTTATCATTGTTATGTCTTTTTTAATATCTGGGTTTGGTAAAATTGAATTTACATTACAATATAAGCTAAACGCCTCAATCGTGTCATTTAATAAATCCGCGTTCTCATCTTTTTTACAAAAAGCGATATAATTCTCTATTTGTTCCTTTAATTGGATTTTGTTTAACGTATGGTATTTAATTCTATTGCTTTTTAAATTGTGTTTTTTTAATAACTCATTTATAATAACAACATTTAAACTTAATTTCTTTTTATCGCCACTAATTAAAAATTCGCTTGTTTTTTCTAGCTGTTGATTTTTATCAGCAGGCGCCGAATCTCCTTGGATTTGTTTGATATATTTTAATATTTCAATACTAGTATATTTATCTTTATTTGGAATATCTGAAAATATTTTTTCAATACTATATTTCTTATATAATTCTTTAAATTGTGTTCGGATTTTTTCCATCATATTGAGGATAGGCTCTCGTTTGTAAATATTAAATGGTATTTTTAATAAACCATCTAAATATTGTCGTGCCTTTGATCCGGAGTCCTCTGATTTTGCCTTGACTTCCTTTAATTTCATCATGGCCTTTTCCTTTACCGAATCAGGTGCCTTCAATAAACAAATTTGTTGCTCAAGAGGAACTTTATTAATGTCAAAATTTGACAGTTCATTGGTGTATTGAATTGTTTTTTTCATGGCTTGTTTAAAAAAATATTTTATAGACCACGGAAAACTATCAAATAATATAGTTTGTTCTTGCGTATCTACATTTCCATTTGAATCATTTGAAAGCAAATCATACAATAAATATGCCAAATATTGGTTTTCGTAATTATCGGAACGAATTAATAGTTGAATCAATGTATTCCTTTTATTATACAAATCATCTGAAATAAATTCCTTTACAGTTTGTGCTATTTGCTTCTGTTTTAAATTATTGAATTGGCTTATATAGCCGGCATATTTACTATATATATCCTGCTCTTTCTCATAAATTAAATAATCCTTCAAAATTAACGAGGACAAAAATTTATTAAATGGTTCTGGTTTAAAAATTTCTTCTTGTGGTATATTTTCTTGTATTTTTTTCTTGATTCCGTCCACATATTTGTTATTTAAAAAATCAATAACTATATCATCTATTATACCAAAAATCATCAAACTCTTCTTTAAGACATAACTATGAACAAATATTTTTATACCATATACCTTCATATGAAATTGCTTATAAGAATGCGCTACGTCATAACATGTTAAATTCGTAGTTTCCTCTGTATTATCGTCTGATTTCTTTTTGTTATCCTCTTTTTTATTAATTACTTTATAACTCGTTGGATGGAAATATTTTTTTATCAAGTCTAATTTAATATTTTCATGTTCTTCTGTAGTAATTTTATTATTATTTCCAAAACATATCAATAATAGATCTTCAAAACTATCCGTTCCATACGTTTTTAATAAACTAGAAAGCTCGTTATTGATTAATTGTAAATTATTTATTATAACTTCTGGATTACTTTTATTATCACCTATTTCTTGTATTTTTTTACTTAAATCACCTAAACGTTCAATGCACGCGCTTACATCACTTATGCCTAAAATATCTAAAAATTTATTTTTTTGGACATGAATAATGGTTTTTTGAATCACATCCTTAAAAAAGTCTATTTTTTTATCAATTAAGGGCAAAACATCACTATTTTTATTATTTATTTCCTTTTTGACGTTCCCATTTTTTTCGGTCATTTTTTCCTATATATAAATATAATTATTTATATTTTCACAGAATAAAACACACTTTTCATTGAATGACTAAATGCGATTTATTTTTCCAAATAATATATATTTTAACATATTAAACACATTTCAATAATATATAATAACGTTGAATATTTGAAATGGGAATACCTAGTTATTTTTCATACATTGTTAAAAATCACGCAAACATAATTAAAAAATTATCATCTAATACTATCCTAGTAAACAATCTTTACTTGGATTGTAATTCTATAATATATGATGCGGTTCATAACATAGATTTCACTAAACTAGTAGAATCAGACGTGGATACCATTATACGCGCAGTTTGTTCAAAAATTGATGAATACGTAAATCAATTAAAACCAACGGACTCTATTTATATTGCCTTTGACGGCGTTGCGCCAGTGGCTAAATTAGAACAACAACGTAGCCGTAGATATAAGTCATTATATCAAAATAACATTTCCCGTTCTATTTACAAAACTACTAGTGCGGACCCATGGAATACTACCGCAATTACACCGGGAACACTATTTATGAAAAAATTAAACGAAAAGATTCGTTATACTTATAGTAAACCTGAAAAATACAACGTATCTGAAATTTTAATTTCATGTAGTGACGCTTGCGGCGAAGGAGAACATAAATTATTTGAACATATTAGAAATTATCCTGCGAAACATGGCGAAGCAAATACTATTATTTATGGTCTAGATGCGGATTTAATTATGCTTTCTATCAATCATTTGCCAATTTCCAAGAATATATATCTTTTTAGAGAAACACCACAGTTTATAAAATCTATAAACGCGGAATTAGAACCCAACGAATCCTATGTTATGGATATTCCTGAATTAGCCCGAATTATTACACTTGATATGAATAATGGCGAAGAATTGACTACTGAACAACAAAAGAACCGCATTTATGATTACATCTTCCTATGTTTTTTCCTAGGAAATGATTTTATGCCACATTTCCCTTCTGTAAATATTCGCACGGGTGGAGTAGACAAAATGTTGAACGCATATAAGGCTACTATTGGCGGAACTAATGACAATTTAACTGACGGTAAAAAAATATATTGGAGGAATGTTAGAAAATTAGTGCAATTCTTGGCCGATAACGAAGAAGAATTCTTTAAAAATGAGGCAAAATTGCGCGACCGTAAAGAGAAAATACCAATGGCGAATATTACGCCCGAAGACAAATTTAAACAATTTGATTCTATTCCATTGTATGAGCGTTCACTGGAAAAATACATCAACCCATACAAGCATAATTGGCAGGCTAGATATTATAAAACATTATTTAATGTGGATATTGATGAAACCAGGAGAAAACAAATTTGCACGAATTATTTAGAAGGTCTAGAATGGACCATGAAATATTACACGATTGGTTGTCCAAATTGGAGATGGTGTTATAATCACAATTATCCTCCATTATTTTGTGACCTAATTCATTACATCCCTTATTTTGACACCGAGTTTATAGAAAATGATACACCCAAACCTGTATCTGAATTGGTTCAATTATGTTATGTTTTACCCAAGCAAAGTTTACAATTATTACCTGACAAATTGTATGGAAATCTCATGAAATATCATAGTAGCTGGTATAATACAGACTGCTCTTTTGTCTGGGCTTATTGTAGATATTTCTGGGAATCGCATGTAAATTTACCTCATATTGATATAAATGAACTGGAAAATTTTGTAGAAAACAATAAATAAATTTTAGGGGATCTTTCTCTAAGTATTTTTGAATAATATTATTTTTAAATACTTAAAAGGCAAAACACACTGACAAATACTACATAATGAAGGGATGATCGGAAAAATACGCGAAAAACAGGTCCTACACATGTAGCAACGATTTTTGAAATTTTTGGGGAAAGTTTTTTTGAAAAATGAAAAATGGACATTTTTTTTGTCCAATTTCGAAAAGTCAAAATATTTTATAGCTAAATTTTAAATTTTCACTGCATAATTGAAAATTAGCATCTGGTTACCAAAAAAATCATTCAAAATTTGTGACGATAATTTTTAAAATTTTTCAG
>JACCEB010745036.1_pt1 | contig 17577 bp, 18 predicted proteins | sample 7454761 | NCBI WGS metagenome assembly JACCEB01 (sample SAMN15323454, study PRJNA562643) | freshwater metagenome | isolation source: river surface water | place: USA:Blue River Watershed | collected 2017-08-18 | reverse complement strand
GGGGGGGGGGGGGGGGGGGGGGGAGGAGAAGAAAACAGGGAGTGAAAAAGAGAACAGACAAAGACGGAGGATGGCGAGAAGCAATGTGCGCACACTATACATGGCGACTCAGAAAAAAAAAGAAATTATCTGTGCGCAATGTAACTCATCCCCCCCCGCAAGCGCGTGTTCGTCTGTTTTTATTCTTGCATCAGTTGGTTGGTTTGTTTGTCTCCCTCAAATCATGGACTTGGCATCCGTCACCAAAATCGCGCTGTATGCGGCAATCATCGTACTGATCGTGGTCATGGGGTTCTTGGGAGTGTCGCTGCGCAATGCCAAAGATGTAGAGGTGGAGCGCGTGTACGCGGATTGCCCCGACTACTGGAAGATCGATGCCTCCGGCAACTGCGCCGCGCAAGCAGATCCAACCAAGGCGCGATCGTACCTGAACACGGGAACCCTAGATGCCGGCGAATTCATCAAATCCTTTCAGGACGAAGTGTTCAAAGGCAGCAACGGACTGTGTCAAAAACGCAAGTGGGCCTTGGCCAGCGAAGTGCAATGGGATGGATTAACGTACGGCAGCACCCTCAAATGCTAATTGGTGTCACTTTTACCACCATCTCTCCCACCATGGAAGAGACGGCAGCAGCAGTTACCAGCAATAGAAGGAGATATAGATACATACCTCGAAACCTACTGCAACCACCGCAACCACGGTAGTCGCAGTGCACACCCATACACTACAATACTACAACACTCAACACACACGCTCGCGCGGAACACACATTGCCACGAAAATCCGAAAATCCGAAAACGACGACAATGACGGCGACGCTGATGATGGATTTGAACAGTTGGTTGGAACGTGAAGATCAAGTGCGCGAGTTGAGCGAATGTTTGCGGCGCTTCGAACAAGACAAACACAATCAGATGGCGAAGAAGGGTATCTACGTGTACGGCAGTCCCGGCACGGGCAAGACGGTCTTCGTCAAGCAGTTGTTGCAGACCTTGCAGTACGATGTGATCAGTTACGACGCTGGCGATGTGCGCAACGCGAGTGTCATGGAAGACATCACGAAACATTCCATGTCCGACGTGAACGTGATGAGTCTCTTCGAGCGCAAGGTGCGGCGCATCGCGATTTTGATGGACGAAATGGACGGCATGAACAATGGCGACAAAGGCGGGATGAGTGCGCTGATCAAACTCATCCGGCCGAAGAAGACGAAGAAGCAAAAGGAGCAGGCGTCCATTTCGGTGCCAGTGATTTGCATCGCGAGTTACAAGAGCGACAAGAAGATCAAAGAATTGATGAAGGTGTGTCATGTCGTCGAATTGTTGCCGCCGACATTGCCGCAGATGCAGCGCTTGGTGGCGCACGCGATGCCCACCTTGTCCGAGTCGTGTCGCGACTCCATGGCACGCTTCATGCAGGGGGACTTGCGCAAATTCTTCGACTGGAAGCGCATCCACGATGCACATCCGTCCTTTTTGTCCGACCCCGCCCTGCACCGCATCTTGCAGACCAAGTGCTACAACGACGATACCAAACAGGTGACCCACCGCTTGTTGCAACAATCCCACCCCATCGACTTGCACAGTCGCATCTTGAACGACACCGATCGCACCTCCGTGGGATTGTTGTGGCACGAAAATGTGGTGGATCGCATCGATGCGGTGTTTTCGCGCGACAAACTGGGAGCCATTCGCGCCTACCGACAACAACTGGACAACATCTGTTTCGCCGATTACATCGACCGCATCACCTTCCAAAAACAGATTTGGCAGTTCAATGAACTCAGCTCCCTCATGAAAACCTTCCGCAACCACACCCTCTTCCATCAACTGAAACCGCCATCGCATTCACCATCCTGCAACAGCATCATCTTCCCGTCCGCGTCGCCATCACCACTTGCGCCAACCATCCCCTGTGGCAGCAAGCGCACTCGTCGCGCCGCTGTCGATGGACGACCCTCTTCTTCATCTCTCTCGTCTTCTTGCGCTACCAAGACTGCTGCTATTGCTGGCGCCGAAGTCACCGCGTTGCAGCATTCATCGTGGGACGCAGCGACCTCGAAAGATCGGGAGGTGGTGGAGGCGCAGGTGCGTTTTACAAAGGTGTTGACCAAATACTCGACAGAGTACAACAACCATCTGTTTTTGCAGCGGTTGTGTCAGAAGATGGGGCGCGACAAGAAGGATTTGATTGCCTACTTCGGCATGTTGCGACATCAACCAGGCGACATCCCATTCGCAGAATTGGAAAACATGGAGGTCAGCAAACTGGACGTGCAGCGCATTTTCCGATACATCGAAAAATACTTGACCCCCCACGCATCGGGGTTGACATTGACGGAGGCGTGTGTCGACGTGCTGGACGTGACGGACGATGGTAGCGCGGACAGCGACATGTGATCCATGTGGCGACAATTGAACTAAACGAAGAAACAAGGAAACAACGCAATGTTGCTCGGAGAGTAGTGCGCGACTTTTTTTAACCAGCTTACAACGTTCGATACACGTACATTCACACACACACACACACACACACACGCACGGTACCTACAAACTACACCTTTACACATACACACATACACGCATTCCTTCCTGTTTGTTTGTTTCCTTGCACGTGTTCATGGTTGGTCCAGATGCGCGCGAAATTGGTCTTCGTGGATTTGTTTCAGAACCGTGCGATCGAATTTGGAAGCGTGCCACCGATCCCAATCTTCTCCCAACCCTTCGCGCGTGATCAACTCGTAAAATCGGCGGGTGCTTTCAGCGCGCAATGCTCGGTATTCGCGCACTTCGCACTTGTTCTGAAAGACTTCGCCGGCCGCCATCCCGACAGCTATGGAGAAACCTGCGCCCGCGGCAACCACCGACGCAATCCGGGGAATGTGAAAGCACTTAAGGAAGACAAGCATGCTGCGCGCGAAACTAAACCAAAACATTATGATTGCATGATGCGCGAATGGAACTTGGACATGCAACCACAACCGATGGTGGAGTGTGGCAACTTGCGAGCGTGTTGGCCGCGGAACAACAATCGGTTTTCGTAAAAATCTTCGAAGAGCACACATTGGTTTCGAAGCCGACGTTCTTCTTCGTCCACATCCCGTCGCGCCTGTTCAATCCACGGTTCCGTGGCGGCAGCGGTGCAACATCCCACGAGCAGCATCCATCCCGCTGGCGCCAACAAAAACGTTCCGCGACTCATCCAGCGCACCACTGGATCGGTTGCAGGTCCCATGATCGGTGTTGACAATTCAGTGAAAACAAACAAACAAAAAAAGACGATTTGGAATAAAAGTATGCTGCGAGTGGTGGTGTCGTCGTCGCCGCCGCCGCCGCTTTCGGAGGCATTACAGAGGCCCCAACCAGTTGGGTCGAATTCTTTTTTTTACCGCAGCAATGGGCTGCGACTGTGATGAACCTGGTGTGGCGGAGGGAGGAGAAGATGCATCGATGCGCACTGTCTGCGATGTTGACAAATAGTGTCTGCGCCACTTGCGTGTACTGTCATCATACACATCTTCGTAGGAACCATGACGCGCCTTTGATGTTGCCTTGGCGTGCGTCACTTGTTTGATACATGTAGTAGTAGCAGTGTTGTTGTCGCGCATGATAATGATGATTGTAATCCTGCAATGGGGGAAATGTAAATGTAAAATTATGCGAACCGACTGAAAAAGTTTCTGTGCAGAAAGAATAACACCAACTTCATTCTCACGACATACCCACCACCTCTTTTTTTTTCGTGTTTGTTTTTTTTGTCAGTGATTGTAGATTTGCCTGATTGCCCAATTGCCTGCCTGCGATGAAGACGGACAACGTGCTTGGAGCCGACGGACGGATTCACTTGACCAACGCGAATGCGCGCGATGTGGTGGAATTATATGTGCTGGACAAGGACTCTTTCCGCAAGATGTTTGGCGGCGACCATCCCATTGGAAAGTGGGATGTGTCGGCGGTGACGGATATGGCGGGTCTCTTTCGGGGATTGGATAGCTTCAATGAACCGCTCGAACAGTGGGACGTGTCCAACGTGACCGACATGAGCTCCATGTTTGCAGGTTGCGAAACATTCAACCAATCCCTGAATGGATGGAATGTGTCCAACGTGCGCGCCATGGACAGCATGTTTGCCGGATGCGTCAACTTCAAAAAGCCTCTGGACCGCTGGGACGTGTCGCGTGTGGAAACCATGGACAACATGTTTTCGCAGTGCTGTATGCACAGCGTGCATCCATCTGTGCTCAATTGGAAATTGCCTGCCCTGAAATCGGCGGACCATGTGTATGGATCCAACGTCTCCAAACTGATGCGCGACAGCGAGGATTACGTGCGCCGCGTATTGGAGGAAAATCGTCAGCGGCGAAGAGCAAATGGCGCCACCACCTCCGTGCAAGGCGGACGTCGTTCTCGTCGACGCACGAAGCGCACCCGACGATATGCATGCAAGAATTCCAGCAGGCATCGCAGTCGATGTGGTCACCGACGCGGAACAGGAAGAGGACGAGGAAGAGGAAGAACCGCAACCAGGCGAACAATGCGTCGATGAAGATGTGACATATTTTGCCGAATTGGGAGGGAAAATGTACAATGCACGACGACAGGTGAGTTTCCCATGATTCACATGCGACAATGCCGGCGAAGATATTCTCGTCGGCATCGTCTTTTTTTTTTCTCGAAGTGCGCATGGTTCGTGCAGAATAACAATAGGTGTGTAGGTCTGAACACGGCGCCTGTCTATCGTCGATGTTTGCGAGTGTGACGGCGTCGTCTGCTTCCGCCGCCAACTTTGTTGGTGTACGAAGAAGAGGAAAACGATGCGGATGGATTGGAGTGGAACAAGGTTGAGTACGAGGATGGGGTAGAAGAGGATGATGACGATGTGAGCGCGCTGCTGTTCGTGCCCGAAACGGAAGACACTGCGCGCGATGCACGTTCTTTCAATGTGTTCCAGCCAGAGGCAATCGAGTCCAAAATGCCTCCACCACGTTGTGTGCGGCGATGATGGCGAAGGCGGCGACGGTGACTGCGGTTGTGGCGGCGGCGAACTGGCATGGTGAAATGGTGCTGTGGGGGGGGGCAATGAGGTGGCTGTGGTGTTGGTGTTCCGAGAGATTAAAAAAACAGAATGGGCATCGGCGGACTGAACGCACAGCAAACCTAGGAGCCTAGGAGCCTAGGACGCAGGCGCGTTCAGAAATTTGCGGAAAGAATACCAAGCAAACAGTGCGCCAAGCATCTGCACGGCGACCAAGGGGATGACGTCGTTGCGGGAAACGCGGCCCAAATTGTAGTTGGCAACCACCAACGCGGGATTGAACATGCCGCCGGAAATGGGTCCGCCGAGCAACATCGCGATGGCTAAAGCCGCGCCTGTCGCAATCCAGTGGCGCGTGGACAGAAACACGAAGGCGAGAAAGGCCGTGCCGAGAAATTCTACCCAGTACTTGTTCATCGTTGGTTGTTTCCAAGTTTGTGTGTTGGTTGGTTGCTCAGTTGCTTCGTTGATCTTCCATCTGCTTTTTTTTTGTTGTTGCGCAAAGTCCAATGTGCAAAGTCAGATGCACTGGAAAGGTCATCTCACTCAGTATGTGGACCGCGGAATACTTCCCCACCCGCAGCCACCCAAGGTAGACAAGTGCACATTCTCCACGGCCCCCTTCTTGCGTGGCGCAACACATCCCCCGGAGCGTGCACGGCGCAACATTCGTCGACTGTCGGAAGGAGTGTAACTTTTGCTGCCGAGGAACGCCTCCGTGGGAAGACCGACTTTGTACGACGATTTGCCTACCGCGACACTCTTCAGTCTCTCCAATCGCTGCGACGAGTCTACGGGAGGGATGTAGTTGGTGTGCGTGGACACCGGCCATCGCCTTTGCGACGAGGTCAAGGTGTACGATTGCAATGGAGCGGCGCGGGCTGCGGCAATGGCACGCTGGCGCTCCGCGTCGGTGACCGAGGTGCGCAAATACACGTGGCGTGGAAGCACCTGCATGTCCGCCGCGGGAGGAGATTGCATGGGGTAAAAGGCAGGGGGAGTGGGGCGGACACCGCGCAACCATCCATCTCGGTGATACGGAATGTGACACGGAGTTTGGTCCGTGCTGAGGGGAGCAGTGATGGGGGTCGTGACATTGCCGCTGTAACCAACGGAGCCGAGGTGACTGGCGACGGCATACGGAGTGGCGGTCGACATGGATAAAAACAGAAGAAGACGGAGAAGAAGACGGAGAAGAAGACGGAGAAGAAGGAGACGATAACCCCGATGGATGATGAGAGAAGAAGAGAGAAAAAAAAACCAAACGGTTCACATGCGTTTGAAGATTGCTGGTTACTGGTTACGGGTTACTGGTTACTGGTTACAAGGAAGAAGGTCGCGGCAAACACAATGACACCGAGACGAAACTACACATTAGACACTACGACGATCACTACACCTACCCTTTTCCACCGCACCCATCCACACTCTGCACGGCGACATGTTTGCGCTTGCGCAGCCCAGCACATCGTTTGGCAAAGTATGCATTCAGTTCCGCTTCGGGCAGCAATTCGGAGAGAACGACGATGCGCACATTGCCAAAGGCCTCCAACACATCTTCGATGCGCACGCCTTGTGGCACAAACTCGCGGATCACCAAGACGCGCTCACTCCATGGGAAGCCTTCCTGCGAAGGAATGCGCTTCATTTTGCGCAACAACTGCATGAAATTGCTTCCCGACAAGATTTCGGCAAATTCACACCGCACGATGGGAAGTCGCGCGGTATCTTCGCCCTCTGCGATGCGAAAGGTGTGTTTCATGCGAAATTGTTGGTAGGCATTGCACCACCCCGCAGCATTGGACGCCGACACACAAAACTGGGTTCCGTTCCAGCGGGTCACATTTGACGTGCCTGCAGGCGTCGGTGTCGTGTCCACGGTGGTTGCAGACGCGGTCACGGAGGCAAAGAAGGATGACGTGGGAGCAGGAGCAGCTGGAGTGGAAGAAGCCGAACTGGAAGCGGATGAAGTGGAAGCGGATGAAGTGGAAACAGGGTTTGATCGATTTTTCGCGCATTCGCACTGCAAGAATTCGCAGTAATCCAATTCCAGGCGCGCATTGTTGCACATAAATTCCGTTTCCCCCAACAACACGTGGGACGTCTTCGTGGTCAATGAAAACAGTTGGCGCAACAACGCCTCCTGCACCTCGTCCCGCAAAAACAACAACGCCATCCAGTCTTCCACCGACACCCACTCCACTTCTTCCTCCTTGTCAGTCGCAACAAGCGCTGCCCCCGCAGCCTTCGTCTTCGCACATTTTCCGTTCTGATCCATCTCTGCACTGTGTCTCCGTTGTCACCGAGGGCCGTTTTTTCACGCAGCGTCGTTTCATGCAACACCACCAAAAGTAAAATTATGCGACAGGGTGAGAGATGGGGGGGGGGTAAACATGTGGGTAACAACGGGGGGTGCCTCTGTGCGCACATCATCGTTGTCCACGTTTGTCGCATTCCTTGCACACACAGATACATACATACACACGTACACACATACACACACACAATACGAAAACAAATCATGATGACCATGTCAACACATTCATGTCAACCTTTTTGTTGGGCGGCATTACAGGCGCTGTTGTTGTTGAGGTTGCAACGGGTGAGCGCTGGCTTGTAACCATTTCGTGCCGTGAAGCCGACATTTTTCCCGCACGGCGGCTTCCACCAACAACACGAGGAGCATCCCTTCGATGATGAGCAATGCACAACAAACAATTTGCGCAGTCTCGATCCAGCGGTTGTGTACCGCACGTTGGGTGTCGCATCGCATGTCGCCGCTCGCCATTTTGTACCAGGTCACATTGTCTCCCACCATCATGGCTCGTGCCTCTTCGTGCGCAACCTCCACAACACAGTACTCTCTGTCAGTAAAGTGGTCACGCGGTTTGTCGGCGGCAGCGGCAATGACACGCACCACATTGCTGACTCTTCCTGACTCCTTGCGCAACTGGGGCAACGTTTCTTGCGACCAGTGCGCAAGAGGAACATCCACGCGAATGTCGGCAAAATGTGTCGCATTTGACAACGTGGAAGTGCTGTCGACCGTGCGGTTTGTTTCGCGGAGAAGTTTCGCGGCGGGGGTGGTAAGGGTGAAGTTCGACCCCCAGCGTCGATCGGCTGCAGATTGACCGATCCAGGTGATCTGTCCTTGGAAACTGCGATAATTAGGGCAAAAAGAAACCACGTCCGGATTGCATCCATCGATGAAGGGCATCGCGCACAACAATAGAGCACACAATATCATGATCAGGCCAATCTCCCACGTGCTTGTGTCTGTTGCGTTGTTGTCTTCCACGTCAATGTTTTCGAACAGAATCCCTTGCTGTGGTTGTCGTCGTCGATGTTGTGGTCGCTGCATGGCTCAACTGACTGATTTTTTTTGTTGTGATCCGTCTTTCCAGTCACGTTGCAAAGTTGGATGGATGTGATTGTTTTGTGTGCACATCGGTGCTCACGACAGTCGTTGTGCATACTCGGAGATCCACACACTCCCTTGTGCTTCCAACCACTCCACCGACAAAAACACGTCGTGAATCCACCGGCCGTGGAACAAGGCGCGCACGACCTTTTCGAAATATTGTTTGTTGACGACCATCGTCGTGTGAAACACCAGGGAGGTCTGCACATGTCGCTTGTACAAACGGTAGAGGTCGTCGAGCGACACCATCGGCAGCCCAAGGGTGCGCAATCCTCCTCCTCCTCCTCCCTCGTCGGCGTCGAGACGACTCAGCACGGTCTGCAACACTTGCAACACCTCTTCTTCCTTGTGCCAGCGGCGACTGCGCACATGAAACACGTACTTTCCCTCGTACACACCGAGTTTCAATCCGTGCTGAATCCAGCGGAAGATATCGATCGTCGTTGCATGCGGCGGACGACTGCTGCCGTCTTGAGGAGAGGGCGGTGGCGACAACAACCCCTGGCGCGCCGCTGCCTGGTGAGCTTGCTGTCGCTTCCATTGGTCGAACAACAACCCAATTTCTTCCAACTCCAATTCCCACATGCTTTGGCGATCGCTGCATTCGATGTCCTTCTGCCAGAACGTCTGGAAGACAATAAAGTCCTGCAGTGTGTCACAGCGCGCATGGTGAAACACTCCCGTGTCTTCCTGCAGAGGAAGGTACTGCGCGATGCGCTGAATGCACGCGCGGCGGCCGCGCATGTCTCCCCATCCGTGACGCGCCAAAAACATGTGCCACAAAAACACCATCTGGCGGACGGTAATGGTGCACTCGGGATCGGCGTCGTGGACTACGTGCATCTCGGTCAAGAATGCCTGGTCCATCGCCCGTTCGGCCGCGCCTTCGCCCAGAAGTGGCGCCACTTCCGACAACCCGTCGTCCAGTCCATCTTTTTCGCACACCCACGCCAAGTATTGCTCTGCGCTGCCGTAGCGGGCCTTGTAGTGCGCCGCCACGCAAAACAAGTCGATGCCGATGCGCGCCAATGTTTCACGCCACACCTTCATGCTGAACAGCTCGTTGAATGCTACCCAGCGGCGCCCCGCCACGGGAATGCGATCGTGACATACCACCGACATGTCCGCCGTGGCATTGCGCACACCCAGCGCAAAGTGCCCCGCGCGATTCAATTCATTGAGAAAGGTGTGTGCACTCTGCGGAAACAACAGATGCGTTTTGATCGTGGAAGTGGTGGTTGCAGTAGCAGCAGTTCCAGTGGCAGCAGCTTTCTTGACCACGTGATCCCCCAGAAAGGTCAAGAAATATTTAGCGTCCGATTTGGTGCGAAAAAAGGTGGGTACCAATGCGCGCAACACGTCTTGGATGGTTTCACTCTCCGGAACACAGGAAAACAGAGATCGCTCGCGAATCTGTTTCAACACATGCACACGACACTTGTACTTCCAGTCGGTCATCCCGTGCGCCTGCGTGATCGTGGTCCGCAACTGATGGATGATGTCGTTCTCGCTGACTCCGCGGAAATGCCCATCGGTGCCGTACAGAAAAAACAATCCACTCGATTTCAAGTAGAAGTACTTGTTGCGGCTCAGAAAGATCTGCACAAAACAGGTCATTTCTTCCGTCATGCGCACGAAGCGCTCTTGTTTTGCCTCCTTCTCTTCTTTTTCCGCGCGCAACGTGGCAGGCAACCACTTGTGGAGGTAGTAGGAGAGACGTTCTCCCATACCCACCTCCGTTGCCCATCGATGCAGCATTGCCACATTCTCCGTGCATTCCACCAGAGACATCGGCGTCGTCACAGATGCTTCCGCGGAGGTTACGATGGCCGAAGTCTGCGCGGCGGCGGTGGTCGTTGTCGTTACTACCGGGTTTGAGTCCCTTGCGGCGACGTTATTGTCTCCATCCACGTCCATCATGATTGATCGAGATTGACTGACTGTTTGTCGAAGAGGAAAAAACAAACCAAACACGCGCAAGCTCGCTCTGCCAAAAAAAAAGGACTGTGCATCCCCCTTGCCAAGACGCTTTTATATGTGTGTTGGAAGGCAACACACGGAACAAAAACAACATTTGGTACACGCGTGTAACATTTCAATTCATTAATGGCATTACAAATCAAGTTTCGGTGCGCATATACTGTAATCTGCAAACTCCAAACTGTAAACAACACACAACTACAAATACGCTCATGACAACTGCACGTGTTCAACTGAAAGCGTCCTTGCGCGATGCAGCCAAGATGACGATGACCAATATTCCAACAACTGCGAGCACCGCGGCGGAGATGCAGGCAGTCTGTTTGCACTGTCTCCACCACACCCGATGGTGCAACTCTTTGGCACGGCGGCGAAACATGTCCGACTCTTGCATCAGTTCTTCTGCCGCCACCTCGATCGATTCCAATTTCACCAGATTGTCCAAGGCCGTGCTAACATTGTCGTGCATCACGTTGCGCACCGCGTCCACTTTCTTCTGCACCGCGCTGATAGCATCCACTTCCAACAACTTGTCATATTTCATGCACAGCGCGTGCAACACTGCCCCAATCTCCGGCGACAGCTCACCGTCACGTTGCACCTGCAATGCGCGCGCCTGATACTTTGCCGCAACTTGACGCTGCAATTCCTCCAGACATTGGAGCACGACACGCACAGGGTAGAAGTTGTGCGTAATGAGCAGGAAACTCAGTCCATGCTCATTCTGCACTATATTCCACTGGTGTGTGCCGTGCAAAACCGTGTACAATTTTCCGGGAATGTGCAATTGTGCATTGTCTTCCACCAATTGAAGTTTGATGTCGCTCCACTTGTCCGCGAACAGTTGACTACGTCCAGCTACCAGCACAGGCTCTGCACTGGACGTAGTCCATCGAATCACCGCCACGTATGCCAGTTCCGGTGAATATTGTGAATGCTCTTGGTCCTTGTTGTCGTTCTTGATGTTTGGCCACATGTTTGATTCTGTTTTTTTTTGTTTCTTTCATGTGTCGACCGAAAGGGAGATTGTTATGTGCGGCGACGGTAACGGCGCAATGTTCTACGGCGTCGGTGGCTGCCGGAGCGATGAGTTTGACGGACACCTCGGCGTGCAACTCTTCTGCTTTTGTTCGCGGCGCCAGGGTTGCGTTTTGCGGGACGCACACTTCTCGGCCTACGCCGGTGAACGTAATGGTGACGGCCACGACCACGACCTCCATGATAGTCCGTGTCGTCTTCGTCGGAAATCAAATCAATCACTTCCCGTGAATTGGTTTCGCGTCCAAGTCTCGTCGGTGGCGCAACCTCTCTCTCGTCGTCGTCGTCGGACATCAAATCAATGACTTCGCGCCGCGCAGGCGGCAACGTTGGTGGACGAACGAGGGAGGGAGCGACAGAAGTGGAAGTGGAAGCCTTCAATGGTTCAAACACATCCACGTCCTCTTCCTCCCTCCGTGGTTCTATAAGACGCGGCTTTTTGGCACTTGTGCTCTCCGCCGCCGCCGTCGTCTGACTGTTGACGCGCTTGTGCGACTGTGCAAAAGGGTTGGTCAGAGGTGGTGGCAGTGGCATTGACGGTTGCTGGACGGCGGCGGTCGTCGTCGATCCCGTGGTGTTTTGGCGGGCTGCATCCATGTCCATCAATCGGCGCTTGATCAAGGATGCATGCGCCAACGGTTTGCCCAAATTCATCGGATCTTCGTTCGTGTCGAAATCGAGGAGGTTCAAGGTCCCGCGTTGGTGCATCTTGTACAATTCGTTCAGTGCATCCTGGCCAAACCGGTCCAACATTTCGTTGTAGACCGGAATGTAAATCTGCAGACGCGCCTGTTCGTAGGAAAGGGGTTCTTTGCCTGGCCCCGCATAGTGACCGACCGTTCGGCTCCTCGCGCGCTTCAGCCCCTTCATCTCCCGGTTGGTGAATTTGGTGAAATCCGTGCCCGGTGGACCAGTCCCCTTCGTGGGTTTGTCCGGCATGAGTTTCAATCCTTGCCAGATACCTTCCACCGAAAAAGATCGCTGGCCGGGCACGAAGGGCACTTCAAACGCAGGTTGTCCGTCGGGAGTGGTGTGCGGATAAAACGGCGACAAGATGCGGAATCGTTCATCGGGCGTGCTGGAGGTCACGTCCACGATCGAATCGTTTGGTCCCAACGTCGGTTTGGACTTGCCTCTTTTCGACCACAATTTGATCGGATGGGGTGCGTGCGCTGGCGCTGACGTTGGTAACGACGCGGACGAGGATGAAGATGAAGACGAAGGTTCCCTGTCCGGAAACATGATCATTGTTCGAAATGCAACAACGGGAAAGGATTCTCCAATGCAAAGTTCGTTGGCGAAAAAAACAAGGATGTTGTTATATTGTTGGAAGAGAAAATTGCGCACATCCTCCTCTTTTCTTTTCTTTTCTTTTCTTTTCTTTTCTTTTCTTTTCTTTTCCAACTTCCGCCGTCCAGGTTGGCAAAATGTGTCACAAGGGTGGTCAACGACGACGGCGCAAAAGATGGAGACGATTGCGGTTGCCATGGCAGCGGCGGCGAAGACATCTGGTGTTCCGCAGTGATGGATGTCCGTTGTTCACACAACTGCGACCACGTCGTGTTTGTCTTTGGTGAGCGCGATGGCGACGGCGACTCGTTGCGCCCGAGTTTTTGCCGCTGGTGGTTCGGCGACGTCGCAGCGTGTGGCGCTTTCCACTTTTGCCACCGTACAATTCGTCAACTTCATTCAAATCATCGAAGTATTTTTCCACGTCAGCTTGCGGCGCATCCGCACTTTCAAGATATCCGTTTGCTGCGTACTTGCCCTTGACACATCGTTTCAGCAAACGGGTTCGTTCCGCGTACGGAACCCTTGCTCGAAATTCCGCAATGCGCACAGCATCTTCGGTGCCTTCGTCCGCCGTCAAGGGAAGGTTTTCGCCTTCGTACATTTCGCGGATGCAGGTTTGGGCAAAGTTGTTCAAAGTGGTGGGATTGATACCTCCCATTCCTTCGCCAAAGACACGTTGGATTTCCTTGTACAACTTCAATGTGGCTTCGTCCGCGACTGTTGTGTCCTCACTGTTGGCCAGGATGGAAATGGGGACACTGACAACCGTCACAATGCGCTCGTACGCACCGCGCACACAACTTTTGGAAGCGGTTCCAGTGTTGTACGCCAGGAACGTTTGTTGAACATATTCGCCGAAGTAGAGGGTTTGGTATTGTTCCGGCAAAGTTAGCACAAAGTCCACCACGCCCTTCATCAGAGGAAAATTCTGCTCGAAAAAGGTGCAGTCGATGCTGGAATCTCTTCCTCCAACCTGGAAGTATCTCAAAATGACTCCTTGAATCCCCTCGTCGGGTGCATTTGGCTCTGTCGAAACCCGTTGAAAATAGCCGCGCAACGCATCACCGATGGCAACAAACACGTCCTCTGGACGAAGTGTTTGGTCGTTCATTGCGTCTCGGATGGGTGGCAATTGTTGCAGAAGCGGAGCAACCTTCGGAATGACTCTCTCCGCATACCTGTGCACTTCGTAGGCAACACCTTGCGGCATCTGCACTTGCCGACGACGTGCTGGTTGCGGTGGCGGTGGTGGCGGTGGTGCATGCGGCGAAATAAGATTGTATGTCATCAGTGGACAAAAGAAGAAGATGGTTTCATAGTCTCCATTGTCGATGATTGTGCGATAGGCTGCGCTCCGTTCGTACCATGGGGAAAAATCTTGTTGCAGTTGTTGACAATTCGAAAACATAAAGTGGAAGGCTGTGACGCTGGACACATCCCAGTTGGTCAGCGGTTGATTGAACGACACGCAGTGCGCAAACATGGTCCACGCATTTTGCAGATTGGACACATTCCAGTTGTCCAATGGTTGATTGAATGCTCTGCATCCGTAAAACATTTTAACCGCCCTGGTCAGGCGTAACAATTGCCAACTGTTCAAGGGTTGATTGAATGACTCACAATCTTGAAACATCTCACCTGCATCCTCCAATCGTCTCACGTTCCAACCGTACAGCGATCCATTGAACGACGTGCACCCTCGAAACATGCCAGTGGCAACTTGCAGGTTGGACATATCCCATCTGGACAGCGATTGATTGAAGGATTCGCACTGACGAAACATTTCTTGCGTGTTGACCAAACTGTACGAATACCAAGTGTTCAGCTGTTGGTTAAATGCAGCACATGATGCAAACATTCTCTGTGCGTTGATCAAATTGCCCATTTCCCACTGGCCCAGTGGTTGATTGAAGGATATGCACCCATCGAACATCCCACTTGCATTTTCCACCAAACGCAATTTCCAGTTTCCAATCGGTTGGTTGAATCCAGAGCAAAATGCGAACATGCGGGTCAGGTTTCTTGCACTGGACATGTCCCATCGACTGATGTCGACAAACTCTTTGATATTGTCGTCGTCAAACAACTCGTTTTTGTGCGCAAACAATTCTGTGAAATCCGTGACATATCTCACATCCCAGTTGCTAAAGACATTCATTGGATTCTCAAACACTTTCCTTGGATCGTTCGAATAAACAACCTTGTTGTACACTTCGTTGACGCGTTTGCGCAATGCCCGTTCATCGCGAATCAAAATCTGCGACGACGACGACGACGACGACGACGACGTCAAAGTGTCCCATTCTCCATACAATTTTCCATTCATCTTTGCGCTGCAAATGTGGTGGGTGAATGGTCGTGTTCTACCGGGAGAAAAAAGTGTGGTTTCTTCTCCACAGCGGCAAAATATGTCACAATGTATCGTGAACCACGCAGTGCGAAAATGCGTGTGGCAACAGCGATGTTAGCATTAAGTCCTTCACAACAAATCTTTTCCAACACATTTTTTTCTCCACTCCCCAGTCCACTTCACACATCACCCATTCCCCCTGCACTGCAAAATATGTCACAACATCCAAACGAATGCGCCAGACGAGCCTTGCAACAACATTGGCTCGCCCAGCGTTGTGTGCACGCTGCGCAGCTATTTGAACAAGTGTGGTTGTTTACGGCTTTGGAGTCGGCAGATTGTTTTTTTCCATCGAATGTGTTGGTATGCTTTCACGATAAACCAGTGAAACTGCGTCATTTTCGGTGGGGTGCGCCGGAAGAATGGGATACGTCGCAGGTGACCAATATGCAAAATGCGTTTTGCGATTGGAGCAACAGTGCGATCGGGTCCAGAATCAAGTCTGGTGTGCCAGACGTGCAACATTGGAACACGTGCAATGTCGTGAACATGAAATTCCTCTTTGCCCGCAATCAACATTTCAACGTTCCGCTTCACCGATGGAATGTGTCCAAGGTGAAGAACATGGTGGGAATGTTCGACAGTTGCCATTGTTTCAATCAACCCCTGAACGACTGGAATGTTTCCAACGTGGTGCATGCCGACAACATGTTCCGGATGTGCGACTCGTTCAATCAACCTTTGGATCGATGGAACACGCATTCCTTCAGATCCACAACGTTCATGTTTTCCGACTGTCCGATATTCAATCAACCCTTGGAACAATGGAATATGCACCGAGTGGAGCGTGCCAACGGCATGTTTCGAAGTTGTGCAAACTTCAATCAGCCGCTGAATGGGTGGAAACTTTTTGCGCACACGCAATCATCTGAGTGCGATTTCATGTTTCAACATTGCAGGAAGTTCAACCAACCACTGGACACGTGGTGCATGTCGCATGTGCAAGATTTCACAGCGATGTTTGACGGGTGCTACGAGTTCAACCAACCGTTGAACGCGTGGACCATGCACAGTGCGCGCGAAACCCGATACATGTTTCGCGACTGTTGGATATTCAACCAGTCTCTGGAAAATTGGATGGCAGCACCTGCGCAGGAACTCATTGATGGTTGCAACATGTTTCACGGATGTTGGTCGCTGGTTGATCCGTTTCGCGCGCAATGGCAACCGTTGCGCACGTGTTTTCGCAAAACCGACTGCATGTTTGGCGACTGTCCGAATCTGAACCTGGATGCATTGGCCACTCTGTGCGACTCCGAGCATCACCTTCGTCTCACGACCAAGTTAGAACCGTACAGGAACGATGCGGCATTTGCTTTGAAGCTATGGAAGCATCCTTCAAGGGAAAGACGCGGGAGACATGTCACCGCCATAGACGCCGCCACCTCCACGCATTGAGCGAGAGCGAGAGCGAGAACGAGAACGAGCGGAAGAACGACGAGTGCCACGATCCACGCGCACTGCGCCAAAGTGACCCTTTTTGGTGAGGAAGCCGGCTTTCACCAAACGACGTTCACGCTTGGCGGTGGCGTGTTTGCGGCGCGAAACGATGCGACCGTGTTTGTTTTTCATCAAATCCTTGCGGGTCAATCCGCCGGAAGTGTGTTTGGCAGTTCCATGCCAGACTTGTGCGCGAGAGCCAACAGCGGGAATGCGTGTCATGGTCGACCGTACAAACGTGATGATGGAAGGGAAACTGTGTCGCGAAGAAGGGAGTGGAAGAGAAGATAGTTTGCGACGAGAAAATAAAACACGTGAGGCGGCGGCTGCCACTTCCACGCACCACTTCAAAAGTTCGTGGGAGGTCGCCCACTTCCACCTGGCATGCCTGGCGTCCGTCCAAACGCATCCACGTGAAGCGGCACGCCTAAATAGAACGAACCAAAATGAATGTTGCCGCCATGGTACACTGTCTGCAATTGTTGAGCCACGCGCATGTTGCGAGATGTGCGCGCGGCAACAGTGTTGCTGGTGTCGTCCAGGTGCGCCTTGTCCACTTTGTCGTGTTGACACGCGCATCCGTTCAGGGGTGCACGCAACGACGCATAGTGCAGCATGCGACGCACGTTGGCTTTCTTGCCTGGGGTCATCAACAATCGCGACATTCACTGCTCTGGTTTGTCCGTCCTTTCCTGAAAAAAACGGGGGGTGCAAAGCTTGGTATTGTGGGCAGCGGCGCGATGAATGGGGAGGGGGGAGTGGTGGTGGTTTGTTGGCGGCTGCTGATATGCATCGCCCGAAGAAAATATAAAACAACGACGCGCAACCATCACCACTGCTGCATCACCTTTTGTTTGGACTCCCCCCCCCCCCCCTTCCGCATCGCCGCCCCAGCCCCAGGGGCTGTTCGACACCGGGGGGAGGGACCCGTTCTTGACCCCGGCGGGGGTGAATCGGGCC
>JACCEB010216498.1_pt1 | contig 17595 bp, 10 predicted proteins | sample 7454761 | NCBI WGS metagenome assembly JACCEB01 (sample SAMN15323454, study PRJNA562643) | freshwater metagenome | isolation source: river surface water | place: USA:Blue River Watershed | collected 2017-08-18 | reverse complement strand
GATATATTTGGCAATAACCAATTGCAAATCACTGCGTTTCCAAATCCTGCAACCGACTTTATCAAGGTGAAAACTAATGTTAAAGCGAGTCAAATGACGATCACCTCAATGAATGGACAATTGATTACTGAAGTGAAAACGATCAATGATCTGGAAAACACGATAAACGTAGGCAACGTTTCTGACGGTTTGTATATTCTGACTGTTATTTTGGAGGGACAAGCTTTCAGCAATAAATTCTTTGTAAATCACTCACAGCAAGCTCAATTAGATTAATTCGGATTAAAAAAGGTGCACAACTTTTTATTCATTAGAGTGAATACTTTGGACTAAGCCGATTATTTTTGCAGTAGTTATGACACAATACCGCATTGAACACGATACAATGGGCGAGGTAAAAGTACCTGCTAATGCCTATTGGGGAGCCCAAACTGAACGCAGTCGCAATAATTTCAAAATTGGACCTGAAGGCAGTATGCCAATTGAGATTATCCGTGCATTTGGAGTTCTAAAAAAATGTGCTGCTGAGGCAAATTTCAAATTGGGAGTTTTATCGGAAGAAAAGTATAAACTGATTGCCGACGCTTGCGATGAAATCATTGAAGGTAAATTAGACAAAGAATTTCCTTTGGTGATTTGGCAAACTGGTTCGGGCACTCAAAGCAACATGAACGTAAATGAAGTTGTTGCAAATAGAGCCCATGTGAAGCAAGGTGGAAGCCTTACCGATGAAAATAAAGTCCTTCATCCGAATGACGACGTAAATAAGAGTCAAAGTAGTAACGACACCTTTCCTACAGCCATGAGCATTGCTGTATTCAAGCAAGTTGTTGATTACACTTTACCTGGTTTACAAGCATTAAAAACAACATTAAAGCACAAAGCAAGGGAATATAAAGACATTGTAAAAATTGGTCGTACACATTTCATGGATGCAACACCTTTAACTTTAGGTCAAGAATTCAGCGGATATGTAACTCAATTAGATAATGGCATTGCGGCAATCAACAGAGCAATGTTGCCTGCTGCTGAATTGGCATTGGGTGGAACAGCAGTTGGAACTGGTTTGAACACTCCAAAGGGCTATTCTGAGTTGGTGGCGCAATTAATTGCAAAAGAAACCGGATTGCCGTTGGTTACTGCAGAAAATAAATTTGAAGCACTTGCTGCTCACGATGCAATGGTAGAACTTCACGGTGCGTTAAAACGTGCTGCGATGAGTTGCTTTAAAATTGCAAACGACATTCGAATGCTTAGTTCTGGACCAAGAAGTGGAATTGGTGAAATCAATATCCCTGAAAACGAGCCAGGTTCTTCTATCATGCCAGGAAAAGTAAACCCTACTCAACCGGAAGCATTGACAATGGTTTGTGCACAAATTTTAGGTAACGATGTTACCGTTTCGTTTGCTGCATCTCAAGGTCATTTTGAGTTGAACGTTTTCAAACCTGTGATTGCTGTAAACATGTTACAAAGTGCACGTTTATTGGGACAAGCTTGCTTGAGTTTCAATGACAATTGTGCTGTAGGAATTGAACCAAACCACGACAATATCAAACGTTTGGTAGACCAAAGCTTGATGCTTGTAACGGCTTTAAACACGCACATTGGTTATGAAAACGCTGCTAAAATTGCTAAAAAAGCACACAAAGAAGGCACTACATTGAAAGAAGCTGCCATTGCTTTGAACTTATTAACGAATGAGCAGTTTAACGAATGGGTAAGACCTGAAAACATGGTTGGAAATCCAGACGATTCAATCAAATAATTCTAATAATATTCAAAATTGAAGGGAGTGGAAACACTCCCTTTTTCATGCAATTATGTTTACACTTCAATCAAAAGGAAACTTACTATCTCTCCATTCACCAGTTGTGATGGGTATTGTGAATTTAACAAGTGATTCTTTTTATGCCGAAAGTCGGTCACAATCACTCTCTGAAGCATTGATTAAAATTGAATCGATGATTCACGATGGAGCCAGCATTGTTGATCTAGGAGCTCAAAGTAGTCGCCCCGGAGCCACGCTCCTTTCGGCCGAACATGAACTCGAACAGCTAATTCCTGTGATTGAAGTTATTGTCAAAAAATTCCCTCAAATTTGGATCAGTATTGATACATTTTATGCTAAAGTTGCAGATGAATGCATTGATGCTGGTGCACACATCATCAACGACATTTCGGCGGGAGAATTCGAACCACAAATGTTAGAAGTTGTTGCAAAACATAAGGTTCCATACATTGCGATGCATAAAAAAGGGAATCCTCAAACCATGCAATTGAATCCTGAATATGAAAATGTAACCCAAGAAGTCTTGAATTATTTTGTTTCCAAGAAGAATCAATTCGAGAAAATGGGCATTTACGATTGGATTTTAGATTTGGGGTATGGATTTGGAAAAACCGTTTCTCACAACTATCAACTTCTGAATGAATCAGAAATTTTTTCTGTAATTGGTCGGCCAATTTTAACGGGCATTTCAAGAAAAAGCATGATTTACAAACCTCTGAATATCAGCCAAAATGAAGCTCTAAATGGTACAACTGCTTTAAATATGATTGCTTTAGAACATGGAAGTCACATTTTACGCGTCCATGATGTTAAAGAGGCTATGGAATGCATTGAATTGCATTGTCTTTTAAAAAATAAAAAGAGATAGATTGAATTCCATTTCAATTGAGTAATTTTGTAGCATGTCTGCTATCATCGCACCGTCGATTTTATCTGCCAATTTTGGCAAACTTTACGAAGAAATAGAAATGATTAACAACAGTGAGGCTGGTTGGTTTCACGTTGATGTTATGGATGGAGTGTTTGTTCCTAACATTTCTTTTGGATTTCCATTAATGAAACCACTCAAAGAAAAGGCAACCAAAACGTTGGATGTTCATTTAATGATTGTTGATCCCGATCGTTACATCAAAACGTTTGCCGAAGCTGGAGCCCATGTACTTACAGTTCATTATGAGGCATGCACCCACCTTCACCGTACTTTGAGCGAAATTAAAAATCAAGGCATGAAAGCTGGAGTTGCATTAAATCCACACACTCCTGTTTCTTTATTGAGGGACATTTTACCGCTTTGCGATTTGGTTTGCTTGATGAGTGTAAATCCAGGGTTTGGTGGCCAAAAATTCATTGAAAACACATACAATAAAATTATAGAACTCAAAGCAATGATTTTAGAATTGGGCTTAAATACGCTCATAGAAATCGATGGCGGTGTTGCTTTAAACAATGCTCAGCTCCTCACAGAAGCGGGTGCCGATGTTTTGGTTGCTGGCAATACAGTTTTTGGTTCTGAAAATCCTACCAAAACCATCTCTGATTTGGTAGAACTCACAAAATAAATAAACGTTTTCGGCGTTTAAACACAGTGAAGCATTTCATTATCCTCTTTTTTGCTGCTTTTTGCTTTGGTGTCAAAGCCCAAACCAAATTATCGGCAATTGTATTGGATAAACAAAATAAGCCAGCCAAAGGGGTTGAAATCTATTATTCTGAAGATTTAGTGACCACCACCAATGAATTTGGTTATTTTGAATTCAATGCCAAATTCTTCCCGGTTATCATTCATGGTTATCTTGGTAAGGACATTGTCTTTGGATATAAATTCACTTCGCAAAAATCAATCAATCACGCTGATACAATTCATTTTGGAGATGGCGATGATTTACTTTTGGCCGTTGAAATTATTAAAGGCGATAAAGGTACATTTATCGATGAGGTAAAAACCAAAGAACTTAGGGCCAATCCTGCAATCGGCTCTGGAATTGAGTCCCTCATTCAAACCTTAGGTGGTGTCAGCTCTGGAAATGAAATGTCGTCTCAGTTTTCTGTTCGTGGCGGAAATTTTGATGAAAACTTAATTTATGTAAACGATATTGAAATCATACGTCCTCAATTGATTCAAAGTGGACAACAAGAAGGATTGAGTTTCATCAATCCCGACTTGGTACAATCGGTCAAATTTAGCGCAGGAGGATTTGAATCGCAATACGGCGATAAAATGAGCTCTGTATTGGATGTGGAATACCTCAAACCCGACACTTTTAGATCACAAGTGAATTTAGGAACCATGATAAACTCGGTTTCGGTTGAGGGATCCAAGAAAAAGGTGGCAGGACTTTTGAGTTTCAGACATTTTTCGAATTCATTGTTAACTGGAACATTAAATACTGCGGGTACTTATGCCATGAATTTCATGGATGTACAAACATATTTAGAATGGAAGCCGAGCATTCGATGGAACATTAACTTTTTAGGGAATTTTGCAACGAACGCCTTTCAGTTGTTACCTGAATCTAGAACTACAGAATTTGGAACGGTTCAAGAAGCCTATCAACTCAATGTGTTAATGGGTGGCCAAGAAAACATGAACTATAGATATGGATTGGGCGCATTAACAGTCAATTACCAAAGAAACTTAAACAATAGCTTCAAATGGATATTGAGCATTACCGATATCAATGAGCAAGAATATTTTGATATTGAGGGAGCTTACCAATTGAATGAACTCGATAGAGATATGAGTTCTAAGTCATATGGTAAACCATTGAGAACGCTTGGTTATGGCTACTACCTTAACCACGGAAGAAATCAATTGCGTTCACAAATTTTGAATTTTTCTCATTTGGGTAATTTAGGAAAATCAACCTCGAAAATATCCTTCAAATATGGAATCAGAATCAATCAAGAAACCGTAAAAGATCGATTTTTACAGTGGTTGTATAACGACAGTGCTGATTATAACAGTGCAACGTTTAGTTACAGCCAAGACTCTATCATGCTCGACGATTATGTTAGAGCCTCAAACTCAATTCAATCAATGAGATATAGTGGCTTTATTCAATCAAAGATTGCACTCAATAAAGCGAAAGGTTTATGGATGACATTGGGTGTGAGATCGCAATATTGGAGCTTAAATAATGAATTGATTGTAATGCCTCGTTTGAGCGTAAAATTTGAACCCAACAAATTGTATAATTCAAAAGTTGATGATTCTTTAAAACGAAAAGACATTGCTTGGAAATTATCGATTGGGGCATATCACCAACCTCCATTTTACAGAGAATTGAGAGATTTTGACGGCAATTTGAATACAGATGTTAAATCGCAGAAATCTTATCATTTGGTTTTGGGAATGGACAGATATTTAACCCTTTGGAATCGCAGATTTAAATATACTGTTGAGGGATATTACAAATACATGACTGACCTTGTACCCTATTTATTCGACAATATTAGAATTCGCTATTATGCCAATAATCAGTCTACTGGATATGCCTGGGGAGTTGACAACAGAATTTATGGTCAATTCAATAAAGGATTGGAAAGTTGGTTCACTGTGAGCATATTGGAAACGAAAGAACGCATCAATTATTTGAATAAAAACAATGAAATTGTTCAAAGTGATTGGCTTCGCAGACCAACAGATAAGAGGTTAAACTTTGCCATTGTATTCCAAGACAGACTCGTGAAATACCCTTCTGTTCGTGTCAATTTAAGACTTGTTGTTGGCACTGGAATGCCTTATTTCCTCGATGGAATGGCGAGATATACAACAACTCCCAATGTAATTCCTCCTTATCGAAGGGTTGATATAGGATTTTCTAAAGTTTTGGTTCAATCAAAATCAGGAAAGTCGTTTCATGGCATCAATGAAGCTTGGTTTTCAGTTGATATATTCAACTTGTTAGACATTAACAACGTCATTGCTTACAGTTGGGTAAAAGACCTGAATAACAATCGATACGGAGTTCCAGAATACTTAACTGGACGAAGAATTAACGCAAGATTATACTTTGTGTTTTAGGTTTTTATAAAACTATCTTCACTGTTTTTATTTTGTTTTTAAAGACCAGCTTAGATTGGTTTACAGGAACCTCATATTCATATCCATCAGAATCAACCTCGTTTACATAACCACTAAAATGATGCTTTTCTACTGTTATTTTTGAAGTATCAAATGGCAGAATCAATTCACCTTGGGCAGAAATAATGGCTTCTTTTTGATCTTTGATTATCCTAAAGTATTGGGTAGTCTGATAATTTTCTTTAAAAAACATTGTCTTCACTGATGTCGGATTCCCCCAATCAAAAAATTCGTAATTCGTGATTAATGTGTCAAAATCTTGATATTGATGGCAATGACCACTTACTATAGGGAAAATTGAATCATATAATACAGGATCAACCAGCAACTTGCCCATTTCATTATAAATCAAGATCTTTCCACCTAGAACAATTTGATTTGGATTATTACCAATTTTTCTCTGAGGAGATACATTTTCAAATTCATCAAAATCGTTCATTTCAATTTTATCCTTAATTGCAATACCTGTTGGATTTAACAATATCAAATACGTTGTAATCTCACCATGCGCATAATCATAAAATTCTTTTAAATAAAGTACATTATGAGTTTCTGGCATAGGAGTTAAGATATTGTTATGATAATCAATATTTAACCATGCATCGCCTTTATTTGCCAATATTGATGTCACATATGTATTTTTAGTTTCAATGAGAGTATCATATTCATAGGGCACAGCCACTGAATCTGTTTGACCCATCCAATTGATTGTTGAAACGCCCCAAAAACCATTTTTCTTGGTGTAGTAATAGATTCTAGGAAAATTCTCATAAAAATCTCTTGGGTCTTGATAATTTCCATTTAAAAAATCAACATTTTGATAATCGCTCAATGGAATAAAACTGTCATTTTGAAAACAATACAATCCAAGCTTGCCGTTTATCATACATTTGTAATAATTCAATTCATTCGTAAATCTAGGATTCATTTGCTCTTCGTAAATTTCATTAAAATTTGCTTTTAAGAGCTTATTAGAATGCATGTTGTATAATTTCAATTCATTGTTATGATAAAGGCCCAATGCATTAAATTCATGAAATTTGAATAATTTAACTTTGTTTATATATAATTGATTAAATTCAATCGAATTAGATTGGTTTAATGTTATTCCTTTCCATTCATTATTTGAATGAAAGAGTGCGTATGTGTTGATAAGAAAATAGCGATCATCATATTCATGAAACCAATTGCAAAATTCTTTTTGGGTCATTGAAAAATCTAAAAATCGGATTTGATCATACTTATAATTTAATGAATCTAAATTAAAATCATCACTTAGTTTTATCATAGGAATTTTCACTGAATCTACCCATTCTTTTGAAATAAAATGGCCACCCGATAAATCTAAAATATTCCATTTCCCAGATTGACAAATAAATGTGGTATCATTATAAACTTCTTCATGATGTAATATTTCAATAATTTCGCCTTGATCATCAAATTTTTGAACGGGGAAATTAAATTTACAAGAATGGACCTCCCGGTCAATTTTACCACCAATATTCGCTATTGCAATAGGTATAAATTCTTTTTGCAGGACATGTTTTTGATGGAAAAATTGATACTTACTGGGGTCATTTAAGAGTTCTGGGTAATCAAAACGAACACCATAAAATTGAATGAAACCAAACTCCAATTTCGAAATATGGTTACCCAATGTATCCAATAAAATCAATTTATCTTTTTGATTTTTCGCTATGAAACCTAATATCTTGACATCACTTCGGGAAATGTTTTTTTGATTTTCTTCCCTCAAGATATCGATAGATTTGAATTTGCATTTTACAATTTGATTTAGCTTCGAATTCAACAAACCCCAGCTCGACTTTGTTTTTACTCTGAAATAAACATCATTCAATTGTTTATTAGATAGTATTGTATCTGAATGATAATTCGTTAAAATTTGATCAAACCATTTGGTTTGTTGAATTTCATGATTTATTGTATTTGTTAAAATTATTCTACTTAATTGATTCTTTGTTTCAATATTTAATTTCCATTGACAAATAGCTTTCGATTGAAAACAAAATAAAATTATATAAAATAAGAATTTTTGCATAGACTCAAATATATAAAATTCAAATGCAAATAAAAACAAATCAAATTGTTAGTTTCATAAATTACGAATTAAACTTGACATAATTTTCAAAGTTGTCATGGATATTGCATTGCATATAAACTAAAAAAGCCACTTGCGTGGCTTTTTTTATGAATGTTTGAATTTTTTGATTAATTCCCTCCGCTTGGAGCTTCAGGAGTTGAAGGTGGATTTAGCGTATCATTGCATTTTTTCAAATCGGCCTGTAATGTCGAAACTTGTGATTTCAATTTCGCAATCTCAGCATCCTTAGATTTGATGATTCCTCCCAATTGACCCATTTCCTCATCCATACGAATGATTTGCTTTCTCAATGTGGCATCATCACCTTGAAGTTTTTCTAGTTCTTGTTGACACTCTGCATTTTTTGCTTTTAAATCAGCCAAATCTTTTGAGCAGGCACTTAAATCAGAGTTAAGTTGATTAATTTTATCATTTTTGCCTGCTAATTCAGCTTTCAACTGGTTAATTGTTGTTTGCAGTGCATCGCAATTTGTAGAAGACGAAGCCTTCAATTTTGCTTCTAAATCTGCAATTTTCGTATTGGCTGCGTTCAAATCATCTTGGATTTTTGATTTCTCAGCAGCGGCAGCGGCAATTTTCACTTCAAGGTCGGTTGATTTCTGAGCTTGTATTGTTAAATCTGATTTCGCTTTATTGCAAGCCTCAATAGTTGCGTTCGCTTTTGACAACTCGGCTTTAATGGCGCTTAATTGTTTTTCTAATTCGGCTAACTTCAATTTATAAGGTGTACAATCTTCAGAGGTTGTTGAAGTTGCTAATTTCAACTTGTCTTCAACTTCTTTTTTCTCAGCAGTAATCGTCACTACTTGATTTTGTAATTGCGCTACTTGAGCTGTCAATGTTGAATTTTTAGAAGCTAAATCAGTATTTTTCTTTTCTAAATCTACAATTTTGAGTTTGTAAGGATTACAATCTTCAGAAACACCAATGTTAGTTGTAGATTTCAATTTATCTTCACAAGTTTTCTTGGCGGCAACGGCAGCCGTTAATTGGGTTTGCAAATCTTTAACTTGTAAATCTAACTGAGCAATTTTCGTTTTATATGGAGTACAATCTTCAGAAACACCAATATTTGAAGTTGCTTTCAATTTCTCTTCACAAATTTTCTTATCGGCAGTTAAGGTTGAAACTTGTGTTTGCAACAAACCAATGGTCTTATTCAATTCCAAAACCTTGGCATCTAGTTGCGCCACTTTTGTTTTATACGGTGTACAATCTTCGGAAACACCAATATTTGAAGTTGCTTTCAATTTCTCTTCACAAATTTTCTTGTCGGCAGTTAAGGTATTCACCTGAGCTTGCAATGTGGCAATGGTTTTGCTCATTTCCAAAACTTTTGCTTCAAGTTGGGCTGCTTTGGTTTTGTATGGAGTACAATCTTCAGAAACTTTAATTTCTGATGCCAATTTCAACTTATCGTTAGCGGTTTTTAGATCAGCATTTACTTTTGCTATTTGAACGGCTTGAGCATCATTGGTTGCTTTAGCTTTCAATAGTTCAGCTTGAATGGTAGCATTCTTTTCCTTTTCATATGCTAAATCAATTTCGAGTTTTGCCAATTTTTCACAACAATTGTTTGAAACGGCTGATTTCCCTTTAAGTTCATTGATCTCAGCTTGTAATTGAGCCAATTTTTTATCACTTTCGTCGCATTTGTTTTTAAGTGTTGAATAATTGCCTTTTACCAATGTCAATTCTGAATTCAAGTCTGCATTCTTCTTAGATTCAACTTTCCAAAGACTATCTAACTGCCTTGTTTGCTTCGCACAGTTATTGCCAGCGGCAATTTGCAATTTCAATTTTTCCAATTCAGATGCCAATTGCATGTTTTTAGCCTTTTCCTTTAATAGATCACTTTCAGCTTTTTCAGCTGTGATTTGACTATTGGTTTTAGCATTTTTACATTGATTGTCTAACGTCTGCAAATCGAATTTACATTTATCCAATTCCGCTTTTGCTTTATTTAAATCGGCGGTTAAAATAGCTACTTTCTTATTGCAATCAGCTGAATTTGAATTGCTTGCTTTATCCAATTCAAATTGCTTAGCTTTAAGCGCTTCTTCTTTGATTTTAAATTCCTGCTCTTTTAATTTAAGGGTTTCCTCTTTCTTTTTAAGATCAGCTTCTTTGATTTTTAATTGTTCAGTCGCAATATTCGATTGTTGATTTGGTGTTTTGTTCACATAGACAGTATCCTTCACGATTTTTCGAACAATCACAGTATCTCTGGGAACAGGTTTCTTTGCTACTGGCTGTGTATCTTTTACTACTTTCTCAATTGGAGTGTAATTTCTTTGATATGTTTTCTCACAATCGCCAATTTTAGATCTAAATCCAAAATAAAAACTTGCACCTGTGTAATGATCGTTTTTAATGAACTGACCCAAACCAACCAAATTATCAGAACCAACAATCACAGGACCTATTCTTCCATATAACCCCCAATTCAATGCGGTGTAATCATTTGCCAAAGTAATTGGCATGCCAAATTCAATTCTTTCTTCTTGATATCTTGGAACAACACTTAAATATGAAGCTCTTTTCAACCCAACTGAATTCGTAGGTTTTAAACTTTGAGTCCAATATGCACCTAAATGCACATGATTGTTCAACGCATTATCGAATTGAACATTCAATGCAGTTGGAGAATAACTTAAGAAAGTATTTACATCATTTCCACCAGCTGGCTTAAATAATCCATCGTCTAATTTATCAAATCTATCTGCACCCTGAGTGTGTTGAAGGGCATTCACAATGTCCTTATCAATTGTATATTGGTAATCACCAATAGAAATGATTTCCGACCCACGTCCATCATAAGAAATAAATCCTAAATCGGTGATACTTGCGCCAAATTTCCATTTGTACTGTTCAAAACGCTCTTGATCACAAAAGTTTACACCATTGTAATTGCTTTTCGCATTTGGTCGGTATTCATACATAAACCCTAAATCTCCACCTAACCCAGCGCCATTGACAAAGTCAAACTTCAAACCAAACGGACCAGACAATGCAGTTGACACACTCAAATCATTTGTATGATAATAACTTGAATTCATTTGATTGAATAAAATTGTTTGGTTATCGACGATTGTAGCATCAAGATTGTCGGAACCTAAATGGGCCATACCCATACCCAACAAGAATTTAGCTGTAAAACCCCAGCGCCAAGAATTGACAGCATCATTTTCTGAGTAACCAGCAAAAGTCATGAACCATTCTTGGTATTTTTCGGCATTGATTGAGAATTCTGATTGCTGAATTGTTTTACCAATAAGGTTGTTTACCCCTCCCAAACCGGCACTTCCCATTCCATAACGCAAAATACTGCCTAAGTCGCCGTTCAAACCATCAACTGAAAATCCTGACACCGCTTTCACACCGAAGCCAAATCCCCCAAAATGATCTAAAGGAATAAAAATTGACGGGCCATGAACTTCATTCAGGTAATTCAGTTTCCAATCTTTCACCGTGATGTCGGTTGGTAACCAAGATTGATCAAACGACAATGTTCCGTTAGAACTAACTTTATCTGAGGGATAATCGTTGTTGATCCATGCAGAAATTCTAAATGGTGCATTATAATTCATGAAATTATTTTCGAGGGATAAAGACGCACCCCACCAATTGATGTAAGCACGATTCGATAAATTACTTCGTGTAAGTGCGGGATTCAAACTGTATGCGTAAGGAGTATTTAAATCTCCAACAACAAGTCCCATTGGATGTTGTGCGTTTAGTTTGAATGAAATTTGAAAGCAAATGGCCAAAATGATAGCCACTTTTGCCACTTTGATTTTGATTAAATTCATCATTGTAATTGAAAGACTTCAAAAATAATGCCTTATTTGCATTTTTTACGTATAATTATTGATTTACCAACACTTACATTCAATTTATGAAGTTTATCTGATAGAATGAATGATTAAACGATAACACTTTATTTTGTTCGATTCCTTTCTTAATTTTGTAATTCAATGAAAAGATTCCTTAAATATTTTTTAGTTCTGATTGCTGGTTTTGCACTTGGTATTGTTTCTCTCATTATCATTTTCGCCGTAGCGATTAGTAGTTTTAATTTCGACAGTAAAGAAGTTACAACTATTGAAGAAAACAGTGTTTTAACTTTAACCTTACCAACTGAGTTAAAAGATCAAGGACAAGACGATCCATTATCTGAGATTTTTGGAAACGGGGATGAAGAATCTTCTTTGGGGCTAAATCAAATCAAGGAAGCATTCAATAGAGCTACGAAAGACAGTAAAATTAAAGGTATTGTTTTGAAGCCAGGTTTATACTCAAGTGGTTTAGCAAATGCCGATGAAATTAGAAGCTACATTGCAGAATTTCGAAAATCACAAAAATGGATCATTGCCTATGGTGAAATTTTCACTGAACAAGGATATTACATTGCTTCTGCCTGTAACGAAACTTATTTGAACCCGAAAGGGATGCTAGAATTCAATGGGTTATCATCAAATATTGTCATGTACAAAGGAATGCTTGATAAACTTGGTGTAAACTTTCAAGTTTTTAGGGTTGGGAAATTCAAAGGTGCTGTGGAACCATTCATCCAAACAAAACTCTCTGATGAAAATAAATTCCAAATCAAAACTTACCTAGAATCTTTATACACTTATCAAGTTAAGGAAATTGCGAAATCTAAAAACACCTCTTTTGACAGTTTGTGGAACATTGCCATGAAGGGTGAAGTTTTCACAGCAAATGATGCCAAATCTAAGAAATTAGTTGATGGACTCTATTATGAAAACCAGGTTTGGGATATTGTTAAAAACAAGGTGAAAGATTATAAAAAAGCCTCAGTTTCAAAATATCTAAAAAGCGAAGACAACTACACCTATTCTGAGAATAAAATTGCTTTAATTTATGCGGAAGGTGAAATTATGCCTGGCTCAAACAACAGCGAAGATGGAATTGGGTCAGAGTCTTTTATCAAAGAATTGATAAAAGCAAAAAACGACAAATCTATCAAAGCAATCGTTATTCGTGTAAATAGTCCTGGAGGGAGTTCTATGGCTAGTGATATCATTGCACAAGAGGTGAAATTAGCTAAAAAAGCAAAACCTGTGATCATTTCTTTTGGTAATGTGGCTGCCAGTGGTGGATATTACATTTCATGTGTTGCAGATAGCATTTTTGCATTGCCAAATTCCGTAACTGGATCTATTGGGGTGTTTGCGATGATTGCAAATACTGAAAATTTATTTGGACAAAAACTTGGACTTGGTTATGAAAGCGTGAATCTTGGAGAGATGGCCGAAATTTGGCGTCCGGATCAAGCACTAAGTCCTGCTCAAGGCATGATGATGCAAAAAGCGGTGAACGAAATTTACGATGATTTCATCAGCATCGTTGCTGATGGAAGACATCTCGACAAATCTGTTGTCAACGATTTGGCTCAAGGACGAGTTTACTCTGGAAAAGACGCCCTAAATTTAAAGTTAATCGATGGTTTAGGCGGAATCAATAGAGCATTGTTGTCGGCAAGTCGAAAGGCAAACGTTAAAGAATACAGAGTTGTTGAATTTCCTGAAAGTAAATCTTTGATCGAACGTTTCATGAATAAAGCCAATAACGATGAAGCTAAAATGAAGTCTTTAATGGTTGAAATGGGCTTAAATGCCAAAACCGTTTCAGAATTGAAATCAATAGGTAGAATGCAAGGTATGCAAATGAGATTACCTTGGTCGATAGAAATTCGCTAATTGTCGATATTGGAAACTTAAAACTCATTCAGAGTTTCCTTGTGTGTTTTTTTAACTACCTTTGCACCAGTTAAAATGGAGCTCGGTCTAAAAATACAATTCGCCGCTGAAAAATTATTCAACAGATTCGGGGTTCGGAGTGTTTCAATGGACGATGTATCCAAAGAAATAAACATATCGAAAAAAACGCTTTACAAGTGTTTCCGCGATAAGAATGAACTCATTTCAACTACTGTAAATATTCATATTGACAGGCTTGAAGAAGCGATTCAAGAAATCAAAAATCGTCAATCTCACGCCATTAAACAACTCACCGACATTACTAAATTTGCCATTGAGCAATCGAAATCAATTAATCCAAATATGATTTTCGATTTAAAAAAATACCATCCCGAAATTTATCAAGTTTTGGTTGTACGGAGGGAATCTCATTCGTTGATAAGAATTACAGAAAACATTGAATTAGGGAGATCACAAGGATATTATCGAAAGGATTTCGACGAAAAAATCATTGCGAAGGCTTTCTCTAAATTAACGTTTACAACTTTCGATTCGTTCGATGAAACTTCGTCATTAGAAGATGCTAAATATACAATTTCCGAAATTATGAAATATCATATTCGTGGCATCGCCACTGATTTAGGAAATACAGAATTAGAAAAAATAATATGGAATTAAACTTAAACATGAAAAAATATATATTGGTCTTATTTGCAAGCGGTATTGGAATACTCAATGCTCAGACAAGTCAAACACTGCAACTTACATTGAAACAAGCAATTGCTACTGCAGAAGCAAACAATGTAGAGTTAAAGAAAGGTAAAATTGACATTGATTTATCAAAAGAAACTGTTCGCCAGACAACAGCAATTGGATTGCCACAAGTGAATGTTTCTGCAGGTTATCAGCAGTACATTACCATTCCTGGTCAGTGGATTAAAAACTTTGCGGGTCCTAGTCCAGAGTACATTTTTTTACAATTCCAACAAAAAATTGCGAGTTCGGGAACATTATCAATTAACCAATTGTTATTTGATGGATCTTACATTGTTGCATTAAAAGCAAGCAATGAATTCTCGAATTTAAGCAAACTTGTTTACGCAAAAACGCTCAATGATGTTCAATTCAATGTTTCTAAAGCCTATTTAATGGTTGCTACAACTGAAAAAAACATCAGTGTGATTAACGCCAATATTGCTGTTTTGGAAAAAAGTTTAACCCAAATCACAGAAGTGAATAAAGAAGGATTTGCTGAAAAATTAGATGTTCAAAGGATTTCTTTGGCATTGGGAAATTTAAAAGTTCAGAAAGAAAAATTCGAAAATGCTGTAAGCACCCTGAAAAATGTTTTGAAATTGCAATTGGGCGTAGATATGTCAACCAACATTGAAATAACTGAAACAATTGAACAAATCAATGAACAAATTTCAATGGCCGATGTAGAGCAAAACAAATTGAATACAACATCTAGAATTGAATATCAATTAATCAATCAATCCATTAAACTTGGTGACTTAGATAAAAAGAGATACCAAATGGCTTACTTGCCAAGATTGATAGGCTTTTATCAACATCAACAAACCACTCAACGACCAACATTTAATTTCTTCGAAAGTAATTTAACTCCAAATAACAATTGGGTTCCATCAAATTTGATTGGCATACAACTTCAATTGAATTTATTCGCTGGATTTGGTGATCAATCAAAAATCAAGGAATCTGAGTTGAAAATCAAGAAGGCAAAATTAGATCTTCAAAATTTCGAGAGTGCAGCAAATATGCAATTCATCAATGCAAGCAACAATTACAACACACAATTAAAGCAAGCAGCTGTGCAAAAAGAAAATTTAGACCTAGCAAATCAAATTTATGAAACTGCAAATTTGAAATTTAAAGAAGGTGTTGGCAGCTCAATAGAGGTTATGCAAGCTGAAACTGAATTAAAATCAGCGCAAAATAATTATTTAAGCGCTGTGTACGACTTAATCATTGCAAAATTAGATTACTACCAAGCAACAGGAAAAAACATCAAATAAACGAAACAAACAAAAATCAATCTTATGAAATTCAAAAATATACAGATCACAATGGCACTTATTTTCATTGTTTCAACAATGATGGTAGCCTGTGGAGAAAAAGGTTCAACGCTCGATCAAAAGAAAGCTGAATTAGAAAAAGTCCGTAAAGAGATAGCTGAATTACAGTTAAAAGAAAAATCATTAGTTGCTCAAATTGGTGGAAATACAACCAATGACAAATTGGTTGAAATCCAAACTGTTTCAGTACAGTCATTTTCAAGTGACCTGAAAGTTGAAGGAACAATAGATGCTGACCAAAGCACCATTGCCACTGCAAAAATGCCTGGGACAGTGATGAATATCAACACAGAAGTTGGCAGCAAGGTGAGCAAAGGACAAATTTTGGCATCGCTTGATAATTCTTCTGCTTTAAAGGGCAAGCTTGAACTAGAGCAACAAGTTGCATTTGCAACAACCGTATTTGAAAAACAGAGAAGACTTTGGGAAAAAGGTGTGGGCACAGAAATTCAATACTTGTCTGCTAAAAACCAAAAAGAAGCCCTAGAAAAGAGCTTAAACACTTTGAATAACAACATTGATATGTACAACATCAAATCGCCAATTAATGGAACAGTTGAAGCTGTAGATGTTAAAATTGGACAAGTAACTGCTCCAGGGATGCCAATTTTCAAAGTTGTGAATATGTCTACCATAAAAGTTGTTGCCAATATTTCTGAAGCCTACGCTGATAAAGTAACTGTTGGTGATGTAGTGACAGTTGAATTGCCTGACTTAAATCAAACAATTAAAGCAAAAGTGAGTTTTGCATCAAATTTCATTGATCCATTGAACAGAACTTTTAAAGTTGAAGTAAAATTGAATGGAATTAAAGATGTTAAACCAAACATGGTTGCTAAATTAAACATTGTTGACTATGTGAATCCAAAGGCCATTGTTGTTCCTTCTAACGCAATTCAAAGAACTGAAAGTGAAATGTTTATCATGGTTGCAAAGCAAGACAAAAACAAAATGATTGCTGAAAAAAGAACCATTGTAATTGGCAAAACAAATCAGGATTTAACTGAAGTCATTTCAGGAGTTTCTGAAAACGAAACAATTATTGTAAACGGATTTCAAGAACTTACAACTGGCCAAGTTGTAAAGCCTACAAATGTCCCTACTAAATAAAAAAACGATAATGAGTAAATTCAAAGAATTTAAACCAACAAGTTGGAGTATAGATAACAAAACAAGTATCTATATTTTAACCTTGTTCATTACGTTTGCGGGTATTTTTTCTTACAATAAATTGCCGAAAGAAAGATTTCCGGATATCGTAATTCCAACGATTTTCGTTCAAACCATTTATCCAGGTTCATCACCGAAAGACATTGAAAACTTGATTACTAAACCAATTGAAAAGAAAATTAAATCAATTAGTGGCGTAAAAAAACTCAAAAGTCAATCAATTCAAGATTTCAGTATCATTACAGTTGAATTTGATACCGATGTAAAGGTAGACCAAGCCAAGAAAAAGGTGAAGGATGAAGTTGATAAAGCCAAAAGTGACCTTCCAACCGATTTGAAAACTGATCCTACGGTGATGGAAGTTAACTTCAGCGATATGCCAATTTTGTATATCAACATTAACGGAAATTACGGCCTGCAACAATTGAAACAATTTGCAGAATTGGCAAAAGATAAAATTGAATCATTGCCTAGTATTACCCGTGTAGATATTGTTGTAGCTTTAGACCGTGAAATACAGGTTATCTTAACCTTGAAAGAATGGCTGCTGCTGGTGTTACAATTGACGATGTTTCTCGTTCAATTCAATATGAAAACATGCGTAT
>JACCEB010980165.1_pt1 | contig 17621 bp, 15 predicted proteins | sample 7454761 | NCBI WGS metagenome assembly JACCEB01 (sample SAMN15323454, study PRJNA562643) | freshwater metagenome | isolation source: river surface water | place: USA:Blue River Watershed | collected 2017-08-18 | reverse complement strand
ATTCAATCTGGGGGTAAACGCGTCCGCCCAGCCCTTTTATTGCTTATCGCCAAAGCATTAGCTCGGGGTAAAGAGATTCCCCATGCGTTAGAACTCGCTGCCGTTGTGGAATTTATACACACAGCTACTTTGCTACACGATGACGTGGTAGATGAATCCACCTTGCGCCGGGGTAAACAAACCGCAAATGCTGCCTTTGGGAATGCCGCTAGTGTCTTAGTAGGAGATTTTCTGTACTCGCGCGCATTCCAAATGATGGTCGCTCCAAATGACATTCGGGTGATGCAAATTCTCTCTAATGCGACCAACACGATTGCTGAGGGCGAAGTATTACAACTTCTCAACATGAATGATCCCGAGGTTGATGAATCTAGTTACCTTCAAGTCATTCGCTACAAAACAGCTAAATTATTTGAAGCCTCTGCAGAATTGGGAGCATTAATTGCTCAAGCGAGCGATATTGAACGTGAACTAGCCGCAGCTTTTGGTCGCCATATTGGTACCGCCTTCCAACTAATGGATGATCTACTTGACTACACGGCAAATCCAGATGATATGGGCAAGAATGTAGGCGATGATCTTCGTGAAGGAAAGCCAACCCTCCCCCTAATTTATCTGATGGAAAAAGGTAATCCTGAGCAAAGACTATTAGCAAGAGAGGCAATTTCTCAAAACGATGACTTACCAGAAAACATCTTTGAACAAATTTTGCATGGTATTCAAGAATCGGGTGCTCTTGAATACACCCAAGAAGCTGCCAAACGAGAGGTTCATTTGGCGTTGAATACTATTAAAGACTTCCCAAGTAATGCAGCAAGCGATTCATTGCGTGCTCTCTGTGAGTACTCTCTAATTCGTCAGGGATAAAATAAATAATATCGGAATGTAGCGCAGCCTGGTAGCGCACCTCGTTCGGGACGAGGGGGTCGGAGGTTCGAATCCTCTCATTCCGACCATTAATCACCAATTGTATTGAGTCGAATTTCTTTAGCAGTAACTCTTGCTGCCTCCGCTTCGGATCGAAGCCGAACTATCTCTTCATTTGATAAACGCTCAATATTTGCGTAATCCAACTTCCAACTTGGATCCGAGCTCCAGCGCAATGATGATTGAATAGTAGAGCGCGGACCAGAAGCGCATTTCAACAAGTCCAAGGCAAGCTCGAAAATAGCGGATTGTGAGTGGCGATCACCAGGGCGGCCGGCGGCGTTTCCTAGAGGAAAGTCATTAAATACAAAACGGGGAACACCACAGTATTCAATAATATCTTTTGCGGCACCAATAATCACCGTTGGAATACCGGCTTCTTCGAGATAGCGCGCTAATAAAGCAATGCTTTGATGGCAGATGGGGCAATTAGGTACCAAAATTGCGACATCAACGGCGTCTGCCTGGCATTTAGCCAAAATCAGGGGCGCATCAATCTCGAGGGTGTGACGCTGGCTACGATTTGTCGGTAAACCATAAAAGCGGTCTGCCAATTTACCAATTCGCCCTGCGCGCACTGCCGATCGCGCCACCTCAAGCGGAAACCAGCAAGCCATATCTGACATATTGGCATGTTTACGATCAACGCCAACATGAGCAATCCGCAGATCGGGATTGCCGTCGCTAGCGATGGCATAGGGTTCAAAAAACTTAGCGTGGGCATTGTAAGCTGCCCCAGGGCCTTGATCCCCCTTCAGAGGGTCATAAGGAACTGCTGTTGTTACAAGGCCAATAACTGCTTGGTCCAATGATTTTCTCAGAGCTGTAAACGGAACATCGATGTAGTGAGCCCAGACATATGGATTGCCATAACCTAGCCCAAGGTAATACGCGCGCGTACGCTGTATATAGGGAATTGGTTGATCAAATTCAGGGGCAAAAATGAGTTCTGGCATATTTTTAAATAGTAGCGCTTAAGTACTTGATAAGATCATAGTAATTATCACTTTAGGAGAACTTCATTATGGCTCAATGGCTTCGCTATCAATATCAAGGACACTCAGGCTTTGGCCAGTTACAAGGCAATCAGGTTGCTGTACATACTGGTGATTTATTTAGTAACCCTCGCCCCACCGGTGAATACATTCAGCTAAAAGAAATCATGATTGACATTCCTTGTGTACCGCATAAATTTTTAGCTCTGGTCGATAACTTTCGTGCGCTGGTTACAAAACTAGAACATACCGTTCCAGATGAGCCCCTTTACTTCCTCAAATCAAGTAACTCTTATCTTGCAGCAGGGCAAACAATTCGAGTACCCAGCTCCTACAGCGGTAAGGTAATTTATGAAGGAGAATTAGGAATCGTTATTGGGGAGCGTTGTCAAGGCGTCAGCGAGTCAGACGCTGCTAAATATATTTTTGGCTATACCTGTGTCAATGACGTTACAGCGGTTGAAATCCTAAACCGTAACCCAGGGTATGCTCAGTGGACCCGCTCCAAAAATTTCGATACCTTTGGAGTCTTTGGACCAGTCATTAGTACCGATGTTGATCCGATGAGTTTAAGTATCAAAACAATCCTCAACGATCAAGAACGCCAAAACTACCCTATGAGCGATATTGTTTTCTCACCTGCCAAATTAGTCAGCCTGATTTCTCAAGACATGACACTGGAGGCGGGCGACATTATTGCCTGTGGAACCTCCGTCGGTGTAGGCTCCATGAAACCAGGCAGCAATGTCAGTATCGTGATTGATGGTGTTGGTCGACTCGATAATCGCTTTGAATAGGTCCTAACTTAGTAACCGGCGGCAACTGGAAGTACGAGACTACCTTTGGCATCCTGCACGTTTTGATCTAAATATTTTGTTAATGCATAAACAGTGTTTAGACAAGGCGTGGGTGTCTCAGTAATCTCGCCCAACTCGATTACCGATCCCAAAAGAGCATCAATTTCCAAAGAGCGGCCAGCCTCTAAATCCTGCAGCATAGAGGTTTTATGCTTGCCAACTTTCTCTGCGCCAGCAATACGTCTTTCAATATCGACACGGAAAGTAACGCCGAGTTTTTCTGCAATGGATTGGGCTTCTGCCATCATATTTCTGGCTAATTCCTTGGTTAATGGATAACGGCATATTCCCTCGAGTGTGCCGTGCGTTAGAGCACTGATCGGATTAAATGTGAGGTTACCCCATAGTTTTAACCAAATCTCTGCGCGGATGTCGTCCAAAATGGGGGACTTAAATCCAGCCGCACCCATCGCATCAGAAATCTTCTGAATTCGCTCTGAACTCTTACCGTCCAACTCACCCAGTGGGAAGCGGACCCCCTCAACATGGCGAATAACTCCAGGACCTTGAGTGATCGTTGCTGGATATACAACGCACCCAATGATGTTGTCAGGATTAATGGCGCGCATGATAACGCCTCCTGGATCAACCGTATCTACGGAGTGATCTTTGTATTTGCTATTGAGTTTTTGGAAATACCACCAAGGAATACCATTCTGCATGGGTATCAAAATAGTTTCGGGACTTAAGACCGATACAAGGTCATCAATCACTGGCTCCACTTGATGTGCCTTCACGGCCAAAATAATGACATCTTGCTTAGGTAAGCCGCGAAGATTCTCAACCGCTTTAACTTTGGCAATGATAGGCTCCGGATGCTCGTCGCTAATCAAGGCTAATCCACGCTCCTCAATTGCGCGCAAGGTGGCGCCACGCGCCATGACTGTTACCTCATTACCAGAGTTGGCCAATAGAACAGCCAAATAACCTCCGATAGCACCGCCGCCGCCGATAATACAAATCTTCATGACATGCCCTCAATAAATAGAAACCTCAATTACTGTCAATAGTACGATATTTTCTGAGGGTATTAACTTTTTGAGGCGTCTGAGGTGGGACGTAAGCGTGATGCTGGTACCAAGCCCCCGAAAAGCATACCCGCAAGACTTGCCAAAAGACCCGCCAATTGTGGAGGCATGGTGGCATCAGGTGCCAAAACCTCACAGCTAATCCAAGTTGCTAAGCCTAAGATTACTGCGAGTAGGCCCCCCAATGTATTCGCGCGCGACCAATAAACACCAAAGGCAAGCGGAATGAATGCCGCCACCAGAGTCACCTTATAAGCGCTTTCGACCATTTGAAATATCGACAATTGTGAGTTTAGAGCAAAGAAGGTTACAAAACAGGTAAAGCACAACACTGTAATTCGCATGATTTTTAATAAATCACGATCTGATAAATGCTTAAAGAAGCCCCTCACAATGTTCTCAGCGAACGACACCGAAGGTGCTAATAATGTTGCACTGGAACAACTCATAATGGCAGACAATAAAGCACCAAAAAATATCATTTGAGCAAAGACTGGTGTGTGATTCAAAATCAAGGACGGTAAGATCATTTGTGAATCGACATTTAAATGTTTATTCACTAAATTTGGATCAATTAAGGTCGCAGAATAGGCAAGAAAGAGAGGGACAAAGGCAAATATAAAATAGAGTACCCCGCCCAACACTGCTCCACGCACTGCAGTATCAACATTTTTAGAAGAAGTAATGCGTTGAAAAACGTCTTGCTGAGGAATCGAACCCAACATCATCGTTACTAAAGCAGCAATAAATCCTAAAACGGCTGCCAAATTCCAATCGGGCCAAAAATTTAATGCTCCCGAATCTGCGGCATGCTGAACTACCACCATCACTCCACCTGTTTGGTCACTCATTAGACTACCGATATAAAGCATACCCAAAACAATGATGATCATTTGAATGAAGTCTGTTATAGCGACAGACCACATACCGCCAAATAGAGTGTAAATAAGAACACTTGCCGCCCCGATGATCATGCCAGTTTGCTGACTGAGGTAGCCGTCGGAAACGACATTGAAGACTAAGCCTAGGGCTTTAATTTGGGCAGCAACCCAACCCAAATAAGAAACTACGATGCATAAAGTGATGAGAACCTCGACACTACGCCCGTATTTCTCACGATAAAAATCACCAATCGTGAGCATCTTACGGTTATACAAATGCCTGGCAAAAAACAGTCCTACTAAAATTAAACACATGGACGATCCAAATGGATCAGAGACGATTCCACCAAGGCCTTCTTTTAAAAAGGTGGCCGGTATCCCCAAAATGGTTTCGGATCCAAACCATGTAGCAAAAACAGTAGCCGTTACAACTGGCAAAGGAAGACTATGCCCGGCTGCAGCGAAGTCAGCGGTATTCTTAACTCGCATTGCTGCCCACAGGCCAATGCCTATTGCTACAAGCCAGTAAATAATGACAAACCAAATTAGCACCGCAAAAACTCCTAGTAAATTTTGGCGAATTATAGGGCTTTCTGCTAAATAAATCCTACATAGTCGGCCCATTTTGGGGCGGTTTGACATAATGACGATATGCGACCAAGTACCAGAAAGCCATATTCGGAGGCAAGCCAATATCCCGAGGATGAAATCTATCAACGCTGTATATTGGAGTCGGTATCCAGAACCTTTGCCTTGACCATACCTCTTCTCCCCCCCAATTTAGAAAAAGTTATTGGCAATACCTATCTCTTATGTCGCATCGTCGATACGATTGAAGATGCGGCCTGCATAGACGCCAAAGCAAAACAGGGGCTCTCAGCCCTTTTTAATAAAACAGTCTTGGGGCTCGAAAATCCTGAGGTTTTTGTGCAAGCATGCCAAATTGCCTTAATCAATCATCCAAATGAATATGAAAAGGATCTGATTGAAAATACCCCGCGTGTGTTGCGTGTTTTACGAAGTTGCGATGATGAGCAGCGTCAAGCAGTCGCAAAGTGTGTGCAAGTCATGTCAGAAGGGATGTCATATTTTCATACTCGACAAAATCATGCGGGCCTTGCAAACCTTCATGAGTTTGAAAAATACTGCTATGTTGTAGCTGGAGTCGTGGGAGAAATGCTTACTACTGTATTTGCACTTCATTCTCCTGCATTCGCAAAAAATATTACTGGCAAAGAGCCCTTAGCGATTGCCTTTGGTCAAGCTCTTCAGATGACAAATATCCTGAAGGATTCTCCAGAGGATCAACTACGCGGCGTATCCTGGAAACCCAGAGATATTGACCAAACGGATTTATTAATCATTGCACACCAAAAGCTAGAAGACTCTCTTCGCTATATTCGTTGCATTCCAAAATCAGAACTCGGTATTCGACGTTTTTGTTTTTTGGCTTTTGGGCTTGCTGTGATGACTCTTAATCAAATTGCGCGGCGAAAACAGTTTCGAGAAGGAAGTGAGGTTAAGCTTAGTCGAGCACAAGTTACTCGCTTTTATGTATTCACTCAATTTGCAATAAGAAGCGATATGCTCATGGAATTATTTTTTCGACTTCAGGCTAGATCACTGAAAGCCTAGTTAATTCCCTCATGGGCTAAAAGCCAGCGTTTTATATCCATACACCACCCAGAGCTATCTCCTTGCATAAAGCCTCCCAATCCATTTGCGGATAAAACGCGGTGACAAGGAATCAATAGGGGGTAATAATTTGCGCCACAAGCCCCTCCAACAGCACGAGGTCCGCTTTTAATCCTCTTGGCTAACTGTCCATAAGTCATCGTTTTGCCATGAGTAATTTCAGAAATTACAGCCCAAACATGTCGTTGATAAGGTGTCCCCTGACGCTTTAGGGGAAGATTAAACTGAAAACTAGGATCCTCGAAATAAGCCTCAATTTGATCTTTAGCTATTTTTGCAAGGATATTCTGAGGGTTAATAGTAGCTCTTCCCCGCTCAAGATAGCGGATACCAGAAATCATGAGGCTGCCATCAACCAATTCTGTGTTGATGGCTAGCCTCCCAAAGGGAGCGCTTATCACGCACCGCTCAAGATTACTAGGCTTGGATATGCTGGAGCTCATCATAAATGTAATCTTAATCTGACAATAAAGGCCATTAACCCTGATGGAGGAAAAAAGCATCATTTGCTATATTGATCTCTGGTATGTTTTTTGAAAGCTTAGATGGACTCATTCTTTGACTCTTGGCCCCTATGGGCACAAGCGGCCTTAGTTGTTTTTTTACTTGCCCTATCTGGATTTTTCTCTATGGCAGAAACCAGCATGGTGGCAAGCAACCGCCACCGTCTTCGGGTAATGGCTAATAGCGGCCATACCGGTGCCGCGATTACTCAAAAACTTCTAAAACGAGTTGATACCCTTTTGTCCGTCTTGTTAATTGCCAACAACCTGATCAATACCATTCTTCCAATTCTAGTGACTGGAATTGCCCTTCACTTGTTTGGTACAAATGGTCTAGTTCTATCCATAGCCACTCTAACGATCGCTTTTCTAATCATTATTTTTAGCGAAATTACTCCCAAGGTTATTGGTGCAGCGTTTGCAGAGAAAATCTCAGCGAATATTGGTTGGGTGATCTACCCCTTAACAGTTGCCCTAAAGCCACTTTTGTGGCTAGTGAATTCATTTGTGTCTGGATTGATGGGCCTGATGGGTCTCAATCGAAAAGAAAATAATTTACAAAGCATGAGTTCAGAGGAATTGCGTAGCTTAGTGCTCGAATCTGGTCACTTTATTTCTAAGCAGCACCGCAATATTTTGCTAAATCTATTTAATCTGGAAAATATTTTGGTCAACGATGTTATGACTCCAAGGGCTAAGATGGAAATCTTAGATTTATCACGTCCTATTAATGAGGTGATTGAGCAACTCGAGACCTGCTATCACAATAAATTACCAGTATGTGATGGTGATCCTGAAAAAATTATTGGAATTTTATCTGTTAAAAAAGCATTATCACTTTTAGGCAATCAAGAGTTGGCCCATTCAGACTTTAAAGAGTTACTCAATGATCCTTACTTTATTCCTGAGGGAACCCCGGTCATGCAGCAAATGCAGTTTTTTCAAGAAAATCGTCAACGCTTGAGCCTTGTTGTGGACGAATATGGCAGCGTTCAGGGTTTGCTGACTTTCGAAGATATTGTGGAAGAATTGATTGGTGAGTTCACCACATCATTTCCGGGTCTAATTCATCAAGAGCAATGGTCTGTGGATGGTACCTACCTGGCTAATGGGAGTGCAAATCTGCGAGATCTTAATCGTCTACTAAAGCTTAATCTTCCTGTTGACGGGCCAAGAACTTTAAATGGCTTAATTCTGGAAGAGCTCCAGGAAATTCCTGACCATGATCTTAGCGTCAAGGTCGGCGGTGTGGTGATGGAAATTATTCACTTTGATGATCAGGGAATTAAAACGGTCAAGCTTCTTAAGCCGCTACCTGAAGAATCTGAGCTGTAATTCTCTTGCTACATTTAAATTACCCGTCTCAAAGCAGAAATCTAAAGCCCTACGAAGAAGACGATCAACATATCATCCATCTATGGCAAACGATTTGTTCTGCAGCAATTACTCAAGGTGCTAGCGATATTCACATTGAAGCACACCAGGGTGAAGGTGTAGTTCGTTTTAGGGTTGATGGTGAACTAAGTATATTTAACTTCTTTCCTAAAGATGAGCATGTTCGCATCATTACTCGTATCAAAATTTTGGCTAAGCTCGATATTGCTGAACAACGAATTCCACAAGATGGTCGACTACAAATCTTTTTAGATCACTCTTCACCTGAAATTGATTGTCGACTATCAACGCTTCCTACCCTATATGGTGAAAAAGCAGTAATTCGAATTCTGAACACCTCCTCTAATGAATTGGAACTTACAGAAATTGGCTTTACTACTACTCAGCTAAAGATAGTGGAGCGGGCACTATCCCAATCTCATGGATTAATTTTGGTTTGTGGACCTACTGGCAGTGGGAAAACACGAACACTGTATAGCTTCCTAAAATACTTAAATCATGAGAACCTGAATCTCTGCAGTATTGAGGATCCAATCGAAATTCGTTTGCGTGGAGTAAATCAAGTTGCATATCACCCCAAAGCTGGACTAGATTTTGGTGTAATTATTAGGGCACTATTAAGACAAGATCCGGACGTGATTATGATTGGTGAAATCCGAGATCGAGATACCGCTTCGCTTGCTATTCAAGCAGCACAGACTGGTCACTTAGTACTCAGCACAATTCATGCGCGCAACGCCCTAAGTTGCATCGAACGTTTAGAAAACTTAGGAATTGACCGGCACGCAATTAGCAATAATGTGCTCTTTATTAGCTCACAACGTCTTCTTAAGAGGATTGATTCAAGTTCAATAGGTGGGCGTCTTGCAGTTCATGAGGTATTGCAGTTCTCACCATCTATTTCTAGAGCAATTCAAGCAAATGAAAGTATTCATGAAATTGAAGAAATTGCCCTGAGTGAAGAATTTCGTACCATGCAAGAAGGTGTTCAGTTTCTTGCACAAAAGGGCATGCTTAAAGATTCGAACTTGATTTAAAGACCACTCTGAGTGATGCATAAGACGCTTTCAATTCGGGATCAAATATTGTTAATTCGCCACCTTGCAAGCCTATTGCATGCAGGACTAGATTTACTGGAAGCGCTTCATCTAATGTTGGAGTCCTGCCCCAGGAATTGGAAGCATATTCTACAAAGCATCATTCGTGATTTAAATGATGGTCAAGGCCTGGCGGGAAGCCTATCCAAGCAACGGTACCAGTTCAGTCCTATTTGTATTAATCTAATTGCAATTGGAGAAAAAACGGGTTTACTCATAAGATCACTAACTCTTATTAATGCGCAATTAGAAGAGCAAGAGTCTTTGAAGCGGCAAATGAGGCAAGCTTTAATCTACCCATGCATTACTCTTAGCGCTGCAGCATTCATGATCCTGGCTATGATGATTTGGGTTATACCTAGCTTTGAGGATATTTTTCTTAACTTTAACGCCAGTCTCCCCGCCTCAACCCAGTTATTAATCTCAATAGCTCGTTTTCTTGAAGCTCATATCGAGCTGATTCTGCTTTCTATAATATCTAGTGGATTCATCATTACTTGTATCTGGGTTAAATCAGAACGATTTCAGAAATTATGTGATTACCATGTATTTAGTTTTCCATATTTTGGAAAATTATTTCGACTGTCTGCCCAGATAGCATGGTGCCGCAATCTCGCCTACTTGCTAGATGCAGGAGTTAGTACTCTTGATTCAATTCGCATTACAGCACAGTCATCGAATCATTGGCTGATTCATGATCTGAGTGCTAATCTTTTTAAACAATTGTCACAAGGGTGGGAGCTCGGCGAGGCTCTTAAACGAAGTGACCCAAAAAACCAATTTTTTGATCTAGAAACTAAACATTTACTACATTTAGGTGCAAAAACAGGAGCTCTTGGATCAATGCTACACAGTCGCTACCAGTCTCTTGACAGCGAACTAAAACACCAACTTTCCCTACTTCATCAAAGCCTAGAACCAATTCTGGTCATTACCTTAGGCCTCATTATTGGTGGCTTACTCATGACCTTATATCTTCCCATCTTTTCACTCGGTAGAATCATTTAATGTGGATTGATACCGTCCTACGAATTTTTCTCATTTTGATATTAGTTTACTTAGCATGGGTTGATTGGCGAACTTTTTTGATTCCCAATCGAATTACCTATCCACTTATTTTCTTTGGTCTGATTACAAATACTCTTACCCCCTATGCATTTTGTGAGAGCTATCTAGCATTTTTAGGCGCCTTTGTCGGCTATTTGATTCTGTATTTAACGAATCAGATATACCGTTATTTTCGAAAGCAAGATGGCTTAGGTATGGGTGACGCTAAACTCCTGGCCAGCTTAGGCGCTTGGTTGGGGCTTGAGCCTTTAGCGTTTATTCTTAGTATTGCAGCACTTTTGGGTATCCTAGGTGGAATGCTTTGGCTTTGTTATAAAAAACTCCCAAATGCTCATGCTTTTCCCTTTGGTCCTTATTTAGTTATTGCTGGCATCATGGAAATATTATGGTCGAGTCCATTCATTCGCTCAATCAGTTAAAAGGGAAAATCCCCTTTCTGGGTCTTACTGGAGGTATTGGTTCAGGCAAATCAAGTGTTGCCAATTTCCTTAGCAAGAAAGGTGCGGCGATTATTGATACCGATCAAATTGCTCATCAAATCACCGGTCCAAAAGGACTTGCTATGGAAGCTATTTTGCAAGAATTTGGATCTGACTATATTGCCAACGATGGGTCCTTGGATCGATCCAAAATGAGAGAGCTTGTCTTTTCAAGTCCTTCGGCCAAAAGGAGGCTAGAGGACATCACCCACCCTTTAATTCGTCAAGAGACTGTTATACAGGCAAAGATGGCTATTAAAAGGGGGGTGCCCTATATTGTCTTCGTGGTTCCCCTGCTTGTCGAATCTGGTTCTTGGCTGGAAAACCTTGACCACATTGCTGTTGTCGACTGTCCAAATGAGCTCCGTATTCAACGAGTCATGCAACGCAGCAAGCTTGATCGTACGACCATCTTAAGAATTATGGCAAACCAAGCGGGGCAAGAGGAGCGTCTAGCCATCGCCAATACAATTCTAAATAATGACGGGGATTTAGTCGCTCTTGAGGTTCAAGTAGATCGCCTTCACCAAAAAATGCTGGATTTGTAGTTTTTTGACTCGGCTCAGCATAAAATAAACCTCTGTGATTATTTACGAATATCCCTTTAATGAGTTGGTGCGAAGCATGCTTCGCCTCGAATATTTATTTGATCGATTTAATCACTTTGCGCGCTCAGATGATGCGGAACTTCATCACAATGCTCTCGTTACTCTATTTGAGCTTGGCGATATTAGTGCGCGCGGAGATATTAAGTCACTTTTATTAAAAGAATTTGAGCGTCAGAAATTAGCTCTGAATAGTCTTAAATCTTCTAAAGAAGTTGATCAAGAGAAATTATTAGGCACTCTTGCTGATCTCGAACATGCTGCAACACAGATTAATAGTTCTGTTATTAAGCCCAATGCAATCATTGCAGAAAATGATTGGCTTAATGCAATTCGAACCCGCTTACACACTCCAGGCGGCACCAGCCCAATTGATTTACCTGGTTTCTACGCATGGCGTCATAGTCCCGCAACATCACGTCGCGAGTTACTGCAAAAATTTATTTACCCGATACTACCGTGGCAAGAAGCTTGCCATTTGTTCTTGCGCCTGTTGCGCGAGTCAGGTGAAAGCAGAGAGGTCTTGGCACATCAGGGATCATTCCAACAAGCGCCCTCTGGCAAAATCTACCAACTGATGCGCATTACACTTGAAGATCCATCACTATTTGCAGAAATCAGCGCAAATAAGTATCTGTTATCAATCCGTTTACTAAGATGTGAACAGGATTTAAAACCAACACTGATTAATCAAGATATTCCCTTTAAATTAACGCTTTGTCAATTTTGATGCTTACTCATATAAGTAAGCTTGTAAACGTTTAATCATCGGCCATGCGGCCGGTAAGACTGGATCAACAGTCAAGCTTGGATTTAATAAGGACTGCCACGAAAGTTTTTGCTTTTCTAAGCCGAGAGGCTCACCCTGCCATTGCCGTACCAAGCAGACATGAAGTCGAACATAAGCATGAGGATAATCATGCTCGACGACCATTAATTCTTGATAGTGGGATGGATGAAGAGAAATTTCAACGCCTAACTCTTCCTTTAACTCTCGGCTCAACGCGAAGGCAACCGACTCATTAGGCTCTAATTTGCCCCCCGGAAACTCCCAATAACCAGCATAAGGCTTACCTTCTGGCCGTTGGCCCATCAGCACATGGAATCCATCTTTGAGCAATATACCAACGGCGACCTCAATAATCGGTCGAGAATGCTCGCTCATTGACCAATCTTATTTCTGCGATGTACGAGATCCGGCCCAGTGCTTGGCAAATTGCCATGCAACGCGCCCTGAACGCGACCCTCTCTCGAGTGCCCAAACTAAGGCCTCTGGACGCGCAGTCTCAATCTCCCTCGAACTAAGCCCAAAATGCCCTAGCCAATGAGAAACGATTGCCAAATACTCTTCTTGGCGCGGAGGATAAAAAGATAGCCATAAACCAAAACGTTCTGATAGTGAAATCTTCTCCTCAACCACCTCACCAGGATGAATTTCACCATCATCGGTATGTACATAAGACTCGTTATCCTTCATGTATTCAGGCAAAAGATGGCGGCGGTTCGATGTGGCATAAATTAACACATTGTCTACCTGAGCTGAGATAGACCCATCCAATGCCGACTTCATTGCTTTGTAGCCTGACTCACCATCCTCAAACGAAAGATCATCACAAAAAACAATAAAGCGCTCAGGGCGAACTGCTAATGATTCAGTGATGTCTGGAAGATCTGCTAGATGATCTTTGTCAACCTCAACAAGACGTAATCCTTGATTTGCAAACTGATTGAGACAGGCCTTGATCAATGATGATTTACCCGTTCCCCTGGCGCCAGTTAATAAAATATTATTAGCTGGTTTTTTTTCTACGAAATGCTTGGTGTTATCAATAATGGCATCACGTTGACGATCAATATGCTTAAGATCATCAAAAGAAATAGTTGAAATATGTTTTACAGGCTTTAAAAACCCAATACTGCCAAAGATGCTATCGCGTCGCTGCCAACGAAATGCTTTAGCAGTTTTCCAATCCTGATCACTAAGAGGTTTGGGTAAAAATGTTTCAAGATGATCCAAGAGACGATCTAATTTATCGTTCACCGCATACCCATTCTATTTTGGTTGATTAATACCAATCATAACTAAGAGCGATAGTCAGCATTAATTGAAACATAATCATGTGAAAGATCACAAGTCCAAACCGTTTCTTCTGCCTGTCCACGCCCCAAATCGACCGTCACTAAGATCTCAGACTGCTTCATCACAGCCTGGCCATCAGCTTCTTGATAGGCGGGATTGCGCCCTCCATCCTTAGCAACCCAGACATCGCCAAGCCATAATTGAACTTTTGAGCTATCTAGATCATCTATGCCCGCATACCCAATTGCTGCAAGAATACGACCCAAATTAGGGTCACTTGCAAAAAATGCTGTTTTCACTAAGGGTGAGTGTGCAATCGACTTGGCAATACGTTTACATTCGGGGCTATCTTTACCACCTTTGACCCGAATAGTTATAAATTTTGTGGCGCCCTCTCCATCGCGGACAATCATCTGCGCCAATTGCCGAGAGAGAGTTATCAAGCCCTCTCTAAACGGGGTATACGCAGGGTCTGATTTTCTTTGAATACTAACCATGGTTTGGCCCGTAGCCATGACAATAAATGAGTCATTCGTTGAGGTATCACCATCGATAGTAATTGCATTAAAAGATAGATCAGCTGCTTCGCGAGTGATCTCTTGAAGGAGGGCGGGATTAACATTTGCATCAGTTCCTATAAAACCAAGCATTGTTGCCATATTGGGCTGAATCATGCCAGCCCCCTTTGAAATCCCAGTCATGGTGATCGGGCCAGCAGATGTTTGAATTGTTAAGGACGCTGCCTTTGGCTGGGTATCGGTGGTCATGATCGCCTCAGCCGCAAAATACCAATCATCCTCTTTTAGTGCTGCAATTGCCTTCGGAATTGCTGAAATAATTTTTTCTACTGGAAGGGGTTCAAGAATGACCCCAGTTGAAAAGGGAAGAATTTGTTCTGCGCTTATTCCAAGCTCTTTGGCTAAAGCAACACATGTTTGTTGAGCGCGTCGTAGGCCCTCATCACCAGTAGCTGCATTGGCATTACCAGTATTAATAATCAATGCCTCGATTGGATTTTTCTCTAACAGGTGAGCCCTGCACACTTGTACTGGGGCCGCACAAAACCGATTTTGCGTGAATACTCCGGCTACAGTAGACCCGGGAACTAAACGAATCACCAAGAGATCTTTACGATTCGCGCGTTTAATGCCCGCCTCAGCAATACCAAGCCTCAATCCAGTAATTGGCTTGAGCTCGTGCCTGTTGGGAAGTGCGAGGTTAACTGCCATAAGTAAATTAAAACAACAGATCCTAAATTAAGCAATTTTTCCGTGGCAATGCTTGTATTTCTTGCCGCTACCACAATGACAGGGGTCATTACGGCCCACCTTAGGCCCTTCCCGCATGGGCGCAGGAGCAATCTGATGTTCTACCTGTTCCACCGGGATAGTCTCACCACTATCAATCTGATTATGTTTATATTGCACATCCTTCACTTGGCCCAGGTCATCGGTAATGCTTTCAGTCGCCTCATCTAATTCACTGGCATTTTTAATCTGTACAGTAAATACTGTTTTAATTACGTCATTTTTAATGACATCAAGCAACTCAGCGTAAAGCTCAAATGCCTCACGGCGGTACTCTTGTTTAGGATCTTTTTGAGCATATCCGCGCAAATGGATTCCTTGACGAAGACGATCTAAGGCAGCAAGATGTTCTCGCCAATGCGTATCAAGACTGTACAGCATCACAGAGCGCTCAAAACTCGCAAAGGATTCGCGGCCTGTTAAATCTTCTTTAATTTTGTAATTCTGCTTGGCAGCCTCAATCACCTTCACCAGAATTTCTTCATCTTCTACTGAATCTGCATCTGCAATCCACTTTTGCAAATCAAGCTCAATGCCCCATTCATTCGCAAGAAGATTTTCAAGTCCAGGTATATCCCACTGCTCCTCCATAGACTCAACTGGGACATAATTACGAACGATAGATGTAAAGACATCCTCGCATAAATTAGCAATTAGATCACCTATATCTTTACTCTCTAGGATTTCATTACGTAAACGATAAGTCTCCTTGCGCTGATCATTAGCAACATCGTCATACTCGAGTAACTGCTTACGAATATCAAAGTTGCGACCTTCGACTTTGCGTTGTGCTGATTCGATAGAACGGGTCACCATACCAGCCTCGATGGGCTCACCCTCTGGCATCTTGAGACGATCCATTACAGCACGCAAGCGATCTCCAGCAAAAATACGCAACAGGGGGTCATCGCGAGAAAGATAGAAGCGTGATGAACCAGGATCGCCTTGACGGCCAGCGCGACCACGCAACTGATTGTCAATCCTACGACTTTCATGGCGCTCGGTACCAATGATATGAAGACCGCCAGCATTGACAACGGTGTCATGCAAACTCTGCCACTCATCTTTCAACTTCTGAATACGCTTAGTCTTTTCAGCTAAATCCAAAGCCTCGTCAGCCTCAATTAAGATGGATTGGCGTTCGACATTTCCACCCAATACAATGTCTGTTCCACGACCGGCCATATTTGTGGCGATCGTAATCATTTTTGGTCGGCCAGCTTGGGCAATAATTTCTGCTTCCCGAGCATGCTGCTTGGCATTTAAGACTTGGTGCGCTAACTTCTCTTTGTCTAATAATTTAGAAATTAACTCAGAGTTCTCAATGGATGTAGTACCGACCAATACGGGCTGACTTCGCTCGTAGCAATCCTTAATATCTTTAATTACCGCGCCATAGCGTTCGACAGATGTTTTATAGATTTGATCTTGACGATCCAAACGTTGACTCGGTCGATTGGGTGGAATAACGACAGTTTCTAAGCCATATATCTCTTTAAACTCGTACGCCTCTGTATCTGCTGTGCCAGTCATACCGGCAAGCTTCTGATACATACGGAAATAGTTCTGGAAGGTAATAGTAGCTAGAGTTTGATTCTCATGCTGAATACCAACCTTCTCTTTTGCCTCCACTGCCTGATGTAAACCATCGGACCAACGTCGACCTTGCATTAAGCGACCAGTGAACTCATCCACAATGATGACCTCACCACCCTGAACTACATAGTGTTGATCGCGGTGATACAAACAATGGGCACGTAAAGCAGCATAAACATGATGCATTAGATTAATATTTTGCGGAGCATATAAAGAGTCACCCTCTTTAAGCAAGCCCATTTGAGACAGAACTTGCTCAGCCTTTTCGTGGCCACGCTCGGTCAAATAGACTTGTTGGGATTTTTCATCTACCCAGTAATCGCCTGGTTTGATAACCCCGGAGCCATCCACCTTTTCTTCACCCACCTGAGGATCCAGATAAGCCGGTAAGGCATTCATCTTCACATACAATTCGGTGTGATCTTCTGCCTGCCCAGAAATAATTAAGGGTGTGCGTGCCTCATCAATTAAGATGGAATCGACTTCGTCAACGATGGCATACGATAAACTTCTTTGCACTCGCTGGCCAACATCTTGAACCATGTTGTCGCGCAAATAGTCAAAGCCAAATTCATTATTTGTGCCGTAGGTAATATCGGCTGCATACGCTTTCTGTTTAGCTTCATGATCCATCTGCGATAAGTTTGTGCCGACGCTAAGCCCTAAAAAGTTATAGAGTTTTGCCATCCACTCAGCATCGCGCTGCGCTAGGTAATCGTTCACTGTTACTACATGAACACCCTTACCAGAGAGGGCGTTTAAATAAACCGCTAAGGTAGCGGTGAGGGTTTTACCCTCGCCAGTACCCATTTCAGCAATTTTGCCCTGATGCAAAGCCAAGGCACCCATGATTTGAACGTCAAAATGACGCATTTTCATGACGCGCACACTTGCCTCACGAACTACGGCAAAAGCTTCTGGCGCAAGATCATTCAAAGACTCGCCGGCGGCTAGCCGCTCTTTAAATTCTGCAGTTTTGGCCTGCAAAGCGCTGTCGTCGAGACCCTGAAGACTTGGCTCCAAGTCACCCACCTTTGAAACTACCTTACGGTATTGTTTTAAGAGGCGGTCATTACTACTTCCGACCAGTGTTTTAATAAGACCAAGT
>JACCEB010692340.1_pt1 | contig 17638 bp, 12 predicted proteins | sample 7454761 | NCBI WGS metagenome assembly JACCEB01 (sample SAMN15323454, study PRJNA562643) | freshwater metagenome | isolation source: river surface water | place: USA:Blue River Watershed | collected 2017-08-18 | reverse complement strand
TTGATAGTAAAACGCCACAAAAAAGTTTGGATAAAATTGTAGCGGAAACCAAAAATATTGAGGGTGTTGAGGTGGTAAAAAATCCACTAGACAATACTACAAAAATTGTAGCTAACACACCACAAGCCATCCAAGCGGTTCAAGAAGCAATAATCGATGAAAAATTACCTGCTACACAACAGCCAAAAATTGCAAAAGTGGATAATGGTGTAAGCAAAAATATTGCTCTTCAAGATATTCCGAAAGAAAGATTAGCGCAACAATTGTCGAAACAAGACAATGCGTATGTGTTTGATTTCGATAACAAAACCCCACAAAAAAATCTAGAAAAAATCATTGCAGAAACTAAAAACGTTGAAGGTCTAGAGGTAATTAAAAATCCATTGGACAATACCACAAAAATTGTAGCTAACACACCACAAGCCATCCAAGCGGTTCAGGAAGCTATCATCGATGAAAAATTACCTGCTACACAACAGCCAAAAATTGCAAAAGTGGAAAATGGCGTGAGTAAAAATATTGCTCTACAAGATATTCCGAAAGAAAGATTAGCGCAACAATTATCAAAACAAGAAAGTGCTTATGTGTTTGATTTTGACAACAAAACACCGCAAAAAAATCTAGAAAAAATTATCGCGGAAACTAAAAACGTGGAAGGTTTAGAGGTTATTAAAAATCCACTAGACAATACAATAAAAATTGTAGCCAGCACACCACAAGCCATCCAAGCAGTTCAGGAAGCAATAATCGATGAAAAATTACCTGCTACACAACAGCCAAAAATTGCAAAAGTGGAAAATGGTGTAAGCAAAAATATTGCTCTACAAGATATTCCGAAAGAAAGATTAGCACAACAATTGTCAAAACAAGACAATGCGTATGTGTTTGATTTCGATAACAAAACCCCACAAAAAAATCTAGAAAAAATCATTGCAGAAACTAAAAATGTGGAAGGTTTAGAGGTAATTAAAAATCCATTGGACAATACCACAAAAATTGTAGCCAACACGCCGCAAGCCATGCAAGCAGTTCAGGAAGCAATAATCGATGAAAAATTACCTGCTACACAACAGCCAAAAATTGCAAAAGTGGAAAATGGTGTAAGCAAAAATATTGCTCTACAAGATATTCCGAAAGAAAGATTAGCCCAACAATTGTCTAAACAAGACAATGCGTATGTGTTTGATTTCGATAACAAAACCCCACAAAAAAATCTAGAAAAAATCATTACAGAAACTAAAAATGTGGAAGGTTTAGAGGTAATTAAAAATCCATTGGACAACACCACAAAAATTGTAGCCAACACACCACAAGCCATCCAAGCGGTTCAGGAAGCTATCATCGATGAAAAATTACCTGCTACACAACAACCAAAAATTGCAAAAGTGGAAAATGGTGTAAGCAAAAATATTGCTTTACAAGATATGCCAAAATCAACATTACCAGCACAAAATAAAATTCCTAGCGAGTATAGTGTAAATTTTGGAAAAGATAACAGTGTGGCTACCCAAAAAGTACAAGAGGAATTAAATAAAAACCCACACATCACTAAAGTGGTAAATCCTGTTACCAAAGAAGTTTCGTTTAAAGCAAACGATTTAAAAGGCTTAAATGATATGGAAAAAATATTAACGGAAAATCCATTACCTAAAGCTGTGCAACCAAATATTACTAAAGTAGAAAATAATGAGGTTAAAACGATTCCCTTACAAAACTTAGCTCAAGAAAAAACCAAAGAAGCTTTACAAAAAATGGATGGAGAATATGTAATTGATTTAGGAAAAGATGCGAAAAAAATGGATAAAATTGCAGAGATTAGTCCGAAATTGGCACAAGAAATTATTGAAATTAAGGACCCTCAAACTGGAGAAGTTCGCAATATCGTTAACCCAAAAGGAAATATTAAAGAAATTGAAAGAGAATTAGCAAAATTAGAGGAAGCAGGATTTAAAGAAGCAGAAATTAAAAAGGTAGAAAATGGCAAAATTAATCCTTTTAAAACCATTGATATCAATCAGAAAAATCCTTTAGCTGCTTTAAACAACGAACCTAAAGCTGATTTATCTAAAGTGGAATTATCAAAAATTAGTGAAATTAAAAAATTAGATGAAAAATTTGTTTTGCAAATAGGAATAATCAATAAAGAAACTCCACAAAAAATAGCCGACAAAATGTTGGAAGTTCCAAACACTGTTAAAATGGAAAAAGCTGATGGAAGTATTGAGGTATTATACAAAGACGGATTTGCTACAGAAAGGGAAGCTCAAGCTAAAAAAGCAGAGTTGGTAAAAGCAGGTTTCCCAGAGTTAAGAGTGGGTAAAATGATTAATGGAGAAAATGATTTATTAAATAAAGAAAAATTAGTAAATAAATTTACCATTTCCTTAGGAACTTTTGCTACAAATGTACCTAATGAACAAGTGGACAAGATTTTAAGTATCCAAGATGTACAAAGTATTGAAACGTTTAATCCGGATGTTACTACATATACTGTTGGTAATTTTGATACAGAAGCAGAGGCGAAAGATAGGATGATGGAGTTGGCAAAACAAGGTTTTAAACCCGAATTAATTCAATATAAAGATGGTAAAATTAAATCTATTGATTTAAACAAAGTATTTAATCCGAAAGAATTATTGGAGTTTAAAAACGAACTGACTTTACCAAGTACAATGACAACCGATCAAATTGTTTTTAGGGTACAGCTGGGTGCTTATCGCAATAAAATTTCAGAATCAATTTTTAAAGGTGTAAATACCTTAGCTTTCCCATACCCAGGCGGAATTACCAAATATGTTACCGGATCCTTTTTAACTTACAAACAAGCATTTATCCATAAAAACACAATGGTGGGGATGGGTTTTAGCGATGCCTTTGTTGTGGCATATAAAGATGGTAAGCGAATTAAAATTACCGATTTAATTGATCCAGACGAATTTAATGCTATTGAGCAAACTATTAACCCACAAGTAGCTGCGATTCAAAAATCAAAAGTAGCAGAAAATACTTTGCCAGGATATAAAAACACTATAGAAGCTCAACCAGCAACTCCAATGGGTTTAAATTATCGTGTTCAAATTGGTGCGTTTAAGGATATGGAAGTACAAAGTAAAATGAAAAATATTAAAGATGTGGAGGTAGAGTTTTACGGCGATTACAATCGTTTTTTATCAGGTAATTTCCCAAGTTTTGCTCAGGCAAACGAGCACAAAAAGTTTATCCAAGCGCAAGGTTTCCCTAATGCCTTTGTGGTGTTATACAACAATGGTCAACGAATGGCTGCTCCAGGTGAAAATCCTAATGAAATTGAGGAAAATAACTCTGGAAATACTAGCGAATATAGTTTGGATAAATTAATGATTTTGATTCAAGTAGGTTTGCACCGTGGAGATTTGCCAGAGGATGTTGCTAAACGTTTTAGTAATTTGCCAGATATTACTAAACAACCTATGCCTCATGGAGTTACGCGTTACATGACTGGTAATTTTAAAAATCCATCCGAAGCGGTAGCTTACAAAGAAGAATTGATAAAAATGGGCTTTGATAATCCGTTTTTAGTAGCCTATTACGATAACGAAAGAATTGATATGAAAAAAGCCATCGAGATTTATCAATTAGCTAAATAATTAGAAGGCAATTTATTTTAAAAACAAAACATGTTTACAGATTTAGGCTTAAATAAACAGTTATTAACTGCTATAGAGGAATTGGGTTATGAAGAGCCAACAGAAATTCAAATGCGTGCTATTCCACCTATTTTAAGTGGAAATCATGTTATAGGTGTGGCACCTACAGGTACAGGAAAAACGGCTGCTTTTGTTTTGCCTATTTTGCGTAAGCTTAATTATGCTCAAGCACATGATCCAAGATGTTTGATTTTTTTACCCTCGCGCGAGTTGGCGCATCAGGTGTACGAAAATTGCTTGGAGTTTGGAAAATATACAGATTTACGTTTTGTGAAATTAACTGGCGGAAATGGTATTCAAGCACAACGTTTGGCATTAGAGGATGGGGCGGATGTGATTATTGCAACTCCGGGCAGATTTATGGATTTGTATTTTGAAGGAGCTGTAAGGTTGCGCTCGGTTGAAATTTTAGTGTTGGATGAGGCGGATAAAATGATGGATATGGGCTTTATGCCTCAGTTAAATCAAATTTTAGAAGTTATACCACGCAAGCGACAAAATATTTTGTTTACTGCTACTTTTCATAGTTCGGTGGAAAAATTATCGGAGGATTTTTTAGAGTTTCCGGTAAAAATTGAAATCGATGCTAATTTTAAACCAGCTAAAAACATCGAGCAACGATTGTATAAAGTGCCCAATTTTGGTACAAAATGTCATTTGTTGCTGCGTTTGTTAGAAAATGAAGAGTTAAATAGGGTTTTAGTTTTTGTGCGCACCAAGGAAACAGCTAACAATTTATTTAAATTTTTACAGCGTAAAAATGTGGGCGAGTGGAAAACTATTCACGCTAATAAAGGGCAAAATACCCGAATGTTGGCGTACGAGGAGTTTAAAAATGGCGATTTAAGAGGAATTGTTGCTACAGATGTTGCATCAAGAGGGATTGATATTACCAAAATTAGTCATGTGATTAACTTCGATTTACCTGTAATGTATTCGGAATATATTCATCGAGTTGGACGAACAGGTAGGGCAAGCGAAAGTGGGATTGCTATTACATTTGCTTCGCCAGTGGAACAATATCATATTCCTAAAATCGAAAAAATGATGGATATGGTAATTCCTGTTTTTGATTTACCAAAAGACATGGAAATTCCGCCTACAGACCCCGATGAAAAAAAGGCTTTTGAAAGAGAAATCGACCGTTTAAAGCGTAAAGACGATCCCGATTATCAAGGTGCTTTCCACGAACGTAAAGGTGGTTACAAAGGTAAAAAAGTGAGTTCTAGAATGGTGAAAGCTTATAAATTTACTTCGGCTAAAAAAAAGGGAAATAAACGAGGGTAAAATGAAATGGATAACTAGAGAACGTCCTAAAATTGATAGATTAGCTTGCCCTTGGCTAATTAAAAAATTTATTGATTTTGAGGCAGAATTTTTATTTGTTCCAGAAAATGAAGTTTTAGCTAAAAGTTATGAGTTAAATGCAATTCCCTTCGACATACCTAATGTAGAGTACTCACATTATGATGATAAAGTAACTTTTGATTATTTTATTAAAAAACATAAATTACAAGATAAAGGTTTAGATAAATTAGCGTTAATTGTAAGGGCAGCTGATACGGATCAACATCATTTATCAAATGAGGCTGCTGGATTATGGGCTATTTCTTGGGGCTTATGTAATAATATTAAAAACGATTATGATTTATTAAAAATTGGTTTTATTATATACGATGCATTATATGCATGGTCAATACAATCTAAAAAAATTAAACATCTCGAAAATAGTCCTTTCGAAAAATCTTTGAATGATATTGTTATAACATTTAAAAATGAATTTTATTACCCAAAATGGGTAAATTATATTAAACAGCTTGAAGAATATAATCCTTATGATTTATTTAAATTAAATCTAAAAAAAATTGCAAGTATTAACAATTTAAATGCCTCTTTTTTATCTCGTGAATTTCCTAAATACTTTGATAATTTAAAATTTAAGAATTATATAGTCCATATTAAAATTAAAGCTGCAATAAATTTACTGAAAAACACTAATATGTCTTTAACTGATATCGCATTTAAATTAGGTTTTGCCGATCAAAGTCATTTTACCAGGGTTTTTAAAAAAAATACTCATACTAAACCAAGAGATTTTAGAATAAAAGTTACTAAGGTTTAAAATTTATTCAATTAAGTAATTTTTTTTCTATTTAAATCATTCTATGATATATATTTTTGTCGATTATTTATAAAAATTTTATGAAAACACTTGTTTTTACATTATTATTTTATATTGCATTCCAAGTTAATGCTCAAGTTACAGACACAACAAAATTGTCTAATGTAAAATTAAGTTTAGAGGGTATGATTGGATTTTCGGTTGGTCAAAATTTTTATTCCTTAAATGTTGGTGGGCCTAGTTTATTTTTACACATAAATAAAAATTTAAAAATTGGTATTGGAGCTTTGCCATCTATTTTTTTATACAATGATAAATTAGGAGCAAGATTGGGTGTTTCGCCACGGGTTGATTATAAAAATATAGTGTTAATAGCCCCGTTTTTTCATAGAGATGTAACTGGTGAATGGATTCCATCTGTTGGTTTAGGTTATAAATTCCATAAAAAATAAAATTATAATGATTGCGAAACCACCCTTTAAAGAGGCTTTAAAATTTTGGATAAAACTGGGTTTTATTAGCTTTGGTGGACCAGCCGGTCAAATTTCTATCATGCATGAGTATTTGGTGGAAAAGAAAAAGTGGATTAGCAATAGTAAATTTTTTCACGCCTTAAATTATTGTATGCTACTTCCTGGTCCCGAGGCGCAACAATTGGCAACTTACATGGGGTGGTTATTGCATGGCAAATGGGGTGGTTTAATGGCTGGGATTTTTTTTGTATTGCCTTCTATGCTTATTTTGTTGTTGTTAAGCGTTGTGTATGTGCAATTTGGTAATATTCCGTGGGTGTATGCTTTGTTTAACGGACTAAAACCTGCAATAATTGCTATTGTTTTATTGGCATTAACTAAAATTGGTAAAAAATCTTTACAAAGTAAATTTCATTATTTTATTGCTTTGGGTGCTTTTGTTTGTATTTTCTTTTTGAATATTCCGTTTCCTCTAATTATATTTTCGGCAATAATTTTGGCTTGGGTTTCTCGTAAACTTACGCCTTCTATTTTTAAATCCAGTTCTAATCAAAATTCAAACGATTTAAAAAACGAAAGTGAATATTATATCAATAATTCCACTATATTACCTTATGTTGGGTTTAATCCATTGAGATTTTGGAAAGCTATATTTACAGGTGTTTTATTGTGGATTTTTCCTTTTGTTTTATTTTATTTTTTTACCTCTGATTTTGTATTTTGGAAACATTTGGCCTTGTTTTTTTCGCAAGCTGCTTTTGTTACTTTTGGAGGTGCTTACGCAGTTTTGCCTTATGTAGCTCAGGTAAGTGTAGAAAAATTAAATTGGTTAAGCAGTTTACAAATGATGGACGGCTTAGCTTTAGGCGAAACCACTCCGGGACCATTGGTAATGGTTTTAGTATTTGTTGGCTTTATGGCAGGATATAATCATTTTAACTCCATAGCTATGGGAACTTTAGCCTTGGTTAGCACTACTTTTTTCACCTTTTTACCTTGTTTTTTATTCATTTTTATAGGCGCACCTATCATCGAGCGCACACAAGAAAACAAAACCATTCAGCAAATCCTTTCTATAGTAAGCGCAGCAGTTGTTGGTGTCATTTTAAACTTAAGTATTTATTTAGGCAAAGTAGTATTGTTCCCTAACAATTTTACATGGAGCGGGTTAGATTTTCTTAACCTAATTTGGATTATCTTATCCTTTTTCGCCTTGTATAAATACAAAATTAACATGATTAAATGGATAGCTATCAGTGCTGTATTTGGTTTAATCCATTTTTTGGCAGTAGGATTATAATTGTAATTACGAATTAAAATTAATTTATCTTTTCAATTTTAAATCATAATATATATTTTTATTGTATGTTTGTGATTTAAAAATATTTAAATTGGATAATTATTTAGATAAATTGCAACAACTAAAACAACAGCTTTTGGTTTTGCAAAATAATCAGGAGGAATTTGGGAAACAAATTCATATGCTAAAACTCGAAATTTTTTCTTTGGAGGAAGAATTTAGTAAGTATAAATTACAAGAAAAACCAGCTCAGGTATTTACTCCTGTTACAGATTTTAAAAAACCTGAGGAAGTTTTTGAAGAAGTTAAAATTAGTCAACCTACCGAAAACACCGTTGTTCCAGAACCAGTTTTTATTCCTACCCAAAAATCTACCAATAATTCGGTTGAAAAATTTATTGGCGAAAACTTAATTAGTAAAGTTGGGATTTTAATTTTGATTATTGGGTTAAGTATAGGTGTAAAATACTCCATTGATCATCAGTTAATTAGTCCGATGTTAAGATTGATTTTAGGGTATTTATCAGGATTTACATTATTATTGATTGGTTTTAAGTTAAAAGCAAAATATTTTAACTATAGTGCAATATTGGTAAGTGGGGCAATTGCAGTTTTATATTTCATGAATTTTGCTACCTATGGAATTTATAATTTTATTCCACAATGGTTAAGTTTTGTTTTGTTATTTGTATGCTCGGTTTTTGCTGTAATTTGTGCCATTTATTACAATACAGTAATTATAGCATTAATTGGTTTAGTAGGCGCTTATGTAGTTCCATTTTTAATTGGCGAAAACACGGGCGAAGTAGATTTTTTGTTTTCTTATTTTACAGTAATAAATACTGCGATTTTAGTGGTTTCGGTTAAAAAAAATTGGCAATTGCTAAATTATTTTTCCTATATTTTTACATGGCTTTTTATCCTATTGTGGTATGCATTTAATTACCAAACAAGCTTGTATTTTTACTCGTTTTTAAGTTTTATTTCAGTTACATTTTTGTTGTTTTATTTACAGTTTATATGGTATAAAATTAAAAATCATTTGTTGTTTGTTGCCTCGGATGTTGTTTTGATTTTATCCAATACATTTTTATTTTATGCAATAGGTTTTTCTATTATTAAATCTTGTGCATTGTATAATAACTATTTGGGAGCGTTTACTATTTTTAATGCATTGCTACAATTTTTTATTGCCAAATGGGTTTTCGCAAAAAAGCTAGCCGATAAAAATTTGTTTTATTTAAGTTTAGGCCTAGTATTTACTTTTATTACTTTGGCTATAGCGGTAGAGCTAAACGGAAGCTGGATTACCTTATTTTGGTTAATGGAGGCTTTAATTTTGAATGCCATTGCGCAAAAACAAAAAATTGATTTTTACGAAAAAATATCTATACCATTAATTATACTTTCTTTTTTAAGTTTATTACAAGATTGGGCAAATGGCTTTGATTTACAACATATAGCACCTTTTGCTAATTGGTTTTTTTGCTCCTCTGTAGTGTATGCATGTATTTTGGCTGTTATTGTAAAAATTCAATTTAAAAATTCCTTTTACAATTTAAGTAAATTTTTAAATCCTGCATTATTAATTGCTATAGGATTTTTTACTTTTTACAGAGAATTAGTATTTTGGTTTAATAGCCTAGTTTGGGATGCAAAAAAGGTAAATAACTTAGTACATGCAATAAATATTAAAGATATTTATGCTTTAAAATCCATTGTTTTAATAGTATTTACCTTATTTTTTGCCTTTGTAATAGATTTTATAAATCAAAAAAAATTATCCTTACGTGCTTTGCAAATTGTATCTTTCGTTTTGATTTTGCTCTCTATTGGAGTTTATTTCACGCAAGGACAATCTAGTTTAAGCGTTTTACAAAACAGTTATTTACAAAATCAAACCTATCTAAGTTTTTCGCTATTTAATGTTTGGGTAAGATTTTTTACTTATGCAGCTGTGTTTTTTTCTATCCTTCAACTCCGTAAAATTGTTTTACAAATTATCTCCGAGGGAATCGTTACTGTTCAAATTTTGTTGCAGTTTTTTATTTTATGGATTTTATCTTTTGAGGTGAATTATTTATCGTTAAGTGTTTTGTTTTTAAAAGGAAATAATTTGACTTTAACAATTTTGTGGACAATTTTCGCGGTGTATTTAATTGTTTTGGGGATAGTTAAAAAAGCTTCATATTATCGTATTGCGGCAATGTTTTTATTGGGTATTACTGTTTTAAAGTTAATCTTTTTTGATTTAGCTAACTTTAATACTATTGCTAAAACAATAGTTTTTATTGCGGTTGGAGTTCTATTGTTAATCATTTCGTTTATTTATAACAAATACAAACATTTAATAGATCATGATAAACAAGCTTAAGTTAATACAATTGTATACAGTATTTCTTGCTCTTTTTTTATTCGTTTCGCAGTATGTAAATGCTCAAAATAATTTTAAATTTAAGCGTAAAATTTTGGTGGATAGTGTGGCTTGGAGCTCTGTTGATATTCATGAAAATATGTGGAATAAATTAAAAAAAGATGCTGTAGATGCCAGAATTTTGCAGATAAAGGACAAAGATACTTTGGAAGTTCCTTATTTTTTAAATTTCCCTAACCTACAGCAGGAGTTTACAAGTTTAGATTTTTCGATTTTAAATCATCATACATCCAATAATTTTACTGTTTTAACACTCGATTTTTTTAAATCGGTAAATGTAGATAAAATGATTTTGGATTTTATCCCGGTAAATTTCGAGTATTGGTTGGAAATTGAAGGGAGTAACGATTTAACAAGTTGGTATGTAATAGATAATTCGTACAGATTAGTGGGTGTACAAAACGAATTTAAAAGTTTTAAATCTAACGAGATTTATTTAACAAATTTAAGTTACAGATATTATAAAATTAAATTTAAACACCAGCAAATAAACGATTTAAAAGGATTAAAAGCTTTTAAAAAAAATACAGTTCCTTTTTCGTTGGTAAACTATTCGGTACAATCTCAAAAAAGTAAAATCAAAAACAAAAAATCTATTATTTATATAAATTTAAAAAACAATGTACCTATTTATAAACTCAATTTAAATAGTAGTGATTCGGTATATTTTCATCGTTATGTAACAATAAAATATATATCGGACAGTGTTTTAACTTCCAAAGGATATGTTTTTAGTTATGATTTTATTTGGAGTGGTTACATACATTCGCAACAAAATAACGATATATTTTGCAATAATGTAAAGGCTAAAAATATTATGATTACTATTGAAAATGAGGATAATCCTGCTGTAAATTTTAAAAAGATTAATGTATATGGATTGCCTTTTTCCATAGTGTTTAATGCTAAAAATTTAAATGATTATTTTTTGTTTTATGGAAATCCAAGTTTGTTAAAACCCAATTATGATTTACAATATTTTAAAGCGCAATTCCCCAAATATTTAAATACTTTAACTTTACAAAAAGAAGAACTATTACAAAATATTGTGCCCGAAAATAAATCGGATTATAATCTGTTTTTATACTTGATTTTAGCTATCATTGTAATTGTTTTACTGTTTTTTAGTTTTAAAATGCTAAAAGAGAGTAAAAACTAAATTTAATCATTGTTTATGCAAAATATTTTCGAAACACGAATTAAGGAATTGGAGTTGGCTTTGGCGAACGATGATTTAAATAGGGTAAGTAGAAGGGTAATGGATTTAACACACGATTTTGATTGTAGTGTGGAGCATAAATCTTTATCGATTAGTTTGCGCGAAAAATATAACATACATAAGGAATTAGGTAAATCTGGTAATCAAAACGAAACAATTAAAACAGAGTATCAAAACTTAATTTCGGCAATTAAAAATGCTCATCCTATTTTAGTTGTTTTAAATAATCAGGAGGAAATTATTTGTAAAGCTAATGATATTTCAAAATCATTAGGGGCGTTTAATTTACAAAAAATTAGTTTACAGTTACAGCGCGGAAAAATTATTGGTTTAGTGGGCGAAAATGGAAATGGTAAAACTACTTTATTAAGAGTATTATCGGGCGAAATTTCTTGTGATGAAGGAAGTGTAGAGTTTTTTTCTGGCAACAAGTTGTTAAATACATGGGAGGAAATTAAAACCGAAGTGGCATTTATTCCGCAACGTATAGATCGCTGGTGGGGTAATGTTTTTGATCAAATTTCGTTTTCGGCTGCAATTAAAGGTATTAAAGGAGAGCAAAATTTATATGCTACAAACTTTATAATTCATCGTTTGGGTTTAAGTAATTTTAAAAATCATAGTTGGGGACAGTTATCCTCTGGATATAAATTGCGTGTGGAAATTGCTAAAACTTTGGTTTGGAATCCTAAAGTTTTAATGTTGGATGAGCCTTTGGCTAATTTGGATTTGATGGCGCAGGAACTTTTATTGCAGGATTTAAAGGATTTAACAGCATCTGTAAAACATCCGGTTACTTTAATTTTAACTTCGCAACAATTACACGAGGTGGAAACTATTGCGGATACAGTTATTTTTTTAAAAAATGGTCGCTCGGTATTTAATGGTAACACCAATGATTTAGCTAGTTTAGAAAACGATTATACTTTGGAAATAGATGGAAAATTTACTTACGATGAATTATCTGGTTGTTTAGAAGGTTGGAAGGTTAAAATCGAAAAAAACTCATTAGGTTATACTATTTTACTCTCTAAAAATCATGCGATTAAATCTTTTTTTTCGAAGTTAATGGATTGTGATTTGGAGCTTACTTATTTCCGAAATATCTCAAATTCTACCAAAAAATTATTCAACGATAAATACTAATTTTCTGCTTAATTAAATTAAAATAAATGAATTGGATTTTAAAAATTGCGCCTAAATGGCTATCAAAATTAGATGTTTTTTTACGCACTCAATATGTATGGATTTGGGCAACACGTATTCATTTAATGTTGTATTTTAATTTGTTGTTAACTTTAATTGTTTCCATCATTTCTTTTTTATCCCCTTTAGATTTAAGGGATTTGTTAAAGGTTAGGGATTTATCTAATATTTATGTTCCTTTATTGATTCCTGCCTTTTTGTTTATGGGTTTTTATATTTTTCAGGTGGTGTTGTTTAATCCAGATAAACGCTATACAAAAGGAAAAAATTGGCATAGTATAGTAGTTTTTTTATGTATACAATTGGGTTTGTTTTTACCTTTTTTAATGCCTATTTCTACTGCTGTAATTTTAAATCATAAAATAGCAAATATGGTTAGTGATGAGGAATTTATAGAGGATAGAAACTTGTTTTTAACTTCTGGTTTTTATTTATACAATGGTTCGGATTATTTTGGCTATTACAAAACTGATGAGGAATATTTAAAGGCTAAAAACAAAAAATATTTTGAACCAGAATTTAAGCGTAACGGACAAATTTATGATGATTTTGAAAAAAAAGCTTTGCGTGATAGTATTTTTTATCATAAAGGTGTTTTTAAAAATCAACGACCAAAATTGTATCGAAATGCAAATGTTGCTAATGAGGGGTTGTATATTTTACCAGAATTGTTGGAGAATCCTTTTATCCAAAATTACTTGGATTCTATTGTTTTAGATTTTACTATCCAACAAAATATTAATTTTTCAGAATCAAAAGCTGTAAAGGAAATTGGAAATGCTAATTATCTATTAACAAAGTATTCTTATTACAATCGTTTAAAACCAGATAGTGTAATTCACAATTTCAAATCAAATATTTATAAAGGCTATGTTTTAAATAATAGCAGAGTTAATGAATTTTCTTACACCGATTATGAGAATGATGTGTATGTTTACGAAGATTCATATTATTCAAGTAAGTTTTTGGATTTAGGTTCAACTTTGTTTAACATTATTGAGGCTAAAAATGATTTTATTCCTAATTCTATAGCAAGTTTTATGTTGGTAATGTTTTATGTTACTTATTTTTTATCGGTTATTATTTTGTTGTTTAAATGGATAAATTGGAAACAATTTTTACTTTTTATTCTAATTACTGGTGTTTTATTGGCAATTTTAGGAGTTTTTGAGGCAATTTATCGTTTTAGAGGGAAATTAATTTTAAATTTCACTTTAATAATCATGGTTATTAGCTATTTAATGTTATTTAAAAGTTATTTTAATAAGATATTTAAATGGTGGAATAATCAATGGAGTATTTTTGCGTATTTATTTTCACCAACTATTTTTATTTTTTTACTGGGCTATTTAAGTGAAATTTCTAATTTTTGGTATTGGGATTATTTTAAACAAAAATACTATAAACGTATCTATAATGGTTATGAATGGACGATGGAATTTACTCTAGAATATTACGAATTAAAAAGTACAGTAGCATTTATTTGTTTCCATAGCGGTTTGCTACTTTTTGTTGTACTTTTACCATTATTACACAAAGTTTTTATGCGTTTACACGCGTTACCAAAATCAAAATAGATTATTTAATCACGGCCTCATTCAAAAAATGATTTACAGGGCCGTTGCCTTTTCCGGTTTGGTAATCGGCGCCTAATTGTATGGCGTTGTAGATGTATTTTTTTGCTTTTGTGGCACTTTCTTCTAAACAATATCCTTGTGCTAAAAATGCTGCTAGAGCAGAGGATAAGGTGCAACCGGTGCCGTGTGTATTGTTGGTTTGTACTCTTTTAGAAGGTAGTTCGGTAATTTTTTGGTTCGTATAATTAATTAAATAATCTACAGAATACTCCCCTTGTAAATGTCCGGCTTTTAATAAAACAGAAGTTTTAAATTTTTCGCTTAATCGTATACCAAAATCTTTAAAATCTTCGGAGGTATTATATTTTTCGCTCATTAAAATCTCGGCTTCGTGTACATTGGGTGTAATTACGCTTGATACAGGAATAGCTAAATTTTTTAAATTTTCGATTGCTTCTTCTTGCAATAATCGGTCGCCAGAAGTAGCAACCATTACAGGATCTAAAATAATATGAGGTATATTGTAGGGCTTAATTTTATCTACTACTGTTTGTATAACTTCTGCAGAGTGTAACATGCCTATTTTAATAGCATCAATTTGAATATCGCTTAAAACACTTTGTATTTGGGATGCCAAATGTTGCACAGGAATAGGATGAATTGCTTGCACACCTATGGTATTTTGTGAGGTTACGGCGGTAATGGCTGTTGTGGCAAATGCGCCGCATGCGCTAATGGCTTTAATATCTGCTTGTATGCCTGCTCCGCCGCCAGAGTCGCTTCCTGCTATGCTTAAAACCGATGGATATTTTTTCATGATCTTCTTATGCTATTTAAATGTAATGTGTTCAAAAGTATTCATTTTTTTATAAAATCTAAAAACCGATTTTTTTAAATTTACTCCGTTATCATTTTTTAATATGTCTGTTACATTAATTTTAGCTATCGAGTCTTCTTGCGACGATACCTCTATTGCGGTGTTACGTGGGAAAACTGTGTTAAGTAATGTTGTGGCATCGCAATTAATTCATGAGGATTTTGGTGGTGTTGTACCCGAGTTAGCCTCGCGTGCACACATGCAAAATATATTGCCCGTATATCAAAAGGCTTTAAAAATTGCTAATGTGCAGGCTACAGATTTGAATGCGATTGCTTTTACAAACGGTCCGGGTTTAATGGGGGCTTTGCTGGTGGGTGTTTCTTTTGCAAAATCGTTGGCTATTGCGTTAAATTTACCAATTATTCAGGTTAATCATATTCACGCTCATGTTTTGGCGCATTTAATCGAGGGTGAAAATATCGAAAATCCAACTTTTCCTTTTTTATGTTTAACGGTTTCGGGAGGTCATACTCAAATTGTTGAGGTAAAATCGGCTAAAAATTTAAATATTATCGGACAAACTATTGATGATGCTGCAGGGGAGGCTTTTGATAAAATTGCTAAATTGCTAAATTTACCTTATCCCGGCGGACCGGTTTTGGATAAGTTGGCGCAAAGTGGGGATGTGCATAAATTTAAGTTTTCTGATCCTCGTAACGGACTTTTTGATTTTACTTTTAGCGGATTAAAAACTTCGGTTTTGTACTTTTTACAAAAGGAAATCGCTAAAAATCCAAATTTTATAAGCGAAAATTTAAATGATATTTGTGCTTCTGTGCAATTTACAATTGTGGATGCTTTAATTAAACAATTACTAAAGGCGGCTAAAAATACTAAAATTAAAAATTTGGCAATTGCTGGTGGTGTTAGTGCTAACTCGGAGTTGCGTAAGCAAATGAACGATTTAAAATCGTTGGGTTTTAATACTTATATCCCTAGTTTTCAGTTTTGTACTGACAATGCTGCAATGATTGGAATTGTGGGGTATTTTAAGTTTTTGGAAAATGATTTTTGTGATTTAGATATTTTACCTCAGGCTAAATTTTAATATATGGATAAAAATATTCAATTAAATATCGATAATGGTTTAGCTACGCTTGATTTTTATCATCCAAAGGCTAATTCTTTGCCATTGAGTTTGTTAAGCGATTTAAAATCTGTAATTCTAGATTTGTATAATCAAAATGTTAAGGTGCTTATTTTAAAAAGTGTGAATGAAAAGATTTTTTGCTCGGGTGCTAGTTTTGATGAGTTGTTGGCTCTAAAGGATTTGCAGCAGGCGATTTCTTTTTTTTCGGCTTTTGCAGAATTAATGAATATCATGGTTTCTGCTCCTTTCATTATAATTTCTCAATTAAACGGTAAAGCTATTGGTGGTGGGGTTGGTTTGGTGGCAGCTTCCGATTATGTAATTGCATCCAATCAAGCTGCTATAAAATTAAGCGAATTTAAGGTGGGTATTGGGCCTTTTGCTATTGCTCCTTATTTAAAAAATAAAATGGGTATGGCAAATTTTAGCCACGTTACTTTTAATCCTTCTTTATTTTTTGATGTGCAATCTTTGGAAGTTAGATCTTTAATTAATCATATTACTTCAACTGATTTGGATAATCAAACGATTGAAAAGGCTAAAGAACTAATTTCATATAATTTTAATGCCTTGTTAGAGTTTAAAAAATTGCTTTGGAGTAATAAGGAAGTATTATTCACGGAGGCTTTATCTAATGCTAAAATATCTGCATCTTTGGTTTTAGAACCTATTGCCCAATCTTTTTTAAACGATTTTAAGTCTAAATAAATGAATGTTTTAATCACTGGAGTTTCAAAAGGAATAGGTAATGCTTTACTTAATCATTTTTTAAATTTACAAGAGGTAAATTTGGTTTTTGCAATCTCTACTAGTTCAAATATTGGTTTAGAACACCCAAAATTAAAGCTTATTTGTTCAGATTTTACTAATGAGGATTTTTTATCGCCTATAAAAACAATTGTAGGTAGTACGCCAATTCATATATTAATTAATAATTCGGGATATTTAAAACATTTGCCTTTTGCCGAAATAACGCCACAAGTTTATAATAAAACTATGGATATCAACTTTAAAGCTCCCTTTTTTTTAATTCAATCACTTTTGCCAAATTTGATTTCAGCAAAAGCACACATTGTTAATATTGGTAGTATGGGTGGTTTTCAGGGTAGTTCAAAATTTGCGGGTTTATCTATATATAGTGCAAGTAAGGCTGCTTTGGCTAATTTAACCGAGTGCTTAGCAAATGAGTTGGGAATTCATGGTGTTAAAGTGAATTGTTTTGCTTTGGGTGCTGTAAATACCGAGATGCTTCGCCAAGCTTTTCCTAATTATAATTCATCTACTCAGCCAAATCAAGTAGCTAAAATTATAGCTGACTTTTCTTTAAATTGGGGAGATTGTGTATCTGGTCAAATTATTCCATTAACTTTTTCAAATCCTTCTTGATTTTTTCAATCTATTAATCAGTATGTTACGATTATTCACATTAATTTTTTAATTTTTATTTTGTTTTTTTAAATCACTCCTATATCTTTGCCCTCCCATTGAAAATATGGTTCGTTCTTAAAAATAGTTGAAGAAAAATTTTTCAAAAATATTTTGTGGAAAAGAAAAAAAGTTATTATCTTTGTGCCCCGCTTTGAATGAGACGAAATACAGAGCGTAGTTAGAGGGGTTTAAAAGGATTGGTTGAAGAAGTGAAGATTAGAGT
>JACCEB010599474.1_pt1 | contig 17643 bp, 13 predicted proteins | sample 7454761 | NCBI WGS metagenome assembly JACCEB01 (sample SAMN15323454, study PRJNA562643) | freshwater metagenome | isolation source: river surface water | place: USA:Blue River Watershed | collected 2017-08-18 | reverse complement strand
AATAATATTTATCAATTTCCACTATTGTGTTTTTTTTATCATCCATTTAAATTTATTAAGAATTTTATTTTAATAAATTTAAACCTATATAATTTTTTTATTGGGTGTTACTTTGAAGAATTATTTGCATATATAACATATAAGGTAGAAATATATTTTGGATTTTTTTATTGATTATTAAATCTTTTTGTTTATTATTATCTTGTTCGTTCAATAAGTTTGGATCTGTTTGAAGTATAAATTCATCATACAAGTCTTTTGATTTCGCATATAAACTATTTAAATCATGCATAAACTCATTAAGTTTTTCTAAATATTTTAACTCTTTATTATTATCAAAATTGTTAGAATAATCTTTTAAAGTACCCAATTTATTTTTCATTTTGTCTAATTTAATTATAATATTTTCAAAGAGTTCGGCTTCAGTTATATTTAATACAATCCCAGACATTTTTAATATATTAATTTATAATTCCCAAGTCTTTAAGTCCATCTAATATATTATTATAATTATTTTTATTAGGCGTATTAGTTGTTTGTTTATTATTTTGCGAACCTCTTTTCATTTCTTCATATGTTTCTATATAATTAGTTCTATTTGTTTGTGTTGTTTGTGATGATTGCGATGTTTGTAAATTTTCAGAATTTTGATTTTGTTGATTTGGATTATTATTAATAACTTTAGTTTTAACCGGTTTATATTGATTATCTTGGTTTTGTCTTTCAACTTCTTTATTTAGAATCATTTTTTTAATATCATTATTACTTAGAGATGAATCTTTTTCAAGAACCAAATCTTTATCACTTGTTACACGATTTGGTATGACACCGGTAATTGGATTGTAAATTGTATTTGAAACATTAAATTTAGTATTAGTTCTTTCAGATTCTTTGGTTTTAAGTTTTGGTTCAATATCTGGGTTAAATTTATCTTTTTTCATTTTGATAAAAATATTATTCTCCATTATATATTTAATTATAAAGAATAAAATTTTAAGTATATTATTAGATATTAAATGGATTTATATGAAATATTAGAAATTAAACCAACTGCTTCTGAAATAGAAATCAAAAAAGCATATTTAAAATTAGTAAAAATCTATCACCCTGATAGAAATGCTTCCCCCGATGCATCTGATAAATTTCAAAAAATACAATCGGCGTATGATATATTAAGTAATGATAAGTCAAGACAAGAATATCAAAAAATGAATCAACAAGAAAAAACAAGTTTTGTTGAAATTTTAGAGAAAATTATTAGAGATAATATTAATTTTGACGAATTTAAAAAATATGGTATTAATTTGCCCAACACTGATTTTAGTTTTATTCAGAATAATTTCATAAATTTTTTTCGGTCAATAAATGTTGGAGAATTATTAGAATTATTTAAAAAAGGCATTGTTCCAAAAAAGAATTTTAACAATCAAATTAATTGTTCAGAATCAGATGTTGAATTATATGATGAAAGTTTTGCTGAATATTACTATACTTTACCTATATCATTTCAAAAAGTTAATAGACTAGATATAATTATAGATTTAGATATTAAATTAGGTGATGTATTAAATAATAATAAAAGAAAGATTAAAATTAAAAGATCAATTAATGGACAATTAGAAACAGTTACATTTATTTTAAATCTTTCTAAACCATTTGTTGTTTTTATTGGTGCAGGAGATTGTAATGATGGAGATTATGGAAATTTAATTGTTAAATTAAAACTTCCAAGTAACTTGTATTGGAATGATAATATTATATTAATAGAACAAACTATGAGTTTATATGAAATGATTTATGGATTAGATATTTATTTGGAACTAGGTGAAAATAATAATATAGTAATAAATAATTGGGTACCAAGTAGAGATGGATTTTTTATTGATATTTCCAATAATAAAAATATAGAAACAAATATTAAATTATTTAATCATAGTATTGGTATTAAATTATTTTTAAATTACGAAGATTCAAATGAAAAAGAATCATTATTAAAACAATATTTTTCTTAATTTTTCCTAAGTTATTATAATTAGAATAAATTATAATGGTTTGGTTAGATTTTACCCAATCACATATTAGATTATTTAAACCTGTAAAATATTCATTAGATAATAATAATATATTATTAACATCTATGAAAAATGAAAGAAATAGATTAAAACAATTTATTAGATCAAATAAAAGTCCAGAAATTCGTATAACTAAAATATCTGGTAATGACACATTATTGTTTGATAAAAAAATTAAAAAATATAGTAGTGTAAGTTGGGTTGACAGGAATGGATTATGCGATGAATTACCTAATATGGATTTAAATTATAAAATTGAATGGGATACAATAGAGCCAACAGACGAAAAACAAACTAAAAAAACTAATCAAATTTATATAAAGGCATCATCTGATAAAGTTAAATCAATACTACAAAGAATAAAATATCTTGTATGGTTCATTGAATATTTAAAACAAAAGACATTAAATTCAAATAAACAGGTTAACATATTTTTAATATTATCTGATTTAAAAAAAATGTTTCCAAAAAATAAACAAATTATTGGTATTAAACATGTTAATACGGGTTATACAGACTTTGTTAAAAATATTATATTTATTTGGAGATATGAAGAATTTGAAAAAGTATTATTTCACGAGGTTATACATTATTTAGATATGGATAGTAGACATCATCATGTAGAACAAATTGCTGAAGTAATTGGACCACATAGTTATTATGAAGCAATAACAGATGTATGGGGTATATATTATCATTTAATATATTTATCATTTATTACTAAAAGATCGTTAAAGATAATGTTAGAATTAGAATTAGGATTTATTAGAAATCAAGCAATGATTTTAAATGAATATATGGGGTTGGGTAATTGGGTTGGACAACCAGATAAATTAATCAAACAATCAACACCAGCTTTTTCTTATTATATTTTAAAATACATTATATTTGAATATTTGTTAGAAAATAATTATTTTGAATCAAATAATTATAATGAATTATTAAAAAGTGCTTTGGCTACTGGTTTTAGAACAAAACCATGTATTAAAATAAATTCTTCTAGAATGACATTATTACAAATAAATTAAATTTATAAAAATATAAAATTATAAATTAAATTTATTTAGAGATCAAGAGCCTTATCATCTTTCTTGGGATAGAAAGAAGCAAGGAATGATTGGAATTCAGTAAACTTAATTTCTTTACCATCACCTTCCTTACCAAGACCTAGAGCTTTAGCTGTTGCCTTATCAAGTGTTGTTAGTTGACCATTCTTAAGTTTTAGTTCACTAAATTTGTTATTGAGAGCACTCATTACTTTTGGACGAGCCATGCATGTACCTTCAGGAAGACCTAGAAAGTTAACTAGAACTTCTGGAACAGGTTGTTCCTTATTAAATCCTCCGTTAACATTACCTTTACGTTTGGGCTTTTCTTTACGAGCTTTGTTTACTTCATCACTATGAGTTTTAGAAAGTTGTTTAAGAATACCATTAACTTGACGTTCAAAATCATTTCGTGATTTTTCTTTAGCCTTGAGAGTCTTTTCAAGTTCTGAAATTTCTTTGTCTACACTCTTCATGTCAGCACGAAGAGTTTCAAGTTTCTTTGAAAGTTCTTCAAATGATTCTTTGGGTTTCTTTTCCTTAGTTTTCTTGTCAGTTGTTTCATCTTCTGAATCGCTATCAGATTCTTCTGATTCTTCTTCAGAACCAGAACCTGCTTCTTGTTCAACTTCTTCATCTGATTCATCTTCTACAACAGCAGCAGCTTTCTTACCTTTACCAGCTGCAGCTGTAGCGGTAGCAGCTTTAGTTGTACCTGTTTTCTTTGTAGTTGTAGTTTTGGTTTCAACTTCTTCATCTGATTCAACTTCTTCAGCTACCTTTTTGGTAGCTTTGACTTTTTGTTTAGAGTCGTCGGTTTCAGTACCTTTCATAGCTTTAGTATTTTTAGATGGCATTATATATATGGTGTTTGAAGCTAATAAATAATTTTATCAATTTTTTTTATTATGGGTGCTATATATAATTATATCAAAAAGCATATAATTATATAAAACCTAGAAACTGAATGATACTACTATTTTAGTAGCTTTTGGCTCTGAAAAACTTATTAATCCACTAGAATTAACCGGTTTATAACAATAATTTGTATTAGGTGATGTTTGGGATGAGATACAACTTATTTGAGCAGATGGTTTTACATTTTTCTTATATTTTAGATTTACGTCTTTTTTAACTTTTTTATCATTTTTATTCTTTCTATTCATATCATTTTCTATTAATTCTTGATTATTATTAATATATTCATAAACTTTTTTAGAAATAAACCACCTAAAAAAATTTAATTGACCAATAGTTGTTATCATACAACTATTTGCTATAAAATAAGGTATCCTGTCACCCCTACTAAATGGGTCAAAATGCTTTTTTTGAAATGCTTTTAATTGTTGCTTATACGAGGTGTGAACATTAAAAGTTTGTTCAACATCGTTTTCTTTTAATTTATAATTAATTTTATTATTCTTTGAATATTTAGTAACAAAATGATCAATCAATCTAATTGATATTTTTGATTCTGAATTTATTATTGGAATAAATAAATTAATATTATTTTCGTCTTCGTAAAATTTTTCAAGTGATTTTATAATCATGTTTTCTTGAGATGTTATTTGGATATTTTTTAAAACCTCGTGGTTTAATTTTGTTGATTCTAAGATTGTCATCCAAAAAAATCAGAATATATTTAAATAAGTCAAAATCTCTTTAAATCATTAAACTAATTAAAATATTTATCAGTATTTAATTAGGTTAATTTATAATTTTAATCATCAGACGTTTCGGCGTCGATATTAACGTCATTATTATTGTTATTGTTTAACATTTTCTCTTTTATATCTGTATCAAATAATTCAGAATCTAAATCTGATTCATCTGAATCTTTTTCACTAGACTCATCGTCAGAATTAGAAAAATATTTATTTTCTAAATTGATTTCTAATAATGTATCTTGTTTATTTTTGTTAGACTTTTCAGTCTTACCAATAAAATTAATGGGTTCTTTAGTGGTATTTAAAATGGATAAATTAATATCAGATGTATTAGTTGGTTGTTCGTCAGATTCAAGTTTTTTAACCAAATCATCTAATTCAAGTTGTGATGTTGAATCATTATGTTTTGATTGATTTGTTTTGTTAGATTTTGAAGAATTTATTTTCATAAAAATATTGTTATTAACTTCTGTATCTGGGATATCAAAATCTTGTTCTTCATCTGATTCTTCTAAAAATTTATAGTTGTATACTTCTTTTTCTTTTGGTATAAATGAAGCTAATACTGGTCTAAAAAATATTCCAAAATCATTATTAGAATTAATCCAAATAGCATAACATTCTAATATCATTTTGCACCACGAATCTTCAGGTATATCAGATATTCCTATTTTTTTATTGTTATTTAATTGTAGGATTGTTTCAAAATCATTGTTTTTAATAATCTTAATTTTTATGGTTCCATTAGAATAATCTTCTGATTCTCTAATAATTTTTTGAAAATTAATTGTTTGATTTTCTTCAGTAATATTAAACCAATGTAATGCATTTGATTGTGCATCTAATTTTACCCGATTTTCTAAATCATTTAGAAATTTGATAAATTTTTGAACTTTAGCTTTTTCTTTTCCTATTAGTGCTAGTTCAATTTCAGCAAACCCATTTAAATTTTCAGGTTTTTGAAAATTAAATAAAGTAGGAGTTTGGAAAACAAAATTTTTAAATTTACCTTTTTCATTATATTTGACTAAAACAATTTTTTTATTTTGATTAGATTTATATTTTGGATAAACAATCTTGTTAAAATCAATATTAGATGTTTTAAAAGGCTCTTGATAATTCATTAATGTTAATATATAAATATTCCTTAAATGACTTAGGATATAAAATAAATATTAGTTAATTATTTAAGCAGCAGCTTTCTTTGATTTACTAGCTGTTGCTTTGGCAGGAGCTTTAGCTGGTGCTTTTTTAGCAGGTTTAACTTCTTCTTCTTCTTCTGATTCATCTTCTGATTCTACATCAACAACCTTCTTTGTAGAAGCAGCTGATTTTGTAACAGGTTTTACAACTTCTTCTTCATCTGATTCTTCTTCAGAATCATCTGATTCAACTTGAGCTACTTGTTTACCTTTTTGTGTAGGAGCTGATACAGTAGCTTTTTGTGTTGGTTTAGATGTAACAGCTGTTTCATGAGTATCTGATTCTTCACCATCTGAATCTAGAAATGCATCTGATTCAAGAAATTGTTTAACATTTGATGTTGTTTTGCTTGGAGGTTCAACTTCAGTCTTTGCCATCTTAAATGTAATACCATAAGTTGGATCCTTTTTGTTTGGTGCTTGAGCCCAAAGTTTTACTGGGCGACCAATTGGACGAATACGGCTCTTCCAACAAACATGTGAAGCCATATCATCAATTGTTGAGATACCTTCAACTTTAGTACGAACACGTTTACCATTTTCCATTACTGAATTAAATACAATAGACTTGATTTTATTATCAGGGTATGTTGTATCAATTTTAAGTTTCATGTAAGGGTGTTTAGGACCATAATCTTTCTTGGATGGATCTTTTTTAACTGATTCATCTTCTTCTTGAGGTTCACGATAAATTGGTTGATATTCATATTTGGATGCTTTAGCACCAAACATCTTTTCTTTAAATTCATCAGACCCAAGTTTAGCATCTAGTTCCTTAAGAAGGTTACTAAATTTATGAACTTCAGAGTTTGATTGATCAAGAGGAATCTTAACAAATAGACGTTGAGAATCTTCTGAATAAAATTCACCAAGTTTGGGAATGCCATAAGAATCTAGGGCAACCCATGGAAATTGGATGAAAAGAGGAGTATCGGCACCATTTTGGGGGTGATCATAACGAGGGTAGGCAATTTTTTGACCTTTTGAACGTTGATTTTCTTCAAGGTCTGTAAAACTAAGACGGGAAACATCTACATCTGTAAAGTTAATTGTCATTTCTTTTGCTGATTTAGTGGCCATTACCATATTAGGAGTTTGGTTCAATATAAGATAAAATCAATTTTTTTAACTAATAAAATCCTTATATATACGCATCTATAAACTATTAAATAATGCATATTTGGTAATATTATAAAATATTATCCAAAATATAAACTCTAAATAAATTTAAAATAATCTACAAATTGCTTTAAAGAAATTATAATATTATATTATAAATGGAAACAGAGAAAGATAATTTCGATAGCTTAAATTTAAAAGAAGACCTTATAAAAGGTATTTATTTACATGGTTTCACCCAACCATCTAAAATTCAAATAAAGGGTATTAGTTCAATTAATACCGGTAAAGATTGTATCTTACAATCACAATCAGGTACAGGTAAAACAGCCACGTATTTATTAGGTGTATTAAATAGACTTGATTCAGAAGAAAAAACTTGCCAAGGTATTATTATTACACCAACTAGAGAATTAGCTGGTCAAGTTTATGATGTAGCTTGTAATTTAGCTAAATATACTAACCATAAAGTAGCTAAATGTACTGGTGGTACTGATCTTAATCAAAATAGAACTGAGTTAAAATCAGCATCACTTGTTATTGGTACACTTGGTAGAATATTTCATATGATTAATGAAAAGAAAATTAATATTCACAAAATTAAGATGATTGTACTTGATGAAGCTGATGAATTATTATCAGATGGTATTAGTGATAAATTACAAGGAATTTTTGATAAAGCACCAAGTGGTGTTCAAGTAATTTTAATTTCTGCAACAATGTCAATTAATGTATTTAATGCCAGTAAACAATTTACACACGAACCAATCAAAGTACTACTTAAAAATAGTGAAGTTATAGTAGATTTAATTAGTCAATTTTATTTGGACGTAGAAAGTGAAGAACTTAAATTTGATACTTTACTTGATTTATATAATTTAGTTTCTACATCACAAGCAATTATATTTTGTAACACAATTAGAAAAGTAGAATGGTTAGAACAAAATCTTAAACAAAATAATTTTCCTATTACTGTTATTCATTCAAATATGACACAAGTTGAGAGAGATAATGTTGTTAAAGATTTTAGGGATGGCAAAACTAGATTACTTTTAACTACTGACTTGTTATCTAGAGGTATTGATATTCCACAAGTAAATATGGTTATTAATTATGACCTACCACCTAATAAAGAAACATATGTTCATAGAATTGGTAGATGTGGTAGATTTGATAAAAAAGGTGTTGCTATTACTATGGTAAAACTATCAGATCCAATTGATACAAAAACATTTAATAAAATGAAACATTTTTATAAAATGGACATCAAAGAAATGCCTGAATCAATTGATAAATTTCTATAAATATTAAATAAATTTTTCTAATATAATTTTCTAATGATTATTATATTAAAATGAAAATAGATTTAGTTTTTATAACAATTATTTGTTTATTCTTAGTTTGGTCTTACTGTTCATGTAATTCTAATAATAAACCAAAAACAGTAGAAAAGATGGCAAATACTAATGATATTAAAGATGCTATTAAACAAGTGTATAATGCAGATGTTCAAGCCATTAGAAACTTATCAGATGTCGCAACTAAAATACAAACAGATGGATTAACAGTTCCTGCTCATGCTAATATCAGAGGTAGAATGAATATTGGTTCTGATGCTAATTCTAAAGATTTCCCTGACTGGTTATCAATGTCCGTTGACAATCCTAATGATTCTCATATTAGATTAAAAACCAAAAACGATGATGGTAAAAATGTTTATTTAATTAATAGAGACGGACATTTTCGTTTACATACTCAAAATGTAGGTGATATATTTGGTGTTAATCATGACGGTCATCATTATGTAACACATAAAGGAGACCACATAATGCATTTACAAGGTGATGGTAATAACCCATATATTTCTTTAGGAAAAACTGATACTTGGGATAAAAAGAAATTATATATTCAAAATGTAGATGCCCATACTGAAAACCCAACTTTTAGAGTTGGTATTCATAGTGTTGGACCATTAATGGATATGAATAAATCACACGGGGTTAGATGGGTAAGAAAAGATGGTAGATGGACACACTTTGACTGGGAAGATGGTAAAAATTATATTAGAGGTAACACTGATATTGATGGTAATACTAATCTTAATGGTACTACTAATCTTAATGGTCCAACTACTATTAATGGACCTTTATATAAATCAGGTGATGCACAATGGATGGGACGGGCTGGTGGTGGTGGTGGAGGCGAAAGTAATATAATTTGTCCTGATGGTAAAATAATGGTTGGTTTAAATATAAGATCAGGTGAAGTTGTTGATGCTGTTGGACCAATTTGTAAATAATATAAACATTTAATTTTTTAATATAATTTTCTAATGATTATTATATTTAACAAAATATGAAAATAGATTTAGTTTTTATAATAATTATTTGTTTATTTTTAGTTTGGTCTTGGTTAACATCTGATGATAACAACAAACCAAAAACAGTTGAAAAGATGGCAAATACTGATGATGTAAAAGAAGCTATTAAACAGGTATATAATGCTGATGTTCAAGCCATTAGAAACTTATCAGATGTAGCAACCAAAATACAAACAGATGGATTAACAGTTCCTGCTCATGCTAATATTAGAGGAAAACTTAATGTGGGTTCTGGAGCAAACGCTAAAGATTTTCCCGACTGGTTATCAATGTCAATTGATACTCCTGGTGATGCTCATATTAGATTAAAAACAAAAAATGATGATGGTAAAAACGTTTATTTAATTAACAGAGATGGACATTTTCGTTTACATACTCAAGGTGTAGGTGATATATTTGGTGTTGATCATAGTGGATCACAATATGTTAGATCTACTTCTGGTAATATATCAAATTTTGAATCAGACGATGTTAACCCATATATATCTTTGGGAAAAACAAATACATGGGGTAAACAAAAATTATATATACAAAATGTAGATGCCCATACTGAAAATCCAAATTTTAGAGTTGGTATTCATGGAGATAAAGTACTAATGGATATGAGTAAAACACACGGGGTTAGATGGCAAAGAAAAGATGGTCAATGGACACATTTTGATTGGGTTGATGGATTAAATTATATTAGAGGTCCTACTCAACTTGATGGTACTACTATTATTAATGGTACTACTAATATTAATGGTGTAACTACAGTTAATGGAGACATGTCAGTAAAAGGTGCTATTGCAACTAAAGTTAATATCATTTATCCTGTCAAATGGGATAGAAACTATTGGCTTGATCAAATGACAGGTTGGTTTTCTAAATCAGATCCAGATGGTACTAAACGTGAATTTATACTTATTCATCCTGGTAATTTTGATGTAAATCATCCAAATAGATGGATTGTATATATGGTAGGTATTAAAGTTGGTATTCAAGTTATATATTTTCAACATCAACCCGTGCATGAAGGCATACCAAATCCTTATACCAATGGTAGTAATGATAATAGTTGGAGAAGAACTATTTAACAATAAAAATAATTTATTAAATTTTCTAATATAATTTTCTAATGATTATTATATTTAATGAAAATAGATTTAGTTTTCATAACAATTATTTGTTTATTCTTAGTTTGGTCTTGGTTAACATCTAATTCTAATAATAAACCAAAAACAGTAGAAAAGATGGCAAATACCGATGATGTTAAAGAAGCTGTCAAACAATTATATAATGCAGATGTTCAAGCTATTAGAAACTTATCCGAAGTAGCAACTAAAATACAAACAGATGGATTAACAGTTCCTTCTCATGCTAATATCAGAGGTAAAATGATCGTGGGTTCTGATGCTAATGCTAAAGATTTCCCTGACTGGTTAACATTATCGGTTGAACATCCTAATAATGCTCATATTAGATTAAAAAGTAAAAATGATGATAATAAAAATATTTATTTATTTAACAGAGACGGACATTTTCGTTTACATACTGAAAATGTAGGTGATATATTTGGTGTTGATCACAACGGTCATCATTATGTAACACATAAAGGAGACCATATAATGCATTTACAAGGTGATGGTAATAACCCATATATTTCTTTAGGAAAAACTGATACTTGGGATAAAAAGAAATTATTTATTCAAAACGTAGATGCCCATACTGAAAATCCAACTTTTAGAGTTGGTATTCACGGTGTTGGACCATTAATGGATATGAGTAAAACACACGGTGCTAGATGGATGAGAAAAGATGGTAGATGGACACATTTTGATTGGGAAGATGGTAGAAACTATCTTAGAGGTGATACTATTATTGATGGTAAATTATGTATTGGTAATACATGTATAGATGAATCACACTTACAAATGTTAACAGGTCAAAAAGGTGTAGCCATTAAACATGTTTCAGGTTCTTGGGAAAACCAAATGAATCATCCATGGTTACATGTCGATCCAAATAGAGTTTTAGTTAAATGGGAATCTAGTCCAGCTAATTTTGTTTTTGTTAAAAATTAATGAAATTAAATTAATAATTAAAATAATATTAATTTAATTAAATAAAATCAATAAAATAAATTTGTTTATTTTGCAGATGTAACAGGAACAAAGAAATCTGTTTTACCCATTTCGTATTTCATAATATCTTGAAGCAATGGTTCTTCTTCAAGAGGTTGGAATGTTATACGACCACCTGTTTCATCTTCTGTATACTCAGAATTTTCAAGTTTCTTTGTATCAAGCATCAAATCAAATATACCAGTACCACCAGACATTACACGCCCAATAGCAATACGTGAACTGACTGATTTCATTTGATCTTTTTCATTGAATAAAGCTGCATTAACAAAATGGTCCATAGTCTTTTCAAATGATGCTCTGGCAATTGGGTCCATTTCAATTTTAGAAAGACCATGACGATCAATTGATGATATTTCACCAAGATGACACATTTGATCAATTAATAATGATAAATGATTTTGGTTAATATTTGAACCACCTGCTTGATATGTTGCAGTTAATTCGTGGAGTAAAATTTGACGAGTTGCTTCGATACCATACAATCTTAAAATTGTAGCAACATCGTTACATTTAGTTCTAGTAAAATCTATACCTTTCATCATTCTCATTTTTTCAAAGTTGATACCAGATGTGTATACAACATATTCTTTATCAGTTTTAACTTCACCTGTTTCTTTATCAAATTTAATTACACGTTCTTGAGCTACGTCAATGCTTTCTATATTTTCAATACCTTTTAATGTAATATCATCAAAGACCATACGAAGGAATTCAGTAATGATATTGTAGTTGAATGAACTCATTGAAAATCTAATATGAATAATTTGTTCTTTGTCAGTAGAGCTATTAGATAATATAGCACATCTGGAAATTCTACTAATAACTTCTTTTTCATTCTTCTTCAAGTTTTTAAGATTAGTATAATTTTTGTACCAGTGTGAAATAAACTTGGTTTTAATATCAAGTAATGTTGTTTCCTTATCTAACATCTTTTCAATATCAAACTTAATTCTGAAAACAAATGGTAATGAGCTAATTTCAGCCTTTTGATTATTAACAAAGAATGGGCTTGATACATTATCAGCTTTAATTCTCTTACCTAATGTATCATTTTGTCCAACATCATAATATACTTCAGCACTTGAGATTAATTGTCTGATTGATAAATGTTTGAAATAACTAATGACTTTATTGAGTGCGGAACGATCTGTTGCATATGTGTCTTTGAAGTAAATCATCATTTGTGGTGTTTTAATATTCTTTGAAAAATGAAGTAACTCTTGAATACGACTTACACCCATGTTTGCTGAACTCTTAGATGCAACACCAGCAAAATGTTTTGTATTCAGTGTCATTTGAGATGTTGGTTCACCAACGGATTGAGCTGCAATAATTCCAACCATTTCACCTGGTTCGATGATAGCTTTGATAAAACTCATTTTAATTTCTTTCATCATTTTATCAAATTCTTTTTTATTAAGACCGTATTCAAAGATACATTTGACGGGTGCTAAATATTCATTTAATGCAACTTCAAGTAAAAACTTGAGATTACGATCATCCTTTTTCATGTATTTATCAGATGGTTTTAATGTTGTGATTAATCTATTTTCGTAATCATTTAAAAAGTTTTCAATTGCATTAGTAATATCTTGTGGTTTTAATTCAAGTACTTCTTTTTTATTAGAATAATCTTGAGTAATGCGAAACAAGTTAACTGGTAACATAAATTTCTCTTCCATTACTTTATAATTAATAAGAGATCTAGCTTGGAGTTCTCTCATTTCATCTCTAAGTTTCTTTAATTTTTCAAGATGTTTGGTATTAAAGTCTGTTAATTCTTTGGCTGAAACACCAATTGGTTTTTCTAACTTTTTAATTTGTTCAGGACTGAAACCTAATGAGCTAGCTAAAGTCTTGTTATCCATTGATAAAATATTTAATTGAAGTTCAGTTTGGGTTGCTTGGTTAATACCATTTTCGCCATATACTGTTTGAATAATAATACCTCTGGCATTACGATTGGTACCATCGTATCTAATTGACAAGTCTTCTAAACCCTTAATTAATTGCCGTTGGATATAACCAGTTTGTGCAGTATCACGGACTTGAAGACCATTAGCAAGACCAAAATTAAATGTTGAAGGAATTGTTAAATCATAAACTTTTGGATGTTTACTTATGTCAATTAAATTGATTTCTTTTATTTCATCTAATACAACATTATTAAAAGTTTCAAAATTTAAATGTTTAGATGACCATTTCTTTTCTTTCATTTTTTTATTTCTATTTTCTTCAAGTAAAGTGAGTTTTTCAGAAAATTTCTTAGCCCATTGAGCAGAAATTCTAAGTCTATGAGATGGTTTAATATTTTCAGTTCCCAAATTATTTGATTTAAGTTGGGTCATGTATACTTTACCAAAAACTCCAATACGTGAACATAACATATTAATACCTTCAATTAATCTTTTTGACGCAGAGCTTGCATCAATTGAATTTTTTGTTACACATCCGTCGCCAGAAAAGTAACCATTAAGTAATCCAATAATAAAACTTTCAGGTGCAACAAATGCTTCTGATGGTACATATTTATTTTCAGCACCACAACCAACTAAGTTAGTTAAGAATCTAGTTAAAACAGCCGAATAACCTCTAATTGATGTTGATTGACCACCGATTTTGTTAGTTTTATCTTCTTCAGTCCATTTGATAGAGTGTTTATTAAACCATTCTTTAACAAAGTTTTTAATATTTTCATTAATATTTGTTATTCTTACAGATTCATGTGAAATTGAACCTTCAGATAAAAATAATCCAATAAATATACCATTTGATTCATTTAATTCAAATTGCTCTGGCATCATTGCACTTGAACGAACAGCACCATATGGATATACATAACCATCTTTAATATTTTCTTGATTAGATCTAACAGTGCATCTTTGTAGTGATGATTTTTTAGTATAAGGTAATGTAAATTGTTTACCATTATTTTCTTCCCACCATTTGGCTTGAATTTTATCACGACCTTCCATAGATTGATTCATAAGTTCAATAGCCTTGTAATAATCAGAACCATATATGTATTCTGTTTTAGGCAAGTAATCAGCTACATTTATATGTGTTAGAACAATTGGTGGTTCATTTAATTCAGCTGTAACTGGAACAAAGTCACCAACTTTAATTTCTGGTGTAAGCATTTCTTTGAATTGTTTAGTTTTGTTATTCCAAACTAGTAAAGATTTTGATTCAGTTACTGTAACAGTACGTCCTCCATTAGTTTTAATTTCATATAGTTCAGTACCAGGATCATGACGTGTAATTGCAGATACTGCACCCCATGTTACATTACCATTATAATCAGTAGTTGGAATAAATACACCATTTGGCATATCCATTAATTCCATTTGACGTTCAGTAAAATGTTGTACTTTGGTTGGATTTGAATCTAATAAACCATCAATCCATTTACCAATTTCAGTATATTTAGGTTGTCTATTTTCAATAATAACAATTGGGGTTTCCCAAGTTACTGATTTAATGGCCGTATCGATGAGCCCCTCACGACCACTAGTTGCATTATAGAAAAATTCATAACCTCTAAGACCAGATAAGAAAGAATTTTTAATAAAACCACGAGCTTCTGGTGTATCATCATCTTTATGCCAATATATTAATGAACGCCCTTCAACCTTCTTCTTAATACGAGCACCATCAACATTGTTTTGACCAAGTACACCTGATACTTGAGCTACGTTAACAGCAGAACCCTTAGCACCAGATTTAGCTGATGCCCAGAAAAAGTTGCTTGTATCTAAATGAGACATAAGCATTTGACCAACATTGGCTTGTACAGCGGCTAATTCAGCAGCTAAAGCACTTTCAATAACATCAAGTGATAATTGATCAGTATCATTTTCAAATTGAGTAATCATATATTTTGATTCTAATATTTTATTTGAAATAACTTGTTGGATTTGATTATTCATTTTATCATCTACAACTGTATCTTTGAAACCTACTGTTTGACCACGAAGAAGTAAATAGTTAAGTACAAGTCTTTGTGAATCATCAATAAATCTTCTTGTTTTACTGGGACCAAACTTATCCCAAATAAAGTGAATAATTGAATTTTTGGCAAAACTAAGTGATGATTTATCTAAGTAACCAACTGTTAGTTTACCATTGACAATTTGAAACGTGACTTTATCACCTGATTTCTTTGTATTGTTAATACCGACAGGAATAATATGTGAGAATACTTCACTACCTGTGTATTCTTTATCCATTTCAATATCTAATTTAGTATCGGATGTTGTGTTACAGAGAATGTTAGCAACTTCCCAGCCTTTAATTCTAACACTTGGTTCTGTTAACATATAAGCACCAGATAAAGTATCTTGTTGACAACCAATAATTGGACTTGAATCTTTTGTACCAACAATTTGGTATTGAACGTTTGCTATACGTTTTAGTTCATTTCTGGCCTGAATTGATTGGGCCAAATGTATATTCATCTCGTCACCATCGAAATCGGCGTTATAGGGCTTGCAAACCGACACGTTCATACGGAAGGTATTCAAGCTATCATTATCAATTACTTGTATTTTGTGACCCATCATAGATGGTTTGTGGAGTGTTGGTTGACGGTTAAAAAGCACATAGTCACCATCAACAGAGTGACGTTCAACGACATCACCAAAATTCAATCTAATTGCTTTTTTACGATATTTCAAGTCAATCTTTTGGATTTCAGGTTTACCGTCACGATAATTTACTCTGAGAACAAAGTTTGCACCAGGATAAACATCACGACCATTTTTAACTAGACCTGTTAAATATTTAATATTGTATGGAGTAACTTCTTCTGGAATTGTTAATTCCATAGCAATCTTTTTAGGTACACCAACTTGGTCAATATCAATATATGGGTCAGAAGTAATAACGGAACGAGCTGAGAAATCAACACGTTTACCCATAAGATTACTTCTTACACGACCAGCTTTACCTTTAATACGATCACTAATTGATTTTGTTGGTCTACCACCGGTTTTAAATTCAGTACGTGGTAGACTAACAGATTCGTTATCAAAATATGTTGCAACATGGTATTGTAGCAAATTAAAAATATCTTGATTATATGTTGATAATTCATTTGAAATTGTTTCTTTTTCCATTTGTTGACGCACACGTTTATTTGCTGTAATAATATCAGAAATTTTGAGTGTTAAAGCATCTTCCATAGTTGCTGCAGACATAAAGTCGACTTTAGCTGTAGGTCTAATAACAACTGGAGGAATTGGAAACTTTTCAATAATCAAATCTTCAGGTCTTTGCATTTTAGGATTAAAGCCCAAAAGATAACAGTCATTTTCAGCAATGTTTCTTAATATATTATAACAATCTCTGGGACTTAATGATTCTTTAATTTTTTTAATAGCTTGAGCATCTTCTTTTTCATTACCAGTATTGACATCACGTTCAATCATGATTTTAATAGAACCATTGTCTTTTACTTCTCTTTTAATTTTTGGTACAGGAACACCACAATGATAACAATATTGAACATTTTTAGTCATTATTTTAATTTCCTTAAATCTTGATTCTGCCTTTTTTGTTAATGCCTTTTTAAAATGTACATCTGATTTTTCAACTAATAAGTTAGAACATTTAAGACATACACATTGCAAAATGTTTTTAAGATGGTTTAAAAATCCAAAGTGAAATACCGGTTCGGCTAATTCTGTATGACCAAAGTGACCAGGACAATCTAGTGAATTTTCACCACATGTTGTGCATGGCAAATAAATATCACAAGTGCCTAATCTTAAATCGACTAAACCACCTTTCTTTGGTTCATAGTTTTCATAAGATTCTGCCAAATCAATACCAAATGGATCACCACTTACTGCTGAATATTGTTTAACATCTTTATTTCTAAAGACACTAAACTCGATTTTTTCAATTCTTTTAACATCTTCACTATAATATGTGGGATTTACAGACATTACTTATTGATATATATTAGAAAAGCTTTATAACATAATTAATTATCAAATTTTTTTAAAGAAATATTTATATTATTTAATTT
>JACCEB010922073.1_pt1 | contig 17666 bp, 13 predicted proteins | sample 7454761 | NCBI WGS metagenome assembly JACCEB01 (sample SAMN15323454, study PRJNA562643) | freshwater metagenome | isolation source: river surface water | place: USA:Blue River Watershed | collected 2017-08-18 | reverse complement strand
CCCTTAAACGTGCGCACAGTTTTTGCAGCCGGGCACGGCAGGGCCCTGGGATGGCCCCTGGTTCGACGAGCCCATCGTTCATCCCTAAGGTAAATCTAAAGGGGTCAGACGCTACTAATGGGGTCAGACCCCATTATGACGCGGGCTGGTTTTGCCTGACAGACGGGGCAGGGCAGAGCGGGGGACATGAGCCATGATCCGAACTATGAGGTGTTCGTGCGTTGGAACCAGGCCGCGAAGGCCGAACTGGGGGTCTGTGTTCAGGGCCCGCTGCTGTCTGTCCCGGGCCGACTGCACTATCTGATCAGCGACCTGGGAGCCGGTCAGGAACAGACGCCTAGCGGATTAAAAATGGATGCCTGCAACAGAGGGACGAATGCTGCCTCCGAATACGGGTGGTGGAGTCGGCCTGTCCGAATCTGGCTTCTTTGAAGGCAATCAATTCGAGTTCGCCGATGTTGACGGCTAGTTGCCTTTCTTCGCGCCCTAAGACGCCTTGCTTCAGTGACTCTTTGCACCTCTCCTATCACTTATGTTGGTTTTTCGTCCTTATGAATTATTTCTGAATTGGCTAATCGGTTGTTTACATAAAGCAGGGTCGTAGTTTTGTCTTTTATATGTCAACAGGAGAGCCAAAGTACAAATTTTCTACTGCCGGGAAGATTCTTTTGGAAAATGTCCCACTCTCGGAAGCTGAACGACTCATTGCTGAGAAATCCATCCTTCCGACCGATCACTATTGGACCGACGGAATGACGGACTGGAAACTGGTATCTTCTAAAGTTTGGGAAAAGCCAAGGCCTACGCCTGAACAGTCCACAGTTAAACCTAAAGTGCCTGAGACTAAATCTGTTGCCGATATGACCTCATCAGCCCAGGCAAACGTAACACTACCTCCTCCGCCTATTTTGAATACTGCCGTTATTGAAAAGGGCTTCTCACCTTATGTTGGGTTTTACAGAAGTGATGATAACCGTTGGGTCTTCGGAATTTTAGGCGGAATCGCTCATCGTAACAGCTGGCCCTCTGCGATACTAGTTTTGCTAAGATTGGTACTCATTTTTTCCTGCGGTTTGGTGGCACTTGTCATTCCAATCTATGTTTGTGCAGGGCTTCTTTTGCCCTCATTGCCTACGGAGGGGAAAACTTCTTATTATGACTTAAGAGGCGGCGCCGTTTCACGTGATGAAAAAGAGCTTTCAAGGTTTGCTTACATGCTTGTGGTCTTGATTGCTGTCATATGGTTGCTCTTTACGCTTAAGGACTTGTTTAGAAAGATGTGAGGAAATGCGGTATATGCCGTTTGAGGTTCTAAGGTGCTGCAACATATCTGATACGCGTGCAACGGCGGAAGGGTGCTCAATGGCATTGGTTCCGCACTGTCTGCATCCGCTTTGCTTGCGATCGCATTTCGCAAAATAGTCTGATGTATCGTGAGTTAATAAATCACCTCTTGGCCAGCAGCACACCGAGGATCATCAGCAGGATGCCGTTGGTCATCTGCTGAGTCAGGACTCCCTGACGAATGGCGCTACTGGTGGCGTCCCCGGCGAATCCCATGAGGAGGGTCAGGGTCCCGATGATGAAGAAGACGGCTCCTATCACGGTGCCGCCGCAGCCGTCATCTTTCCCTTTGTTTTGATTTCCCACTGGCGGCTTAGGCGGGACCGGCAGGGCGGGAGGGGCAGGGGTGTCCGCGGTGGGCTCGGGCTTCTGGGCGGCCAGAAGCTCCTCCTTAATCTCACGAAGTTTCCCCCAACTGGTCATGCCCGGGCGCCAGTAATCGTCCGAGAGGCTCAGCTCCCCGTCGATCCACTTGCGGCAGACTTCCCAGGCGCTGAACTCGCCCAGCTCCTTGCCGGCCCTGGCTACCTTGATCCTCTCAGGCGACTTCATGAGCCTATGGGAGGGTGGGACTTTGATTCAGGCATGGGTCTGGTGTAAATGGCTTAAAATTCATCCTCGTCGATTTTTCTGGTCCCGCTCCCGCCGCTACCGGACCGGCTGTATACTTTGTAAAATGTGACCGTGAGCCTTCGGTTTGAACCGATGTAGTTGGTGTCGGCTGACCGAAAATCGGAACTGGAGCCGAAGTAATGCTCGGTCCCGCGCCATTCGTCCCCCGGGCCGCTGACATACCTGATCTGGTAACTTCCAGGGCTCACGCCCAGCTCGTAGCTCTCCCCGGCCCGGAGGTAGATCGTCGCCCGGGTCCGACCTGAGACATCGACGACTTTGACGTAAGCCGGCCTGCCCAAGTTGTTGACCATCTTGAGCGCTGACTCGCTATCGGCGAATCCCCCGCTCTGAAGCTGCCCGAAGGGCTCGGAAACGACCGGAGCGCCGGACCCGGAGCCGCCTGAGGCCGGAGAGACATGGCCGGTTCTCGGCTGGCTGAGCTTGGGGGCCGATGAGTGCTTGTCCGTGCATTTGCCGAACATTCCCAAGACCGCGATGACGCCTATTATGGCCAGGCAGCCGCAGCCTTGGTCCTGGGCGCTCATCAAACAAAGACAAACAACTGATTTATTACATTACAAGTTCATTAGCTTCCAACCTTCGCTTAGTGCCCATTCTCTCATCTCTAAATTGAACGGACTTGGCATGCTCAGGTTCAACCTCGTACTCTCTGGCTCATAAGAGCTTTGGCCCTTTGCTGCGCCTTTGCTGTCTGATCAGGAGTGAGCTTCAGCATGCCGATCATTTCTTCGACAGTGTCCTTGCTCGCCATGTGGAAGTCCTTGGCGAAGAGACAAACGTAAAAGTAGGCTGCGGACTCCAGTCTGTCAGGAATGACAGCCGGGAATTCGATGCCCTTAAAGCTCCCGGACGCACTTTCTTGGGCCCCTTCGGCATGGATGATGCCAAGGAAGTAGGCGGAGTTAACGTCAGCTCCGATGACAAAATCCTTCTTGAGGTAGTAGGCGGCCATGGCGAAGTCCTTACGAACGACGACAACATCGTCAGAGAGCCGTCTTAGCTTACGCAGGGTCTTTGTCTCGGGGATGAAGATCCTCTTGTACCAATGCCCATCCGCCTCCTGAAAGGCATCATATTTGCCGAGTTCATCAGGCCGCTTGTCGTATTGTCCATAGTAAGCTAGGGATCCCATTGACTTGATTGCGTCTGGCACGCCCGAATCCGCTGCCTTTCTAAGCAGGAGGTAAGACTCCTCCGTGATTTCTGAATCGATCCGCATGGACGCCATCCCTTCGACTTTTGGCCAAGGCTGGTTTATGAATTTTAGGTGCTCGGAGAGGGCGTGCTGTGCGAAGCCATGTCCCAATCTGGCCAATCTTCGTGCCACCCTCTCATCGAGATTGTCAGGGGGAAGTTTGAACGGTCTGAGGAATGGCACGGTGCTCGCTTCCCTGTAAAGCTTGGACTCAGGGGACAGCTCCGCGTCCTCGAAGGTGATTGCTGACTTGAACTCGCCGGAACTCAGTCCCACTGAGAGCCTGAAGCAGGCTACCGGATCCCCTGCGTCGGCAAGTTTCCTGAGACTGGCCTCATCGGAAGGAAGTTCCTCTGCGGTCTTGAAGTTCCCACTCGACGAAATTCTGCGGTTTACTTGGCAGCAGAGGAGGCGTCCCTTGATCCAGGTGAAAGCGTAGCCCATTTTGCCTGTGCTTTTCTGAATTGAGAGTGCCTCTTCCAGGATTTCAGCCTCTTTGTCGTGACGTCCTCTTTGTCCCATGTGGCCAGCGTAGTCCATCAGCGCCATGATCATGATGTCGGATTCTTTGCTTAGAAAGAGTCTGTTGAGCCGAAGAAAGTCCTCAAAGTCGGCATCTGCCGCTTCGAGTCTTCCTCGCGAGACGAATTCCTGGGCGCGTTCCTTGATGATCGGCGCCACGAACATGCTGTCTCTTCCAAACTGCTGCCTGATGCAGTTCACCATTTCATCCATCAGTCTCATGGACTCTTCACCGTTCTTTTCCTCAACCTTGCGCTTCAGCTGAAGTTTGGCCAATTGCCGCATGTACTCCGGAACCTCCACATAATCCGGCTTTTCAATCACGTCGGCCATCGCGTTCAATACCGCTCCCTGCGCGAGGTAAAAGTGCCTGTAAGCTGTCGGCCAGTCGCCGGCCTTCGTAGCTATTTCAACCAGCCTGATGTTGGAAGCTGCGGCTGGCCACCTCTTCTTCCCAAGTTTCTCAGCAGCAAGGCCGAGGGCGTCCCGCTCGGACTGGAGCGCCTTGGCCAAGTCTCCCGAGTTAATCAGGCTCTCCGTTTCAGATCTGATGGCTTTCCACTCCTTCAATGAAACTTTTTCGGCTTCCGAATAGTCCGAAGGAACGGCGTAACCATGCAGTGCGGCCTTATACTGCCATCTGAAGCCGGAATCTATGTCCTTTGTGACGCCGATTCCTTCCTGATAGCACTGCCCGATGAAGTATTCTGCAGCGGGATGCTCCTGTTTGGCGGCCAATTTTAGCCACTTTACGCCTTCGTTCTCATCTTTGAGAACTCCATCGCCGAAAAGATAGGCTAACCCCAGGCTGCATTGGGCGCCTGCATGACCCTTTTCCGCTAGACGCCTGAACAATGTGGCGGCCTTCGCCTCATCTTTGGGAACACCCTTGCCGATGCTGTAACGCCTTGCTTGTTGATACCTTGCGTCAAGGTCACCCAAGTCGTCGTCATTGGCGAGCTCATTCGCCTCCTTTGCCGTTGCCATGGAAGAGCAGAGAGCAAGAGCCAGCAGCAGACCGGTTTTTTTGAACATGTCACGATTCAACCGCCCGCGGTACGTCTGGGGAAGCCTATATTGCGAAGAGGGCCTCTAAGCAATGTAGTAAAGTCTTGAACGAAAGTATTGTGCATTAAAAATGTCATCTATGGAAACCCCGCCCCCTGCGCCCCGATCGTCGCTGAACTTCACGCCCATCATCATCGTCGCGATGACGCTTGCCGCCATCCTTGCGGCCATATTTCTCATAGCAAATCGCGGGCAATCGAGTCTGGCCCTGATCGGAAAGCCTCCGCTTCCACTCACGGTCAACTGGCGAGAGACCCTCGGCTTTGGCAAGACGCAGGTTGCGGTAATCCAAGGGAAGAACGACTCCCCTCTCGGTTTGATCATCGAGGTCGAACGCAGTGTGGACGGAAAAACAATGACGATGGAGGCCACACTCGAGCCTAGAGGGTTGTTGGAGGTCGGTTTCGCGCAGCGAAAGGACTTGAAGAACTTCGTTCCCGGTGACCGACTGATTATCAGGAACAAGAATTACGCCACCTACGAGGAGGCCTGTCCGCGCTGAGTCAGTCCGGTTTGCATTTGAAACCATTACTTTGCCATGAGAACGGGTTTAGATTCCCTGAGTTCTTGTCGACTCTTGAAATAGTTAAGGTAAAGCCTCAGTTCGCGCCAAGGAGCACGGGGAGGCTGCCTTTGCTGATTCCGTGTGCTCAACGGACACTGATTTCCCCTGCGTCCCTTTTTGGCGTCCACGCACACGGTTGAAATCTCAGATAGGACGAAATGTCCCTCGGTTCTTTGCCCCCTGATGGTTAGGGAAACGAGCTGGTCCTCGGAATGAAATGTCTATGCAGCCTCGCCGTCAGCCCGTTCAATCTTCGCTCCGAGCAACGTTGTGTAGTAATCTTCACCTTTGAACTTTTGACCGCAATTTCTAATCGGTTGAAATGCTCAATGAGAAGCTTGGCCGGAATGCCGTCATCGTCATTAATTGACCTCATGCCCTCACCGTCCTTGCTGCCCAGAAAGTCTCTGGTTGGCCTTACGGCATCGGTCTCGAGTTTCTGCAGTCTTGCAATGTCAGCTCTGAATTTTGCCCACTTGCCTGCTTTCTGAGCGTCTTGTCTATCGCACTAAGGATCCGGAAAATCGTCCGCGTCCTATTCATCCTGATAAAGCGCATCAGCCATTATTCTTCCAAACAGCCACTCGGCTGCCGTTCCCTGAACATTTGGCAATGCAACGGCCCCCGTAATGACGAGCTGTCTTTGCGTATGGTCAGAAGTCCATAGGCGAGCCTTTGTAGCCGATCGCTCTTCTCTACGTCTGCCAATGTCATCATATAGGCCGCTCAGAGCTCAATCTAATCACGTTGCCGACGAATGAGGGCCATGGTGGCCTCGGGAGGCGGCTCATCGCCGTAGATTAAACGAACGGCAGAGTTGTAGCCGATTATGGCGCCCCTGACTTATTCTAGAATCATCTTTTTCGCTAGGAGGTCAGTGCCGAGCACAGGACTTGCGGACAAGAGGATGATCTGGGATGCAAAACAGCCTGAAGTCAGCCCCCTCGTCTTTTGAATAAATCCAAGATTATCAGACTTCCTGCCGTACCAATGGTCGAGACGTTGTTTAAAGCCTTTTAGTAAAAGGACTTATTAAAAATACACTTTAATGAATGACAACGCTCATTTGAATAAGAAGTGTTAATTAAATACTTCTGGAAATAGTTATAAAAATCTTCAGTTCCTTTTCATGCCCCTAAGGTTTGAAATATCTCAGCCCAAGATCTCCAAGACCTTGGACTGGTATTGGCAGTATGGCGTAAGGCGCATCAAGGATCATCCGGACCACGTACTGGCCAGGGGAAGCTGGCTGGACTCTCTTTACGCCATAGCAAACGCCCGCCGTCCAGGGCAGTCGGACCGCAAGACTCTTGCGGTCTGGGGGCCCTCCCAGTCCGGAAAGTCCACGCTTCTGTCTGCTTATCTGGATGCCGAGCTGAAAGCCGGTCCCATGGGCGATTACAGCACGCTTCTGACGTGGGATGAGTCCGAGCCTGTCACCTTCCTCTGGAGGAACAAGCCCGGCGTCGTCTCGCTCAACCCGTTTGCGGCAGGGGCGGACGCCTCCGGCTGTGTCACCCGTTACACGGCCGCATCCGTGGTGAGACATCCCAGGCACCCGGTGCGTCTGCGTTTCAACTCTCTTTCTCATGTCATCCACGCCCTAGCCTTCGGTTACCTCTCCGAGTGCCAGCCTGCGACCGCCGACGGGACCAACGTCTACTGGGATCGCGACCGCATCACCAAGGAGTTCCTAAGGAAGCCTGGTTCTTTGGCGCCAGGCGCCAGTCGCTCTGCGTATGAACTTCTGCGTGAAATCCTTGATGTAGTGGGTATGTTCATCAGGAGCGGAGAGGCTCGCTACTCCGGACTTGGCCCATATTGGGACGGACTCCGGCGAGATCTCCTCGACTCGTCGGATCTCGCACAGTCCGAGGAGGCTGCCATTCACTTTGCCTCCACCATTTTCTGGGACGGTTCACCCACGATTTCCGGCGTATTTCGCAACCTCCGTTCCAAGGTCGAGTCCCTGCGCTGGGCGAACCGCGAGGTCTACTGTTCCATGGGCGTGGCCGCGCTGCTGCTCGACATCGACACCTTCAAGCGCGTGAAGAAGGACGTACTTGATGAATTCGGTCGTGAAACCCTCAGCAAGATACGTTCGATCGGCTTCCGTGAGGAAGGAGGCGTAGTTCTGATCGATGCCGGAACCCCCTCCGCAGAAATCGCCGGCGACGAGTTCGGCCTTTTCCAGGCACTTGTCCGCGAAATCGTCGTTCCTGTCAAGGTGCCAGCTTCCCACGCAAAACACCCGTTTTTCCAGCTTTTGAATGAGTCCGACGTCCTCGATTTCCCCGGGGTCGCGCTGAAAGACGCGCAGGGCAATTCACTGACCAAGCTCGACCTTTCTCAGATCGGCGAACGTGACCATCAGCTGCTCACCACAGTCTTCAAGCGCGGAAAGACCTCCTCAATCGTCATGGGTTATGGCGATGACGTTTCAATTGACGCCTTTGCCCTGCTGATACGAGCCAAGAGCTTCCCCTCAAAACCCGAGCAACTTTGCTCCGGCATCCGGTATTGGTGGGAGCGCGTGAATCCCGATTTCCGATCCGCATCGAACGAGTCTGATGCCACGCCTCTCCCGCTCTCGGTCTGCATGACTTTCTTCGGTCATGTGCTCGTGGAGCTTGCGCAGACCAACCCCAAGGCCGGCGTCGGTCCGCTCTTCAAGGACATGCTCGAGCCGTTGACCCCCCTCGACCGGCCGGCCAACGCAACCTACTTCACCACCACCTACACCACCTTCAAGGCCGCCGGCGAAATCAGGCTCAACGACGAGGAGCGGAAGAGGGCAGTCCAGATCATCAAGCGCGACGCCGACTTCAACCGCGTCTTCCGTTCAGCCGAGTCTCAAGCTTCCTTTGATCACCTGGTTTCAGATCCTGACGGCGGGGTCGGTTATTTCTTTGAGCGTCAGCTGGAGAAGCTCCGTGCTTCCGCCAGGCTGAGCCATCTTGCAAGGATCGCCGAACGGGACGTCGTCGCAGGCCAGCAGCTTCTGAACCTCGCCGTGCCTGCCGCCGAAGACGCCGGTGCGCAGCAGCTCAGGGTCATCGCTGAAGTGGGAAGGACCATTGAGGCAAATCTCAGCCTCTGGGCGGTCTCATTGCCGCGCGAACTGAAGCAGTTCGACCAGATCGAGGACTGCACTTCGCTTTATTCCTTCTGGATTCGCTGCCTGCTGGGGATCGAGCCGGATGAACTTGAGCCCATCCCGCTCGATTACGCCCAGCTCAACCGTGAGTCCAAGTTTGCCTACGTCGCCCGACAATGGTCCCGTTGGCGGGAAGGCTCGGTCTCCAGGATGAAGAAGATCAAAGGCTTCAACTGGGGTCTTTTCGGACTGAAAGACGAGACGGAGGCCCGCAATCTTCTCAAGCTCATGTCGGAAGGGCGCCTTCAGGACAAGCAGTTGGTGCTTTGGCTGAGCGACGAAATCGGCTGCCTTTCAAGCGAAGCCCCTGCGCGCATCCTGCGCCGTGAGCTTGCCGTCGTCATGGGCAACATATTGCGTCATGGACAGCTTCATCCCGGTCCGAGGGCGGGGCATGGGGCGCTTTCATCCGTGATCAAACAGCAGGTCGGCTGGGAGAATGAACAGGGGGGCAATGAAGATTCACCCCATTATCAGAAGATCATCCGTCCATTCCTTGACTCATTGAAGTCACTTAAGCCGGCTGCGCCCCTGCGACCTGCAATCCCTGGCGACAACGAACTCCGCAATCTCTGGCTCACCTGATTTCATGAAGACATTTGATGACATCATCCTTCTGGTTCCTGATACGGGATTCCGGCTTTTCTTCTTTCCGCTCGGCCCCGATCCGGACGGAGTCATTGACGGCGGAGTCAGGGAGAAAATACTGGCCAATCGAAACGCATGCGGCCTCCTTGCGACGGGAGACATCGTGGAATATGGTCAGGAGGGCGCTTGCCCTTGGGCTGACAAGGTCATCAACTATCTTGCAAGCTCGTGGACCCAGGCCGAGGAGGTTCCATTCGACAAGGCAGGAGAGGAGCGTAAGTCTCTTAAGTACTTGCGCTACCGCTTCGGCGTATGCCGCCATGGTGAGGAGGTCATCAACGGACTCTGGTTGGCGATAGAGACCAATCTCGGAACCGTTGACCGAGGCTGGCCCTATGATCAGACCCTTCCAAGTCCCGGGGAGGAGGAGCATTTCAAGAAGCACGGCGACCCGCAGCAGCCTTATTATGACAAGGACGACACGTCGGTGCAAGGTGACGCCCACAAGAACGTCGTGATAGAGGGAAGGCAGCTGACCCTCAAGATCCGCTGGAGTGACGTCCTGAAGTCAACGCCCGTCGACGTCGACCTGATCATAGACTTCGGGAATTCCCGAACCGCCGTGCTGGTCCTCGAGCATACGAAGGGTAAGCCAGGAAATTTCGCACAGAACTGCAGGCCGCTCTCCCTCAAGCCTTCCTTCTACTCGCTACTCCCCAAGCAGACGAAGGTGGATGACGCCATCGTGAGCTCGCGGTTCGTGCTCAAGTCACCCGAGTTCCGCGCTTTCGATCCCGACAGCAAGTCCGCCACGGACAAGCCCGTCGCCCTCACGGCCACGAGGTACATCAAGCACCAGTTGCAGCCGTCATTCTTCGCCAAGCTCAAGGGAGCCGCCATTGAGGAAAAACTGGACGCTGTGGAACGCCGGATTCCCCACATGTTCGTCAAGCTTTCACCGGTATGCCTGGGAGAGGACATGGATGAACTCATCCATGGCTCCACACCACTCGGTCAGGAATCAGAACGCCGCATGCAGAACGGCGAGCTGCTCCAGCAGAGTTCCGCCAAGCGCTACTTCTGGGACAGCGAACTCAGCCCGCAGGCATGGTCATGCGTACCCAACTATGGTGATGACATCTTCGGACCCGAGAAAGGCCTCGGTAGGCTAAGTTTGCTGTCCGGACTCATGTTGCGCTTCCAGCCTGAAAATGGACGGATTTGGGGCGACGACCCGGAACTTCCCTGTGCCTGGCCGGTGGTGAGCCGACCAGTCACTTCTCCTGCCAGCCCCCGTTATCCAAGGCGAAACACCCTCACTTGGTCGGTGCTCTCCATCATGGAGACGGCCCATCGCCAGATCAATGACCTGAACTGGACCCAGCAGGCCGGAGCATTCCATAGACGTGCCATCCGCAATGTCATCGCCACTTATCCTTCGGGTTGGACGAGCACTGAAATTGCACACTATCGCGCCAAATGGAAGGAGGCCATCAGGATATTCCAGGAGACGAACCTGCCGGCCGGTGAGCCTCAGATAGAGCTTCAGATGCGGATGGACGAGGCCGTGGCCAGCCAGCTTCCGCTCATCTACTCGTCCATCGACCGGCTGTCCGCCCAGTCGATGGGCGAGAATTGGATAGCCGTCAACGGCCGTGCCGCGGAAGGCGGCATGCCCAAGCTCAGGGTCATGAATCTTGACATCGGAGGGGGCACATCTGACGTGTCCATCGTCGAATATCAGGACAAGAAGGAGGGCGTGTCCGTCGAACTCGACGCCAAGGTGCTGTTCAAGGACTCTTCTACGGTGGCCGGCGACAGGCTCGTCAAGGCGATCATCGAGAAGATCGTCCTGCCCAAGCTTGCCGAGACGCCGGAGCAATTCGCACGATTCGGCGATTACCTGGTCGGTGAGAAAAATGTCAATGAGACCTCCGGACGTGTCTCGGTCCTGACAGGGAGTCTCCTACCGATGGCGATCTTCCTCCTTTCCCGTCGCTGTTCCGGGAAGTGGAATGAAGGCGTGTTGAACTTCACCCCCCTCCAGGCAGGAGCAAAGAACTTTGAAATCCTGACCGAGAAGCTCGGGCTGGGTTTCGTCGATTCGGGCAAGCCCATGGCCGTCGATGCGGTCGAATTTGACCGTCAGATCGAGGAAATTTTCGGCAAGTTTGTCCGATCGCTTGCCAAATACGCCGCGTCTTTCGACGTCGACATGCTCATGGTGTGCGGTAAGCCGTCCGAGCAGCCCGCCATTTCGGCGCTCATTCAGAGGATGGTGCCGGTTCCCTCTGAGCGCATCCTTTTTACACGCGGCTTCAAGGCCGGCACCTGGTATCCGTTCAAGGAAGGCGAGGATGCGGCCATTGCAGACGCAAAGAGCGTGACCTGCGTCGGCGCCGCCCTCGAGCGGGCCATGAACCTGAACATTGTACAGGGCTGGAAGATGAATGTGCACAATGAGTCAGGAAACCGGAACATCTGGGGTGAGATGCCCCGTTCAGGTCCACGGTTCGGCACGCGCATAATGCGTGAAAGTGATGATGTCTCCCAGGAGATTGAGCTTCAGACCGGAGCTCGCATCGGCCGGAAGATGTTTGATGCCAACTCATGCTTCCCCGAACCCGTCTATCGCCTCGACTGGAAAGAACCTTCTCAGGGTGCCGTCATCACGGTCAAGGCCGTGTTCCAAAGGCTCACCCCGGGCGGCCAGGTGAGCTCAGAGACCACTGACGGTCTCGAACTTGTTGGCGTGACCGATGCTCAGACCGGGGAGGATCTTGGCAATCAGATCGAACTCAAGCTCTATCCCGTCGGAGAACATTCACTTCACTGGCAGGACACCGGCATGCTCGAAATCTTCAAATCAAGCTTATCTAATAAATAATAATGAAAACTTTTTTCTGGATTCTGTTGGTCGTATTCCTTGCTATCCTAGGTGCTTCCCTTTTCGGGCTTCTTCCTGCTTCTGCGCTTTTCGAGGTAAACGCGCTTTCCTTATCAATCCTTGGAGCGGGGGCTTCGGCCCTTGGTCTGATTTGGATTCGTCTGCAAACTAACGGGCCGGATAGATGGAATCCGTCTTCAGGTCACACTTCAGCGGATTTATCATCACTATTGCCGATTCTTAGGGAAATCAAAGAAGGCGTCTCTAAAATCTCTATGGTTCAGACGTCGACGCAGGCCCTGTCGATGCAATTAAGAAATCTCGAGAATACCGTTGGCGAGAAGGCGGCGACGCAGGCCCTGAGGGCCCTCCAGGATTCAGAGCTCGGCTCGCTCAGGGCAAAGCTTAACGAACAACAAAAAATGATAGAAGCATCCGAATCAGCAAAAGCCACCCTCGAGGCGAAACTGAATGCCGAAATCGCAAACTCAAGGGGATTGTTCGCAGAGGTTGAATCTCTGCGAGCGCAACTTGTCCGGACCAATGATGCAAAAGTTGCGTCCGATCGTGAAGCCCAACGCGTAAATTCCGAATTGCAGGAGCAAATCGGCCTTACCCGCGCCGCCAATGAAAAGGCCAGCGCCAAGGAAGCAGAGTGCGAAGGCTTGCAAACTGAAGCCAGGAGGGCATTCGGGCACCTTGCTCCGCAATCACTTGGCGGAACAGATGTCTCAGGTGCCATGCAGGTTTTTCATGCCGAAGCGGTTTCAGGTGATTCGGCCGCAGTCTCTGCGTGGTCCGCTCTCACGGCTTTCGGTGCAGCTCAATCCGACCCTTCGGCCAAGGATTTCCAGCTTCAGATCGTCCGCAGACTTGGCTTGGTTCTGGTGCAGTATTGGAAGCATAAGGGGCTTTCAGAAAAAGAGCGTCATGAGCAGCTCGCGCTTTGGGCGAGGTGTCTCAATGAGCATGCTGACGGGCGCTTCAATCTCTTCGTTCCTGGTCTTGGAACGCCCATCGACCGTACCCGAATGTCCTGCGCCACGACGGCCACCACGGTCCATGAGGTCCTCTGTTGGCAGGTGCGCAATCCTGCGGGAGCGAATTTTTCACTCGCCGAGGTCGCCTGATCCATGGCCTTCAACCCGCCCACGCACCAGCCTTCCCACAAGGGGGGGATGATGTTCGTGAATCCCCCGGGGCTCGCCAATTACCGGGCGCTCCGTGTCGAGGCCGGGGATCAGCATCTCTACTGGCAGCCCACCTATCAGCATCTGCTCCGCGTCGAGGGAGCTTTCGGCGAATTCTTCCCTCAGGCAGAGTTTTCGGACAATGGGAATCAGGTCATCTTCACGAAGTACGTAAACCAGGCCGAGGTGCTCTCACAGACACGGCCGCTGCGAAGCGGGGAGAAGATACCGCGTGGAGAATGGAAACGATTTCTTGAGACATGGTCCAACTTCAAGCGACTGGCGGATCGAACGGACATACCTGAAGACGTAAGATCTTTCATCCAGAAATTCGGCCCTCCGTCCGTCGAGCGCTATCCTGCCGCCTACCGCATTTACCGTCCACACTGGTATTCGAAGCCTCGGCTATTCGTCCTTTGGGGCCTGGAGCCCGTAGGCGGGATTGATTTCATCGCCGTTACTCCGGAGGAGGCCGTTTCCCAGGGGACTGCCAGAGCGGAGACGGATGGCGAGGAATCCACCAGCAACTTTCTTCGTTGGTTGAAGATCGTCCTGGTGGGCCTTCTGGCGCTTGCATGTATCCTCTTCCTGGCATGGTGTTTACTTCCCTGCCCCGAGGTTGATTTTGAAGCCAAAGCCGAAGCTGGAAAACCTGCCAAGACTTCGAATCTCACGAAGTCAGACCGGTCCGTGGAGTGGGGTGAGCGCTTTTACAGGTGGAGTTTCAGCGGTGCTGTCCCGGCAGAATCTAGCGATTTCGAACCAAGCCCAGTTTGGCAGCAGCCCGGCGCTCATCGTGTGACCCTTGAGGCCACCCAGTACGCTTTGTGGGGTCTCCTCTACAAAACCGGTTCAAAGACGTCCATGATCAATGTCCAGGAGTCCCCAATGCCCCCCTTGGCTGTTGTTCCATACGTTGAAAAGTTACCGGGTCTTCCCGGAGATTCTCTGATAACAGAGGTGCCCATGCATGGCAGTCGCCCTCGAGCTGAAATAGGGGAACCCCCTTCCAAAGGACAGGGACTAGCCGATGGTTCGTCCTCACCAAAAGGGAATTCCTCCGCTGGTGCTAGATCAGCTGAATCCAAGCCCAACGGCTTCCTGAAAGGGGAAACGACACCTGCTGGTCCTGCTGGCGCGGCTAAATCAGGTCCCATGGCATCTGGTGGAAAAGTTGATTCTGGACCAACGGCAGAGATCCGAAATGGTAATCCCAAGGACGTTGCCAAGGCGATGCCTTCGAATCCTGCCGACGGCCCTAGAGCGTTTGACATGGATGCAGGGTCGTCCTCGCCGAAGAGACCTGAAAACAATGCAGGGACAGGCAAGATTCCAGCCCAGCGAGGCAAGACGATGGACGGCATGGATGCCGGCAAGACGGCTTCCGGTGCTTCCAAAGAAGGAGCATCCCCCGAGCGAGATCCGTTGAGCGGAAAAAAGATGTCACCCGACTCCAAGGATTCGCCTGAAATTGGAGGAGATCAGGGTAACCGAGGCTCAATACAAGGCATGAGGAAGTCGGACGAGGCCCCGTTAGCGGGCAGGGGGGCTACTAAGTCCATGGAAAACGCCGAACGCGGGTCGGTCATTGAACCTGGGGCAGAAGATAAAGGCCGCAATCCGAGCAACAAGGCTCCCAACGGCTCTGGCGTTAGAAACCCAGGCACGCCGCGTATGCAGGACGAAGCTCGTGGTCCTATTACACTGCCCGTTCCCTCAGTAGAAATCAGAGATGCCGTCCCAGTCGGTGACGGGAAGGCGCAAAAAATCGATTTCATGCTGATGCCTCCTCCGGGAGTAAGGATTGAACGCGTCGTTATCGACGGAGTTACAGTGAAGGTGAGTGCCGGCGGAGACTTCAGTTACGAGCTACCCCTAGGAAAGCACCAGGTCACGATTGATTATGGATCGCCGACCTCAGAGCTGCGAGGACAAGTCACTCAGGATTTGTCGGTAGATGCCGAACAAATTAAGATCATTAGGCCAAAGACACAAATTGCTCCGCCTAAGAAGGCCGATGAGTCCCCAAGTAAGGACCCCGGCGTACCATTGCCCGTTAAACCCGGGCTGAAGTCGGGCGATAAATTTGACAAAAAATCCGCATGAACGAACCCAAACCTGTCTACTGCATCAAGTCACGAGGGGGTCGTGTCGAGAAGGAAGGCGACTTCTCGGACATCGTCGCTTGGCTGAAGGAGAACCGTGTCACCTGTGATGACGACTTGAGGCGTCTGGGTTATCACGTCCTCGAGAAGGACGAACTATGGGGACGCGTGAAGGATTTCCCTGAATTCAATCAGACCGAAAGGCAGGGTCGGAGGGCCCTGCACAAGGCAAGAAACTTGGCGTTACTGTCCTTCATCGGAGCGTGCCTCTTCGCCGCCGCCGGAGTCGCACTCATCTGTTACGATCAAGTCATTCCAAGGTATACGGAATCCAATAAGGTGGACGAGGCCAGGGCAGACGCGGCTGCCGCACGTAAATTGGAAAAGGTCGCCAGGGATGACCTTGAAAAGGTGCGCGCGGATGCGGACGCTGCACTTCGTGCAAGGGACGATTCCTTGAAAAGAGAGAGGGAGGCTCTGAAGGGGCAGCTGGTGGTTTTGCAATCCGCCTACGACAAGGCCATCGCTGAAAACAAGGAGGCGAATGTTTCGGCCGCGACGAAGGAATCAGCGCAGCTTTTTGCGGCCAAGGACAGGATTGCACAACTTGCTGAACAGATGGAATCGCAAAGGCGTTCTTATGAGAACAGGCTAAGCATAGCCGATTCTCAGGTTGTTCCGCTTAAGAACAAGATAGCGCAGCTGCAAAAGGAGAATGACTTTTACCGAGAGCGGTACGTGACCAAGGACGAGCAGCTGAGGGCGGAGCGAGGAAAGTCCATAGTTCAGAAGATTTTCGGGACGCCCGCCGTACCCGTTGAGGAGTAGTCAGTGCCATGGAGGAACCTACTTATACGATCAAGAGCAAGTCCGGGCAGCTTCTCATCAGTGCGACCGCCAGGCAAGTTCGCGACTGGATCAGGGAGCAAAGGGTTTCAGGGAAGGACGAGATGCAGAGAAAAGGATGGCAGCTGCATGAAAACGATGAGGCTTGGTCGCGCCTTGATGCTTTTCCTGAGTTCTTTGGGCCTTCGGGATGGCACGCCCTTGAAAAGCGTGTTGGCCGCGTGAGGGTGCTGCTGATCGCTTCAGTCTGCGTTCTTTTGGTTGGAATAGGAATGATGCTCACAGCTCAGCTCATGCCTGCCTACGATGCCCATCTGAAAATACAGGCAAGCAAGGAGGCCGAAGAATCCGCCATTCGTCTGGCTGCGCAGGCCAGGGAATCCCAAGCCACTGCACTGGCCAGGGAGAAAGAAGCCTTGTCGGTTGCAAACCTTGAGAAAGAGCGCGCCCTTGAGGTCAGTCGTCGGATGGACGAGCAGGTCAAGGAAAGGGAAGCGGCAGAGTCAAAGGCGCGTAAATTTGCCGATGATATTGAGGTTATAAAAAAGACGATGCCAGTCATCGTCAGATGGCGAAAGTCTTACCTAGACTCCAGCAGCATGGTCATGGTCGTGACCAACATTTCGCCAAGTTCTTTGAAGCTGCTGGTATCGATTTATGATGCGAAAGGTGTACAGACCAAGAAGCAGTTCAGCCTTAACATGGCCGCGGCCGGCCTCGTCGGCGCACAAGCCGAAAGTGGAATCGGAGAGACCATCGCGCATTACTTCAAAAAGGGTGAATCTGCTGAGTTTACTGACGTGGATGCCTCGAAAGAGTTCCGATACACCGCTATTTCTCACACATGTCCATGAATGCCTCAGAATCCATTACGGTGAGTCGAAACGGTAAACAAATCGGAGTCTTTTCAGCCTCACAGATTCAGACCATGATTCAAGGCGGCGTGCTGCAGCCGACTGACATGGGGTGGAAGCCTGGCCTGCAAGCTTGGGTTCAACTTTCAGCGCTAGTGCCCGGCCTTGCAGGCCCCCCAGGTTTGCCGTCTGCGCAGAGCTCGCAGCCTGAGCAACCCAACGGCTGTCTGGCGATGGTAGTCCCGATTGGTAGATCTGGCTGGGCTATTGCCGCAGGCTACTTCGGGCTTTTCTCGCTCTGTTTAGGGTTGCTTGCCCCAATTGCCATTTTCTGTGGCATAAGAGCGCTTAAGGACATCAAGGCCAACCCTTCTAAGATGGGTGAAGGCAGGGCATGGTTCGGAATCATCATGGGCGCCGTCTCCATCTTGGGCTGGGCTTTCTTTTTTATAACGGCTCCATTTTGAATTACACTACCGCTGGACGAAGTAAATCAGGGCCAGGATGAAGAGGGCCGCGGTCACGAGGCAGCTGCAGCAGGGGCCGCAGCTGTCGATCTTGCGCTGCAGTTTCTCCTCAAAGGGGTCGGGCATTGTTTTATAAAACAAGGATTCTAGATTCTGTAAAGGGGAAGGGGTCGGGGCTTGGCATGGGGGCGGCTTTAAGTGATGTTAAACGGGTGTTCGCCATCCTCTCCGACATCCATGGG
>JACCEB011199043.1_pt1 | contig 17679 bp, 15 predicted proteins | sample 7454761 | NCBI WGS metagenome assembly JACCEB01 (sample SAMN15323454, study PRJNA562643) | freshwater metagenome | isolation source: river surface water | place: USA:Blue River Watershed | collected 2017-08-18 | reverse complement strand
GTGCCGATACCACTGAAATTAGTGTTGTAAGCAACGCTAACGCAATGTAAGGCTTTAGTAATTTAAATTTCATAAGTTATTAATTTTGGTTTAATTTACAATCTTATAAAATTATCACCTAAAAACAAACTTTTTATGTTCTTATTTTGAAGTTATTTTTTTCAACAAAACACTTTAATTCATTGTTTAAAAGACTCTTCAAGCAATTTCAACTTCGGTTCAACATACCCTTAATTGCAAAATCTATGTTCTCAAAATTTTTGTTTCTCAAAAGCTCCAAATTTTTGTTTCTCAACTTATAAAAAATGATAGTTTCCAATAATCAAATTGATAAACTCATTCTCACTTACAAATTTCTCTAGTTACTTACCAAAATTTTGGTAAATCTATCAATTTTCTACACTATCATTGTTCTGTACACCTACAACGTATCAATTTAAACAAATTTTAATTGTGATAGATTTTCATAACCATATTATCCCAGGTATCGATGATGGATCTCCAGATTCTGAGACTTCTCTTGGACTCATAAAAGGCCTACAAGCGCTTGGTTACACCGAATTCATCTTTACCCCACACATCATTGCCGATACCCATCCGAACACTCAAGATTCTATTCAAAAAGGATTTGATGTACTCGATGCAGCAATCAATCAAAACAATCTTAATTTCAATCGCTCCTTTGCCGCTGAATACATGATGGATGACATCTTTAGTCAGAAATTACGCAATAAAGAGCCTTTTTTGAAACTTGCCGGTGACAAAATTTTGGTTGAATTTTCTTACATTCAACGACCAGATCACGTTGAAAAAATTAGTTTCGATTTACAAATACAAGGCTACGAACCAATTCTTGCACATCCTGAACGTTATATCTATTACCATAACAATTGGGAATACAGCTATAGTCACCTCAAAGACCTCGGTTTCGAATTACAATTGAATTTGCTTTCTTTAACTCCTTATTATGGTAAAGAAGTCCAAAAAATTGCGCAAAAAATGTTAAAAGCAGATATGTTTGATTTTGCTTGTACCGACATTCACCATTTCCGCCATTTACAAGCGCTACAAGATTCTTTTTCGAAAGATTCTTTGCAAGAACTATTCGATAAATACGGCTTTAGAAATCATGAACTTATGAAATCTTAACTCACAATCATTTCACAAATAACTAATCAAAATAAGAATACTTGACAACAAAAAAGGGGCATAAGCCCCTTTTTTGTTGTCAATGTTTTCTAACTTAATATCCAAATAGTTCTTCCAAATTCACCTCAGTTACTTTGCCGTATTTCGCTAAATCTTCTTTCTTAATTTTATCACGGCTTGCCACAACTCCCAAATGATATGTTTGTTTAGCTACTTTCTCATCATGAAACTTGCGAATCTTTTCCATTGTAATATTTGGAATTTCCGCGTAAAGCGCCTTCCCTAAATCTTCCTTAGAACCAAATTCTTCCATACTCCATAAACTCGAAATGTATCCCTCAGGCATAATTCTCTCAGTTTCAATCCTATTGGTTAAACTCTGTTTTGCCAATTCAAAAACTTCTTCATTTAATGGCAATGTTTGTAACAACTCATTCATTGAACCTATTGCATCATGAAATTTGTCTGCCTGCGTTCCAACAAAAGCCATCATTGTATTGGGTTTGGTTGGTTTCTTAGGCATGTTGAACAATGCATATGTGCTATACGCCAATGCCTTTGCTTCTCGAATATTTTGGAAAACAACGCTACTCATGTCCCCCCCAAAATATTGATTAAACGCCACAATCATTGGACGCATCTGATCATTGTATTCACCAGCATTGGTATACCAATTAATATTTGCCTGAACCTGCTCATAATGAGCAAAATAAACCTCCTTCTCTGTCATAGTTCTCTCTTTGAAAACCACTGCAGGATTAATTTTTCCCTTGAATGATTTAGGAGCTAATTTATTTTGCTCCAATATTGTTTCAACTGTGAGTTGGTCTTTTGAATTTCCCGCTATTCCCATCGGTCCAAAATACGCAATATCGTAACTCGACTGCAATACTGACTTCAACAATTTTGCAAGTTCAGCAGTTGTAATCTTCTTTAAATCATCGTTTTTAATGATCCATTTTCCCGGATTATTTGTGCCATATAATATGTACTGCGACAACTGTCGTTGAATGGATCTTGCATTCGACATACTATTCTCTCTGCCTTTTAAAACATCTGAAACTACATTTTTCAAAGCAGCTTCATTTGGAACAGCATTGTTCAATAAATCTGTCACCATTTCCAGTGCTTTAGCAAAATTCTCATTAGGTCCTTTAACTGTTAAATACGAGTTTTCTTCAGCTGCAAAAGCGCTAAACGAACATCCCAAAGCATACATTTCTTTACTGAACGCCTCAGCACTGTAATTTTTTGTTCCCAAATATTTCAGGTATCCAAACAATAATCCCAAACGCTTATCGTTATAACCACCCTGATTAAATCGAATCGTGAAATCAAACAACTTATTATCATTGTTTTTAACATAGTATAAATTAGCAGCCCCAACTTTAACTTTTGTTACATTTGACGTTTCAAAAAACACAGGTTTCATTGGTTCACTTTCCATTGCCAACCAATTTTTAACAAATTCACTCTGTTTGTCTCTATTCAATTCAACAGAATGAATCTCAGGCTTGTCAATTTTTGTTGCTTTAACCGCTTCTCCTTTGCGCTTGAAAATCACAACCCTATCATTTTTTAGATACTCATTGGCAACCGCCATGATTTCTTCTTTTTTAATTTCAGCCATCAATGCCAATTCACTCGCAGCAACTCTGTATTCAATGCCATTCACAAATGTTGTCATTAAAAATCCAGTTCTCGAACCGTTGTCTTTATATGATTCTAACTGTCTAATTTCTTCATTTAGAAGAATCGCCTTAAGCATTTTCTCATCAAATTCGCCTTTTCCGATTCTGCTCAATTCACCAAGCAACAAATCTCTCACTTCCTCCAACTTTTGGCCCGCTTTAGGCTTACCCATCAACAAAAACGTAGTGTAATCTTTCATAATGTCAACACCGCTATTTGCCGACAACACTTTTTGCTGTTTTACTAGGTTAAGATCAATAAAACCAGCCGATGAATTGTTCAACAACAAATCAACCAACTTGGCAATTCTTGCCTCTTTGCTTTTGGCACCGGGAAGTCTAAATCCTATCGTTACATTTTCAGCATCAGGGCCTACAATATCGATTGCCCTCTCTACATTTCTCGGCAATTCCTCTTCATATGTATACACTGGAACCTCCGCTTTTTGCATATATGCAAATTTCTCAGCCACCATTTTTGCTGCAGCATCCGGATCAAAATCACCAGCCATAATAATGGCCATGTTATTTGGAACATAATACTTCTTATAATATTCACGAATCGCTTTCAATGAAGGATTCTTCAAGTGCTCAATTGTACCTATTGTGGTTTGCAAACCATAGTTGTGCTTTTTAAACAATTCTGCATTTAAAGCGTCCCAAACTTTATCCCCATCTCTATCTAAACTAATGTTTTTCTCTTCATAAACCGCTTCTAACTCTGTGTGAAACAATCTTAAAATTGGATTTCTATACCTTTCAGCTTCCAAACTCAACCATTTCTCCATCATATTTGAAGGGACATCGTTCACGTAAACAGTCATGTCATTCGAAGTAAATGCATTGGTTCCATCTGCTCCCATTGCCTGACACATTTTATCGAATTCATTGGCAATGGCAAATTTTGCCGCCAACTGACTCGTACTGTCTATTTTCCTATAAATAGACTTTCTTAAAACCTCATCTTTTGTAGAATTATATTGCTCATACAAGGCATCGATTTGATCCAACAATGGCTTCTCTTTGCTCCAATCATAGCTACCATATTTATCAGTACCTTTAAACAACATGTGCTCCAAATAGTGAGCCAACCCAGTATTGGTTGAAGGATCATTCTTAGAACCTGTTTTTACTGCAACCATGGTGTTTATCCTTGGCGACTTTTTGTTTGTAGACGTAATTAATGTCAACCCATTCTTAAATGTGTAATACCTCACATTTAATGGATCATTCTGAAATTTACGCATCACCCAATTCTCTGTAGGGTAATCTGCATAACCATTAATCTTTGTTTGTGCTCCTAAATAACTCGCAAATAAGCTAAATATGATAAAAAAGAATTTTCTCATAAATACAAAAATACTATTTCGTTTTATAGTTTGTTGCAGATTATCTTCGTGCCCGTGTCGAGATTGTTTCATAATGTCTTTCTTTCTACTGGCAGCAACCAAGGAAATTCAATTCAAAATTTATTGAAAACCAATGCCCTTATTTCACAACAAATTGGTTTTGTTGTGAAAACATCGGCGTTCTATAAAACTGCCGCGTGGGGACTTACAGAACAGCCCGATTTTATCAATCAATGCATTCAAATTTACACCCCTTTTCCACCTAAATTATTGCTTCAAAAACTCCTAAATATTGAAAAACAAATGGGTAGGGTTCGACAAGAAAAATGGGGCCCCAGAACAATCGACATAGATATCTTATTATTCGATGATTGTAAAATGAACGAAAACAGCATTCAAATTCCTCATCCGCACATTCAGAATCGCATGTTTGTTCTTGCGCCATTGGCAGAAATTGCCCCTGGCCTCATTCATCCCTCATTTAAAAAATCAATCAAAACATTACTTCTCGAAACCCCAGATAAACTTTCAATTCAGCGCTTACCCCTATGAATTTAATGTTCCCTGAATTCCTTCCAAATGTTGAATGGTTTATCTATGCCACTCAAAATCAACAAATTAACCTTTGTTTGGATTGCAATTTTAACCAATCTAAATTTCTCAACAAATACAATATTCCTGGGCCAAATCAACTACAAACATTGGTGGTGCCAATACTTTCGCATACCAAAAATGGTGCGTATTCCGAGATTCTCATTGACTATTCTCAAAAATGGATTCGCGAACATAAAAATGCATTGCAAACAGCTTACGGAAAATCGCCCTTTTTCGAATACTATGATTACCGAATTTTTAACATCTTAGATCAAGAAATTCCCGATTTAAATACCCTGAATATAACACTTTTGAGGGACATTTGCAAATGGATTGGGCTAGAACACTTGCCAATTCAAATCACCCAATCGACCGAAAGTACTCAGTTTTATTCACCGAAAAACGAAATCAACGTTCCAGAATACAACCAAGTATTCCATGAAAAATTTGGCTTTAGACCCCACGTTTCAATCATAGATTTACTGTTCAACCAAGGACCACTCACCAAGTCCTATTTTGAAAACTCCTTTTAAGTATCTTTGCCTCAATGTCGATCATCAAAAAACTGGCATCTCAAACTGCTATTTACGGATTAAGCACCATCATTGGTAGGTTTATCAACTACCTCTTGGTTCCGTTATACACTTACTATTTAAGTGGTGTTTCCGATTATGGCGTAGTGAATGTGATGTTCTCCTACGCAAGTTTGTTTTCAGTTCTCTTTGCGTTTGGTTTGGAAACAGCCTTTTTCCATTTTGCCCAACGTACCGATAAACCAGAAAGAATCCTTTCCACCGCTGGAAATTTCTTAATCATCACAGGATTTATTTGGATCATACTGGCAAAATTCTTTGCTCAACCCATTATGAATTACGTTGAATACCCCGAGCATCCTGAATATGCCCTCTGGTTTACAATGATTCTATCGGTTGATGCTATTTCAGCCCTCGGTTTTGCTTGGCTCAGAAATCAACAACAACCTTGGAAGTTTGCCTTTATCAAACTTTCAAACATCTTTATCAATATTGGGGCCAATATCTTTTTCATCGTTTTATGCCCGATTCTCTATAAAAACGGATATGAATGGGCCTATTTTTGGGCACAACCAGAAAATATGGTCTCAAGTATTTTCTTGTCAAACCTCATTGCCTCATTGGTAACATTCCCGCTCCTTTTTAGCACTTGGAAACACTTAAAATGGGGAATGGATATTGACCTATTAAAGCAAATGTTAAAATACGCTTATCCTTTAATATTCATTGGATTGGCTGGAATGATCAATGAAACTTTTGACCGTATTCTCATCAAAAAATTAACTCCAAATGGCCTTGGCGACTATGAAGCCAGCATTTATTCAGCCTTTTACAAGTTAAGTTTGGTTTTAACCCTTTTTGTTCAAGCTTTTAGATTTGCAGTAGAACCATTCTTCTTTCAACAAGCCAAATCTCTCGATGCCAAACACAGCTATGCCTATGTCATGAAATGGTTTGTTTACGCTGTTTCAATCATTTATCTGGGAACCATCATCATTGTGCCATTCATTGCACCCTATCTCATTCAAAATCCTGAATATTTCAAACACCCAAATGGTATGAATGCCGTACCAATTTTATTGGCAGCCAATTTATTCTTAGGGATATATTACACATTATCGGTGTGGTACAAAGTTTCGGCTCAAACTAAAATTGGTTCTTTACCCGCTTTTGGAGGTGCTATAGTAACACTAATTCTGAATTATTTACTTATTCCAAAATTAGGTTTCATGGGATCGGCTTATACCACCCTCATTGCTTATGCTTCGATGGTTGTTTTCGGATATATCTTGTGTCGCAAGTTTTACCCTATTCCATATGAAATGTTCCCAATTATCGGCAGCTTAATATTCACGTTTTCTCTGGGTTTCCTTGTTCTACAAACACAAAATACCCAACTTCACATTGCCATTAAACTTGTTTCATTCGCAGCTTTAATTGCAGGAATTTACGTTTACGAAAAATACATTTACAAATCCCCAATTTCCCATGACCAACGTTCAAATTAAAAATCTCTCCAAACACCCACTTCCTAAATACCAAACAGCTTTAAGCGCTGGCATGGACTTACATGCAAATTTGGAAGAGTCAATATCCCTCAAAAATGGAGAAAGGGCGCTCATACCAACTGGGTTATTTATTGAATTGCCTGAAGGTTATGAAGCACAAGTTCGACCAAGAAGTGGTTTGGCGCTAAAACACGGAATTACTGTTTTAAATTCACCAGGAACCATCGATGCCGACTACCGCGGAGAGATAAAAGTATTGCTCATTAACCATGGTTCTGAAACCTTCGAAATCAATGATGGTGAAAGAATTGCACAATTGGTGATTGCACAACATGCTACTGTTACTTGGCAAGAAACTTCCACCCTAACCAACACCGAAAGAGGTGAAGGCGGCTATGGAAGTAGTGGTAAATAACATTCACATAATCAATATTTCACCGATTATACCGATATTTGCAGTCAATTTTTTGAATTTTCACTCTCATGAAACTAATTATTCCAATGGCAGGTATGGGCAAAAGAATGCGCCCACACACACTTACAACTCCAAAACCACTCGTTCCTTTAGCCGGTAAATCTATTGTTCATTGGTTAATTGAAGACATCGCGAGCGTTTGCGGAGATGCTATCGATGAAATTGGTTTCGTTGTTGGTCGTTTCGGTGAAGAAACTGAAAATGAACTCATTAAAATTGCTGAGAGCGTTGGTGCAAAAGGTAAAATCTTCTATCAAGATAAAGCTGAAGGCACTGGGCATGCAATTCTATGTGCACGCGAATGCCTCAAAGGTGAAGTGATTGTTGCCTTTGCTGATACCCTTTTTAGAACAGATTTTAACCTCGATAAAACTAAAGATGGTGTGATTTGGGTGCATCAAGTAGACAACCCTAGCTCTTTTGGCGTTGTAAAATACAACGAGCAAAATATCATCACCGATTTCATTGAAAAGCCCAAAGAATTTGTTTCCGACCTCGCAATCATTGGAATTTACTACTTCAAATCTGGTGAAACTTTAGAAAATGAATTGCAATATTTGATTGATAATGACATCAAAGAAAAAGGCGAATATCAGTTAACGAATGCCATGGAAAATATGAAAAACAAAGGCATGCAATTTGTTCCTGGTAAAGTTGACGAATGGTTAGACTGCGGTAATTATGCTGCCACCGTTTACACAAATCAACGCGTTCTTGTCAATAAAGCAAACCAATTTTCGATTGATCCTGATCGCTTCGATGAATCAGTGACCATCAACGAACCCTGCTTTGTTGCCGATGGCGTTCAACTGAAAAATTGTGAAATTGGTCCGTTTGTGAGCATTGGAAACAATAGTTCCATAGAAAATTGCGTTATTCGTAATACAATTGTTCAAAACAATAGTCATTTAAAAAACTTCAAATGCGAAAACTCAATGATTGGAAATCACGTAGCAATCGATGGCGACAGCCTAGAATACAGCATTGGCGATTTCAGCTCTCAAGGGTAATTCACGCTTTTTCTTTTTTCTTTGTTTTATTTTGGGGGACATTTGCTTCTGCCCAAATTGATTCCCTTCAACAAGATAGGGCCAAGTTCCGACAAGCTGAAATCTTGTTTCAAAGTGGTCAAATCAATGAAGCCACTGCTGCCTTTAAAGCCCTAACAAAATCTATCAATACAAGCGAAGCCGCTCACTTTAGGTTGTCTTCCATTTATTCCTTGGGTAAAAACCATTCCCAAGCCCTTTACCATATCAATCAAGCCCTCGAATTTTGCAAAACTTGCGACGACTATCTTTTGCAAAAAGCGCAAATTCTGTTTGATAACAAACAATACAATGAAGCCGGCGATGTTTATGTTCAAGCCATCAAATTAAATCCTAATTTCTGGTCGAGATACTCCAAGGCAATCCTCGCATATAAAAATGGAAATCATTCCCCAAAAGCCATTGATGTCATGCGAATGTGGGAAAAGCAATTTCAATTAAAACCAGAAATTGGCTTAAAATATATTGCCGAATTTGAACGCCTAAACCTCACCGATTCTGCTTTGCTGTATGCAAAAAAACTCATTCTCAAATATCCCTCAAACAAAGAGGTTGTCGAAAAAACCATTCGACTCTACAATTCGAATAATCAATATGCCGAACTCACTACCATCTTAAAAAGTCGTTACCTCTTAGATACTTCAAACCTTGATTATCAATTGGATCTTATTTCAAACGACATATTACCAAAAATGGAACTGATATGTGATTCACTCAGTGAAATCATGCAAACACGAAAAGAATGCAAATATTTTGCCCCTAGGTTGTATTATAAAAACAATCAAAATCTGATTCGAAAAATATCGTTTAACAAAAACCTTAGCTTCGAACAAAAAGGCACTGTCAATGAAATCATATTTTGGTCTGAATCTGACCCAAAAATGTTAGATTCTTGCTTGCGCACAAATTTTCCTGGTAAAATCGATTATAAGTCAAATGGCAATTATCTCGCAACGGTTAACCATATTTGTTACAACCTATACTCCATCCAAAAATTCAAGGAAGCACAACCCTATTTCCTATTGAATTTTTACAACGATCAAAATTTACAAAAAGAGGAAATTGAAACAACCCTACATTGCATTGTTCTCAATTCTGATAAAATTGAACTCGAAAAATGCAAAAATTACCTCGAAGAAATCTTCCCATTTTTTAACTATTCCGACGTTTTTAATGCTTTAACCGCAGTGATTGACAAAGATTATGCAAAAGTCATTCAATCTATTAACACGCTTCCAAACCTCAACAATCATCCAAATAAAACCTTCTTATTCAATTTATTGGCTTATTCCAATTTCATGAATGGCAATGAAATAAACATCGCCAAAGCCTCAGAAATTTGGAGCAACATGGAAACAGAAGATATTTTAGCACCTTTTTTAATTCCTGCTTATCGTTGCTTTAAATCCAAGGGTTTAACAATCAAAGAAAATCAGGCCCTGAACATGGCATACTTTTTGGGAGTGATAGATGCAGAGGGCAAACTGTGGGAGTTAAAAAACACAATCAAACCCACAAAATAATTGACACACTTATGAAAACGAAATTAATTCTAGCAATTGTACTTTTACTCAATCCATTTTTGGGCATTGCACAAAACAATCTCATGGAACCAATGAAAGTTGCTGAACCCGGAGCCACAATTACTGCAGCCAATTTCAATGTCAATGAAGATGTTTTAAAAAACAATCCATTTTACAATAACCAAATCAGAAATATTGATTGGACATATTGCACCACAAAATATGATGCTGATATCAAAGTCGACAATCAAGAATTGAGCGGTTCTGTAAGCTTTCGTATGAAAAAAGATAGTATCATTTGGTTTAGTGTATCGGCCATCATGGGCATTCAAATTTTAAAAGGAATTATCAACCGCGACAGTGCGCATATTTTAGATCTTTACAACCAAAAATATTATGCATTATCCATCGAAGATTTGAATAAAATGCAAGAATTGCCTGCAAATATTTCTGCAATTCAAGCGCTCATCGTTGGCAATGCCCCTACGTCCCTCTTAAAATTTCAAGACAGCGTTTTAGTGAATAACGAATATGCTCACAATTGGAACGGCACAGATTATCCGTTTACTTCTTATTCTGCAACTACAAAAAATAAACTATTTACCGAATCTCGCTTTGTTGATAAAGGACGCATGAGAAAACTCATTGTTTCTTATTCCGATAGATCAAAGCAAACAGAAGTTGCCATTCCATACCGCATGAGCTGGAAAATTGCCGATACTAAAAGTGACCTCAATAATCTACAATTAGAATTAACGTTAAAAACAGCTCGCTTTGATGCCATACCTTCGTATCCGTTTACCGTACCTGAAGATTATGAGCGCGTTTCGATTCAAAAAAATTAGCCAAATTGCAGTTGCAACTGCTCTCGTGGTTAGTTTTTGCTGGCCTTCGTCGATGGCACAAACCAACCGACAACAGCTAGAAGCCAAACGTAAAAAAGTTGAACAAGACATTGCCGAAAACAAGAGAATTCTTCTTTCAACTCAAAAAGAAAAGCGCACAACCTTACATCAGTTAACCACAATTAACAAAATTATTGAACAACGTACTGAACTTATTGAGGGTATTCAAACAGAAATTGTGATTGCCGATGGTGATATTTTCACTCAAACCATGCGTTTGGAAACTTTGAAATTTGACTTTGAAAGGGAAAAAGAAAAACTCAATAAAACCATTCGCAAAGCATATAAAACAAGAAAATCTGGGCGAGAAATTGTATTTCTGTTTTCTTCTAACAATATCAAACAAGCTCTAAAACGTTGGAAATACTTGAAAAAATTGTCTGACTATAGACGAAATCAAGTTGCTTCCATTCAAATTCAAGCGCAACAAGTTTCTGATGCCATTTCAGTTTTAAACCATACAAAAAAACAAAAAGTTAACCTGTTATCCTCTAAAGAAAGAGAAAAGCAAGAGCTAGAAACTGATAAAACAACAAAACAAAAACTGGTTGTGGAACTTTCTTCTCGCGAAAAGGAATTGCGTGAAAAAATTCGTGAAAACGAAAAACAAGTTGCCAAATTAAATAGAGAAATTAGCAAAGCCATTGCCCGTGAAATTGAAGCGGAACGCCGCCGTCAAAAACGCGAAATTGCGAAGGCTGCTCCAGGAAAATCAGGCAGTAAAACCGCTAAATCTTCTTCCGCAGCTTCCGAAAACGCACTCACTCCCGAAGCCAAAGCGCTTAGCCTTTCTTTTGAAAACAATAAAGGTGGACTTCCATGGCCCGTGGAACGTGGTTTTATTTCTCAAGGATTTGGCCGACACCGACATCCAAAGTTCCAAGATATTGAAGAAGTGAATAATGGTATCGATATTACAACCCCTAAAAATGCATCTGTAAAAGCCGTTTTTAAAGGTACTGTGAGTGCCATACTTTCTATCCCTGGTCAAGGGGAAGCCATTCTCATTAACCACGGTGCATATTTTACCGTTTACTCTAGGTTAAGTGATGTTTTTGTTCAAAAAGGACAAATCATTAACAACGGAGAGAAAATTGGTAGGGTCATGACCGATGATGAAGATAAGTGTATCCTTCAATTTCAAATTTGGGAGGGACAAGAAAAACAAAATCCTCAATATTGGATAAAGTCTCGCTAACTTTGCACCAATGAAAAATGTAATTGTTATTGGATCAGGTGTAATGGGTTCAGGAATTGCCATGAGCAGTATCCTTGCTGGTTACCCAACCCTAATTTATGATGTAAAGTCTGAAGCGCTCAACAAAGCCATCACTTACATTCACAAACAATTAGACATTACTGTTGAGAAAGGTAAAATTTCAGAAGCACAAAAAAATGCTGCGCTTGAACTTCTTTCAACCACCGAAGACAACTCAAAACTCACCGCCGATTTTATCATTGAGGCAATTCTTGAGAATTTAACCATCAAACGTGAATTGTTTCAGCACCTCGAGACAATCAATACCAAAGATTCCATTTTCGCAACCAATACATCTTCCATTCCAATCACCCAAATTGCCAATGGTTTGATGCATCCAGAACGTTTGGTTGGAGTGCATTTCTTCAATCCTGCCCACATTATGAAACTTGTTGAAATCATTCAAGGTGCAGCAACCAACACTGAAATTGCCGAAAAAGCATTCAATTGGGCAAAATCATTGGGTAAAACCTGTGTTTACACCAAAGATGCTCCAGGTTTTATTGTGAACCGTGTGGCACGACATTATTACGTTGAAGCACTCAAAATTGCCGAAGAAGGTGTTGCAGATTTTCAAGAAATTGATGCCCTCATGGAAGCAACCGGTTTTAAAATGGGTCCCTTTAGATTGATGGATTTAATTGGTGTCGACACAAATTATTCTGTGACCAGCTCAATGTTCGAACAGTTCAATTTCGACCCTAAATTCCGACCTAACCGCATTCAAAAGCAAAAAGTTGATGCAGGACATCACGGCAAAAAAACAGGTCGTGGATTCTACAAATATGATTAAAAGAATCTTCCATATTCTTTGTATTCTATTTCTTTTGGGGGACATTTCCTCTTGTGATGACTCTCGTTCCGTCACTCAAAACATCCCTACAGGTCCTGTAAATATTGTATTTGACTTAAATTTAAGTTCATACATGCATTTGAGTAACCCTGGTGAATTTGCGTACTTCGATGGTGGAATTAAAGGTGTACTAGTGATTCATGATTATGACGACAATTGGTACGCCTTTGAAAGATCATGCGCTTTTGAACCTACCAAAACATGTTCTAAGATTTGGGTCGACACAATGAATCTGCAATTCACTTGTGGTGAATACATTGGAAGTAATTTTACCAAATGTTGCGATAGTAAATACAATTTTCAGGGCTTCCCAACAAATGGACCCGCCGCTGGAAGATTGGCACAATATAAAATCCAAAAGGATGCCAATATAGTGCAAGTTTACAACTAACTATAAAAGATCAATTTTACCGTAGTTTACAATTGTTTAATGATGAATTTTTTTCACTTTTTATTTTCTGTTGAAAAAAAATGTGAAGTATATGTGCAAAATTTCTCAAAAAACTTTTTTTTAAACAAGAGTTTCTTATATTTGTCAACTACTAAACTCAATAAAACTAACAAGAATATGCATAAAAACTACCTAAAAGCAATTTTTCTTCCTGCAATTATTTCCCTTTTTGCTGGAAATCTGTCTGCACAAGGCAATGGTGCTCATGGAATTGAGGCCAATTTCGGACTAAGAGAATATCTTGGAGATATGGGCACAAGTTTGTTCTTTGCTCAAAAACCAATTTACCAAGGTGGTGGAATTACTTACACCCATAATATTAGTCCTTCTTTCGATGGAGTAGTGAATATTTCTGCTGGTGATGTAGGATTTTGCAGAAGTTTCGACTCTTTTGTAAAAGAAAAGGATATCATTTGGAAAAGCTTTAAAGCAAACACCGCTGATTTATCTTTCGGTGTTCGTTACAAATTAAACAACGGAGTGCTTCTTTCTGAAGATTCTAAATTTGCTCCATATTTATATGGTGCAATTGGCGCATATTATGTTCACTCAACAATTAAATGGGGTCCACACCCTTACGTTGCTGCAACACGTGTAGACCAATGGGGTACTGTGCATTACGTAGATAACACAATTCAAGATATTGGAGCTCAAATGCAAGGTGGACTTGGTTTTAAACTTGGTTTAACCGACAGATTGTCTCTTGCTTGGTCTTATGTATTAACTTATACTTTCAACGATCGTTGGGATGGTTCTAACGACCCTGATCCAATGCCTAGCCCTGATAAGCCTCTTGTAAATAAATTATACCGTACAAATGACGTTTGGGGTTATAACAACATTGGTTTTGCTTTTGCTCTTAGCGAAGGTAGCAGCGGCGGTGGTCGTGGTCCAAAGAGACTTGCCGATTCAGACGAAGATGGTGTTCCTAATAAATATGACCTTTGTAAAGGTACCGAAGCTAAATACAGAAAATATGTTGATAGCGTAGGTTGTCCAGCTGATACAGATGGTGATAAAATCTTAGACGCCGATGATAATTGCCCTGAAGCTAAAGGTGCTATCGAATTTAAAGGTTGCCCTGATACCGACGGTGATGGCATTGAAGATAAATTAGACGCTTGTCCTAAAGATAAAGGTACCGCTGAATACAACGGTTGTCCTGATACTGATGGTGATGGTATTTCTGATAAAGAAGATGCTTGCCCAGCGGTTAAAGGTCTTAAAGTATTCAACGGTTGCCCTGATACTGATGGTGACGGTATTGAAGATAAATCAGACAAATGTCCGACAATCGCTGGTACTGTTGCTGGTGAAGGTTGCCCTGATACTGATGGTGACGGTGTTTTCAATAACATCGACAAATGCCCAGAGGTTCCTGGTATCGTAGCGAACAAAGGTTGCCCTGAAATCAAAAAAGAAACAGTTCAAAAAATTGCTCTTGCTGCTAAAGGTATCAACTTCGAAACTAGCAAAGACGTGATTGTTGCTGCATCTTTCAAGAGCTTAGACGATTTGGCTAAATTGTTAAATTCTGAGCCTACTGCTAGCGTTGAAATTCAAGGTCATACCGATAACGTTGGTGATGCTAATGCAAATAAAGAATTAAGCCAAAAACGTGCTGAAGCTGTAAAACGTTATCTAATTAACGCTGGTGTTGCAGAATCTAGAATGTCAGCAGTTGGTTATGGTTCTGAAATGCCTATCGCCGATAACTCTACTCCTAAAGGAAAAGAGAAAAATCGTAGAGTTGATTTCAGACTTTATTTCTAATCAAATTATTTAAAGCATATTCAAGAAAAGGCTACCATTGGTAGCCTTTTCTGTTTTACTAAAAAATCACACCCCTCACTCTTTCATCAATTCCCTTTCAAACAATTTTATTACCTTCGTATAAATGTCAAACCAACAATTTTTTGCCCACCCTTCTGCAATCATCGATGATGGTGCCCAAATTGGTCAAGAAACTAAGATTTGGCACTTTTGCCATGTTATGCCAAAAGCCAAGATTGGCAACAACTGTAACATTGGTCAAAATGTATATATCGATAACAATGTTTCATTAGGAAACGGTGTTAAAATACAAAACAATGTAAGCGTTTATGCCAATGTTATTGTTGAAGACGATTGCTTCCTAGGACCAAGCATGGTCTTTACCAATGTCATCAATCCACGCGCATTTGTAGAACGCAAAAGCGAATTCAAAACCACCCTGGTTAAAAAAGGTGCTTCAATAGGCGCCAATGCAACCATCGTTTGTGGCATTACCATTGGCCAATATGCTTTCATTGGCGCCGGCTCCGTTGTGGTTAAAAATGTACCCGATTTCGCGCTTATGGTTGGAAATCCCGCCCGCCAAATTGGATGGATGAGCAAGCTCGGACATAAATTAGACTTTAACCCAGAAGGACACGCCCACTGTCCCTCATCAAATGAAAAATATCAACTCATTCACAATACTGTATCTCTATTAAATCCATGAAGAAAAAAATTTTAGTTACCGGTGGCCTTGGATTCATTGGTTCACATACCGTTGTTTGCTTACACGAAGCTGGTTTTGAACCAATTATCATCGATAATTTGAGTAACTCTCTTATGAGTGCAATGGATGGCATTCAGTCTCTTATTGGTTATAAACCTACTTTTATCAATGCCGATGTGAATGATAAAAATGCACTTTCAGACCTCATAACCAACCATAAACCCGAAGCAATCATCCACTTTGCTGCATTTAAAGCCGTTGGCGAGAGCGTTGAAAAGCCTCTCATGTATTATCACAATAATCTTGGGGGACTTATCTCTGTGCTTGAAGTCATGCAGCAACACAATCTCAACAATCTCGTATTCTCCAGCAGCTGCACTGTTTATGGCGAACCCGATCAAGTACCCGTTTCAGAAAGTACCCCAACAAAACCAGCACAATCTCCGTATGGTGCAACCAAACAAATGGGTGAAGTTATTCTTAACGACAATTCAGCTTGGTGCAATACCCAATGTCTGAGATATTTCAATCCTATTGGCGCCCATCCAACCGCTGCACTTGGTGAATTGCCCCTTGGTGTACCAAATAATTTAATTCCGTACCTAACCCAAACAGTTGCTGGAATTCGCAAAGAATTAACTGTTTTTGGAAGCGATTACGATACCCCAGATGGCACTTGCATCCGCGATTATATCCATGTAATGGACCTTGCCGATGCCCACGTAAAAGCCGTGGAACGTTTGCTCAACCAACAACAATTAGAGAGCTTCGAAGTATTTAATATTGGCACCGGAAACGGATTTTCTGTATTGGAAGTGATTCACTCTTTCGAAAAAGAAAACAAAATTGCTGTTCCACATAAAATTGGACCACGCAGACCTGGTGACGTTGTGAAAGTATGGGCGGATACCTCTAAAGTAGAAAATGTTCTCGGCTGGAAAGCCAAAAGAGGTCTCGACGAAATGATGAGAGACGCCTGGAACTGGCAACTTAAATTGAATCAAAGCAATTAAACCAATCGCTTACGATCTGTCAAATAAGTGATTCCTAAAATCACGATCGATAAAATCATTAGAATTCCGATATCACCAATTTTGGTGTAAATGGTTTGAGAATGATTCGAATATATGGTTTGAGTTAAACACACCTTCTTAAACCATTCTGAATGCTGGTATTCATTTCCCTGAGGATCGATAAATGCACTTGTGCCAGTATTTGCACTCCTAGCCACCCATTTGCGTGTTTCTATTGCTCTTAAACGAGAATATGAATAGTGTTGCTGATACCCTGCTGTTTCACGCCACCACGCATCGTTCGTCACAACTCCAATCCATCCAGCTCCTTTATTGATAAACTCACGCACCAAATCACCGTAAATACTCTCATAACAAATGATGGGTGCTACTTTTTCTCCCTTTCCTAAAATATCCACCGAATCGTTCTTTGCCAAACTACCTGTTGTGCTATTCTCGTCGAGTTGTAAGGCCAAACTCTCAAGAAACGGTAAATACTGAATGAAAGGCATTTGTTCTGTTCCTGGAACCAGTTTCGACTTATGATAGAACTTTGGATGAATTCCTGAATCCAACCACATGGCCGAATTATAATGATCGTACCAACCTTTCGGTTCATATTTTAACTTTCTCGCTGTTTTCGTTGGTTTCTCATCCGCAATGTAATAATTTACCCCATTTACTCCACTCAGAATCTGCAAATTCTGTCCCCAACGCTTCAATTTCTCCGGCGACTCTCTACCTTGTAGCTGTGGCATTTTCGACAATAAATACGCGAATTTCAATCGTTGTATCTGATAATCACTCTCCACAAATTTTAAATTAATCCCATCCACCAACGATGTT